>ERZ1026772.18-NODE-18-length-127515-cov-6.682693_pt1 | contig 127515 bp, 108 predicted proteins | sample MGYA00380124_ERZ1026772 | MGnify/ENA primary metagenome ERZ1026772 (study PRJEB33269, sample SAMEA4719760) | human gut metagenome | biome: human-associated habitat; feature: organic feature; material: feces | place: Cameroon | collected 2013-10 ...
TAATAATATATATTGAAATATTTATCGTAAAATGTTAAAATATACTGTATTATTTTGGGCATAATGGAACTGAGGTGCCGTTATGTCAGAAGAAAATGAAAATATTAATTCACAGCAGAATGAGCAATCTGCCTTTGAAACAGGCTCAATCACCGTAAAAAAGGACGGACATTTTATCCATTGCCTTACGATTATCGGACAGATTGAGGGGCATTATATTCTCCCGAGCCAAAATAAGACCACTAAGTACGAGCATGTTATACCTCAGCTTGTGGCAATAGAGGAAAGTAAGGAGATTGACGGTTTGCTTATCATTCTCAATACTGTGGGCGGAGATGTTGAGGCAGGACTTGCAATAGCAGAGCTTATCGCCACTATGAAAACTCCCACCGCTTCGCTCGTTCTGGGCGGCGGTCACAGTATAGGCGTACCGCTTGCAGTAAGCTGTGACAGAAGCTTTATTGTACCTACTGCCACTATGACTGTTCACCCTGTCAGAATGAACGGTACTGTTTTGGGCGTTCCGCAGACTCTGTCTTATTTTGAAAAAATGCAAGACAGGATAGCAGGCTTCGTTGAGGCTAATTCAAAAATTTCCGCTGAGAGCTTTCGCAGCCTTATGATGAAAACGGGCGAGCTTGTTATGGATGTGGGAACTGTGCTTGACGGTGAGGCTGCCGTCGAATGCGATTTGATTGATGAACTCGGCGGTTTAAGCGATGCACTCGATTATCTTAACGATGTTATATCAAAGGAGAATGAGTAATGCTTTATTCGATAATCGGCTATGACGATATTTTTATGAACGATAATAACAGGAAATTTACCTTGCCTGCATCGAGCAATCCGTACGACTACATTCGTATGGGGTATTTCCTTGATATGCCAAATATTTACGGAGGACATAGATGTGTCAATTTTAACTGCGATTTTTCAGGCGCTTTTTCAAGCGATTTGTATAATACTGCCGATAAGTGAAAATGCTCACTCGGCTGTTTTTCATGATTTCTCTTCTCGCTTCGGCGGAGAAAACTCTGCTTTAACGGGAATCATACATATTGCCGTAGCCGTAGGAATTGCCGTGGCTATGCTAAAACTGTTTATCAGAATGATTAACGAGTTCGTTTTTACAATTAAAGATGTTGTCAATAAGCAAGCAAAGGCAAATTCCCAAAAACCTGCCAGACAGTTTATGTATAACTCCTTGCTTTCGCTTGTACCGTTGCTTTTGTGGCTGATACCTTGTGGCTCAAAGGGCTTTTTATATACATTGCTTCGCTCATCGCAGTATAATTCAACTTTGCTCGATGAGGGCATATTTATGCTTATTACAGCCGGCTTCCTCTTTGCCGTAATACGAGTGCTGACTATTAAGACAAACAATAAAGATATTACACAGCTTCCGGCTGTTGTTGTAGGAATGGTTGCATTCTTGATTGCTCCGCTTGGATTCTCGTTTATAGGCGTCGTTTTTTCGGTGCTTTTGATTTTCGGAATTAAAACAAAACAGGCACTTAATTACACTCTTTACGTAAGCGTTCCCGTTTTACTTGTTAAGGGCATAATCGAGCTTTGCACAGCTACTGTTGCAATGACCGTGCTTCAAGCTATAATCGCCGTGGTAATTGCAATCGCCGCATCGTTTGTGCTTGTCAGATTGCTCAAATATTTTGTAAAGAATAATTTACTTAGTTTTTTCGCTTGGTACGATACGGCATTCGGAGCAGTAATATTGGTGGTTGGAATTTTCGAGTTGATTTTCAGATAATTTACAGCTGCCGACGGTTTGATTAATTTGGATTGTTAGGCTTTGGCATTCGCCTAAAGCAAAAATAAGAAGGATTGTTATGGCAAATACTAAAAAATCAAAATCAAATAACGCAAAAAAACAGACCCCTTCAAAGCCTGCACCTAAAAAGCCTGTTCGCTATTCAAAGGCACAGCTTGAGGAGCTTGAGGCTCAGCAAAGGGAAATAGACGAAGCAAAGCACGAGAATAAGACAAGAGTTGTCAGTATTATTATTTTCGCCGTTTCCGTTTTGTTTTTCTTTGTTGCAGTGCTTTCGGGAGACGGCTTGTGGAATGCTTTACATAATGTGTATATCGGACTGTTTGGTTGGATTGCGGCAATTCTCTTGCCGATACTCAGCCTTGTGTATTCCGCCCTTGTTACCGTAAAAAATACCGAAAAGAAAATGATTGCAGAATCTGTTTGTATTCTCATTTTGGTGTTCGTGGTTTCTACCTTTGTTTTTGTTGTTAAAAATACGGGCGACGGTGAGCTTGCGGATACAGTTGTGTCGGAGTTTAAGCAAGCACCGTTTGTTCTTAACGGCGGATTGTTCGGTGCTGCGTTCGGTTGGGTTTTGCTTACCCTCGGTAAAGCACCTGCGATTATTGTAGACCTGCTTATCGCTCTTGTTGATGTAATGCTTTTGTCTAAGGTTACCGTTAATCAGTTTTTTAGGAATACGGCTAAGCCTGTTAAAATGGCTGTCGAAAAAGCTGCCCCTTATATCGAGGAGCGTCGTGAAAGAAAAAAGGCTAATATCGACATTTATCTTGATGACGAAGCGCCTGCCGCAGAGGATGAGCAAAAAACTGCTAAATCTAAAAAACAGAAAAAAGAAGAAAAACCCGTTGAGGAGAAAAAAGACGATTACAGCGAGTTAATCGACGAAATCAATGCCTCAACAGGCAGAAATAAAAAGCGTCGTGAGGAGCTTAAATCACTTGACGAAATCGTTAAAGATGCGAGTGAACCTCAAAAGCCGATGACAGATGATAATGAAAAAACAGACGAGCCTGCCGAGCCGTTTACCGTAACGGATGAGGAAATGAAGTCAACCGTTAAGGAATATAAGCTTCCCGATGTTAAGCTTTTGAAGGTGGCAGAACATAAGTCGTCTAAGGATATTTCGGGCGAGCTTAAAACAAATGCGGAGCTTCTGGTTGATACCCTTGCATCATTCGGAGTTCAGGCAGAAATTACAGATATTTCACGAGGACCGACGGTTACAAGATATGAGCTTAAACCGGCTTCAGGTGTTCGTATTAATAAAATTACAAATCTTGCCGATGATATTGCTCTTAATCTTGCGGCGGTCAATGTCCGTATTGAGGCGCCTATTCCGGGTAAGGCGGCTGTCGGAATCGAAATTCCTAATACTGTTAAGAATAGCGTTTCTATGCGAGAAGTTATTGATTCAGTCGATTTTTCATCACAAAAATCGCTTCTTTCTGCCGGACTCGGTAAGGATATTGCGGGCAAAACGGTGTTCTGCGATATTGCTAAAATGCCTCACTTGCTTATTGCGGGTACAACAGGCTCGGGTAAGTCCGTGTGTATGAATTCAATCATTGTTTCAATTCTTTATCGTGCTACTCCCGAAGAAGTTAAATTCTTAATGATTGACCCTAAAAAGGTTGAATTTTCAAAGTATGAGAATATTCCGCACTTGTTAGTCCCCGTTGTTACCGACCCAAGAAAGGCATCGGGTGCGCTCGGCTGGGCTGTGTCCGAAATGCTTTCCCGTTACCAAAAGTTCAGTGATACGGGCGTAAGAGATATTGAGGGCTATAACCGTTATGTTGCAAAGCATGAGGATATGTCTCCTATGCCAAAGATTGTGATTTGCATTGACGAGCTTGCCGACCTTATGATGGCAGCACCTAAAGAGGTCGAGGACAGCATTTGCCGTCTTGCACAGATGGCTCGTGCGGCAGGTATGCACCTTGTTATTGCAACTCAAAGACCGTCGGTCGATGTAATCACAGGTCTTATTAAGGCTAATATTTCGTCTCGTATTGCCTTGACGGTTTCGTCGGCAATCGATTCCCGTACAATCCTTGACACGGGCGGAGCAGAAAAACTGCTCGGTCAGGGTGATATGCTTTATTCACCGATAGGCTCTAATAAACCGCTTCGTGTTCAGGGCTGCTTCATCAGTGATGAGGAAGTAGAAGAACTTTGCGAGTTTATTAAGAATCAGGGCGAGAGTGAGTATAGTGAGGAAATTCAAAAGGAAATTGAAAACAAGGCTGTTCAGGAGAAAAGCTCAAGTAAGTTTACCGATACCGATGAATCTGGCGAAAACCTTGACCCGCTTTTCAATGACGCTGTCGATGTCGTTATCGAAACAGGTAAGGCTTCAACCTCGTTCCTGCAAAGAAAGCTCGGTGTTGGCTACTCACGAGGTTCAAAGATAATGGACCAAATGGAGGAGAAGCACATCATTTCTGCACAGGACGGCTCAAAGCCACGAAAAATTCTTATCACAAAACAGCAGTGGATACAGCTTCAGGCTCAGGGTCCTGCCGATAATTTCACGGCAGATAATACCGAGCAAATGACCTTTGGCTCAGACGCAGAGGTTATTGATAATCAAGAAGACACAGAGGAATACTATGAGTGATTTTCTCCCTGTAACTAAAGAAGAAATGCTTGCACTCGGATGGGAACAACCCGATTTCGTATATGTTTCGGGCGACGCTTATGTTGATCACCCGTCCTTCGGTGCGGCAATTATTACAAGAGTTCTTCAGGCTAAGGGTTATAAAGTTGCATTTATCAGTCAGCCGGATTGGCACAAACAAGACGATTATATGCGCTTTGGCAAGCCAAGACTCGGCTTCTTCGTTTCAAGCGGTAATATAGATTCGATGGTTGCTCATTATACGGTTGCTAAAAAACCGAGAAGCACAGACGCTTATACAGCTGGTGGTGCTATGGGTAAAAGACCCGACAGAGCAGTTACCGTTTACTCAAATGCAATTAAAGAAATATATCCCGACACTCCCGTTATTATTGGCGGACTTGAAGCGTCACTTCGTCGCTTCGCCCACTATGATTATTGGGATGATAAGGTCAGACCGTCTGTTTTGCTTGACAGTATGGCAGATTTGCTGATATTCGGTATGGGCGAAAATCAAACAATTCAGATTGCAGACAGACTTAATAACGGCGAGCCTGTAACTCAAATTCACGATGTTTTGGGAACCTGTTATGCCGTTGATACTAAGGATACGCCGTATGTAGGTGTGGAGTGTCCGTCTTACGAAAATGTTTGTTCGTCTAAGACCGAGTACGCTAAGGCGTCGAGAATTCAGCAGGATGAACAGGACCACATTCGAGGTAAGGTAATTAAGCAAAAGCACGGTAAAAAAATGGTTGTTCAAAATCAGCCTATGCCGCCGTTGACTACCAAAGAGCTTGATTGGGTTTACTCCTTGCCTTATGCAAGGACATATCACCCGATGTATGAAAAATTCGGCGGAGTACCCGGTATTCAGGAAGTTGAGTTTTCAATCACTCATAACCGTGGTTGCTTCGGTGCTTGTAACTTCTGCTCTATTGCGTTTCATCAGGGCAGATACATAACAACAAGAAGTAAAAAATCCGTTGTCGCAGAAGCAAAAAAGCTTGTTAATATCCCTAATTTTAAGGGCTATATTCACGATATAGGCGGGCCTACCGCAAACTTCAGACAGCCATCTTGCGAATTTCAAAAGGGACACGGACTGTGTAAGGGCAAAAAGTGTCTTGCGCCTAAGCCTTGTAAAAATTTATACTCAAACCATGAGGAGTATTTGGATATTCTCCGAGAGGTCAGAGAGCTTTCCGGTGTGAAAAAGGTGTTCATTCGCTCCGGTATCAGATATGACTACCTCTTGCAGGATAAGGACGATACATTCTTTAGAGAACTTGTTAAATACCATGTTTCGGGTCAGCTCAAGGTTGCCCCTGAGCATTGCTCGGCAGCCGTGCTTGATAAAATGGGAAAGCCTCATATTGAAGCGTATATCGAATTTTCAAAAAGATATTTTCAGTATACCGACGAGGTAAATAAGGAACAGTATTTGGTACCGTATCTTATGTCAAGCCACCCCGGCTCAACCTTAAAGGACGCTGTCGATTTGGCTTTGTTCTTAAAGAAAAATCATATTCGTCCGGAGCAGGTGCAGGACTTTTACCCGACGCCCGGAACGATTTCCACAACTATGTTTTATACAGGGCTTGACCCATATACTATGCAGGAGGTTTATTCTGCAAAGTCTCCTCACGATAAAGCGTTGCAAAGAGCGCTTTTGCAGTATTATAATCCTAAGAATTTCGCCTTGGTTGAAGAGGCACTTAAAAAATTGCACCGCTACGATTTAATCGGTAACGGTGACGGATGTTTGCTCAGAGAGCCGATACATGCTAATAAGGGTAAAGGCTTTAAGTCAAATCAAGCCTATGTCTCAAACGGCAAAAATCGCAATAATCGAAGCAATCGTAATAATAAAAATAATTCAAGGTCAAATCAACAACGATTTAAGAAGAAAAAATAATTATGTCAGCAAGAAAGCAAACTTTAATTTTAATCAGCGTCGCATTAATTTTAATCGGTGCAATCCTCGTCTATGTAGGCTACACCTCTCCCAGAGTTTATGATAAGCCTGTAACGGCAGAAAACGAGGCGTTTTATGATGATGAAGCGTCTGAGTTTTTTGCTCCGATAAATCTCAATACCGCTTCTGCCGAGCAGCTTATGACGGTGAAGGGGATAGGCGAGGCAAAGGCCGAGAGTATAATCTCTTATCGCTCGGAGCATTCAGGATTTCAAAGTGTCGAGGAGCTGAAAGAGGTTGACGGTATCGGAGAAGCCTTGTACGAGCAAATTTCAGGGAGCTTTACGGTGTGAACAGTTTATGCAAAAGAGTGCTTTATTGGTTTTTTCCTCGTCGCTGTGCCTTGTGCGGTGAGGTAGTTGAGATTAATAATCGCCTTTGTGACGATTGTATGAAAAATCCGAAAATCGCAGATAGCCCTTGCGATAAATGCGGAAAGGATAAGTCCCGTTGCGACTGTAAAAACAGCCACCATACTCCCGAATATGAGCGAATTGTTGCTCCGTTTTATTATGAGGGTAATGTGATTAAGGCTGTTCACCGCTTTAAGTTTTCATCCCGTCGTGAACTTTGCAACGGAATGAGCGACGAAATGGTCAAGGTGATTTTGAATGAATATAAGGATGTTAGGTTTGACTATGTTACTTATGTTCCAATGAGTAAAAAGCGTGAGAAAAAGCGAGGCTATAATCAGTCTCTCCTCTTGGCAAAATGTATCAGCGAAAAAATCGGTGTTCCGTTGCTCGATACTTTTTATAAAGCGTATGAAAACCCGCCTCAGCGAAATCAAACCGCACGAATGAGAAGAGCAAATATTTTCGGAGCTTTTGATGTTCACGAGGATTTGGATGTCGCTGATAAAACATTTCTTATCGTTGACGATGTTAAAACAACAGGCTCAACGCTCAGCGAATGTGCCGCCGTGCTTGATTCCTACGGCGCATATAAAAGCTATTGCATTAGTTTTGCAATCAGATAATTTTTTCGGTCGCTTCGACCGTATACCTGCCCATAGCACAATAGGATAATGCACCCGACTCCGACTCGGGAGACTGTGAGTTCAATTCTCGCTGGGCAGACCATAAAACTAAATAACTTATATGAAAAAGGAGAATCTTATGAGTTTTGTTAATATTATCAACCTGCTCGGCGGATTGGGACTATTCCTCTTTGGTATGAAATATATGTCCGAGGGTCTTAACAGCGTTGCGGGAAATAAGATGAAGGATTTGCTTGAGCGACTTACAAGAAATCGTTTTAAGGGCTTTTTGCTCGGCGTTCTTGTAACGGCTATAATTCAGTCGTCATCTGCCACAACGGTTATGATTATGGGCTTTTTGAATGCCGGAATTATGGACTTGTTTCAAGCCACGGGTGTAATCATCGGTGCAAATATCGGTACTACCATTACAGCCGTGCTTATCGCCATTGATGTGTCCGCCATTGCACCTATTTGTATTTTTGTCGGCACAGTTATGATGATGTTTTGCAAAAAACAAAATCAAAGATATGTCGGTCAAATTATACTCGGTTTCGGTATTCTTTTCTTTGGCTTAAAGTATATGAGTGGCTCTGAGGCTATGGGCGTGCTTAAAACAAGTGCAGCTTTCCAAAGCTTTATTACAAAGGCAGATAATCCGCTTTTGGGACTTCTTATCGGCTTTATTATGTGTTCTGTGCTTCAAAGCTCAAGTGCGTCAATCGGTGTTTTGCAGGCGCTTGCAATGACGGGTGCCGAGCTTATGCCTATGAAGTTTGCCATTTACCTTATTATCGGTATTAATGTCGGCTCGGCAATGCCGCTGTTCCTTTCGGCAATAGGCGCAAAAACCAACGCTAAGCGTGCGGCAGTTATTTATTTCATTTTTGATTTTGTAGGAATGCTTATTTTTACACCAATCGCATTCTTTGTGCCTCAGTATATCGAGTGGATTATGACGCTCTCCGATAACGGCTCTGTTCAGGTAGCAATTGCGCATATTATCTTTAAGGTCGTTACGGCTCTGTTCTTGCTTCCGTTTGTTCCGCTTGTTGTTAAATTCAGCGAAATTATTATTAAACCTAAGGAACACGACACACGACTCAGATTTCAGTTTATTGATACTAAGGTTGACGATAACCCCGTCACCGTTTCGCTTCAAATCGCCAGCGAGGTGGAAAGAATGGCTCGTATTGCGCGTATGAATTTTTCCATTGCGTGTGAGAGTTTTCTTAAAATGGACGATAGCCAAAAACGACTTATCGTAGAAAATGAGGAGCTTATTAATTGGCTCAATCATAATCTGAGCGACTATATGGTTACCGTCACTTCCCGTCAACTCACTCCTGAAGTGAGCGAATATATCGGTAAACTTTTCCATGTTATTACCGACCTTGAAAGAATCGGCGATCACGCTCAAAATCTTATGGAAAGAATTGAATCCGCAAAGAGCAGCGAGCTTACGATTACCGAAGAGGGTATGGAGGAATTTAATCAGATTTACGAGCTTGATTTAGAACTTCTCGATAGGTCAATCGGTGCGTTTCTCAATAAACAGCTTACAGATGATGAAGAACATCAGCTTCATTATATCGAGGATACAATCGATTATCTCACTCTGCAAGCGCAGGATAATCATGTTAAGCGACTTCGTGAAAAGAAGTGTCATACCGCATCGGGCGTTATTTATACAAAGGCTCTTCAAGACCTTGAAAGAGTCGGAGACCACTCCTATAATATCGCTTGGGCAGCAAGAATTGATAAGAAATTAATCAGACAGATTTAATCATTTACGGGGCTTGCCCCGAGGCATAAACAATTATTTACCTGCTGTGCAGGCGAAATGTGAAAGAATAGAATTTAGCTTTACTTTGTGGCATAATTCAGCCATAAAAAGAGGAATTTAACGGAGGATGTTAATGATGAACGATTTAATGGAAATTGTTAGCAAATTTGATTTTAAGGGCGATTTTGTCAGCGTTGACGAATTTGGTTCGGGACATATTAACAAGACTTATATTGTTAAATATAACACTCCCGATGGCGAGCAATACTATGTTCTCCAGCGAGTAAATGATAATGTGTTTAAGAATATAGACGAGCTTATGCGTAATGTGTTCTCTGTTACCTCATATCTCAGAGGTATAATTAAGGGATACGGAGGAGACCCGGACAGAGAAACACTCCATTATATCAAAACGAAGGACGGACACAGATATTATACTCATTCAGATAATTCATATTACCGTGCGTATATTTTTGTTCGTGATTCGATAAGCTATGATACAGCCGACACCCCGGAGGTGTTTAAGTCAAGCGGTCAGGCGTTCGGTCGTTTCCAACGCTTGCTTGCAGATTTTGATGTTGACAGCATTACAGAGACTATTCCGCATTTCCACGATACACTTTGGAGATACAATAATGAATTTTTACCCGCTGTCGAAAAAAATCTCAGCGGCAGACTTGATACTTGTCTCGATGAAGTTGAGTTCGTTAAATCCTATTCAAACGATATGGGCAGACTTACTTCTATGATTGATTCGGGCGAGCTTCCTATAAGAGTTACTCATAATGATACTAAGCTTAATAATGTAATGTTTGATAAGGATACTAAAAAGTGTATTTGCGTAATCGACCTTGATACCGTTATGCCGGGACTTGCATTGTATGACTTCGGCGACTCCATTCGTTTTGGTGCTTCCTCTGCGGCAGAGGATGAAACAAATCTTGATAATGTTTACTGCAAGCTTGATTACTTTAAGGCTTATGCAGAGGGCTTTCTTTCAGAAGCAGGCGATGCGTTTAATCAGGCAGAAAAGGATAATCTTGCCTTTGCATCACTTCTTATGACTCTTGAGTGCGGTATGAGATTTTTAACCGATTATATTAATGGAGATACATATTTCAGAACAGAGTATCCTGAGCATAATCTTGACCGTGCAAGAAATCAGTTTAAGCTTGTTTCCGATATGGATGCAAAGATGGACGAGATGGAAGAAATAATTAGGAATATTTAAGATGTCGCTTAAAAAGAATGACGAAGTATTAATCAAAATAGAAGATATGACAAGTGAAGGCTCGTCGGTCGGTCATTATGACTCTCAGGCTGTTTTTGTTCGAGGTGCGGTGACGGGTGACGAGGTGCTTGCTCATATTATAAAAGCTAAAAAGAACTATGCTGTCGGTGTTGTAAGCAAGATTGTTTCTCCTTCACCCGACAGGGTGCAAAGCGATTGTGCCGTAAGCGATAAATGCGGCGGTTGCTCGTTTAGAAATATGAGTTATTCTGCCGAGCTTGAATATAAGCATAATAGGGTGGCAGACGCTTTGGAAAGAATCGGTCATATTACTGCACCTGTTGCAAAAACGATAGGCTGTGATAATATCGACGGCTATCGTAATAAGGCTCAGTATCCCGTTTTTATAGAAAACGGTGAGCTTCGTGTCGGCTTTTATGCCTATAAGAGCCATAGAATAGTGCCTTGCACCGATTGCAGGCTTCAAAGTCCGGATTTTCAACCATGCCTTGATGCGTTTAGGCTTTGGGTTAAAAAGGCAGGTATAACCTCATATGACGAAAAAACAGGCAAAGGCTTGCTTCGTCATATCTATCTTAGACAGGCAGTCGCAACGGGCGAAATTATGGCTTGTGCCGTAGTTAATTCAGATAAACTTGTGCAGGCTGATTGCCTTGTTGAGCTTTTAAGTAAAATTGAAAATGTAAAATCTGTTTGCTTTAATATTAATAAGGAAAATACTAATGTTATTCTCGGTAGTAAAACAAAGGTAAATTACGGTAAGGATACCATTACCGATGTTTTGCTGGGTAAGAAATTTATTATTTCACCCGAGTCTTTTTATCAGGTTAATCATAATCAGTGCGAAAAACTTTATTCAAAGGCATCAGAGTATGCAGACTTGAACGGTGAAGAAATCGTTGTTGACCTTTACTGCGGTGCCGGTACAATCGGTCTTTCAATGGCTGACAAGGCTAAGAAAATTTATGGCGTTGAGATTGTGCCGCAGGCTGTGGAAAATGCGAAGAAAAACGCCGAAATTAACGGAATTACAAATGCCGAATTTTTCTGCGGCGATGCGTTTGAAGCTGCTAAAATGCTAAGAAACAGAGGGGTTCAGCCGGATGTCCTCATCCTCGACCCTCCTCGTAAGGGATGCCAAAGGGAATTGTTTGATGTGATTGAGCAAATGTCACCCCGCCGTATCGTTTATGTTTCCTGCGACCCTGCTACGCTTGCCCGAGACCTCGCACTCCTCGCTTCAAAGGGCTATAAGACACTCGAACTCACCCCTGTCGATATGTTCCCCCGCACCCCTCATGTTGAAACCGTCGCATTGATTGAAAAAATATAATTTGTAGGAGATATTTTATGGGGATTTTTAGCAGAAATAAGAAAGAAAAGATTACTTCTGATTGGTCTGATGCATACATTGCGTCACCAAAATTTTATTCAAAACCTGACGGTACTCCGTTCGGTGCGATAGCACTCAGCGAAAATACAAAGACAGTTTTGCCTAAGGCACCGCAGAGCAGTTATGCGATAGATTCAAAACCGGTCATGGATTGGAGACTTGTCTTCGTCGGTGCTTCACATGGTGGAATTATCGGCGAAACGGATTACTTTACCGCTTTGAAGAAACTTGAAAAATATATTCTTGATTTTAACGATTCCGTTTTACTTGTTAAAGCACTTTCGTCTGATGAAATTAAATTCTTATGTGATTAAAAAATTTACGGTGATATTATGTCTAAGTCTAAAAAAGATAAGATAAGTGATTACAAAACAAATGTTATGCGCCTACTTGATGCGGCAGGGGTCGTCTATAACCATTATTGTTATGCCGATACTGATGCTGTGTCAGGAATAGAAGCGGCAGGCGCTATGGGTCAGAATCCCGAGCAGGTGTTCAAAACCCTTGTTACAGTCGGTAAATCAGGCGAGAATTATGTATTTGTAATTCCCGTAAACGCCGAACTTGACCTTAAAAAGGCGGCGAACGCTGTCGGCGATAAGGCTGTTGCCATGATAAAATCCAAGGAGCTTTTACCTTTGACTGGGTATATTCACGGAGGTTGCTCTCCTATCGGAATGAAGAAACCGTTTAAGACCGTGATTGACGAAAGCTGTGAACTGTTTGATTCTATAATCTTTTCGGCAGGCAAGATTGGCTATCAGGTCGAGGTTGCACCCGATGATTTGAAAAAACTCGTTGATTATTCAACTGCTGATTTAACAGAATATAATTAACATTAAAATCAATATCTATAATATATTAATTTATATTTAGATATTGATTTTTCTCTTTTTTATGGTATTATATAAAGGGTAATTTGGGATAGTATGCTGTCCCTTTCCACAAAATGTATGCTATGTATTGAGAGGTATAATATGTCCAGTCCAAATTATGATGTAATTATTATCGGAGCAGGTCCGGGCGGTATCTTTTCTGCTTATGAACTTGTTGAGCAAAATAAGAATTTGAAAATTGCCGTGTTTGAAGCAGGCAATCCGCTTTCAAAAAGAAAATGTCCTATTGACGGCGAAAAGGTTAAATCCTGTATTCAATGTAAAACCTGTGCAATTATGAGTGGTTTCGGCGGTGCGGGTGCATTCTCCGACGGTAAGTATAATATTACTAACGACTTTGGCGGAACGCTTTATAAGTACATCGGTAAGAAGAAAGCTATTGATCTTATGAAGTATGTTGATAAGATTAATGTTGAACACGGTGGTGAAAATTGTAAGCTTTATTCTACCGCAGGTAGCGAGTTTAAGAAAATCTGTATGCAAAATCAGCTTAACCTTCTCGACGCTTCCGTAAGACATCTCGGTACCGATATTAACTATGTCGTGCTTGAGAATATATATAACGAGTTAAAGGACAAGCTTGATTGGTTCTTTAATACCCATATTGATTCTGTCGAAAAGACTGATGACGGATATAAGGTATGCTCTAAAAACGGAGATTTCACCTGTACTAATTGCATTATTTCTGTCGGTAGAAGCGGCAGTAAGTGGATGGAGGGTATCTGCGACAGCCTTAACATTAAAACTAATTCAAATAGAGTTGACATCGGTGTTCGTGTTGAGCTTCCTGCTGTTATATTCTCACATCTTACAGACGAACTTTACGAAAGTAAAATCGTTTACAGAACAAAGAATTACGAGGATCAGGTTCGCACCTTCTGTATGAATCCAAAGGGAAGCGTGGTCAACGAGAATACTAACGGTATCGTTACGGTAAACGGACACAGCTATGAAGACCCTGAAAAGCAGACGCAGAATACAAACTTTGCATTGCTTGTTTCAAAGCACTTCTCAGAGCCGTTTAAGGACAGTAACGGTTATGGTGAGAGCATTGCCCGACTTTCAAATATGCTCGGCGGCGGTGTAATTGTTCAACGCTTCGGTGATTTGGTAAGCGGCAGAAGAAGTAATCCTAAGAGAATTGAAGAGGGCTTGGTTGAGCCTACTCTTGCAGCTACACCGGGCGACCTTTCGCTTGTACTTCCTAAGAGAATTTTGGACGGCATTATCGAGATGATTTATGCTCTCGATAAAATCGCACCCGGTACCGCAAATCCCGACACTCTTCTTTACGGAGTAGAGGTAAAATTCTATAATATGGAGGTTGAGCTTGACGAAAATCTTGAGACTGCTCATAAGGGACTTTATGTTATCGGTGACGGCTCTGGAGTTACTCATTCTCTTTCACACGCATCTGCAAGCGGTGTTTATGTAGCACATAAGATTGCAGAAAAATATTGATATTAATTTTTAAGGAGTAAATATTATGAAATTAAAGGACGGAATTGTACTCGGAAATATCGACGGTCAGGATTTTGCTATCGCTACCGGCAACCTCTCGTCAACACTTTCCGGCATTATTAATAACAACGAAAGCGCTAATTATATCTTTAAGCTTCTTCAAAAGGAGCAAACAGAGCAAAGCATTATTTCTGCAATGCTTGACAGATATGATGCACCTGAGGACGAAATCAAAGCCGATGTTAAGGAGTTCCTTGCAACTCTCGACACCTACGGCGTTTTGGAGAAGTAATATGGTTGTTGATTGCAAGGAATCACGCTATTTTTTTGATGTAATTATCTCAACGATTAAGGGTGAGCGCATACCAGAGCCTCCCGAAATGGATTGGGATAAATTTGTTGATACCGTGGTTGAACAGCAGTTTGTCTCCCTTGTGGCACAGGCACTCGAGAACAAACCGTTTGTTCCCAAAAAAATCGCAGAACGCCTAAGTCAAATTAAGAATAACGAATTCTTGAGAATAATCAGCGTGCAAAATGAATTTAACGAAATTAAATCAATGCTCGTTGAAAATAATGCGAGATTTATGCTGCTTAAAGGCTCTGTAATAAGAAATTATTATCCTAAACAGAGTTTTAGGCAAATGTCGGACATTGATTTGCTTTGCGATTATGAGCATCACAATGCCATTTGCGATTATATGCTCTCAAGAGGATATACAATGCTTTCGGACGGCGGCGGAAATACGGATGACTTTACAAAAGAACCGTATTTTACTTTTGAGTTTCATCACGATTTGTTTAAGGATGTTTACGGATTTTGCCCCGATTTCAGTTTTGTGTGGGATAATGCAAAACTTAAAGACGAGAGTGGCTTTGAGTACGAAATGAGCGTTGAGGATGTTTATCTTCACTCTGTTGCTCATATGTATAAGCATTTTATTTTGGGCGGTTTCGGCGTTAAATTTATTGTCGATACTTATTTACTTGCATCTAAAAATGAATCCGACTGGAACAGAACCTACATAGATGAAAAACTTGAATCAATGAATCTTGGCGACTTTGAAAAAAGAGTGCGTAAGGCTTCATTTGATTTCTTTGAAAATAATCTTTCCGCTTCTCAGCAGGAGTTTTTCCAAAAAGCGTTTAGATACGGAACATTTATGAATGACGAAAACTTCGCCAATGTTGAGGAAATTCTTAATAATTATCAAAATGATAATGGTTCCTCTGTATTTAAGTATTTGTTTTCACGAATTTTTCCGTCAAAGACACAAATTAAAAGTATGTATCCCGTGCTTAACGAAAAGCCTTATTTATTGCCGCTTTACTATGTGAAAAGAATTTTTAAAAGATTTGTTACCGGACCGAAAAAGGTAGCAAAGGAAATAAAGTATTTAACTAAATCGAATAAATCCAAGGAATAATATCTTTATGTCAGTTAATAAAAACAATATTCGTAATTTTTCAATCATCGCTCATATCGACCACGGAAAATCTACTCTTGCCGACCGCTTGCTCGAACTTACCAGTTCGGTGCAAAAGCGTGATATGCAGGAGCAGATTTTGGATGATATGGACCTTGAGCGTGAGCGTGGTATTACCATCAAGGCGCACGCAGTAAAACTTAATTATACTGCAAAAGACGGCGAGGAATATGTCTTTAATCTGATTGACACTCCGGGGCATGTAGACTTTAACTATGAGGTTTCTCGTTCTCTTGCTGCGTGCGAGGGCGCAATTTTGATTGTAGATGCTTCTCAGGGCGTTGAGGCGCAAACCCTTGCAAATACATATTTGGCACTCGACCACGATTTGGATATTCTTCCTGTTATCAATAAGATTGACCTGCCTGCTGCTGACCCAGTTAGGGTTGCCGAGGAGGTAGAGGAGATTATCGGCATACCTTGTATGGATGCTCCTCGAATCAGCGCAAAAACAGGCGAAAATGTCGAAGAAGTGCTTGAATATATCGTTAATGAAATCAAGCCTCCCGTTGCCGATGATAACAAACCGCTAAAGGCTCTTATATTCGATTCCGTTTATGACAGTTATCGTGGCGTTATAGTTTATGTCAGAATCAAAGAGGGCAAAATCAAGGCAGGGGACACTATGCGAATTATGTCAACCGGTGCTGAATTTACCGTCGTTGAGGTTGGCTATATGCGTGCAACCTATATGGAAAAAGCAGATGAACTTTCTGCCGGTGAGGTAGGCTATATCACTGCTTCAATTAAAACGGTCGGCGATGCTCATGTAGGCGATACCGTTACCACCGCACAAAATCCTGCCTCTGAACCTTTGCCGGGCTACCGTAAGGTTAATCCTATGGTTTACTGCGGACTTTATCCTGCCGACGGCTCAGATTATGAGGTGCTTCGTGATGCTATGGAAAAGCTTCAGCTAAATGATGCTTCTCTTTCCTATGAGCCTGAAACCTCGGGTGCTCTCGGCTTTGGATTCAGGTGCGGATTTCTCGGTCTGCTCCACCTTGAGATTATTCAGGAGCGACTCGATAGGGAATATAATCTTGACCTTATCGCAACCGTTCCGTCCGTTGTTTATAAGATTTATCTTACCGACGGCACTATGGTCGAGATTGATAACCCGACCAATTATCCCGACCCCGCATATATAGATTATTGCGAAGAACCCTTTGCCGATGCTCATATCTATGTTCCGAGTGAATTTGTCGGAACGGTTATGGATATGTGCCAGGACAAAAGAGGCATATTTAAGAATATGAATTATATCACTCCCGACAGAGTTGATATTCATTATGAACTTCCACTTAACGAGATTATTTATGATTTCTTTGACGCTCTTAAATCTCGCACAAGAGGCTATGCTTCTTTCGATTATGAGATGAAAGATTACAGAAAGAGCGACCTCGTTAAGGTTGATGTTGTTCTCAACGGCGATGTTATTGATGCTCTTTCGTTTATTATCCATAAGGATAAGGCGTATCAAAGAGCAAGAAAGATTGCAGAACAGCTTAAAAAATATATACCTCGCCACCTGTTTGAAATTCCTATTCAAATTGCTATCGGCGGTAAGGTAATTGCTCGTGAAACCGTTAAGGCACTCCGCAAGGATGTGCTTGCAAAATGCTACGGCGGTGATGTCACCCGTAAGAAGAAACTTCTTGAAAAGCAAAAAGAGGGTAAAAAGCGTATGCGTCAGTTCGGCTCTGTTGAAGTTCCGCAAGAAGCATTTATGGCTGTGCTTCGCCTGTCCTCCGATGACGATGATTAATGAATTTGTATTGTGCCATTTTTTATTGATGTCTTTATAGAAGCAAGGCAATATATTAAAAGCACGCTAATGAATTGTTTGCTCAAATGAGTCTGACTTCATTAGCGTGCTTTTTGCATTTAGAGTTGTTATATATTGATTTGTGTAGTTTAATTATGTGCTATTATCAGTATTCAACCTTTAGGTTTTCTTCTGCTTCCGCTACCTTTAGCATTATTGCACATTCAATTCTTTTTCTGTGAAGCTCACAGCCAAATTCGTAAACTCCGTTTACACTTCCTGTTGTGTGATATGCGTTTGCCGCACATCCGCCCGAGCAATATAACTTTGCAAAGCAATCCTTGCACTCCTTGTGCGAATATACATTACAGCTTTCAAATTGTTCTAAAACAGAGGAGTTTGAAACTCCGTCATAAATATTACCGAGTTTGAACTTGTCGTCGCCCACAAATTGATGACACGGATAAAGGTCACCACTTGGGGTAACAGCCATATATTCCGTACCAACACCGCATCCGCTGACTCTCTTTACTATGCACGGTCCGTGGTCAAGGTCAATCATATAGTGATAGAAAGTAAAGCCGTCACCCTTGCGGTATCTTTTGAGCATCTCGTTAGCAAGAATTTGGTATTGCTCCTTTAGAATAGGTAAATCGCTGTCCTTCAATGCCCACGGCTCTTTAGGGTCGCAAACAACCGGCTCGACAGATAATTCCTTAAATCCGAGGTCTGCCATATGTAAAAGGTCGTTTGAAAAGTCGGTGTTAAAATGAGTGTATGTACCCCTCATATAGTAATCCTTTTGACCTCTGCTGTCTGCAAATTTCTTGAACTTGTCGATGATTAAATCATAGCTTCCTTTTCCGTTCGGAGTTTTGCGAAGATTGTCATGAACATTTTTTCTGCCGTCAAGAGAAAGAACTACATTGCTCATCTCTTTGTTGCAAAAGTCTATCACTTCATCATCAACAAGCACTCCGTTTGTTGTAAGGGTAAAACGGAAGTTCTTGTCGTATTTCTCTTCCTGCTCTCTGCCGTATTTAACAAGCTCTTTGCACACGTCCCAGTTGAGAAGCGGCTCACCGCCGAAGAAATCAACTTCAAGATTTTTTCTCGTACCGCTTTGCTCAATCAAAAAGTCGAGCGCTCTTTTTCCTACCTCAAGGCTCATTAAACCCTTGTCCGCACCGCCGTATTCGCCCTTGCCTGCAAAACAGTATTCACAGTTTAGGTTGCATCCGTGTGCCACATGTAAACATATTGCCTTGATAACGCCCTGACGCTTTTTGAATTGCTTTGCGGTAGCCTCAAAGGTGTCCTCTGCAAACAATCTGCCGTCTTCAATGAGTGCCTCAATATCCTCAAAGCAAAGGTCTATATCTTCACTCGTCACATCGTCTCTGTCGCTGTATTTGTCGAGTATATAAGCCTTTATTTCGTCTTTTGACTTACTTTCGTATTGTGTGATAATATCATACGCAACCTCGTCAACAGAATGTACGCATCCGCTGTTTTGGTCGAGTATAATGTTGTATCCGTTCATTTTATATGCGTGTATCATAGTTTTGCCTCATCATAGAAAAACGGTAGCCTTAACTCAGCTACCGTAAGTCCGTTTTAATTACTTCTTGAGTTGCTCACATTTCTGGTTTGCTACTGAGCAAGAGGTCTTTGATGCTGACTGACAAGATGTCTGGCACTCGCCGCAGCCGCCCTTCTTAGCTGATTCGCAAAGATTTCTTGAGCTTAAAGTATTGATTCTCTTCATTAAGAAACACCTCGCTTTAATTTATTACGGGTTTATTATAGATTAATTTGTCTTTTTTGTCAATATTTTATTGGGAAGCAGTCCGCTGTCGCTGATAATATTGACATTTGCTTTTATTGCGTCGGTAATATATTTCGTCGCTTGTGCCGAAATTACTTCACCTGGTGCAATAATCGGTATGTCGGGCGGATAGGCATAAATGAATTCGTTTGCCACTTTGCCTGCACATTTTTTTATGTCCGTTGCTTCGCCGTCATCGTCAATAACGAATGTTATCTCGTCGGTTTGGGTAGGGGGCTTTTTTATTAATTGCTCATATTTGCACATCAAACCCTCGTCAATCTCCTCAAGTACCGCCCTTAAATTAATAAGTGCGTCACTTTCGTCTGCAACGCTCGTCATAAGGATTACATAGTTCAGCGATTCCGCCTCAGGCTCAAGCTTGTATTTTTTCCTCAGAATATTTGCAAGCTCGTGTCCGCTTAAATCCGTGTTCGCACAGGAAACGACAATTTTCGATATGTCGTCCGTGTATTGTATTCTGATGTTTTCTGTTTCTGCAAGCCTTAAATCGCAAAGCTTTTCGTAATATTTGCAAAAGTCCCGACCGTTTTCCAAAACATAATTTGCACATATTGATATGCTGTTCATCAGAACATAGCTTGGTGAGGTCGTTTGAAAAATATCGTTGTATCTTTTAACCCTTGAAGTCAATGCGTCGTTATATATGTTGATTACAGCGGTTTGAGTGAGTGACGGAAGCGTTTTGTGAAGCGATGAAATAACTATGTCGCCCTTTGGATATTTCGGAAAATATCCAAGGCCAAGGTGCGCTCCGTGTGCAGCGTCAATAATCATAGGAATGTTGCATTCAATTTCGCTTATAAACCCCTCATAAGTAGGACTTGTGATTACTAATGCCTTTGCATCGGGATGTTCTTTAATTACGCTGTCTGCCGTCTCCTGACCCAGCCTCGTGAAGTATCCGTTTTGGGCGTTGTATTCAGGCTCAATATATATAACCCTTAATTCCAACAGCATACACGCATTAAATACGCTCTTGTGACAGTTTCGTGCAATAATAATCTTGTCGCCTCTGTTACACAGGGCGAATATGGCGCTCATTATCCCCATCGACGAGCCGTTTACGCTGATTAGCGATTTCTTGCTTTTGTATATTTTGCTCAGCTTGTTTTCCGTCTCTGCAATAACACCTGTCGGACAGTGCAGATTGTCAAAGCCGTCAATTTCCGTAATGTCAATTTCGCTGCCCGTTATGCCGAATTTTTTGTTTCTTTTATGCCCCGGCATATGAAACGGATATGTGTCAATGCATTTTAGCTTATCTTCTAACTTCAAGCCTGTCCCTCCTTGTGTTTGTTATTGCAAGTAATATGTATCCCGCAAATATCGGTACTGCTTCTATCAAACCCGTCTCTTTGAATATTATCAGGCATATCAGGTCAATCAGCAAAATTGTTGCCGTTATTATGCAAAATACAAGATAAATTTTTTCTCTGCTTTTCAGTAGGAAAAACAGTAAAAATATGCAAACACCCGTGCTTGCCGAAAATAATAATGAGCCTGTGCAATGCAAATAGTATTCAAGCTTAATGTCATAGTCAAATCTGTTTATCAGCGTCAGAGCCATTCCTATTCCCGAAGCAATGCAAAAGGGTATATATAGCTTTCTTTTTTCTGTTTTTTCAAACGCAAACTTTATTCCTATTGTCAATGCCGTGTATGTCAAAATGCCCCAAATTGCAAAAAGCAACCTGTGTTCCAGTCCTATTTTTGATAATGCTCCGCTGTTTTTGTAAGGCACTCCAAGTCGCATATACCACATTGTATAAATCATTGTGGCAAATGATATTATTGCAGATATTTTTCCCCTCAAATTTAATCACCTTATTTATTATAACATTTTGATATATTCATTGCAATAAATACGCTCATAGAGTATAATTAAAGTAAATAAAAATGGACGGTGAATTTATGAAATTTATTTCTTGGAATGTAAACGGGCTTCGTGCCTGTGTGACAAAGGGATTTAAGGACTTTTTTAATGATATAGATGCGGATTTTTTCTGTTTGCAGGAAACTAAACTTCAGCAGGGACAGATTGATTTTGCACCCGAGGGATACTATTCCTATTGGAACTATGCCGAAAAGAAAGGGTATAGCGGTACAGCGATTTTCACTAAACATAAGCCTCTGAATGTTACCTACGGTATGGGTATTCCCGAGCATGATACAGAGGGCAGAATGATTACTCTTGAATATGAGGATTTCTATTTCATCACGGTTTATGTTCCTAATTCAAAGCAGGAGCTTTTAAGGCTTGATTATCGTATGGAGTGGGAGGACGATTTTAGAAAATATGTTTGCGAGCTTGACAGCAAAAAGCCTGTTATTTTCTGCGGTGACCTCAATGTCGCTCATAAAGAAATTGACCTTAAAAATCCAAAGACGAATCATCATAATGCCGGATTTACCGACGAGGAGAGAGAAAAACTCAGTTTGATGCTTGACGCAGGATTTACCGATACTTTCAGGTTTTTCTATCCCGAGCAGGAAAGCATTTATTCTTGGTGGTCGTATCGCTTTAAGGCGAGAGAAAAGAACGCAGGATGGAGAATTGACTACTTCATTGCATCGAAAAGACTTGACGATAAGCTTACAGATGCAAAAATTCATACGGAAATTTTGGGCAGCGACCATTGCCCGGTTGAGTTGGATATTGATTTATGATTAAGGTAATTCTTTGGGATATAGACGGCACGCTGCTTGATTTTAAGAAGAACGAAAGTAACTCGATTAAAAATGCTTTTCGTGTATTTTCCCTTGGTGAATGCAGTGATGATACGGTTAAGCTTTATTCCGATATTAACCAAAGCTGTTGGGAAATGCTTGAGCGTGGTGAGCTTACAAAGGAGCAGACTTTGATTGTCAGGTTTGAAAAATTCTTTGATGAGCTTGATATAAAAGGCGTTTCGCCACGGGAGTTTTGTTCCGTTTACGAAAACGGAATTGCCGACACCACCGCCTTTATTGACGGCGCATACGATACCGTGTCCTCGCTTAGGGGAAAATATAAGCAGTATGCGGTTACAAACGGTGCTTATTCCGTGCAGACCGAAAGACTTAAAAGGTCGAGTTTGGGCGAGCTTTTTGACGGCGTGTTTATTTCCGACAAGGTGGGATACGAAAAGCCGTCGCCGTTATTCTTTGATTATGTAAGAAAACATATAGATAATGTGTCGCTTGACGAAATACTTATAGTCGGCGACTCTCTGACCTCGGATATTAAGGGCGGAAATAATATGGGCATCAAAACCTGTCTTTTTTCTCCTGATCCCTTGATGTATGATAAAAACGAATATAAAATCAATTATGTAATTTCATCTCTTGATGAGATTAATTCTGTTTTGGAAAAAGGGTGATTTTATGACAGCTGATGTAAAAAAAGCGGGTGCCTTGTCGTTTAGAACTTGGCTGAGTATTGTGCTTTTCGGACTTGTCGGTCAGATTGCATGGGTTGTTGAAAATATGTATTTTTCACGCTTTATGCAAAATGAGATTACTAAGGCACCGTATGCCACAACACTACTCGTCGCTTTCTCTGCTTTGTTTGCAACTCTCGCAACATTAATCGGAGGCGCATTGTCCGACAGGGCAGGCAAGCGTAAGGCTTTCATATGCTGGGGTTATGTCGTTTGGGGCTTTACCATTGCGGCTTTTTCGCTCGTTCCTATGCAACCCTCGGCAGATAAGGTTTTGCCTATGGTTATACTTGTTGTCGCTATGGATTGCAGTATGTCCGTAATAGGCTCAATCAGTAATGATGCCTCGTTTAATACTTGGATTACCGATGTTACAAATACCGCAAACAGAGCAAAGGTTGATACCGTTCTTGCTATTATGCCGTTGCTTGCTATGGCTGTCGTGTTTGGTGGTTTTGACTCTCTGACCAATGCCGATGCTACTGTTGACGACTGGAAAAAGTTTTTCATCATTATGGGTATTATGCCTACCGTCGGCGGTTTAATCGGTCTTGCTGTTATGAGAGATAAAAAGGGCATTAAGCCTAATAAAAATAATAGCTTTTGGAATGATTTTACATATTCCCTAAAGCCGTCCACCATAAAGGAAAATAAAATGCTCTATGTCTGCCTTTCGGGCTTTACCGTAGCTTCAATCAGCTATCAGGTATATATTAACTATCTGTTTAATATCGTAGAGCAGACTTTGAAAATTAGGAACTACATTATTCCTATCGGAATTATTATGGTTGTTGCCGCAATCGGCTCGGTTATAGTTTCCTCGGCTATGGATAAATACGGTAAAAAAAGCTTTTATTATCCTACAATTATAGCCGGTTCATTAGGCTGTGTAATCATTTGGCTCAGTAAGTTTTTTGTGGATACGAATTATACGCTTGAACTTGTCTTTTTGATTGTCGGCGGCGTTCTTGCAATGGGGGTTAATCTTGTTATGGCGGGTCTCTTTACCGCCTCTTATCGTGATTATATTCCTGTCGGCAAGGAAGGACTTTTTCAGGGTTGCCGCATAGTTATGTATGTTCTTATTCCTATGATTATAGGCCCTCTTGTTGCACAAGGTATAATTAATGTATATAATACCGGTGTTGCGGATGAAAATATTACATATCCTATGGAGCTTTTCCTTGGAGCAGCAGTCGTTTTGCTGTTCTGCTTCATACCGTCTAAGGTCGTTCGTGATGAGCAGGCTAAGCGCCATGAGGAATTAATGAAAGAATTACAGAAAGAAAATAAATAATATGCTGAATCAGTTTTCTCGTACAGAGCTTCTTTTGGGAAGCGAGGCTATGCAAAAATTAAAAAATTCCAGAGTTGCCGTCTTCGGAGTGGGCGGTGTCGGAGGCTACACCGTTGAGGCTCTTGCCCGTTCGGGCGTGGGCGCAATAGATTTGATTGATAACGACACGGTTTCTCTTACAAATATCAATCGCCAAATAATCGCAACTCTTGATACTGTCGGCAGATATAAGGTTGATGTCGCCGAGGAAAGAATTAAAAGTATTAACCCCGATTGCAAGGTTGTTAAGCATAAGTGCTTTTTTCTTCCCGAAACGGCAGACGAATTTGATTTTAACGATTACGATTATGTCGTTGATGCCATTGATACAGTTAAGGGAAAGCTTGAGATTATAGTGCGTGCAAAACAGGTTGAAACTATGGTGATTTCTTCTATGGGCGCCGGAAATAAGCTTGACCCCACCGCTTTTGAGGTCGCCGATATATCAAAAACCTCTGTTTGTCCGCTTGCTAAGACTATGAGAGTACAACTGAGAAAAATGGGGATTAATCACTTAAAGGTTGTTTATTCCAAGGAAGCACCCGTCGTGCCAAGATATAATGAAGATTCAGCTTTGGAGCAGGCAGAGAGTGTACGCAGAGCCTTGCCCGGCTCAACTGCATTTGTTCCTTCTGTTGTAGGATTGATTATAGCAGGCGAGGTAGTAAAAGATTTAATTAAATAATATATAGTTATTGATTTATTTTTATTTTGTGATAAAATTACGTAAAGAGCATAGAATATGATTTTTCTGTGCCTAATTGCGGTATTATACAGAGGTAAGTTATGAGAAAAACGAAAATTATTTGTACTGTCGGACCTGCGACCGACGATGAGAACATTCTTCGCAGTATGATTAAAAAGGGTATGAATGTCGCTCGCCTTAATTTCAGCCACGGCGAATACGATACTCACGAATCAAGATTTAACGAAGTTGTTAAAATTCGCAACGAACTGCAAATGCCCGTTGCAACTCTTCTTGATACAAAAGGCCCCGAGATAAGACTCGGCGATTTTGAGGATAAAAACGGAGTTGAGATTAAAAACGGAGAAGATTTTATTCTCACCACAAAAAAGTGCAAGGGTACTGCAAAAAAGTCCTATGTAAATTATGACGGACTTCCAAAAGATGTGCACCCCGGCACCACAATTCTTATTAATGACGGCATTATTTCTCTTAAAGTTAATAAGGTAATTGATAAAGATATTTACTGCACAGTTGTAGATGGCGGACTTTTGACTGACCGTAAAGGCGTTAATGTTCCCGATGTTAATTTGAATATGCCGTATCTGTCAAAAAAAGATATGGACGATTTGTCTTTCGGCAAGAAGATGGACTTCGATTTTATCGCCGCTTCGTTTTGTCGCAGTGCAACCGATATTACCATTATGCGTAACTATTTGGAGGCTATCGGCTGGAAAACTCCTAAAATTATAGCAAAGATAGAAAACCGCCAAGGTCTTGATAATATCGATGAAATTATTGATGTTGCCGACGGTATTATGGTAGCAAGAGGCGATTTGGGTGTTGAGGTTCCGTTTGAGGAAATTCCGTCTATACAAAAAATGATTATCGAAAAGGTATATAAGGCAGGCAAAATTGTAGTAACAGCAACCCAAATGTTAGAGTCTATGATAGAAAATCCAAGACCTACAAGAGCTGAGATTACCGATGTCGCAAACGCGATTTACGACGGCACTTCCGCTATTATGCTTTCGGGCGAGTCGGCAGTAGGTAAGCATCCTGTCGAGGCGGTCGAAACTATGGACAGAATTGCATGTACCACCGAGGCGGATATTAATTATGTAGAACGCTTTAATTATTTTTATGAGCGACCGAGCAATAATGATGTTACATCCGCTATTTCTCACGCAACGGTTACAACTGCCCACGACCTTAACGCAGTCGCTATCGTTACCGTAACGAAAAGCGGCACAACCGCCCGTATGATTTCTAAATTCAGACCGCACACCCTTATCGTAGGCGCTACAACCGATGAGAGAGTGTATCGTCAGCTTGTGCTTTCATGGGGAGTTTTGCCTGTTATGTGCGAGACTAAGAATAATACCGATGAACTTTTCGACCACGCTGTTCAGGTTTCAAAAAATGCAGGAGTTCTCAAGCAGGGTGATATTGCCGTAATTACGGCAGGTATACCGCTTGGAATTTCAGGAACAACAAATATGCTCAAGGTGCATGAGGTATAAGATAAAAAACAGGACGCTGAAGGTATATTGCTTATGCAGTATATCCTCGGCGTCCTGTTTGATTGTGCTGTTTGATTTAATCTTCAAGCATTTCGTTGTTCCTGAACATAAAGCTTACGCACCAAACGGCAGCAAGGCAAACAAGGGTATAAATTATTCTTGCTAATATGGAGGCCTGACCGCCGCAAATCCAAGCGACTAAATCGAATTTGAAAATTCCCACAAGTCCCCAGTTTATTCCGCCGATGATTGTTAAAATTAATGCAATTCTGTCAATTATCTTCATATTGAAAACACTCCTTTTAATCTATTGTTGACTAATCGGAGTGTTTTATTCATTAATGTACAATTATGTTTTGTATAATTTTTTTGTTAAATTTTGGTAGCTAAAAATTCAATTTGCCCCTCAATTTTCACATCTCCGTATGATGCCGGAATTAAGAAGCTGTCGCCCTTTTTAGCGTTTCTTTCGTCAATTTTTCCCCATCCGTCAGTTATCAAAACGCTCAAAAATGATTTGTCCGATACAGTTAAGGTTAATTCGTTGACGCATTCGTATCTTTCAACCGTGAACAGGTCGCATTTTGTGATAAGCTGTACCTTGTTCATATCTATGCATTTTGTGTCGCCCATCGGCTTTGTGTCGTGATTTACAGGCTCCGTCTTGGATACATCAATCGCCTTGTCAATGTGCAGCTCCCTCGGCTTGCCGTCAGCACCGATTCTGCCGTAGTCATATACTCTGTATGTGCAGTTTGAGTTTTGCTGAATTTCTGCAATTAAAGCACCCTTGCCGATTGCGTGAACCGTTCCCGCTTCAATAAAAAATGTGTCACCTTTTTTTACCTTTACTGTATTAAGCTTGTCAAGCAGGGTGTTGCTCTCTATGGCAGACTTGAACTCTTGTTTGCTTATATCCTCTTTGAATCCGTAAATCAGCGTTGCGTCGTCGGTTGCGTCAAGTACATACCACATTTCCGTTTTGCCGTATTCGTTTTCAATTTCTCTTGCATATTTGTCGTCGGGATGCACCTGTATTGATAAGTTGTCGTGTGCATCTATAAGCTTTATCAGTATCGGAAAATACGGGTACTTGTCGCTCCTTTTACCGAGCAACTTTTCTTTTCCTAACTCGTCTACAACTTCTTGAAGGGTTTTGCCGTCAAATTCTCCGCCGTCAACGGTGTTCATTCCGTCCTTGTGACAGGCAAGCATCCAACCCTCGGCGGTTTTTTCAAACCCCGTGTCAAAGCCGAAATCGTTTTGTAATCTGTTTCCGCCCCAAATATAATCCTTAAAAACAGGTTTAAGTTTTAATATTTCCATAGTAGTCACCTCATTTTATTTTATATTAACAAATTTGTACTTCACATTCAAGAGGATTTGTTGTAAAATAGGTTGTAATAAATTTTCGGAGGCTTCTATGACAGTTCTGGATGTGCAAAATTTAACATTGTCATTCGGTGAAAATACTTTGTTTTCCAATGTTTCGTTTGATATTAAAGAAAAGGAAAAGGTGGGTCTCATTGGCTGTAACGGTGCAGGCAAAACAAGCCTTTTTAAGATTATAACAGGCGAATATTCACCGGACAGCGGTGCTTGCTTTATTTCAAAAAATGTAAAGCTTGGCTATATGCAACAGCATACTTGCTCCGAAAACAGAACTGTTTACGGCGAGCTTGTTTCTGTTTTTGACGATTTGATAGAAATTGAAAACAGGCTTGAAGAAATTTCGTCCTTGCTTTTGCAGGGCGGCGGCAATTCAAGCGAGCTTATAGAAGAACAGGACAGGCTCACTACTCAGTTTAACGACAACGGCGGTTTGACCTATAAAAGTATGACTCGCTCTGCACTTATGGGTTTGGGCTTTGATGAAAATGATTTTGATATGCCGACCTCTGCTCTTTCGGGAGGACAGCGTTCAAAGCTTATTTTAGCAAAACTTTTGCTTTCAAAGGCTGATTTTCTTTTGCTTGACGAGCCTACTAACCATCTTGATATTAAAGCTGTGGAATGGCTTGAGGACTTCCTTAAAAGCTTTAAGGGGGCGTGCCTTGTTGTTTCTCACGATAGATATTTTCTTGATAAAATAACCGACAAAACTATCGAAATCGAAAATAAAAAGTGCCGAAGCTATATCGGAAACTACTCTGCTTTTCTTGTTAAAAAAGAGGCTGAGCAAAAGGCTGTTGCCGAAAAGTACGAAAACGATATGAAAGAAATCGCAAGACTTGAGGGCATTATCGAACAGCAACGCAGGTGGAACAGAGAAAAGAATATTAAGACTGCCGAAAGCAAAGAAAAGGTTATCGAACGAATTAAAGAACAGCTTGTAATCCCCGACAGTAAGGTGTCTCGAATCAGGTTTGACTTCGTGCCTAAATGCGTAAGCGGTGAGGATGTTCTCAGCGTAAACGACCTAAAAAAGAACTTTGGCGATAAAAATATTTTCAGCCACGCATCGTTCGAGGTCAAAAGGGGAGACAGATTGTTTTTGCTTGGCGATAACGGCTGCGGTAAAACAACTCTGCTTAAAATATTGATGAATGACTATATTCAGGACGAAGGCTCGTTTAAGTTCGGTTCTCAGGTAATGACAGGGTATTTTGACCAGGTTCAGGCAAAGCTTGATTTGTCTAAAACTGCTCTTGACGAGGTGTGGTCTGCGTTTCCCGCAATGACAGAAACCTCTGTTCGCTCGGCACTTGCGGCATTTCTCTTTAAGGGCGACGATGTATATAAGGTACTTTCGGATTGCTCGGGTGGTGAAAGGGCAAGGGTTGCTCTGCTAAAGCTTATGCTTGGCGGATATAATTTCCTTTTGCTTGATGAGCCTACTAACCATCTCGATGCTTTTTCCAGAGAGGAACTTGAAGGCACATTGCTTAATTATTCGGGTACTATGCTCATTGTTTCCCACGACAGATATTTTATCAACAAGCTTGCAACCGGTATATTAGAGCTTACAAACGACGGAATTAACCGCTATAACGGCTCATACGAGGAGTATTTGGAGCATAGAGCAGGTGCTATCGCACAGGCTGTTGACGAAAAAAAGGAGATTACCAAAAAGGTAAACGATTATCTACTTAAAAAGGAACGCCGTTCCCAATATTTGAAGGCTAAAAATGCTCTTGCAAAATGTGAAGCAGAAATTGAAAAAACCGAGCTTGAAATTGAAGAAATCAATCAGTCGCTCAGCTCAGCCGATTATGAGGAACTTGTTAAACTGACTGCTCGATTGGACAGAAAAAATGAGTATATGGATATTCTGTATAACGATTGGGAGACCCTTTCCGAAAGATTGACAGAATTAGAAGAATAATCTATAATGAGCATTATATGAGAAAAATTATTATTATAGGTGCGGGAGCAGCAGGACTTTGTGCCGCTGCCGCTTCTGCTGAAAAGGGCGATGATGTAACCGTCATCGAGCGAAATGCACGACCTGCCCGAAAGGTTATGATTACGGGTAAGGGTAGATGTAATGTTACAAACGCCTGCTTTGATTTAGATGATTTAATATCTAATGTGGTAAAAAATCCAAGATTTATGTATTCCGCATTTTCATCCTTTATGCCGTATGACACTATGGCGCTTATGGAGGATATGGGCGTTGCACTTAAAATCGAAAGGGGCAATCGTGTATTCCCCGAATCCGATAAGGCAGTCGATATTGTTGACGCTCTTGTTAAGTATGCAAAAAGAAGCGGTGCGAACATCATTCAGGGTTGTGTGACTTCGTTTAATATGCGTGACGGATTGATAGCTTCTGTTAATCTTGATGATGGCAGAGTGCTTGAGGCTGACGCATTTGCAATATGCACAGGCGGCGCAAGCTATACATCAACAGGCTCTGACGGTATCGGCTATCAGCTTGCAAGAAGCGTTGGCCATACCGTAACACCGCTTGAGCCGTCATTAATATCACTTGTCAGCAGTGACGGATATGTTTCAAGACTTCAGGGACTTTCGCTTAAAAATGTTTCAATCAAGCTTATTGATGCGAATAAAGAAATTTATTCCGACTTTGGCGAAATGATGTTTACTCATTACGGTGTAACAGGTCCGGTAATCCTTTCTGCATCAAGCCATATGACTAAGCCCAAAGAGCATAGCTATAAGATTGTGATTGACCTAAAGCCTGCACTTGACGAGCAAGCTCTTGATAAGAGAATACAAAGAGATTTTGCCGAGAATACAAATAAGGATTTTATCAATTCACTTGATAAATTGCTGCCTAATAAGCTGATACCGGTTGTGGTAAAGCTTTCGGGCATTGAGCCGTCAACAAAGGTTAATCAAATTACAAGGGAGCAGAGACAGGAACTTGTTCGACTGCTAAAGAATTTGACGGTTAATATCAGCGATTTCAGACCGCTTAACGAAGCTATAATTACTTCGGGCGGTGTTGATGTTAGGGAGATTAATCCCAAAACAATGCAATCAAAGCTTGTGGATAACCTGTATTTCGCAGGCGAGGTAATAGATGTTGATGCCTATACGGGCGGATTTAATTTGCAAATCGCATTTTCAACAGGAATATTGTGTGGCAAAAACATATAAAGGGGAGCATTTATGATTAATGTAGCTATTGACGGACCTGCGGGAGCAGGCAAAAGCACTATTGCAAAAGCAGTTGCAAAGAAGCTGAATTTTATCTATGTAGATACCGGAGCGCTTTATCGTGCCATTGCTTACAGTGCCGTAAAATCGGGAGCTATTGACGATAACAAAAAAATCGTTTCTATGCTCAAGGATATTAAAATCGAGCTAAAATATAATAACGGCACTCAGGCTGTTTTTCTTAATGGCGAGGATGTGTCGGCTTATATTCGCACACCCGAGATTTCTATGGGCGCAAGTAAGGTTTCGGCAATCCCTGAGGTCAGAGCATTTTTACTCGACTTACAGCGTGATATAGCAAAAAATAATAATGTCATTATGGACGGCAGAGATATTGCGACTGTTGTATTGCCTAATGCCGATGTTAAGATTTTTCTTTTCGCAAGTCCCGAGCGTCGTGCAGAAAGACGATATAAGGAGCTTATAGAAAAGGGTGAGAGTGTTACCTTTGATGAGGTTTTGGCAGATGTGAATAAGCGAGATTATCAGGATTCACACAGAGAAATCGCACCTCTCAAGCCGTGCGAGACTTCCATTATGGCAGATACTTCCGATAAATCACTTGAGGAAAGCATCAGCTATATTATTTCACTCATAGAGGAGAACATAAAATGAAAGAATTTGATTATTCAACAGTCCCACATTATAAAACATACGGCTTTATGAAAGGCTTGTTTAAGCCGATTATTAAGACTGTTTATCATTTGAAATATAAGGGACTTGAGAATATACCCGACGAGAATACAAGATATATCGTGGCAATTAATCACACTTGCGCACTCGACCCTGTGTTTGTTGCTGCTCCTAAGCAGGTTCCGCCGCTTCACTTTATGGCAAAGGCTGAGCTTTTTAAGAATCCGCTTGCTGCTTTGTTTATGACCCGTATGTATGCTTTTCCGGTTAAAAGAGGAAAGGGCGACACTTCTGCAATAGATTACGGAGAAAAAATTATTAACGAAGGTCATGTAATGGCTATATGCCCCGAGGGCAAGAGAATTAAGGATAAAGACGGCGTTCCTCAAAGAGCAAAGGCAGGTGTTGCTATTATCGCAAGAGCAACCAATGCGTCTGTTTTACCTGTTGCAATTTGCTGTAAAGGAAAAATTAAACCGGGCAAGCGAGTGACGGTTTCATACGGTAAACTTCTCAGCCCTCAGGATATGGGACTTGACGGTGAGGAGTGCAGCCGCAGAGATATTTCTAATGCCGCAGGTATGGTTATGGATAAAATCACAGAGCTTTGGGAGGCAGAGGTTAAGTGAGTAAAAAAATAATGCTTGCAAAAACCGCAGGCTTCTGCTTTGGTGTTGACAGGGCAGTTAATCTTGTTTATGAGCTTGTAGAAAAGGGCGAAAAGGTTTGCACGCTCGGCCCGATTATTCATAATGCACAGCTTGTTTCCGATTTGGAGAGTAAGGGCGTTAAAATAATCGACACCGTAGGTGAAGCACCGGACGGTTACACGGTGGTTGTACGCACTCACGGAGTGGAGAGACAGATCATAGATGAGCTAAAGCAAAGACAATTTACTTTTGTTGACGCAACCTGTCCGTTCGTTACTAAAATTCATAATATAGTTAAAAAGCAGTCCGAGGACTGCATAGTTCTGATAGCGGGGGATATAAATCATCCCGAGGTAAAGGGCATTCGTTCTTATTGTAAGGGTAAATCTTTTGTGTTCAAAAATGAGGATGAGCTTCTTAAAATTGTAAATTCTAACGATTCATCGTCAAAAAATGATGTAATTTGCGTTGCTCAAACGACTTTTTCCCTAAAAGAACTAAAAAAATGTAAAAAAATATTTGAAAAGGTATGTACAAATTGTAAAATTTTTGATACAATATGTAATGCAACGGCTGACAGGCAAAATGAAGCTGACGAAATTTCAAAGATTTCTGACGCTATGCTAATTGTCGGCGGCCGTCATTCATCAAATACATGTAAGCTCAGGGACACCTGCTCCGCAAATTGTCCGTCGTTTCTTATAGAAACTGCGAGCGAGCTTGAGGAGCTTGATTTGAGACCTTATAATGTAATTGGTGTAACTGCGGGGGCTTCGACACCCTCGGTAATAATCAAGGAGGTACTCAAATCCATGTCCGAAGAAATTAAAGAAAAGGAAGTTGAAACAACTTCAGCCTTAACTGAAGAAGTTGTGGAGACAGCAGAAACCGCTGATAAGGCTGTAGAGCCTGCTGTCAAAGCATCTGCTGATGGAGAGGCGTCCTTTGAAGAATTACTTAACGAATCTTTTAAGGAAAATGACAACAGTAAGGTAGTAACAGGTACCGTAGTAAGAATCACTCCTACTGAGGTATATGTTGACGTACCGGGAAGAAAGCAGACAGGCGTTGTAGCATTTGAGGATTTGTCATCAGGCAATATCTCAAAGTGCGAGGACGAGGTTAAGGTTGGCGACGAGCTTCAGCTTGTTATCATGAAGACCAATGACCAGGACGGCGTACTCAAGCTTTCAAAGCGTTTATTCGACGCAGAAAAGGGCTGGGACGAAATCGTTGCAGCTAAAGAGGCTGACGAGGTACTCGAAGGAGTAGTAGCATCCGTTATTCGTGGCGGTGTTCTCGTAGCAGCTAAGGGAACAAGAGTATTTGTTCCTGCATCTCTTACAGGCGTTCCTCGTAATCAGGAGCTTTCTGTACTCAAGGGTGCAACAGTTAAGTTTAAGATTATCGATGTTAATCCTGCTCGCAGAAGAGCCGTTGGCTCTATCAAGGTCGTTACCGACGCTGAGAGAAAGGAAAAGCAGGAAGCACTTTGGGCTACTCTTAAAGAGGGCGACAAGGTTACAGGTACAGTTAAGTCTCTCACCTCATACGGTGCATTCGTAGACCTCGGCGGCATTGACGGTATGGTACATATCTCAGAGCTTTCATGGTCAAGAATTAAGCACCCTTCAGAGGTTGTTAATGTTGGCGATACTGTTGAGGTTACTATCAAGGCTCTTGACGAGGAGAATAAGAAGATTTCTCTCGGCTTCAAGAACATTGAGGATAATCCGTGGGAAATCCTCAAGAATAAGTATCCTGTTGGCTCAGTAGTAGATGCAAAGATTGTATCTTTCGCTACATTCGGTGCTTTTGCTAACATTCTTCCTACAATCGACGGCCTTATCCACATCAGCCAAATCTCTTGGGATAGAATTAAGACTCCACAGGATGTTCTTAAAATCGGTGATGTTGTTAAAGCAAAGATTATTGACATCGACTTTGATAAGAAGAGAGTTTCTCTTTCAATGAAGGAGCTTCTCGAGAAGCCGGAAGAGGCTATCGAAGAGCTTACAGATGATGCTGAGGAAGCAACAGAAGAATAATTATTAAAAAAGACCGTCTCTCAGAGGCGGTCTTAGTTTTTTACAAATTAAATATAATGAATAAAAATCCCATAAATACCGAAGCGTTTACGGGATTTTTTAATAGCATTGTATGCAATTTTCAGAAAGCTTAAAGCATTACTTTCTAATGCATTATGTATAGAAATAGTGATTTTTTATCTTATCTTATCTTAATTATATTGTTGAATACAGCGGTCATTTTCTTGCTGATTTGTAAATCTATATGAAGTGAGCCAAAGAACCAGTGGTCGTATTCAACCTCTTTCATAAGCTCTTGAAGATATGTGTTCAGCGGAGTTAGCTTCATAGATGTGTTGGAGTGAAGCCTGATGAAATCCTTTGCAATAGCAGGTGCTTCGTGGGTGATGATGTAGTCAACCTTGTAATCAGCAGCCTTTAGATTGTCTGCGCCGTTTTTCATTTCGTCAGCGTCAGGCATTTCCTGTTTCCACCAGCTTTCACCCTCGTGCCTCATTTCAGCATCGTCGCTTTTTCCGCCACCCATACAGAAAAATGTTTTTCCGCAAAAGGTGAAAATTTCACCCCTCATAAGATGATAGATGTTCTGTGCGATTTTGTGCGTGTTTCCGCCTTTGTATCTGTACGGTCTGTATTCGTCCAGCATATCAAAGTTTTCGTGCGCACCGTCAACAAAACAGATGGTGTATTTCTTTTTCATCAATTTTTCCAAGTTCTTTTTTTCATCCTCAGAGCCGTCCCAAAGAAAGCCGAAGTCTCCGCATATGATTAAAATGTCGTCCTCGCCGAGCTTTCTCAGCTTTGGATTTTTGAAAACGCTCATATCTCCGTGAGTGTCGCCTGTAATATATACCATAATAATCTCCGAAATTTATAATTTATACTTTAATTAAGTCGTTTTATGTGATATGATATATAATATAATTAATTTAGTGAGGTGTCAAGTGCGTGAAGAAGCTCTTGTCGTTTTTTATAAGTATTGTAATTGTAATAATGTCATTTTTCAGTGTTGGATTTACGGCTCAGGCTGCTGTTTATGAGCCGGATACAACGATTTATGCAGATTCGTATATGCTGATTAATCTTGATGACAGCTCGTTTCCTGTCGTCGCTCAAAAAAATCAGGACAAGCTGAAATATCCTGCCTCTCTTACAAAGATAATTACCGCAATGGTGGCTATAAATAATGTAGATGATATTAAGGCTACAACAAAGATTTCAAAAAATGCAATAGAATCTCTCTATGGTACGGGTGCGCAGGTAGCCGGACTTAAAATCGGAGGCGAAATTACAGTTGAGGACTTACTCTATCTTGCAATGGTGCATTCCGCTTGTGATGCGTGTAATGTTCTTGCCGAGTATGTTGCCGGCAGTATTGACGAATTTGTTAAAATGATGAATGAGTGGGTAACCTCGCTCGGCTGTGAAAATACCCACTTCGTAAATTGTGACGGACTCCACGACGAAAATCAGTACACTACCGCTTCCGATATGGCAAAGATAAGCCTTGAAGCTGTTAAGAATGAAACCTTTATGAAAATTTCGTCAACCGTGAATTTCACTTATGACGGAGTTAATTTCATCCATACAAATTTAATGCTTCATCCGTCTTATGTTACTTACTATTACGAATATGCTCAGGGCATTAAAACAGGCTCTACCGAGCAGGCAGGTTATTGCGTTATTACAAAGGCGTCAAAGAACGGTTATAATTATCTTGCCATTGTAATGGATTCGCCTAAAAGAACTATTGACGGTATTCTGACTAAATGCTCTTTTATTGACGCTAAGCACCTTTTTGAATGGGCGTTTAATTCAATTAAGTATTCTACCGTTGTCAGAAAAAATGAGGTCGCTTATGAAGTCCCTGTTAATAACGGTAAGGATGCGGATACAGTCCAACTGATTGTAGGCGAGGATGTTACAACTCTTGTGCCGTCGGCTCTTGACCCAAGTAATGTCTTTATAAAGCCTGTTGACCCGCCCGAAAGCCTTGACGCCCCGGTGACAAAGGGTGATCCGATTTGTAAGGCTGATATTATTTATGCGGATAACACTATCGTTACTATTGATTTGGTGGCGGCAGACACCGTTGAATTGTCTGCTTTTTTGAAATTTTTGAATTTGCTTAAAAAGTTTTTTACGAATAAGTTTGTAATCGCCGTGATTGTTATTTTGCTTCTCGGATTTATCGGTTATATTGCTTATTTTGTCTATCGCTTAAAGAAAGATAAAAAGCGAATTGAAGCAAAACGCAGACAGCAGGAAGAACTTGACAGGCAGCTTTACGGTGAGGACGATTACATCCCTCCGACAAAAAGATAATATAAAATAAATCTCCTATGACGATTAATCATAGGAGATTTTGTTATTCAGGCTTTGCTTGACTTAAAAAGTCATTAAGCTTTTGCTTGTCCTGTTTGTTGAGAAGTCGGTATTTCATAATTATTGTCCTTTCGTCATCGGAAAGGTCGCTTAAATACTTTTCGCCGTATAATTCATTAAACCCGTACGAAACGGATAATTGGTCGAGTCCGTCATAAAAAGCGTCAGGCTTAACACCGTATATCATACTCAGCTTTGCAAGCTGTACCGTGTTCGGCATCGAGTCGCCGCTTTCCCATTTTGTATATGTCGTTCTGCTCGTACCAAGCACTTCGCATATCTGCGCTTGTGTCAGTTCGTTTGTAACACGATACTTTTTTATATTCTGTTTAATGCATTCTTTAACAAATTTATCATTTAGCGATAATGCCATATTCATCACATCCTAAAATGATTATACACATTATTCTTTATTAAATCAACATATTTTGATTTATTGTGACATTTATTTTGTTTAATAATTCCTTGCTTTACCGTCAATAATAATTGTGCAGATACATAATCAAATAAAGGATGTATTTATGTGCAATATAATAAAGTTGAAATCTGCGGAATAAACACCTCTGAACTCAAACTCCTCAAAGAGAGTGAAAAAATTGAACTGTTAAAATTGGCTCACTCAGGTGATGAAAAGGCAAGGGAAAAGCTCATTAACGGAAATCTTCGCCTCGTGCTGTCGGTTGTTCAACGCTTTGCAAACCGTGGCGAAAATCCCGATGACCTCTTTCAAGTCGGCGTGATAGGTTTGATTAAGGCAATAGATAATTTTGACACTTCTCTCAATGTCCGTTTCTCCACCTATACCGTGCCGATGATAATAGGTGAAATTCGTCGGTTTTTGCGTGATAATAATTCCATTCGTGTCAGTCGCTCTCTGCGTGATACGGCGTATAAAGCTATGCAGGTTAAGGAAAAGCTGACTAATAAATATAATAAAGAACCTACCGTTGATGAAATAGCCCGTGAGCTTGGTATGAAAAAGGCAGATGTGGTTATCGCATTGGAAGCCATAGTTGACCCTGTAAGCCTTTATGAGCCTGTTTATAACGATGGGGGAGATACTATATTCGTTATGGACCAAATCGGCGATAACGGCTCTGATTCAGACTGGGTAGACGAAATTATGATTAAAGACAAGCTTTCAAATCTTGATGAAAGAGAACATAAAATTTTATATATGCGTTTTATGCTCGGCAAAACCCAAATGGAAACAGCCGAGGAAATAGGCATATCACAGGCACAGGTTTCACGCCTTGAAAAAAATGCCCTCAAGCATATTAAGGGCGAATAGTATTTGTGTTCATTGATTAAGTTGCTTTCTTGTGCTATTATATTCATATAATCTTTTGGAGTGATGATATGGATATTAAGCTTAATTATATCGAAAAAGGTAAGGGAACACCGCTTGTTTTGCTTCACGGAAACGGCGGAAGCCTTGAATGTTTCAAAAGTCAAATTGAATATTTTTCTAAAAAATATCGTGTGATTGCTCTCGATACAAGAGGTCACGGAAAATCTCCACGAGGTGATAAGCCGTTTACAATAAAACAGTTTGCAGATGACTTAAAGGATTTTTTGGATGAACTCGGAATTAAAAGGGTAATTTTGCTCGGCTTTTCCGACGGCGGAAATATCGCTTTGACCTTTGCACTTAAATATGGCGAATATGTTGAAAAACTGATATTAAACGGTGCTAATTTGTTTCCTAAAGGACTAAAGGCATATTGCAGAATTCCTATTGAAATAAATTGTAAGCTTGCAAAATTATTCTCACGCTTAAATAAATGCGCATTGAAAAAATACGAACTCCTATCCCTAATGACAGATGAGCCGAATATCTCATTTGATGAGCTAAAAAATGTTACTGCACCCACCTTGGTTATTGTCGGCAGTGCCGATATGATAAAACATTCGCACTCGCTCTCCATAGCAAATGCCTTGCCTGATTCTGCCTTTGTCGTAATTAAAGGCACTCACGGTATTGTTTATCAAAGACCTGATGAATTTAATAAAGCAGTCGATAAATTTTTGAATTTATAATTCCTGCTGAAAGAATTTCGCCTTTCTTTTGCATTGCTTGACCTGTGGCACAACAAAACCTCCTATGGCATTTTTTATTCTACCATAGGAGGTTTCTTTTTTTTATTGCCCGTATTTTAGGATTTGTTAATCAGTATGACAAATAGTTGCAAAATAATTAAAGAATCTTTGCAACTATTTAACGATATAAAATGTTTTAATAGTGAAAGGAGTGATAAATTGAAAAGCTATGAATTAACTGAAGAAATGTTCAACAAAAAATATGATAAATATTCTGCACTGATTTACCGTCTGGCATTCCAATATACATTGAATAAAGCCACGGCTGAGGATATAACGCAAGATGTTTTTATAAAATTGTTCGTCAATAACAAACGCTTTGCTAATGATGAACACGAAAAAGCTTGGATAATTAGGGTCACAATAAATCATTGCAAAAATATACTGCAATCAAAAAACAATAATCATTTACAATTATTAGATACAGAGCATATTGATGAGCATTTTGAAAACAGAAGTATTGAAAAAATAGATATTCAACAATCAATAAAAGATTTAAGTCAGAAAGAACGAACGATAATTTTGCTATATTATTATGAGGATTTAACAACAAAACAAATCTCAAAATATTTGAAAATGAATGAAAACACAGTTAAATCCCATTTGAAAAGGGCAAAAGAAAAATTAAAAAATAATTTAGAAAGGTAGATTGATTATGAAATATGATGCTTATATTGAAAATATAAATCCTTCATCGGAATTAAAAGATAAAATATATACTAATGTAAAAAAAGAACTTGTAAAAAAACAAATTACCAAAAGAAAAAGAATTAAAGGCACAATCACTGCAGCTGCATGCTTTGCGTTACTCATCGGAACAGGTTCTGTTATTAATAACACCTCAAAATCCGATACTCAAAACACTTTGATTAGTCAATCAAAAAATAGCAGTGAAAATTTCATAACAATTACAGAAGAAGGTAACAGCAAAACATTACCACAGGAACTATTAATTAATAATGCCTTTTACCGACAATTTTCATCTAATGATGTAAAAAATAAATTACAAAAGGATAATGGAAATTATGTTGTGAAAAAATCCGATATAGGTGATTATGTTTGCGACATTACTTCAAACAACATTTATAATGTTGATACACAAAAAATTGAAAACAATGAAAATGCTGAAAAAAATGAATTTTACAATGCAAAAATATATTACTACTTGCCGTGCAATGATTTGTCTAACATCATTGTTAAAACAGTAGATAAATATTATTTGTTTCATATTGTTAATTTGAATAATTCGACTGATATTAAAGAATTATTTGATTTGTTTTCAATTAATAAAAACAATCAGATTGATTCAATAGAAATTTGGCAGGATGAAATAATTGACGAAAACATCACCGGCTTTGAAGGTGAAACAATAACCGGTACAACCATAAAAGAGGTGTTAAAGAAAACTATTAAAGAAACAAATAAAATCAGTGACATAATTAAATGTTTTTCACTTGCAGAACCAATAAAGAACTCAAATGAAAATGATATATACTTTGATATACACCGCAATAAAATTAATGAGAGTATGAGTGAAACCGGTCAGTATCGTCTTGTATTCAAATTATCAAACGGTTTATCATTTGAGAGCTGGATTTGTAAAGACAGTAGATATATTCAAATTTTAGAATCAACATACTTTGAATTGGATTTCGACAATATTAATACAATAATTAAAACAATAGAATAGGGACTCCATAAGTTGTGCAGGTAGAACAGAAACAGACTAATTTGTAGAAATTTATGTTTTAATCAATAAACTGATTTCGTTTTTCAAGCGGAGTTATTACACATCGTCTTTCAAAACCTTTGTATCTGTTTCTTTATGTGCAAACCTTGTTTTCAAATCTAACAATTCGTTTCCATATTGTTTAACATGTATATTCTCTTGCACAACAAAACCTCCTATGGCATTTTTATTTTACCATAGGAGGTTCCTTTTTTCTATTGTCCGTTTTTAATCTAACTTTGTTTTATTCTCCTGCGGAAGCCATTTTCCGTACCTTGTGTAAATAATCATCATTATCATACCGACAAGCCACGAAATCGGATAAAGCATAAATATTCCGTCAATCGTTGAGAAAAACGGCAACGCAAGCTTAATCCAAAATATGCGGAATATGCACATAGAAAACAGAAGTATAAGCATAGGCGGAACGCCTTTTCCTGCACCTCTTACCGTTCCCGCAAGGGTGTTGAGTATTCCCAGCAAGAAATAGAATGGACAAAAGTATTTCATTGCGTGCTGTCCGTATTCTATTACCGCACTGTCATTTGTAAAGAGGCTGAGTATTTGATGTGACAGCGACAGCAGAAATACTCCGGTCAAAACCGTATATATTGTGCATATTATCAGTGCGTCATACATACCTTTTTTAACTCTTTTTAGATTCTTCGCTCCGACATTTTGACCCGTAAATGTTGTTACAGCCATACTTATGCTGAGTACAGGCAAAATGTTAAATCCGTCAATTTTAAGATAAGCTGTGTAGCCTGCCATTGCAATCGAGCCGTAGTCGTTTACGCTTGATTGTACTAAAACATTAGAGAATGAAATAACAGCGTTTTGTATCGCTGTCGGCAGTCCGATTCTGATTATTTCTTTGGCTATTGCTTTATCTATCTTCAGTTCTTTTATGTTGATTTTATAATCGCTCTTAACTCTTAACAGATACCCTACGGCAAGAACGCCGGATAAAGCCTGGCTGATGTCTGTCGCAATCGCAGCACCCTCTATGCCCATCTTAAATACCTTGATAAACACTAAGTCAAGTACAATGTTCGTAACCGAAGCTATTGCAAGATATTGTAATGGCTTTTTTGAATTACCGGCAGCGTTTAATATACCGGTCGCCATATTGTAAATCACATTGAATATTAAGCCTGCACAGTACAATCTGAAATAAGATATTGAATCTTCAAGTACATCCTCGGGAGTTCTCATCCATTCAATAAGCTGTGAGCTGAATATAACACCAATTACTGACAGCACTAATCCCAATATTACAGAAATACACATTGCCGTATGTACGGATTTTTTAATTATGTCCGACCTCTTTGCACCTATGCTCTGAGATACAATTACGCCTGCACCTACTGCCGCACCCTGACTGAATGAGATAATAAGCATTAAAAGTGACGAACCCGAACCAACAGCAGCAAGGCCGTTGCTTCCTATGTAATTTCCCACAATAATCGAGTCAGCCGTGTTATACATCTGCTGTAATAAATTTCCGAGTATCAGCGGAAGTGCAAATACAATAAGAAGCTTCCAAATGTTACCTTCTGTCATAAGTACTGTCGTTTTATTTTTCTTTGTTTTAGTGTTTGACAAATTATCGCTTTCCCTCGTTATTCAAAATTCAAGTGTATTATAGTTTTGCTTTTTTATTATGTCAACACATCAAATAAAAATTTGTTTATAATTTTTTGTTATATTTTCATTTCTCTCGGACTAATAGATGAAGAGATTAAAAACAGAAAGGATTTTTGTTATGAAAAAACTTGTAAGTGTTGCCCTGTCGGCAATTATGACCGTCTCTGTTCTTGCCCCTTGTCAAGGAGTTATGGCTCAGGAAGCTTCGAGCTTTGAAACGGTAAGTACATATTCAGCCACACGAGCAACCGAAGAATCAAAATTTACCATTGACGAAAACGGAGTGATTACCGCATATAGGGGAGTTAAAAGAAGCATTGTCGTTCCCGATACAATTAACGGTATCGTTCCCACAAAAATCGGTGACGGCGTTTTTGAGGGTAATATTGTTCTCAGAAGCATTACTCTGCCCGACACCGTAACCGTTATCGGCAAAAATGCGTTTAGAAAATCTTATGTAGAAACCGTTACCGCTAAAGGTGTGCTGAGGCTCGAGGATTATTGTTTTGCTAACAGCAGTCTTAAATCAGCAGATTTTCCCGTTGTTGAGGAAGAGTATAACGCTTTTAACGGCAGTAATATCGCAAGCGTTAATATGCCGAAATTAAGAGTTGCCCAAAACGGCTTTACAGGTTGCAAAAAGCTTAAAACCGTAAATGCATCATCACTTGAAACAGTCGGCTCAGATGCGTTTAGCGGTTGTACTTCTTTGCAAAAGCTTTATGTATCTAAACTCAAGAGCTTTAACTCCTCTGATTTTTCCGACAGTAAAACTATTGAAATGCTCTTTTTGCCGGGAGCAGATACAATCAATCTTGATGTTACGCACAATATGACGCTTTATTGCGGCGATAATTGGAAAAACGGTGGTATATCAAATCCTGATAAATTCACGCTTAACATAATAGGCGGTGACGAGGTTGTGTCGCAGCATACTCAAAATTTGGATAGCGATGCTTTTGTTCATCGCTCAACTGACGACATTATTGACGCACTCGGTACACAGATTCGTACAAGAGATAACGGCTTACGCTTCGGCTTCCAAATTGATATGCAAAAATTAGATTTTTTCAGTCTTCTTTTATCTGCAACCGATGCTGAGTTTGGATTCGTTTATACATACGATTCGCTTGAAGAAAAAACGCAGGAAGAAAAAAATAATCTTCTAAGAATAGGAAATAACGGTGTTCATTCAAAAACAGCAAGCAATTATAATTCAAACGGTTTTTACTTTAATTATAACGCTGTGTTCACTTCTATTCCGTCAAATCATCTCAGCGACAAGGTTTATATCAGAGGCTATTTCTGTGTTGACGGTATGTATATCTATTCTCCTGTTGTGTCGAACAGCTATGCCGATGTTGCTTCGGCGGTACTTGCTGATGACTCTATTGAACAGGGGATAAAGGAAAATGTTAAATTATCTTTGAGGGAGGTGCAATAATGAAAGAAAAATATATTAAGCCACAGCTTGAATTTGATGAATTTAAGATGATTGATGTTGTCACTACCAGCGACGGCGAGCCTGATACAGATATTCCGTGGGGTTCATAATGAAAAATAAATCAGTAATTATTTTATGCCTTTTGCTTTTGATTCTGTCGCTTACGGCTTGCGTTGAAATAAAAAATGAGGGCGCTGCCGATTGCTCGGTAACAGAACAATATGTAGATATTGCCCCCTCCGGAGGACTTGAGACCGGTGAAAGCAAAGACACAGAAGTGTATAGCAAAAAAGACATAAATCCGATTGAAGAAAAATCAACAAATTCGCCAAGTACCGCTTCTTCCTCCTCGTCTGAGAATAGAAAAACCGTTGACGGTACAAAACCTAATTACTCGACAGTTAAAGACGATGATAAAACAAAAGACGAAATTGTTTCGACAGATTCTGACGGTTGGATTAATAAGTGGTATTGATTAAAAACGCAGGATGATTTTTTCTCCTGCGTTTTTGTAACTCTTTTGTTATACAATTGTATAAATATATATGTTGTAATAAAATTATTATATTATATAATAGAATAGGATATTGCTGAAAATTAAGGCAAAAAAATTTTTTTCAAATTTTTTTGATTTTTTTGTTATATTTTTAATTTTCTCGGACTAATAGATGAAGGACAATATTTTTGCAGAAAGGAGGGAATGCTTTGGGAAAAACAAAGGCAGATGAATTGCTTGAAAAAGCGTTTGAGCAATATCATACGGCAATCGAAAAGTTTTGCATAGTTCGACTGGGCGAAGCAAGCGATTATGCCGCTGATTGTGTTCAGGAAACCTATTGTGTTTTTTACAGAAAATTGCTCGACGGCATAGAATTTGAAAACCCCAGAGCGTTCTTGTATAAGACTGCAAATAATATGGTGCTAAAGGCAAAGGACGAATATTATAAAAATGCCACACGCACACGGAGCCTTGATGATGCGGAAAATATCCCGATATACATAGAAGAAAAGGTCGAGGATATGCTCGAAAACGACGAGATAGATATTGACAGAGCAAAGGATATTTTGCTTTCAATGCTCGACGAAGACGAGCTGACGCTATATGAAATGAAATATGTACGGCGAATGTCGCTAAAGCAAATAGGACAAACGCTGAATATAGCACCTACGGCAGTCGCCATGCGAACGTCACGACTGCGAAGTAAGGTAAAGGAGCTTGTAGCTCCCGCAATTAAAGAAATAAGGAAAGGAGGCAGCTAAAATGAATATCACGGTAAATGAAAAATCTTTATCACTTTTAATCAATGAGGCTGATTCAAATGCAGATATTATCGAGTTTTTGAACGCTGTAATTGATGAAGAAATAGAAAAAGAAAATCCCGACTGCGATTTAATCGACGAGTGTATTAACGCTATCGCCGATATAGAAAATACTGATGCTAAACTACCCGCAATTCGCATAGCCTTAACGCCCGACAGTATCAGAAAAATAGTAAATCCAAAGCGTACATCATGGAATAATCTTAACAGAGCGCTTCGTATTGCTATTATAGCCGCAGTTATAGCAACGGGAACCTTTACCGTTAATGCTGCCGTAAAAACAGCAACGGGCGTAGATGTAATTAAGGAAATTGCTTCAGCTGTCGTTGAGGTGTTTAATCCATCAAAAAATGACGAAGAAGCAGAATATGAAAATAATTTTAATTTGGTGTCGGAACAGACAACCTCAGATGTGTCAGAAAATGAACCACAGACCGAAGAACAGACACAATCTCAACAAGACGGTGTGGTAAATGTTAAACCTCAAACGGCAAAGTCTGCTTCAGGGTCGTCATCACCCGATAAGCCGTTAATCACTCAGCCGACAGTTTCTTATGCTCCCGCTGTAAATAACGGAAAAAATAACGGTACATCATCCGGTAATGCAAACAGCACGGAGCCTGTGTTTACGGGTGTCGAGGCGCAGTACGCAGATATGAAGCGTAATCTGATTGTCGGTGAAAAGCTCAGCTATGACGGAATGAGAGTATATGCTCATTACAGCGACGGAAGCAAAAAACAGGTGCCTATTGAGGATTGCACAAGACCTACCGCTTTTGATACATCTAAGGTAGGCGATTACAGCCTAAAGGTTCAGTATCAATCCGCTGTGTTTACCTTTGGCGTTTCTGTCAGACCGGATGAGGAAACTCGTTACAGTACCATTTGTGAAAATAAAGATTATAACTATCTGCTGACGAGCAGAGGCGCATATGTCGTTAAGTATAAGGGCAGTTCAAAGTCGCTTAATCTTAATTCGATAGACGGCAATTCGGTTTATGCCGTAACATCCTCTGCCTTTGAGGGATTAAATATTAAAGAAATCACCTCAAACAGCATAGTTAAGGTATACGCAAGAGCATTCAGAAATTGCACCTCTTTGAAAAAATGTAATATGCCAAGGTGCAGTATAATCGGTAACGACGCTTTTTACGGTTGTAACGGACTTGATGAATTTACACTCGCACCTAAGCTGACCTCTATCGGCTCAGGCTCGTTTGCAAAGAGTAATATTCAATCCGTCACCCTTTCGGCAGATATTATTAAAATTCCCGACTTTGCATTCTCCGAGTGTAAAAATTTAACAGAGGTTAATATGCTCGGAAAAGTAGCTTCTGTCGGCAAGAATGCGTTTTGCGAATGTGAAAGCCTGTTGAATGTCAACGGTACGGCATATATTATTTCTGTTGATGATTTCGGCTTTTACGGCTGTGAATTTATGGAATTTGACAGCGAGCTTGTCAGACTGCATTCTGCGGGTAACTGTGCATTTGCAATGTGTAAGTCGGCTTGCTTGGGCGATTTGTACGGACTGACTCATATAGGAGTGCAAGCATTTCAGTATTGCTCAAATATTGACTCGGTTTACATAACAGGTAATGTTAAAGTGATACCGAATGCCGCCTTTCAGGGTGCGCATATTAAAACACTCACTATTGACGACGGCGTCGAGATTATCGAGCCGTATGCCTTTATGAGTACATTAATTGGAGAATTATATTTGCCGCCGTCCGTTAAGGAAATCGGCACATATGCCTTTTACACTTCGGCAATCAGAACTGTAAAGGGAGGAAAAAATGTTTCCGAGGTCGGCTCTCGTGCGTTTTATCCATCAAAGAGGCTCACGATTTATGTCGATGAAAATAATGCTCTCTCACGATATGCAAGCGATAACGGAATTAAATGTATCGTTGGCAATACAGGTGAGGAGCAGGAAGCGTAAGGAGTTGGAGAAACTATGAAAAAGATTATATCTGTATTATTAACTTTTATTATGATTCTTTCTGTAAGCCCGATAACAGCACTTGCTCAGGCTGTTACAGACAGCGTTGACCTCGGTGTTGATAAATCCGCTTCAGGCTTTAATGATGTCTGCGTTTGGTCATATGATGCCGACACCAAAACAATGACCATTGACGGCGAAAATATCGTCTCACAGAATGACGATGACTCGGAACTTCTTCCGACTTATTCCGTTGATGAAAACGGTAATAAGCATTATGCTTACCGTGGTTTTGAAACACTCATTCTCGGAGAGCATGTGCATAAGTTTTATGCAGCAGCAAATGCTGATAATTATCCTAATCTTCGTACCGTTGATATGTCCCGTTCTGCTGTCAGCGAACTTACAGGCGCTCTTTGCAGTTCGGCTGTTACATCACTTATTTTGCCTCATAATCTGAAAACGATTGATGAAGGCGCACTGTTTGAGCTTAATATAGAAAAAATTGATATTCCGTCAACTGTTGAATCAATCGGCAACGAGGCTTTTATGAGTTCAGGACTTAAAAGCGTCACCTTTGGCGAATCCGAAATAGCGTTCGGTGATAATGTCTTTGCCGAATGTGCCTCTCTTGAAACTGTTGATTTGTCTAAGGTTACTTTTGCAAAAACAGAAACAAATGAAGCCGGCACCGTTCCTGCGGGTATGTTTAAGAATTGTACTTCTCTTTCGGCAATTAATATTGATAACGCAAAAGCTGTCGGAGATAATGCCTTTAACGGTTGTTCCGCACTCTCTAAAATCATCAGAGATAAAGAAGCCAAAATATCAATCGGTAATAATGCATTTGAGGGTACTTCGTCGCTGAATGACGCAGAGTTTAACAATGTAACGTCCCTCGGTGATTATGCCTTTGCACACTCATCGGTAAAGTCGGTTGTTTATAACGGCACAGCCGCCCTCGGAGCAGGCGTGTTCTACGGCGCAAAAAATCTAAGCAGTGTCGTTATTAATAATGTTGTAAATGTTACCGGTTCTTTTTTCAGAGATGCAAAGGTTGACACGGTAACTTTGAACTCAAATGTACGCAATATATACGCTTATGCTTTTGCCGGAGCCGAGATTAATAATCTTACATTCGTGACAAATCAGTTATCCATAGTCGCCGGTAAGGCTTTTGCCGATATGACATATACTAATGAAACACCGCTTGCACTTCCTAAAGAAATTAAGGAAGTAAAAAGTCAGGGCTTTATGAATTTCAAGGGTGAGATTGATTTTTCAGGTGTGCATTTCGGTTTGCTCAACGGCTCTGCATTTAAGGGTTCTTCCATTTCTGTTGTAGAGGATGTAAAGATAGATAATATGCGAGCCGATGTGTTTAGGGAATGTACCAATCTTCAGTATTTCAGCACTGCTCCAAAATATAAACCCAATGCAACTTACGGCAATAATACATTCCTAAATTGCACATGCCTCAAAGAGGTTTACGATTACGGAGTAAAAAAACTCGGCACAAATACTTTTGACGGTTGTACCTCACTTCAGGTTTTTGCTACCGAAAGTCTTACCTCCATCGGCTCGAATACCTTTAAGGGCTGTACTGCTCTTGATGCGGTCGGTCTTGGTGATATGTTAAGGATCCCCGATAATACCTTTGTTGAGTGTCCTAATTTGAGATATGTCGAATATAATAAGACTTATCTTGATTATATCGGAATTAATGCGTTTAAGGGCTGTTCAAAGCTTGAAAATATAGATTTAAGTTTGGTTGAGGATATAGAAAGCGGAGCATTCTCCGGCTGTTCGTCTCTCGATTTCTCATCGCTCCCCGGTACGCATATTATCGGTGCAAATGCTTTTGAGGGTTGCACTTCTCTTACAAGTATTAAATTAGGCGAATATCTCGATGAAATAGGCAAGAATGCTTTTAAGGATTGCGTAAATCTTGAGAACGTAACTTTTTCACCTACCTCAATCACTTTCGGCGAGAATATTTTTGACGGCTGTAATTCTTTGAAATGGCTTAAATTCAGAGGTTATACATATACTATGCCGACCTCTTTCTTTACGAAAATTCCCGACGGCTTCTCGTTCTACTGCGGTAAAGGCACAACACCCGAGGCTTACGCAAATAAAAATAATATTCCCGTTAATTATTTAAGCACCGAACATCCTGTTGATGACTATAAACACGGTACGCTTGATAACGGTAGATGGGAGATTGTTGACAGTACAATTAATATCTACGGCGAGGGAAGCGGCGAACTCGGTAACGTGTTTTATTATTCCGATAAAACCACAACCACTCTTCATGACATTGCGAGCAGATTTAATATTAAGAATGTTCAACTTCTCGGTAACATTACATCAATCCCCGATAATTTTATGGAAAATATGCTTTTACCAAATATGACTTCTCTTGATATTCCGTCAACCGTTAAGTCAATCGGAAATTATGCATTTTATAATCTTCGCTCAACTGCCGACCGGGATGCAAAAGATGCCGGCTTTGATGTTACTTTGCCGGAGTCTCTCGAATTTGTAGGCGAATACGCTTTTTGTAAGGTAATGACAACTAAAATCGACACCTCAAAATGCGTATCCGATAACATAGTATTTTCAGAGGGCGCGTTTTGTGCAATTAAGTATCTTAGCGAATTTACCGTTCCGTCAGGAGTAAAGCAAATCCCTAAAAAGCTTTTCTATAATGACTATTATCTTTCTTCGGTTACGCTTACTAATCAGGAGGAAATCGGCGACTACGCATTTCAGGGTACCTCAATTACCAAAATTGAGCTTCCCGCTACACTTAAAAGAGTTGGCGTCGGCTCATTTACGGATTGTAAGAAGCTTACTCATATGACTGTAAATTCCGACGATACAGAGTTTCAATTTTTCTCAATCATATCTCCCGATAATTCGGCGGGCTATGACAGCACAGGTTCTCGCTTTACAAAGCTTACCGTTAAGTGTGGTCCTCGCAGCAAGGCTCACGAGTATGTTATAAAGGCACTTCTCGAATTTGAACCTATGCAGGGCGATTATGAGAGTTGGGGATATATAAGCGAGGTCAAAAACAGCGAAAGCTATGCTTATTGGTATTATTATCCGCAAGAGGAAATGCTCCTTATTACAGGAAATTCAATAGCAGCAGGTAAGTTTTATGACCAAAATTACAATCCTGTTAAGCTCGATAATGTTAAGACCGTTACATTCTTTAGTGATGTTACAAGAGTGGGAACAGGTTGGAGTGTATTAAACCCTGAAAATGTTTATTTCTCCGAAAGGCTTAATGATATTGCAAGAGACGCATTTGCCGGCTGCACAAATCTTAAAGCGATTAACATTCCAGATTCGGTAACGCTTTTGGGTGAGCGTGCGTTCGAGGGCTGTGTAGGACTTAAATCCGTTACAGTCGGCAAGGGCGTTAAGACTATACCTGATTTCTGCTTCAGTAATTGTATTAATGTTCAGGAGCTTAATATTAAAGGTGCGGTAAATATTACAACCGCTGCATTTAAGAACTGCTCCTCTGTTGTTAATCTTACACTTCCCGATACGCTTGAAAGCATAGGAACGAGCGCATTTGTTAATTGTTATTCAATAGTTAAAATTACATTAGGCAAGAGAGTTAAGGCAATCGGTAATTATTCCTTTGCAAATTTGCCGTTCTGTGATGAGATTAATTTCAATTCACCTATTTCGGGTATTAATAAAAATGCATTTTATAATACCGGACTTTCAACCACGGGAATTACCGTTAATTATCTTGATAACGCAAAAACTGTTTCGCTTTCGGGTTTTGAAGAGACCAATGTTTCCGTGATTAATCTTTCAAAGAATTTTGAGGGCTTTTCAAATCACGGCAGAATACCGAATCTCAGAAGCATAAATGTGGAAGCCGAAAATGTAAACGGATTCTATTCCTACCAAAACGCACTTTATAAAGACAATACAATTATCCTTGCACCGCAAAGCGTTAAAACGCTTCAAATTAAACCCGGTACTACTAAGATTGCACCCAACGCAATTAGATATAACAACCTGAGTATCGCTGTAATACCTGAGGGTGTTACAGAAATCGGTGATGACGCATTTGCCGATTCCACAACCCTAAAGGCTGTAAAGTTCCCAAAGACGGTTGAAAAAATTTGCGACCGTGCATTTGCTAATTGCACAAGAATTAAGACACTTAATATTCCCGAGCCTATTAAATATCTCGGAAAAAGAGCATTTTATAATTGTTCAACGCTTGCGGCTGTTGTTTTACCGGAAGGCTTAACCGAAATCGGCACCGAGTGCTTTAATTCCTGCAAGAGCATAGTTAGTATTGTTGTTCCTCAGAGCGTAACTACAATCGGAAGCGGCGCATTCTCCTATATGCCTTCACTTGAGAAACTGTATATTTGGAATTGTCAACCGGGCTATAATATGCTCTATAATTCAAAGAATGCCACAATTTACACTCTTGTCGCTTCTCCTTTATACGAATATGCAAAATATAATAAAATTAAGATTAAAGCATATACCAACGAAGAAGTTTTCGCCGAGGAATGTTTTGCGGCAGTTGATTCCCTTGAGGGTTATCTCGGCTATTGCACAGACGGCCACGGAGATATAGAATGGCTCACCGTTTATGAAGCGGATTGCGAAAATGACGGTTACAGAATCGGTGTTTGCGAATATTGCTCAACTATTCTTAAAGAAGAGCATATTAAGGCAGAGGGACATGAGTACCATCAGGTCGGCTATATTCAGGAGACTGCAACCCAAAGAGGTATTCGTGTTCTTAAATGCTCGCACTGTGGCGAAACGCATATAACCTACACCAATCCTACCTCGTCACAAGCACCTGCTGTCGGAGTGTATAATGTCAAGGGCGTTGTTCAGGCTGATACTAAGCGTTGCGCATATTACGGCGAAAACTTTGGCATTGAGAATGTAAATATCGTAATTGATGGCAGAGTTGTTGCCAGAACCAATGAATACGGTCAGTTCTCGTTTGATATGAGGTCAGGCACATATATGGTAGATATTGTATATAGCTTTGGCTTTACCCGAACGGTAGGCTTGACAATTACCGACCACGATGTTGTAATTACCGAGCCGATAAAAATTGTTGCGTGCGACTTTAATAAGGACGGACGGATAAATTCCGCCGACCAAAATCTGTTTAGAGTTATTGTTTCAAGCAAAAAGGGCGATGCTGCATATCTTAGCTATGTCGACCTGAATCATGACGGCTATATTAATGCTAAGGATTATTTGATTATCCAATCATTTGTGGGGATAGAAGCAAATACCTATGTTTATCCACAGCTTAATTTAGCATAAAAAATATATTATGCTATATGCTTAATATAATAGGGTAGTTAAGGCTGACGGGACTGTTTTCAGTCCCGTCAATCTTTTTACTTATAAATTTAATTAAATGTTGTATTTATATTGACAATATTTTTTCATTTAGTTAAGATATTTATAAATGGAATTACAGAGATGAGAGGCAGTTATGGACGAGGTAAAAATTTTAGAAATTAAGCAAAGCGTTTTCAAAAATAATGATAACAGAGCAGAGCTTTTAAGAAATGAATTAAAGGAAAAAGGCGTTTTTCTACTTAACCTTATGTCATCTCCGGGTTCGGGCAAAACAACAGCTCTTATTGCAACAATCAATGAACTGAAGGATAAGGTTAAAATTGGAGTTATGGAGGCTGATATTGACTCTGATGTTGACGCAAAGAAGATTGCTTTAACAGGAGTTAAATCAATTCAGCTTCATACAGGCGGAATGTGCCACCTTGATGCCGAAATGACAAGACAGGGCATTGACGGACTTAATACAGATGATGTTGAGCTTGCAATTTTGGAGAATGTCGGCAATCTTGTATGTCCTGCCGAGTTTGATACAGGTGCATCAAAGAATGCTATGATTTTATCTGTACCCGAGGGCGACGATAAACCCCTTAAATATCCGCTTATGTTTTCTATTTGTGATGTTGTTTTGATTAATAAAATTGATGTTCTTCCTTATTTTGATTTTGATATAGAAAAGTGTAAGGAATATATCCATAGAAGAAATCCAAACGCTAAGGTTATCCCTATTTGTGCTAAAACAGGCGAGGGAATAGACGAGTGGGCAAATTGGCTTCTTGATGAGGTTAAGGCTTGGAAAGAATGATTTTTTAGTTAAATAGATTTTGTCGTATAAGTAAAAATATAAACCCCGTTAGTACGCAAGTATTAACGGGGTTTAGTAGTTCTATGGGTAAAATTCAGTTTTTCTCAATAGCTTGTTGTTGAAATTATAAGTTTTTGCTTCTGTATTCGTTATACAGCTTTGTATAATCTTTTGCATTAATTATTCCATCGGGAACAACATCCAGCAAAGAGTTTTGTTTGTGATAATAATCCATAAATGCAATGGTGTACTTGCTGTCGCATTTTTCACATTCAATGCTTGCGTTATCACCGTCAAAGCTTTTTAACTTATAGCTGTGACCTGTTGCATAAAGCTTTACAAAATAGCTCTCACCGCAGCCAATGCAGGTAAATTCGCTCTTTCCGTCCGTTTCACAGCTTGGCTGTTCAATCACTTTTTCCTCATAAATATGCTCTTTGCAGACTGATGAAAAATTAACCTTGAAGCTTCCTGTTTCAGCCGGATTTTTGAATTTCGCACAAAGATAATATCTTTTTCCTGCCTCTAAGTCATAAGAGATACTGAAGTCAAGATTATCATTGTTGCTTGCGTTACCGTCATCATTGTCAACTAATGCGCTGTCTTTCATAACGTCAAAGCTGTCAGAGTAGGTGTAGGTTGCCGCATCGTAAATCAAGCCGTATGTATCGTCAGTTGATTCGGACGAAAATGAAATTGTGCAATTCGTTTTAGGCGCATATGACCAAATGCATTGTGCGTTTGCTTTATTGATTACAGCGGTGTTTTCTCCTTTTGCAATCGGTGTATCAAACATAATGTAGTTTGCTAAGCAGTAGCCTTGAGCATAGCTTCCTTGTGAGCATTTTGCAACAAAACCGTCTGTAAGCATCATTTGACTGTTGTAACCGAATGCATTGTCACCGATAGAGGTAACGCTGTCCGGTACAGTCAGCTCTTTTAGCGTGTCGCTTCCGGCAAATGCCGCAGTTCCTATATTAGTAAGCGTGCTTGGAAGCGTAACGCTTGTAAGTGCTGATTCAAAACAGAATGAAAAGTCTCCGATAGACTTAACACCCTCTTGAACGATGATGCTTTCTGTCTCGTTTTTATATTTGTTCCACGGTGCGCTTGTGTAATTCTCCTGAGTGTAATTATCTGTGTCAGCCTTAATCGTAAGGACCTTGCTTTCGCTGTCATAGCTGTAAGCAGATGCGTTTGCAAAAGCGGTTATGCCTGCGGTAACAGCCGATATTGCAAGTGCAGCACTCAAAAGGAGGGTTGCGGTTTTCTTCTTAATATTCATTTTTCAGCCCTCCTTAAATTACTTCATATGTTGCCCTTAGGACAATTTCATTTTCTTTTACATTAACTGTTTTCCATTGCTTAAATGTGTAGAACGGAAGCTTTGGAGCGTGCATTCCTGCAATTTCTTCCTTGCTTGTGTCAAGGCTGTCTGACGAGGTAATGTACTTTGTGGCGATAACTCTGCCGTTGTTGTTAAGCAGAGTAAGCTTGATATTTGTTGACGGCTTAACTTCTTTTTCGGTCAGGTAAGCGCAAACCGTAGCGTTAGAATTTGCAATTAATTCACAGGTTGCTTCGCCTTGACTTACTTTTCTTGTAACGCCGTCCTTTTTTACCGTCCACTTCTGCACATTAAAGTCACCGATGTCTTCGCTGATGTCGAATTTAACAAGGTCACCGTAGCTTGCACTTTCGGTTCTGCTTTGTGATTCAACGATTTCACCGTTTGCGTTGCATATCATAAGCTTTACACTTATTGTTCTTACTCTCAACAGCGCAGTTGCTTCAATTATACTTGCTGTTGCCTTGTCAAGTGCAGATGCGTCTTGAGCGTCTATTGCTTGCTGTGCGCTTGCTTTTGCGTTGTTTATCGCTTGAAGGTAAACTTCTTTTGACTCTTGCGTATATGCTTCAAAGCTCTCTACAACAGTCAGCAGGGAAGCATTGTATGCCTCTAAGCAGTCGGCAAAATCTTTTTCTGTTTTTGTCGGTTGAGTGATGTTTCTCTTTTCCCAATATCCACAGAGGTTGTCGCAATAGTAAATGTCGTAGCCGCATTCGCTTGCTGTCGGAGCAACCGTTCTTGAAAATGATAAATGCGGATGATTGTTCGGATTTTCGTCAAGCTCAACCGTGTAGCTGTGGTCGTTACGGATGCAGACATATTCTCCGACGCCCTTAAATGTGCAGTCAGGCTCACGGATTATCGAGTAGGTATATTCGTGACCGAGAGCGTCAACATAACTGTTTTCGTCAATTTGCTCGTGTCCGCATACCTTACATTTTTGTGCCGTGTATCCTCTTTCTGTGCAGGTCGGAGGAACTACAACATTTTCATATGTGTGGTCTGTAAGCTCCGTGTAGTTGTCCTTGTAACTTTCACCGCAATGTGTGCAAGTGTGAAGCGTATAGCCTCGCTCTGTGCAGGAGGAGGGAACAACCTCGCTTTTGTATGTATGCTCCAACTTGTCAGTCTCGGTTTCGTAAACGGCACCGCATATGTCACAAGTGCTTTGCCTGATTCCCGGCTCACTGCAAGTCGGCTCTTTGATTACATCACCGAGCGTCAGTTGACAAGCTTCTTCTCTCCTCGTTTCGTTTACGGTTATAACCTCGTTGTCGCCATAGGCGGCTCTGTCGGCTGTAACCTCGTTCCAAGAATAAATGATGTGTGCTTGCCTCTCTTGAACACCCTTTATTGTAGCGGTGTTTACAATTGCAGAGCTGTCAGCGGTTTGTCCTTCTTCAACAACCAATGAACCCATATTTTGACCACCGGCGCTGATGTATTCCACTATGTAATTGTACTTTAGCGAGCCGATTGCATTTGTAATATCGTTTGCAAGCACAGTAACGGATTTTGAATTATAAGCTCCGCTGTAACCACTTGCCGAAATAACAGATGCCATAGCACCCTGACCATGAGTAAGAGCAGAGTAATATGTACTCCATGTGCTGTTTGTGTATCGTGTTGCCTGTGCAGTTGAACTTGAAATAACTCCGTTTTGCTGTCCTGCCTTTTCAGCATTTGTAAGAGCATTTCTCAATGTGTTGTAGGCAGTATTGTCCTTTGTAATTGATGATACTTGATTGAACTTATCAACTGCATTTTTTATCTGAGCTGCACAGTTAGAAACGCTTGTTGCCGTGTTAGAAGCATAGTTATATGATGACGGATTTACTGCCGTTGCAGCGTCATATGCACTCATAAGCTGAGATAAACCGCCCTGCTTGTACGCAGCCGGATTTTTAACCATAGCTCTGTAAGAAGCTGTGTTGATTTTTTCAAGTAACGGTTTGTAGTTAATTATATAGAAGTTTTTTGTGTTTACTCCGTCAATGTACTTAACCCATTGTACGCTGTTACCGCCATCACTTGTACCTATACCGACAGAGAATTGTGTCGGTGTAGCGGTGGTGTAATATCCTCCGCCACCGAATGCGGCATCATAATTTATGTTAAAAAAGTTTGCCATATATCGCATATCGCCCGTGGAAAGAACAATGTTAGATGACGTTCCTTCCTCGGAACTGTTGATTTGATACGGGCTGTTAATTACGGTGTTGAAATTTCTTGAGCAAACATCGCCTTGATATTGTGAATTTCTGATTCTCAGTCCGCCGTTCTGCTCTCTCAAAGCCGTATAGAGAACTCTTGGGTTTTTAGGACTTGCAAATGTAGAACTGCTTGTTCTGTAAAAACCCACAATAAACGGAATATTAGGAGAAGAATCTGTGTAGAGGTATACACCTGTGTGATAGTAAAAGTTTGCGGTGGTGTTGTTACCCTCTGCCGAATAGCTTTTTACGAGAGGGTCGTCCGAAGGCTCGTACCATAAGCATCCCGTATTTGCAGGAATTGTACCATTGTCCGAGGACGAAAATCTTGGTGTTGCATTCGCTGTCGGTGCGCTCCATTCTTTCATGGAAGCAAGTGCCGATTTGAGCGTGTTTGTATATTGAGCAATGTTCAGCGATTTTACATTACCGTAAAGATAAGCGTCGATAGCCTTTTGCGCATTGACATAAGCGTTGTAAGCAGTACCCATATTTGTGTAGAGCTTACCGCTTGCCATCTTTGCTTCATACTCTGCCATTGCGGTTTTTAATGGCTGAATTTCTGCCATACCTAAATCTGCACCGTAATTTATTCCGTTTAATTCGAGCCAAATGTCGGACCATTTTCCGTTTCCGTTTGTTCCGTTGTTGTTTCTGTTACAAAAAGCAACGACAGTAATGTCATTTATGCCCGCAGCTTTTGCGTTCTTTACCGCTGTCGTTAAGTCGAGAGTAACATATTTGTTGTTGTCGTTTCTGTAATCGTGGTCAATATATCCGACCTTGTTTGTGTCGTTGAGTCCGAATAATTGCTTTATGTATGCAGCGCTGTTTGCACCTGCGTTAGTTGCAATTCCCGAGTGAGTAGTGTGTTTTAATGTTTGGCTGAGAGGCTTTAGGTATTGTGATGCCTTTGCCGAATCAATCCAGTACAGCTCAACACCAAAGTTGTCGATTTTTTCCTGCGACCATTTTGTACTTGTAGCCGCAACGCTTGCTTTGTCGCCCGATTTGATGTCGGTAATATCGTAGCTCCAAAGAGCTACCGTTGTATTGCCCGGCTGTGAGTCATTTACGATATTAAATGCAGTTGAGTTATATCTTGTACTTCCGTCCTGTCCGCAGAGAATACCGCTTTTACTGATTGGAATAAATGAGTCCGATTCGTTATAACTGATGAATTCAGGCTCTATCCAAGAGTCTGACCACTCGTTTGTTGTTACGCCGTTGTTATTTTTACTGCAAACGGCAAGTATGCAAATCTCGCTCCATTTTTCCTGCTTTGCTTTATTAAATGCCGATGTCAGGTCGAGCGTTGTGTATCTGTTTATTGCCGATGCGTAGTTGTGGCTTATTGTTCCTATCTTTGTCGAATTGGTTAAGCCGAATTTGTTTTCAGCCCATCCTACCGCATTGTCACCTACATTGTTTGCCAAGTTGTTGTCGATAGAGGTCTTGTTGCTGACACTTGCCTCTTTTAGATAGCTTGATGCAAGTGATGGGTCTATGTAATAAAAGTTTATGCTTAAATCATTAATGCTTGCCTTGTAATAGTCATTTACAAATACATTTAATGAAGCCGAATCAACATATTTTAAGCTGTCAATTCCGTAGCTCCAAAGTCCGATTGTAGTACAGCTTGCGGCACCGTCGTTTACAATGTTAAACGAATTGCCGTTGTACCTTTGGTTGCTGTTTCCTGCGCTTATTACTGCCGACCTTGAAATTGAAAGGGCAGTGCTTGATACGCTGTATGTGATGTTGCTCAGTTTAATCCATGTGTCCGACCAATTAGGATTTGATTCGGATGCGCCGTTGTTTTTGTTGCACATTGCAAGAATACAAAGACCGTTCCAGCCGTTCTTCTTCATATCATGAATTGCCGTTGTGAGGTCAAGCGTAAATTCGTTGCTTTCGTTAGATGAATAGTTGTGTGCAAGAGAGCCGAGAAGATTTTTGTTGTTCAGTCCGAATGTGTTTTTGATGTACGATATGCTCGCATCTCCTGCGTTTGTGTTTATTCCGCTGAGGTTGGTATGCTTTTCGGTTTCGTTGATGCCTTTCAAATATGCATTTGCACTTGCAGGATTTATGTAGTAGAAGTCTATTGCTAAGCCGTCAATGCTTTGTTTTGCATATTCGGTTACCGTAGCTGTGAGCTGCGCACCGGTCATTTTAGACGCATCCGAAATATCATAGCTCCAAAGTCCAACCGTCGTGTTACCGCCCGAGCCGTCGTTGATAATGTTAAAGGTATTGCCTTTGTATCTCGAGGCTGTAATGTTTCCGCCGACTATACCCGATTTAGTCATACCTATACCTGTGCCGTCATCGGCATAAACGGCACTAACCCCCGTTGTGCCGCAGGATAGAATTATGGCAATAACTAAAAAGAGAGAAGTCATTGATTTGATAAACTTAGTCTTTTTCATTGCAGTTCTCCGTTTGATGAGTTTTGGGTATAAATTGTTAAAATTAAACTGACAGATATTTTTATTCTCTTATATTATATACAATTATATCTGCAATTTCTATTGACATCTTTTACTAAATAAATGACGAAATATTGAATAATCTGTCAATAGACAGTAAACGCAATATTGGTTTATAATAACAGAGATGATAGATATTTTTATGCTTTTATTATTGGAACATCAACCTTAAATGATTGATTAACGGAGTAAAAAATGAAAAAAATCAGTAAGAAAATTTTAGCGATTATGCTGGTTGTGGCTTTTCTTTTTGGCTCGGCTCTGCCTGTATCGGCTCAATCCTTTTCTACCAATTCGCTTTTGACTACCTCGGTCAGCGGACATAATTGGATGAATGGTATCAGCGACAGTACGGCGCTCACGGACATTACTATGCCCGGTACGCACGACTCGGGTACAAAAAATGTTGACCTTCCTATTTGGTCAAAAACGCAGACACTTTCCATAACCGAGCAGTTGAATATCGGTGTAAGATATTTTGATTTGAGATTGGAACATGTTTCCGATGTGTACTATAATGCACAAATCGTTCACGGCTCATCAAACTGCTGGAATGATAAGGGAGGACACCTTACTCTTTATGAAGTGCTTGAGGATATGTACGCATTCCTTAACGCAAATCCGAGCGAAACTCTCATTGTAAGCGTTAAGCAGGATTACGGTAATGATATTAACGCTTTGGCAAATGATGTTAATACTCTTATTGACCTTCGTTCTAACTATTGGTTTACAGGCTCTTATACGCCTAACCTCGGCTCTGTAAGAGGTAAGTGCGTGCTTGCAACCCGTATGAGAGAGGTCGGACGAGGCATAAACCTTAGCTGGGGCGACCAAGGCTCTGACGGCGGAGCTGTTGATTCGGGCTGGATGAAGGTTCAGGACAGATATAAAATGGGTGCTTCCTCTAAGTGGTCAAATGCCGTTAAGCCTATGCTTGACGAAACTAAGCCAAACGGTGTATGGTATGTAAACTTTTTGTCTACCACAGGCGGAGGCATTGCGGGCGTTGAATCCAATGCAGGCACTATGAACGGTTATTTCAGAACCTATGAAATGATGAATAATAAGTGCTACGGTATCGTCATATTAGACTATGCTACCGATGATTTATGCTCGAAAATATATAAAGCTAATGACCTTGTCGCTAAGATACAGCCTAACAGCGAAGCAGGGCAGTATTATTATCGACTTAATTTGAACACATGGGACGATATTCCCGGCTCTTGGCAGGGCGTTTCGTGTAGATTGTATTATAAAACGAATAACGGAACGGGAGAAGAAAAGTCTGTTCTCCTGTTTGACCAATCCGCCGCATATAAGGGCTATGCTTTCGTCGCAACCGTAACTAATAACGATTTTACAGGCTGTGTTGACGGCTATCCAACAAGAGTGCAGATGTACTTTAATTGGACGGGCAATGACGGAATAGGTATTGACCAAAGATTGTATGTCAGCCGTTCGCCGAGTGATAATCTTACCCTTGTTGCCAAGGATACTATAAGATATACTACGCCGACAAATACTACTAATAATCTTTCGGTGCAGGCAAATACATATCCTCAGATTAAATCTGTTGCATTTGCCGACGCAAGCGATTTAACTGTTTCTGCTCCTGATATAAATTCGGACACGGTTAATCAGTATACTTTAAGATACAATATTTATGACCAGTATAATGTTAAATGGCAGAGAGAATCGGCTGCACTCACCCCCGATACAAATTATCCGGGTGTAACCGTTTCGGGCAATAAGCTTTTGATTAATAAATCAGCTAACGATATTGCACCTAATACCTCATTTAATGTTTATGCTACCTATGCATCCTCGGGCAGCACTCTTAGAAGTTCGCCGAAAAGGATTACTGTTACAACAAATAAAATCCCTTATAAATTCGTAAATTATGACGGTACGGTGCTTGCTTCAGGCTCTGAATACGCAGGCACAACCCCGCAGTATAACGGACAGACACCTAAGCGTGAGCCTGACGAGAACGGACATTATACCTTTACCTCGTGGACACCTTTGAAGCCTTTGTCGGTGGAAAATAACACCTATACTGCATTTTATACCGCCAATAATCACCTTGTAAGCAAAACTGTTGTGCAAAAGCAAGCAACCTGCACTGAGTCGGGTTTAAGTACAAATTATTGTACCTGCGGTTATTCTTGGACAAGTGAGATACCGGCAACAGGTCACAGTTATATTACTGTTTCAAAACCACCTACCTGTACCGAGGACGGTTACAGAAAAGTGGTTTGTCGTATTGACGGTGATGTCAAGGAAAATACTCTCTTGCCTGCAACAGGACACGATACGGAAAACGCTGTAAGAGGCGAATATGTTCCTCCGACAGGTGAAGAAAACGGATATATTCCTTACTATTGCCCGATTTGTAATGAAGAAATACTTTCTATGAGAAAGTACGATGCTGTTAATCTCGGCGGCTATTACGATGCTTTGGGAGTTGTAGACGGAATTAAAAATGACCCTGATTATTCTTCATATAATTCTGCCTATGTTGCAGAGTTTGAGCAGGCTGTTGCTCAGGCTAAACAGCTTGCAGAAGACGAGGAAAAGAATAAACTTCAGTCAAATATCGACGAGTCTGCTTCAAGAATTAATGCAGCTGTTGCAAAGTTTTCTTCGGACATCGGAGTTAATTACTACACCTTGACATTTGTGTTTAATAACGGTGTCAGCCGTAAGCTTACATATAAAGAGGGAACAGCACCCGAAAGCATCGCAGTTCCTGCAAATACGGCTACCCTTAATACCGAAAGTAATCACACGATTTATAGGTGGGAAACCGTTAAGACGGTAACGAAAAATAAAACCTATGTTGAAAGCAGCGTAACAAAACCGCATACATTTAACACCTATATTACTCCCGATATCGAGCATACAGGCTCTTGTGTTGAGGATGTAACAGTTGAACATAGATGTATTTGCGGATATTCATATACAGAAGTGACAGGTAAGGGCGATATACACAGCTGGGGTGAGTGGACTTCAAACGGCGACGGCACACATACAAAGCATTGCTTAAATGACAGTTCGCATACCGAGACCGATAACTGTGTTATTAATCCTCAAACCCATTCTTGCGTTATTTGCTCATATAAACTCAATACGAAAAATTATGAGAATTCGGTTGAACTTGCAAAAAATCTCCTTAAATCAAACAATAAGCAGTATTCTCAGGAAAAACTTGATGAATTGCAGGTTGTACTTGACAGAGCAGAGCAAGAATTTATGAAAGCGGATTCTCAGAAAAAAATTGACAGTCTTAATTCACAGATTATTACCGCTGTGTTTGGCGTAACAGGCTCGTTGAGATACTATACCGTTAAATTTACATATGTAATTGACGATAAAACGACCGTTACGGTAAGTCAGCTTGAAAAAAGCTATAACACATCCGTTACTCTCGACATTCCGTCATCGGCATTGGAGAATGCAACTGTTGAAAAATGGACGGTAATGATTGTTGAAACAGGCTCAATTAAAAAGTGCCAAGCAGACGGTGCATCGCTTACATTTGACATTACCGATAATGTTGAATATGTGGCATATATAAAAACAGACAAAACCGAAAATTCACAAAAATCAAAAATCACCCTGACCGATATTAACGGCAGAGTGACACAGGTTATTTATGTTGAAAATGGTCAATACACGGTTACCGTAAACGGCTCTGATTTAGTTCTTGTCGCTGCGGATAGGTCATATACCTTGAGTGCTAAACGAGTAGTGTTTAAGAACGTTTCCGGCTTTGCCGTTAATGGCACAGCGATTGGTAATACCGTTGATGTTAAATCGGATATTGTAATTAACGCCTTGTATTCATAAATAAACGTATAATAAAACATCACGACAGTTTTGAATTGCCGTGATGTTTTTGTGTTAATGTGTTTATTTTGACTCGCCGCTTAATTGCTTCCAATGGATTTTGCAGTATTCCTTGCCGTTAATAGCAGGGTATTTTTCGTCATCAACTCTTGCTGCATTTAGGCAATCATATTCTTCGTTGTATGCACAAGTTTGTGCATTTCCCTCGTTAATCGCAGGAATGTATGCCATACAGAAGATTGCAATAACCGTTATAACGATTGCGACAGTTCCTGTTTTTGCATTTGCCTTTTTGAACAGCTTTTGTGCGTCGACCTTGTCGAGTGCCTTGATTTTACATAAAGCGTTAGAAATCAAGTAACCCATTACACCTGCGAAAATACCAATAAGCATACCGCCGAGTACATCAGTCGGATAATGCACCATAAGATAAATTCTGCTGCTCATAGTACATACGGCAATTATCGGAAGAATTGTTGCAAATACCTTTTTCTTGTCTTTAGAAAAGCAGATTGCAAGTGCTGTCGTAATTTCAAATACTCCTGTTGTGTGTCCTGACGGGAAGGAGTAATCGCTTTCGCTGAGCCTTCCTGCCGCTTCGTACCACAGCATATAGTCACTTACGCCCTGAAGTGTGTTGTACGGTCGAATTCTCAGCACCATCGGCTTGAAAATTACATTTGTTAAAAGTGTGCCTATGATTATCGCAAAGATAATCGAAAAGCCGTACTTCCTTGATTTCTTGAAAAAGCATAGCACTAATCCAAAAACAAACATAGGTATGATAAAGTTTTCATCTCCAAACGATGTGAAAAACTTTGCCACGCCCGTCAAAAATCCGTTTTGCAATCCACCGAAAAACTTGAATATCAGCAAATCAAAATTGTAAAATATGCTGTCAAGCTTATCGCCGATGGTTGCGGCGAGTAAAAAAGTATTCATATGTACCTCCATGAAATGTTTTACCTTATTTTAACATTTAGTATGGCTTATTTCAATATATCAAACAAATATTTTTTTCAACTAACTTGTTTGTATCAAGATTTTGTGTTACTATTTTTTTGGAGTGATAATTTATGTATGTTTTAACTGCAAATGAAATCAGACAGGTAGAAAATAATTGCTTTGACGGTTACTCTACCGAGGCAGAGCTTATGCTTAAAGCAGGTACCGCCTGCTTTGAAACGGTAATGAGCGAGTATTCCGATAAGTTAAAGCATAGCAAAATTTCTGTTTTTTGCGGAAACGGTAAAAATGCAGGCGACGGTTTTGTTATGGCAAGGCTGTTTTATGCCTCGGGCTTTGATGTTCAGATTGTTTTGTGCGATAAAAAGCCCGAAATAAGCGAACCGTTAATGTATTTTAATCAGGCTGTTCTCAGCGGTGTGCCTGTTGTTCATTATTCGGAATGTGATTTTGACGATATTGATTTTGTGATTGATTGCATTTTCGGTATCGGATTTAAGGGTGAGCCTCGTCCGCCTTTTGATGATATTTTTGAAAAAATCAGTACGCTTGACGCTGTTGTTGTAAGCGTTGATACACCCAGCGGAACCGATGCAACCGTCGGCTCTGCTTGTAAAAATGCAGTTAAGGCAGATTTAACTGTTGCAATTTCAACTCTTAAATATTGTCATATTCTCCCGCCCTCAAACGAATTGTGCGGTAGAATTCGTATTGTTTATATCGGCATACCCGAGCCTTGCTATAATCCGCCTTACACTCAGACGATTGATTATAATTGCGTTCGTGCTTCTTTTCCCGATATTGATTATAATGCGAATAAAGGGAGTAACGGAAAATTACTTTGTCTTTGCGGCTCGTACACTATGCCGGGTGCAGCTGTTATTTGTGCAAAATCAGCCGTTAAAAGCGGTGCGGGATTAGTCAAAATTACAACTCCCGCAAGTGCCTACCCGATAATAGCTTCCCACCTTGTTCAACCTATTTTCCACCCTGTTGCAGATAAAAACGGTGTTTTTTCCGTTGATGCCATAGATGATATACTTTCCGATTTAAGTACAGCCTCTGCTATTGTAATCGGTTGCGGTATGAATAAAAATGATGATACTGTCGAAATTGTAAAAAATGTGCTGCTCAATTCAAAAGTGCCTGTAATTGTTGATGCGGACGGTATAAATTCTCTGCTTTCGTGCATAGATATATTAAAGGATGTTAAAGCACCTGTTGTTCTTACGCCTCACCCGGGCGAAATGGCGAGGCTCGTATCAAAAACGATTGCCGAGGTGCAGGAAACCCGTATCCAAACGGCAAAGAATTTTGCTTCAAAATACGGAGTTGTCCTTGTTCTTAAAGGAGCAAATACAATAGTCACGGACGGAGATAGCGTGTTTGCTAATTTAACCGGTAACTCATCTCTTGCAATGGGCGGTACGGGCGATATGCTTTCGGGTATTATCGGCTCTCTTGCCGCACAGGGAATGACTGCGCTTGATTCGGCAAAAGCAGGCGTTTTCATTCACGGCAGATGTGCCGATGAGGCTGTGAAAGATAACAGCTTCAGAGGGTTATCCGTTCTTGATATGATAGACCGACTCGGTGCTTTAATGTCCGAATATGAAGTATGAGTTGATTTTATGAAAAAAATAGTGCCGCTTCTTGTATTATTGTTGGCTTTTTCGGCTTGCTCAAGAACTACAAAACCTCCTGCCTTGAAAACGGAATTTTCACAAAATGCTGTTGTTGAGACGGGGGATTTTTCTTATAAGGCTGAAATCTCAATGACCGATAATGTTGTCTACATAACGGCTACCTCGACTAATGCCGACGGCTTGACGCTTTCGTGCGATTCAAAAGAAGTGACATATTCCTATAAAGGCTTTACCGATTCGTTGCCTTTTTCGCGGGTATCGGATTATAATGTTGCAAAAATTCTTTATTGCATATTTACCGATTTGTATAATTCTCAGGTGAAAACCGACGGCGAACTTACAATCTTTAACGGAAAGGTCGGAGCAGGGAATTACATATTGACTTTGGATAATAACGACAACCTGATTTCTTTGTCGGTCGATGAGGCTTCCTTATATATTAATTTTAGTAATGATTAATTATAATTTATGCGAAAAAAGTCTTGATTTTTTGTCTCTTGTTTGTTATAATGTTTCAGCATTCGTAAATATGAAAGCGAATTCGCACACGGTAAGGTCAAGCCAAAGGTTATCAAATCGGCTTATGCCATACTTTATCGTGGAGGATTAACCTTAAAGGAGGAAATTAAAATGGCAAATGTAGTTTCTATGAAACAGCTCTTAGAAGCAGGTGTTCACTTTGGTCACCAAACAAGAAGATGGAACCCTAAAATGGCAGAATACATCTTCACAGAAAGAAATGGTATTTATATCATTGACCTTCAAAAAACAGTAAAGAAGCTCGACGAGGCTTATATGTTCGTTCGTGATCTTGCTGCTGACGGCGGAAGCATTATTTTCGTTGGTACAAAGAAGCAGGCTCAGGACAGCGTTAAGGAAGAAGCAATCCGTTGCTCAATGCCTTACGTAAACGCAAGATGGCTCGGCGGTATGCTTACAAACTTTAAGACTATCCGTGGTCGTGTTGCTCGTCTTGCTCAGCTCAAGAAGATGCAGGAGGACGGCACATTTGATCTTCTTCCAAAGAAGGAAGTTGCAGGTCTTGAACTTGAAATCGAAAAGCTTGAGAAGTACCTCGGCGGTATCACAGAAATGAAGAAGATTCCTGACGCAATGTTCATCGTAGACCCTCGCAAGGAGAGAATCGCTGTATCAGAGGCTACAAAGCTCGGTCTTCCTATCGTTGCTATTGTTGATACAAACTGCGACCCTGATGAAATTGATTATGTAATTCCTGGTAATGACGATGCTATCCGTGCAGTAAAGCTTATTGCAGGTGCAATGGCTGACGCTGTTATCGAGGGTAGAGACGGTTCTGATGTAGCTCAAGAGGCTGCTGAGGAAGCTACTGCTGAAGAAACAGCAGAATAATTTATCGAATAATACCTAACAGGAGGATAATAAAATGGCATTTACAGCTCAAGATGTTAAGGCGCTTCGTGAAAAGACAGGCGTTGGTATGATGGAATGTAAAAAGGCTCTCGTTGAGGCTGACGGTGATATGGATAAGGCTGTTGAGTATCTTCGTGAAAGAGGACTTGCAGCTGCACAGAAGAAGGCTTCAAGAATCGCTGCTGAGGGTGTAGTTCTTCCTTATTATGATGAGGCTACAAAGCAGGGCGTTGTTCTCGAGGTAAACTCTGAGACAGACTTCGTTGCTAAGAACGAGAAGTTTATGAACTTTGTTGAGGGCGTAGCAAAGACTATTCTTGCTACAAATCCTGCTGATGTTGAGGCTCTTAGGGAAGAGAAGTTCAACGGCACAGACAGAACAGTTACCGAAACTCTTAATGACCTTGTTCTTTCAATCGGTGAGAATATGAAGATTCGTCGCTTTGAGAGAATGGAAGGTATCGTTTCTACTTATATTCACGCAGGCGGCAGCGTAGGCGTTATGATCGGCTTTGATGTAGCTGATGAATCAAAGGCTGCTGATCCTGAATTCGTTGCTATGGGTAAGAATGTAGCTATGCAGATTGCTGCTATGAACCCTGAGTATTTGAGCAAGGACGACATTTCTGCTGAAGAGGCAGATAAGATGAAACTCATCACTGTTGAAAGCGCTCTTAATAAGCCGGATTCACTTCCTATTCCTATTCTCAGCAAGCTTATCGACGAGGCTATTAACGATAAGAAGTGGTCTGATGAGGACGCTTCAATCTACAACGGTCTTGATAATAAGCAGAGAAAGAATTTCACAAACTTTATTTCTAAGGAAGCTTTGGAGATTCTTGCAGGTATCGCTGTATCACATAAGGATGAGATTGTTGATAACAAGATTTTCACAGGTCTTGTTCAGGGTAGAATTTCTAAGCAGATTAAGGAAATTTGCCTCTTAGAGCAGGACTTCGTTCGTTCAGACCTCTTCCAGGGTTCAGTTGCAGGCTATATTGACAGCGTTGCAAAGGCACTCGGCACAGAGATTAAGGCAAACGGCTATATCCGTATGATGAAGGGCGATGGACTCGAGAAGAGAGAAGAAAACTTCGCAGAGGAAATCGCAAAGCAAATCAACGGCTAATAATTGAAATTTTATAATTCAAGGGCATCTCAATCGAGATGCTCTTTTTTTGTTAAAACCGTTGTGAATCCGCTTCTTCTTGTGTTATAATCATTATAAAGATGAAGCTTATAGGAGTGAGGGTGTATGCAGAAAAGAAAAATTCTTAACGCAAATCAGCTAAAGCTTATTGCTATAATCGCAATGACAGTTGACCACATAGCTTGGGCAATGTTTGACGGCTATCCGACAGCTTTATTGCCCTTGGTAATGCATATAATCGGCAGACTGACTTGTCCTATAATGTGCTATTTTATTGCAGAGGGCTATCACTATACAAGAAATATAAATAAGTATACTTTAAGACTTTTCATTTTTGCCTTAATTTCGCATTTTGCGTATATCTTTGCGTCAAATGATTTTGTTGATTTCAGATCTTTTATTCCGTTTTATTATGGCAGCTTTCTGAATCAGACGAGCGTTATGTGGTCGCTCGCTTGGTGCTTGGTAATGCTCAGAATTGCCGACAGCAAAAGGATTAAATTAATAAATAAAGTTTTGCTCGTTATTCTGATTTGCATTATTACTTTGCCGAGTGATTGGAGTTGTATAGCTGCTCTTTGTATTATGGCAATCGGTACAAACAGAGACGATTTTCGTAAGCAGATGTTTTGGATGATTTTCTATGTGGCTTTGTATTCTTTGGTGTATTTCTTCGCCATTGATAAAGTGTACGGCGTTTTGCAAATGGGCGTTGTCTTTTCAATCCCTGTGATTGCAATGTATAATGGCAGCAGAGGCAAAAATCAAAAAAATAATAAGTTTATGAAATGGTTTTTCTATATTTTTTATCCGGCACACCTTTTCGTTATCGGCTTAATAAATTATTTTGCTTAAACAGAGAGTTGGAATCCTCTTGCTTATGCGAAACTCTGTTATACTAATTATAATTATTTTTACACATTTTGATTGTTCAAAACAGCTTACTCATATTTTCTCTGAAAATTAGAGATATAACATTTTTATTGATTTTTCCTTCTTTGGTTGTAATATTATCATAAATGCTGTATTATATTTAATATAGAACTTAATCGTATGTCTGCTTTTTGAAAATATAGACGGAGGTTGTATTTTGAAAGAATTATTGTTGAATTCCGACATAACTGACACAGGAGGATTTATTTTAAGAGTTTCGCTTGCTATAATACTGGGTGCTATCATCGGTTTGGAAAGACAGCTTACTCGCCATAATGCAGGAATAATAACTAATATTATCGTTTGTGTCGGTGCGTTTTTGTTTACTTCCTTTGGATACCTTGTTCAAGGTCCCGATACGGATTTAACTCGTATTGCTGCTCAGGTCGTAAGCGGTATCGGTTTTCTCGGTGCAGGCTTAATTATCAGAGAGGGCGCCAATATCAGGGGACTGAATACTGCCGCTACTGTTTGGACAAGCTCAGCCATAGGAATTTTATGTTGTCTTAAACAACTTCAGTATGCTGTTGTTGCAGCATTTGCGATAGTAATTGTTCATTTGGTTATTCATCCGTTGTCGGATAAAATCGACCAAGCCAGAAAGTACGAAAAGTCTAAAAAGGAAAACAGAGAGAAGTTTTATAAAATTACAGTCGTTTGCCCCGAAGAAGCTGCTTTGGAAATCAGAGAGAATATTCTGTCAATTATAAAAAATGAGCCGAATGCACTCTTGCATAATTTGGAGACGATTGACGGCGACAATAACGAATCTAAAATCAAAGCATTTATAACAACTAAAACAAATAACGATTATTTGATTGAAAACATCTTAACTAAGGTCGGAAAGGCTGAGGACATAATTTCGGCAGGCTGGAAAACCGTTGACTTGGAGTGATACTTTGTCAGCGTTTATAAGCGTTGAGACGGAGTGGGGAATGAACAGAAGCAAATTTGAGGAATTCATAATTGATAATTATAATTGCACCTATGATTATCCTTGGGAGCAATATCCTACTTTTCGGGTTTTCCGTCATAGCAATAATAAAAAATGGTTTGCGGTTATAATGGATATTCCTAAGAATAAATTGGGGCTTAAATCTAATGAAATTATTTCTGTGGTAAATCTTAAATGCGATTCGTTGCTTATCGGCTCTCTTTTGCTTGAGGACGGATTTTATCCATCATATCATATGAATAAAAATAATTGGATTAGCGTCGCACTTGACTTGACTGCTGATGACGAAAAGCTAAAAATGCTCTTGGATATGAGTTTTGACGCAACATCTTCAAGAACTAAACAACACTAATCTTTTTTGTTAAAACAAGTCCGCAAGTGATAATAAATTAGGATAGCTGTAAGCAGTTTGGTTTTTAATATTTTTATAATAAATTCTGTATTTTTGTATTGACTAATTTTGCATTTTGAATTATAATAATCAAACGAAAGAGGTGCAATATGACTACACTAATTAAGGGCGCTCTCTGTTATATCGGAGACAGATTTCAACAACTTGATGTTCTCATAAAAGATGGCAAAATCGACACCCTTAGTACCTCCATTTCTAAAAATGGAGTTGACACTGTTTTCAATGCACAGGATAGGTATTTGATACCGGGCTTTGTAGATGTTCATGTACATCTTAGACAGCCCGGTTTTTCTTATAAAGAGACCATAAAAACAGGCACACAAGCTGCTGCGGCAGGCGGATATACAGCTGTTTGCTCTATGCCTAATGTGAATCCTGTGCCGGACAGTATTGACGGGATTAAAGCTCAGACAGACATAATCGAAAAAGACGCTGTGATTAATGTCTATCCTTTTGCTTCTATAACAAAGGGCAGAAAAGGAACGGGCGAAACGGTTGATTTTGAGTCGTTGAAGGACATTGCCGTCGGATTCAGTGATGACGGAACAGGCGTTCAGGAAGCTGAAATAATGCAAAAGGCTATGCTTGAATGTGCCGAAATTGATAAGGTTATTTCTGCTCACTGCGAGGTTAATTCCTTACTTAACGGCGGATATATTCACGACGGTGAATATTGCAGGGAGCATAATCATAAAGGAATTTGCTCTGCTTCCGAGTATGAGCAGATTGCAAGAGATTGTGAGCTTGCCGAAAAAACGGGAGTTCATTACCATGTATGCCATATTTCAACTAAAGAAAGCGTTGATATAATCAGGCAGGCAAAGGCTCGTGGCGTAAAGGTCACTTGCGAAACAGGACCGCATTATTTGACAATGTGCGATAAGGATTTGCAGGAGGACGGCAGGTTTAAGATGAATCCGCCGCTTCGCTCAGAGCAGGACAAGCAGGCTCTTTTGCAGGGCGTGCTTGACGGTACGATAGATGTAATCGCAACCGACCACGCTCCGCATTCGGCAGAGGAAAAGTCTAAGGGACTGAAAGGCTCTGCAATGGGTGTTGTCGGACTTGAAACTGCCTTTGGCGTTTTGCATACCAAATTGGTAAAAACGGGATTTATCCCTTTTGAAAAGTTAATTGATATGATGAGCATAAAGCCGAGAGAGATATTCAATCTTCCGGGCGGCAGGATTTCTGAGGGAGAGGTTGCCGATTTGGCGCTGCTTGACGTAAATAAGCAGTGGACAGTTAATCCCGATGAATTTCTTTCAATGGGCAGAGCCACTCCGTTTGAGGGGTGGGAACTCGTCGGAAAAAATGTACTAACAATGTGTAAAGGAGAAATTGTATATGAAGCCTTATGATAAGAAAATCGTTCTGGAAAACGGCATGGAGTTTTACGGCTACGGCTTCGGTGCTGATGTAACCGCAATAAATGAAATAGTATTTAACACCTCGATGGTAGGCTATCAGGAAATCATTTCCGACCCGTCATACACCGACCAAATGGTTTGTATGACCTATCCTCTTATCGGTAACTACGGTATTAATGACGAGGACTTTGAAACTCGTGTTCCTACTATGGGCGGATTGATTGTAAGAGAGTATAACGACCTTCCGTCAAATTACAGATACACTAAAACACTCTCTGAAATTTTTGCAGAATACGATATTCCCGGTATCAGCGGTGTTGATACTCGTATGATTACAAGAATTATTCGTAATGAGGGTAGCCAAAAGGTTATGATTTGTGATGCAGACAAACCTTATGAGGAGGCTATTAGGGAAGTAAGGGAATATCAAATTCCTACCGATATGGTATCGAGAGTATCCTGTAAACTTCGTTGGTATTCCCGTACACCAAATCATAAATACGATGTTGTTGCGGTTGACTGCGGTATTAAGCTTAATATCGTCAGAAAACTCAATGAAAAAGGTTGTAATGTTACGGTTGTGCCTTATAATACCCCTGCTGAGGAAATATTGAAGCTTCGTCCGGACGGATTGTTCCTTTCAAACGGCCCCGGTGACCCTGAGTATGTTCAGCCTGTTATCGAGCTTGTTAAGGAGCTTAGCGGTAAGCTTCCTATTTTCGGAATTTGTCTCGGACATCAGCTGATTTCACTCGCTCACGGAGCTAAGACCTTTAAGATGAAGTTCGGTCACAGAGGCGGCAATCACCCTGTTATGAATCTTGAAACAGGTAAAATCGAAATCACATCTCAAAACCATTCATATGCAGTAAGCGTTGATTCTCTTGAGGGTACACCGCTTACACTTACACATAAGAACCTGCTTGATAATACCGCAGAGGGTGTAGAATGTAAAGAAAGAGGATTGTTCTCGGTTCAGTACCATCCGGAATCTGCTCCGGGTCCTCAGGACAGCTCTTATCTCTTTGATAAATTTATAGATTTAATGAAAAAGGAGGCTGAATAATATGCCAAAGCGTACAGATATACATAAGGTGCTTGTTATAGGCTCAGGTCCTATTGTTATCGGACAGGCTGCCGAATTTGATTATAGCGGTACACAGGCTTGTCTCGCACTTCGTGAGGAGGGCTATGAGGTTGTATTGATTAACTCAAACCCTGCCACAATTATGACAGATACAGACATTGCGGATAAGGTATATATGGAGCCTCTTACACTTGAATATGTGGCTCGTATTATCCGTCACGAAAGACCTGACGCTATTCTTCCGTCACTCGGCGGACAAACAGGGCTTAATCTTGCTGTTCAGCTTGCTAAAAAAGGCGTTCTTGAAGAATGTGATGTAGAAATACTCGGTACTTCCTTTGAGGCTATCGAAAGAGCAGAGGACAGAGAACTGTTTAAGGATTTGTGCGAAAGCTTAAATGAGCCTGTTCTTCCGTCAGAAATTGCCAATACTCTGGAAGAAGGCTTAAAAGCCGCTTCGGATATAGGCTATCCTGTTGTTCTTCGTCCTGCGTTTACTCTCGGCGGTACAGGCGGCGGCTTTGCCGATGACGAAAAGGAATGCGAGATTATGCTTAAAAACGCTCTTGCGTTGTCTCCTGTTCATCAGGTTCTTGTTGAAAAATCAATTAAGGGATATAAGGAAATCGAATATGAAGTAATGCGTGACGCTAACGATACCGCAATTACTATTTGTAATATGGAAAACCTTGACCCTGTTGGCATTCATACAGGCGACAGCGTTGTTGTTGCACCGTCACAGACCTTGACTAATAAAGAATATCAAATGCTCCGTGACAGCGCACTTAAAATTATTCGTGAACTTAAAATAGAGGGTGGCTGTAATGTTCAGTTTGCACTTGACCCTCTTTCATTTCAATATTATCTTATCGAGGTTAATCCTCGTGTTTCGAGATCGTCTGCTCTCGCTTCAAAAGCTTCGGGCTATCCAATCGCACGAGTATCTGCAAAAATCAGCGTAGGTATGCACCTTGACGAAATTCCGATTGCAAATACACCTGCTTCTTTTGAGCCTACACTCGATTACATTGTTACAAAAATTCCTCGTTTTCCGTTCGATAAATTTACAGACGCAAATAACTCGCTCAATACCCAAATGAAGGCTACGGGTGAGGTTATGGCCATAGGCAGAACATTTGAGGAATCACTGCTTAAAGCTGTTCGTTCGCTCGAAACCGGTGTAAATCATATTTATGACAAAAAGTTTGATACATATACTTACGATGAGTTGATGGATTATATTAAAATCGGAACAGATGACAGACTCTATGCTATCGCAGAGCTTCTTTATCACGGCGCCGATATAAATATGATTTATGATAATACAAAAATCGATATGTTCTTCCTTCAAAAGATTAAGCACATAGTTGACTTTGAAGAAGAAATCAAAGCAAATGTCGGTGATTTTTCTATTCTGAAAGAAGCTAAAAGAATGGGCATTTCCGATAAGTATATTGCTCGCCTTTGGAAGATGACCGAAAATGAAGTGTATAATATCCGTAAGGAAAATAAGCTCTTCCCAGTTTACAAGATGATTGATACCTGTGCAAGCGAGTTTGACTCGTATGTACCGTATTTCTACTCAACATATGAGCAGGAAAATGAATCAATCGTCAGCGATAAGAAGAAAATTATTGTTCTTGGCTCAGGCCCTATCCGTATCGGTCAGGGTGTAGAGTTTGACTATTCTACCGTTCACGCTATTTGGTCTATTCGTGAGGCAGGATATGAAGCAATAGTTATAAATAATAACCCTGAAACAGTTTCTACCGATTATACAACATCAGATAAGCTTTATTTTGAACCGCTTACCGTTGAGGATGTTATGAATGTAATCGAACTCGAAAAGCCTCTCGGGATTGTTGTATCACTCGGCGGACAGACAGCAATTAACCTTGCTGCTCCTCTTGACGCTTTAGGTGTTCCGATTATCGGAACAGATGTTGACGCTATCGACAGAGCAGAAAACAGAGATTCGTTTGAAAAGGTTATGATTGAGCTTGGTATTCCACAGCCAAAGGGTGAGGCTGTTATCGATATAGAGGAAGGCGTTAAGGTCGCCGAAGAAATCGGTTATCCTGTGCTTGTTCGTCCTTCTTTCGTTCTCGGCGGCAGAGCTATGCAGATTGTTGCTAACGAGGAATCGCTCAGACATTATCTTCAAACAGCAGTTGAAATTAATACTGAACAGCCTGTACTTGTTGATAAGTACATTATGGGTAAGGAACTCGAAATTGACGCTATCTGTGACGGCGAGGATGTTTATATTCCGGGCATTATGGAACACGTTGAGAGAACAGGTGTTCATTCAGGCGACAGTATTTCCGTATATCCTACATTCTCCGTATCACAGAGAGTAAAGGATCAAATTATTGATTACACCGTTAAGCTCGGTAAGGCTATCGGCATAATAGGTCTTTTCAATATCCAATTTATTGCCGATGAGAAAGATGATGTATATGTTATCGAGGTAAATCCTCGTTCCTCCCGTACAGTACCGTTCCTTTCAAAAGCAACGAATGTTTCTATGGCTCACATTGCAACTCAGGTTATTCTCGGACACAGCTTAAAGGAACAGGGTATTACGCAGGTTTATCAGCCTGAAATGAAGCGTTGGTATGTTAAAGCACCTGCTTTCTCGTTCAGTAAGTTAAAGGGAATGGATACTTATCTTTCACCTGAAATGAAGTCTACGGGTGAGGCTATCGGATATGATAACTCTCTCACAAGAGCATTGTATAAGGCAATTCAGGCGTCAGGTATGAATGTTGCAAACTACGGTACGGTTCTTGTAACAGTAGCAGACCAGGATAAGCCAAGAGCGCTCCCGCTTATTAAGAGATTTTACGACCTCGGCTTTAATATTGAGGCTACCGACGGTACTGCAAAGTATCTCAAGGAGCATAATATCAGAACAAGAGTGCGCCGTAAGCTTACCGCAGACGACAGTGACGAAATCCTTATGGCTTTGCGACAGGGACATATTGCTTATGTTATTAATACTATTGACATTAACGCAGGCGACAGCCATTCTGACGGCTCTGAAATTCGCCGTGCGGCAGTAGATAATAATGTTACTATGTTTACTTCTCTTGATACAGTTAAGGTGTTGCTCGATGTTCTTGAGGAAATTACTATTGGTGTATCTACTATTGATGCAGACAAGGAATAATTATGTATAAACAAAATAAGTATAATGTTTTGTCAAATACTCCTTTAACAAAGGATGTATATAAAATGGTTCTCGGTGGTGATACTCAGTATATCACCGCCCCGGGACAGTTTATAAATATACAGCTCGACGGTAGATTTCTTCGCAGACCTATTTCGATTTGCGACTATGACGGCGAATGTATTACAATTATATATAAGGTTGTCGGAACAGGCACACAGCAAATGTCCGAAATGAGCGAAGGTGCTGTTTTGGATGTCCTCACAGGCTTGGGTAACGGATATGATATATCTAAGTCAACAAAACCGCTTTTAATCGGAGGCGGTGTTGGTGTTCCGCCTATGTATAATTTGGCTAAAGCTCTTATTGCAAACGGTCAAAAGCCGACTGTTGTTCTTGGATTTAATACTAAGGACGAGGTTTTCTATGAGGACGAGTTCAATTCGCTCGGTTGCACAACACTTGTCACAACAGTTGACGGCAGTTATGGTATTAAGGGATTTGTTACCGACGCTATGGCTGATGTTGATTATGATTATTTTTATACTTGCGGTCCGCTTCCGATGTTTAAGGCAGTTTATAACGCTACCGAAACTTCGGGACAGTTCAGCTTTGAGGAGCGTATGGGCTGTGGATTCGGTGCTTGTATGGGTTGTTCTTGTAAAACAAAGTACGGCAATAAGCGTATTTGTAAGGACGGCCCCGTTCTTGTAAAGGAGGAGATTATATGGTAGATTTGTCCGTAAATCTTGCAGGAATGCAAATGGATAATCCGATAGTCCCTGCATCAGGCACCTTTGGCTTTGGAAATGAATTTAAGGATTTTTATGATATTAATATTCTCGGTTCATTTTCATTCAAGGGAACAACAAAGGATGCAAGATTCGGTAATCCCACTCCGAGAATTGCAGAATGTAAAAACGGTATGATTAACGCAGTTGGTTTGCAAAATCCGGGTGTGTATCATGTAATTGAACACGAATTGCCCGATATGAAAAAATATTTTCATAAGAAGGTTATTGCCAATGTGTCAGGCTTTAGTGTGGAAGATTACGCTTATACCTGTGAGCTTCTTGATAAAGAGGAGCAGGTCGGCATTTTAGAGGTTAATGTTTCTTGCCCTAATGTTCACGGCGGCGGAATGTCGTTCGGCACATCTCCCGAAGCGGCGGCAGAGGTTACAAGAGCAGTTAAGGCTGTTACAACTAAACCTGTGTTTATTAAACTTTCGCCTAATGTAACCGATATTGTTGCTATTGCCAAAGCTTGCGAAGAAGCAGGCGCAGACGGTATCTGTCTTGTTAATACATTGCTTGGTATGCGTGTGGATATTAAACGCAGACAGTCTGTTATAGCTAATAAAATGGGTGGTTTCAGCGGTGATGCTATTTTTCCAGTTGCAGTCAGAATGGTGTATCAGGTTTCTAAGGCTTGCAATATACCGGTTATGGGCTGTGGCGGTGTAAGCTCGGCTTGTGATGTTATCGAAATGATGATGGCGGGTGCAACAGCCGTTCAGGTCGGCGCTGCAAATCTTATTAATCCTTATGTGTGTAAGGAGATTATCGAACAGCTTCCTGCTGAATGCGAGAAACTCGGAATCGAAAAATTAAGTGATATTATAGGAGTGATTGATTAATGGGAAAAGATGTTATTATTGCTTGTGACTTTGCAAGTGCAGAGGACACCTTTAGATTTCTTGATAAATTCACCGAAGAAAAGCCTTTTGTTAAAATCGGTATGGAGCTTTTTTATGCCGAAGGTCCTTCAATCGTTAAGGAAATTAAGCGCAGAGGACATAAAATTTTCCTCGACTTGAAGCTTCACGATATTCCAAATACCGTAAAAAAATCAATGGCTGTGCTTTCAAAGCTTGATGTTGATATGACAAATCTTCATGCAGCAGGAACTATTGATATGATGAAGGCTGCTCTTGAGGGACTTACAAGAGAGGACGGTACACGACCGATTTTGATTGCCGTTACTCAGCTTACTTCAACAAGCGAGGAGCGTATGCAAAATGAGCTTCTCATTAATGCGTCAATCAATGATACTATCGTTAAATATGCTCAAAACGCTAAAACAGCAGGTCTTGACGGTGTGGTTTGCTCACCGCTTGAGGCAGGCATGGTTAAGCAGGCTTGCTCCGATAGTTTTATTACCGTGACACCGGGCGTACGCTTTGCTGACGGTGAGGTTGGTGACCAGGTTAGAGTTACCACACCTGAAAAAGCAAAGGAAATCGGCTCGGATTACATTGTTGTCGGCAGACCTATTACTCAGGCTGATGACCCTGTTGCCGCATACAGAAGATGCTGTAAGGAATTTATCGGCTGATATAGATAAGGAGAAAAATATGGAATCATATAAGAGAGAATTTATTGAATTTTTAGAGGGCGCAGGCGTGCTTAAATTCGGAGATTTCACAGCTAAAAGCGGTAGAAAAATCCCTTACTTTATTAACGCAGGCGAGATTAAAACAGGCGAGCAGATTAAAACCCTCGGTCAGTTTTACGCTAAGGCTTATTTTGAGAAAATCGGAAATAAGAAAACCGTTCTTTACGGTCCTGCATATAAGGGCATTCCGATTGCTGTATCTGTAAGTGTTGCGCTTGCCGATAACGGTCTTGATGTTCCGTTCTTCTTTAACAGAAAGGAAGAAAAGGACCACGGCGAGGGCGGTGTTTTCGTAGGATACAAGCCTCAGCAGGGCGAGGAAATCGTTATTGTAGAGGATGTTATTACAGCAGGAACTGCAATTCGTGAGAGTATGGCTGTTCTTTCAAAAATTGAGGGTACAAGAGTTGCCGCTACATTTGTTATGGTAGACCGTAAGGAAAAGGGTCAGGGCGAAAAGTCCGCTATGGCTGAAGTTGCCGATGAGTACGGTTTCCCTGTATATTCGGTAGTTGATGTTTACGATATTATTGAATATCTTGAGCAGGATGAGGCTAACGCCGAGAATGTTCAAAGAATTAAAAACTATCTTGCAGTAAACGGTGCAAAGGACTAATTTTATCTTTGGGAGGTGCTTTTATGCGTCATTTGCTTGATACCACAGATTTATCATTAGAAGAAATTGACGATATGATTGAACTTGCAAACGACATCATCGCCAATAAAAAGAAATATGCTCATATTTGTGACGGCAAGAAGCTTGCAACACTTTTTTATGAGCCGAGTACAAGAACAAGACTTTCATTTGAGGCAGCAATGTATGAGCTTGGCGGTAATGTTTTGGGCTTTTCCGAGGCTTCGTCATCATCTGTATCTAAGGGCGAGACCGTTGAGGATACCATTCGTATAGTTTCAAACTATGCCGATATTATCGCAATGCGTCATCCTTTGGAGGGTGCGCCTCGACTTGCAACGACAAAGTCACTTGTTCCGATTATTAACGCAGGCGACGGAGGACACGCACATCCTACACAGACGCTTGCCGACCTTCTCACCATTTACAGAGAAAAGGGAAGACTTTCCGATATTACGGTCGGTCTTTGCGGTGACCTTAAATTCGGCAGAACCGTTCATTCTCTTATAAAGGCAATGTGCAGATATAAAAATGTTCGTTTCATTTTGATTGCTCCGAATGAGCTTCAAGTTCCCGATTATATCATTAATGATGTTCTTATTCCAAGCGGTGCGGAATACAAGCAGGTACAAAAGCTTGAAGAAGTTATGAGAGAGCTTGATGTGCTTTATATGACAAGAATTCAAAGAGAAAGATTTTTCTCAGAAGAGGATTATCAAAAGCATAAGGATGCGTTTATTCTTAATCGTGCAAAGCTTGATGATGCAAAACAGAGCCTAACTGTTATGCACCCGTTGCCGAGAGTAAATGAAATCTCAACCGATGTTGATGATGACCCTCGTGCAAAGTATTTTGAACAGGCGCTTAACGGAAAGTATATTCGTATGGCTTTGATTATTAATTTGTTGAAATGGGGTGGCAATCTTGAATATTGATTCTATCGAAAACGGTTATGTTATTGACCATATTCCTGCCGGTGTCGGAATGAAGATTTACAATAATCTTAATCTCGATAGGCTGGACTGTCAGGTTGCTATTATAACTAACGCAAAGAGCAGTAAGAATGGTGTTAAGGATATTATTAAAATCAATTCTCTTATTGATTTGGATTTTGATGTTGTTGCTTTTCTTGCTCCGCAGGCAACCGTTAATGTGATTGAAAACAGTCAAAGAACTGAAAAGAAAAAGCTTACACTACCTCTCGAAATCAAGAATATTGTTAAATGCACTAATCCGAATTGTATCTGTAATAACGAAAATATCGACCATATCTTTAAGCTTACCGATACTAACGGCACATACAGATGTATTTATTGCGAAACTGTTGCGCTGTAAATTTTAATAAGTTGATAAATAATTCTTGACATAGCCTGCCTAATTCGTTATAATACTTAGGCAGGTGAGAAATGGCCCGGTAGTTCAGTTGGTTAGAACGCCAGCCTGTCACGCTGGAGGTCGACGGTTCGAGCCCGTTCCGGGTCGCCATTTGCTGATATAGCTCAGTCGGTAGAGTGCATCCTTGGTAAGGATGAGGTCACCGGTTCAAATCCGGTTATCAGCTCCACCTGTAAAGTCGCCGATTTTGTGGCGACTTTTTTATTTTAGAATATATACGAAAGAAAAAGAACAGAAAGTTTAACTCTCTGTTCTTTGTTTTTTGTTGCCATTTGATTATTGTTTTAATCTGTCGGTTGCTCTTTGTGCGTTTTTATATATTTTTTCGGTATCTATGCTCTTAAATTCGCCGTTTTCATATAAAATCCTGCCGTTTACCATAGTCATTTTAACTATGTCTTTAGAGCCGCTATAAACTATGTTTTTAAGAATATTGTTTATCGGCTGCATACTCGGCTTTTGCATATCTATTACAATCAAATCGGCTTTTTTACCTACATCAATTACATCGCAATCGTACAGTCCCATACAATGTGCTGAGCCGATTGTAGCTGCTTTTAATACATCAATCGGGTTAGTTGATGCCGCATCATTGTCCGCCAGCTTTTGCGTCGCTTCTATCATATACATTTCTTTGAACATATCAAGAGAATTGTTGCTTGCAGCGCCGTCTGTGCCTATTGCCGTCTTAATGCCGTTTTTAAGTAGCTTTGATACAGGGGCAACACCTGACGCAAGCTTAGCGTTAGAACATGCATTAATGACCGCCCATATTCCTTTTTCTTTGTATATTTCTATATCGTCGTCATTTATCCATACGCTGTGGTATGCACCGCCGCCATAGTTAAATATACCCATTTCATTTAGGAAAAGGGTGGGGGACATTTCGTATTTTTCTATGCAGCTCTCAACCTCTGCTTTCGTTTCGCTTGCGTGAACAAAAACAGGCGCTTCATATTTTTCTGCAAGCTTTGCCATACCGCCTATTAATTCCTTGCTTGTTGTGTATTCGGCATGAAAGCCAAGCTTGTAGCTTATCAAATCGTTATATGAATTGTATTTTTTGTAGTATTCTTCTACACTCTCAATGCTTTCGCAAAAATTGTTCAAACCGCTTGTCATTACCGCCCTGAAGCCTATATCGGTGCAGGCACGGGCCATCATTTCAGGATGATAGTACATATCAAAGCAAGCTGTTTCTCCGCTTGAGAGATATTCTAAAATTGCAAGGGAAGAAAGGTCGTAAATGTCCTGAGCCTCAAGCTTTGCTTCCATAGGAAATATTACATCATTGAGCCACGACTGAAGCGGTAAGTCATCTGCAAGTGAGCGAGCAAAGGTCATTGCCGAATGAGTGTGTGCATTCTTAAATGACGGCATTAAAAGATTACCGTTTAGATTGTATGTTTTATCGACAGTCTCATCGCACTCGCCTAAGGCATATATCTTGTTGCCTTTTATAAATACATCCTGTGTTGTAATTTCAAAATCCTTGTTTAATACTAAACCGTTTGTAAATTTAATCATTGTCCTTAATCCTCTTTAGGCTTTCTGTGTAAGGTGCTTTAAGTATTCCTCTGTCTGTGATAATAGCGGTAATCAAGCTGTTGTCCGTTACATCAAATGCAGGGTTGTAGCATTTTGTTTCAGGCAGAGCCATAGGCTTTTCGTACCACATCTCCTTGATTTCGGATTGCTCTCTTTCTTCGATAACAATGTCGTCTCCGGTTTTACAGTTATAGTCGATTGTTGAATAAGGACCTAAAACATAAAACGGTATGCCATAATATTTTGCAAGAATTGCAGCACCCGATGTGCCTATTTTATTTGCAATATCACCGTTCGCGGCAATTCTGTCCGTGCCTACCAAAACAGCATTTACCTTTCCCTGCTTCATAACAAGGCTTGCCATATTATCGCATATGAGCGTTGTGTCTATACCTGCCTTTTCAAGCTCAAACGAAGTAAGCCTTGCACCTTGCAAAAGAGGTCTTGTTTCGTCTACAAATGCGTGAAAATTATATCCTTTTTCAGCACCTAAAATCAAAGGACCTAAGCCCGTTCCGTATTTGCTTGTTGCAAGCTCGCCCGCATTGCAATGCGTAAGAATTCCGTCTCCGTCTTTTAATAAAGAAAGTCCGTACTCGCTGATTTTTTTGCACATTTCAATATCTTCATTGTGTATCGAAACTGCTTCATTCAGTAGATTTTTTCCTTGTTCATAGGCTTTTAGCATTCGTGATGTTGCATAACTTAAATTAACGGCAGTCGGTCTGCACGAATCAAGATAAGCCTTTAATTCGCTCTTATCCTCGTCAAGCAGAGCCATAGCGTATCCTGCGAATATTCCGATAGCAGGCGCGCCTCTTACCTGAAGGGTTTTTATTGCGTAATAATAATCTTCTTTGGTTTTGGGGTTAAAGTATGTTATTTCGTTGGGCAGCTTAGTTTGGTCAAGTACAAATAGCTCTCCGTCCTTTAGATACATATTTTCCATTACATATTCCTCGTTATTTCGGTAATCAGTTTTTCAAATTTAGGTGCAGCTTTTTCCGCAGCCTCACATACTTCCTCAGAGCTTAAAGGCTTTTCGCTTATTCCGCAAGCCATATTTGAAATCAAACTTATTGCACATACTTTCATTGAACAATGCTTTGCGGCGATAGCGTCGATAGCTGTACTCATTCCGACAGCGTCTGCGCCAAGTCTGCCGAGCATTCTTATTTCTGACGGTGTTTCAAATTGAGGTCCTTTAAGTTGAACAAAAACCCCCTTGTTGGGTTTAATGTCATTTTCAAATGCGATTTTTTCAATCATTTCTTGCAACTGAGTATCATATACATTGCTCATATCGGGGAAGCGTACACCGTAGTTTTCGTCGTTTTTTCCTATCAAACAGCTGTCTATAAAGCAGGAAATATGGTCGCTTATAATCATAAGGTCTCCAACATTAAAATCCTTGTTTATAGCACCCACGGCATTTGTTAAAATAATGCTTTCGCACCCTAAATCTCTCAGCATTCTTATAGGCAATGCTATTTGCTGAGGAGAGTATCCCTCGTATAAATGCACCCTGCCTTGCATAATTGCTACTGCATTTCCTGCCAGCATGCCTAAAATTAATTCACCCTTATGTGACGGTGCTGTTGACACCGGCATATCGGGAATGTCCTTGTACGGTATTCTGACAGCATTCTCTACTTTCTCTGCAAGACCGCCTAAACCCGAGCCTAAAACTATTGCGACCCTCGGCTTGAAATCTGTAATTTTTCTTATTGCTTTAATTTGCTCACTTTGCATAATATCGCTCTTTCATAGTAATAATTTATAATTTAATTATATAATAAGCCGTTTATTAAATCAATGGATTTTCTAATATAAAAAAGCAGATGTAAAAATCTGCGTTAAAATTAAGGTTATCTCATATGCTCACTATTTCGGTTTGTTGAACGAATATATTTGTTATAAATATAAAAATAATATATTGCAATATTGTATAAAAAATAAAAACACTCCGTATACATAAAGTATAAGGAGTGCCTTTGGCGCAGAAGGAGAGATTCGAACTCTCGCGTCGGTTTCCCGGCCTACGCCCTTAGCAGGGGCGCCTCGTCACCAGCTTGAGTACTTCTGCGTGTAACTTGGTTTTAACCTGTCAAGTTTTTGCAACATCGTGCAGTAACTACTCTACCATAACTGAGAATAAAAGTCAAGAAAAATATTGCAATATATCAAAGTAAAAAAATATTTGCATTATTCTTAAAATTTTCTTGACAAGGTTATTAAGTTATGTTAATATATTCAAGCATTCACGCAGAGGTATCGAAGTGGTCATAACGAGGCGGTCTTGAAAACCGTTTGGGTTCACGCCCGCGTGGGTTCGAATCCCACCCTCTGCGCCAATAAGTAACACATACTACGGTATGTGTTATTTTTTTGCCCAAATTAAAAAAGAAAGAAGCCATCATAAAGATGGCTTAATAGTTACTGCGTATTTTTATAATTTATATTGCTTAGCCGTTTCTTTTAGCGAAGCATTCGCTGCAATAAACAGGACGGCCGTCGGTAGGCTTGAATGGTACCACACAGGCTTTTCCGCACTCGGCACAGGTTGCTTCGTGATTTTCTCTTGGAGCTTTTGCAGCATTTTTTCTGGCTGTTCTGCAATCCTTGCAACGCTGAGGCTCGTTTACAAAGCCTTTTTCTGCATAGAATTCCTGCTCGCCCGCAGTAAAGATAAATTCATTTCCGCAATCTTTACATACTAATGTCTTATCTTCGTACATGATTTTCCACCTCTCTATATATTTTGCCGGGGAAAAGGCTTCGGAACTTCTTTCCTTTGGGTTTTGCAGTATTAACTAAGTCCTAACCTTGTATTATTCAAAAAGAAACTTGCGACAGCTTCTTGCGAATACGCTGCATTGCGTTATCAACAGCCTTTGGGTTTTTGTCGAGCTTTTCGGCAGTCTGAGCATAAGAGCATCCCATAATATGAAGTCGTAATACCTCATTTTCAAAGCTTGAAAGCTCCTCGTAAAGAAGCTTGCTGAGAACGCTTACGCTTTCGCTTGCCATATATTCGTCCTCTGCACTCAAATGCACCTTTTCGTCAAAAACATCCTCGTTTTCTATAAAAACAAGATTGCTCTGCGGAATGTCCTTTAATCTCGACGCTTTTTTTATCGCCGTGATTATTGAGTTATTTATGCAGTGAGTGGCATATGTAGTGAATAATGCACCTTTGTCCTCATTATAAGATTTGATTGCGGCAAGCAATCCGATAAGTCCTTCTTGAATTATATCATCTCGCTCAAGCGGTGCGTTTTGATATTTCGTTGCGGCTGTGTCAACCAAATATTTGTATCTTATAATAAGCTCATTGATTGCATTATCATCATTTCTGTTAGAAAAAAGCTCTTTTTCGGATGCAGTCATATAACCTCCGATAAAATAATAATATAATATTAACAATTATCTGTCAACACATTTGTCAACACATTGTGCGGATTTGTATAAAAAACAGTCGGTTTTTTATACATTAAACCTAAATAGTACAATATCGCCGTCGTTCATTACATATTCCTTACCCTCTGAACGAACTAATCCTTTTTCCTTTGCGGCAGCCATAGAACCGCATTGCATAAGGTCGTCAAACGATACAACCTCTGCTCTGATAAATCCACGCTCAAAGTCGGTGTGAATTTTACCTGCTGCTTGCGGTGCCTTAGTGCCTTTTTTTATTGTCCACGCTCTTACCTCAGGCTTTCCAGCCGTAAGATAGCTGATTAAGCCTAAAAGGGAATAGCTCTTTTTGATAAGTCTGTCAAGTCCCGATTTTTCAAGTCCCATATCTTCAAGGAACATTTCTTTTTCATCAGGCTCAAGCTCTGCAATCTGTGCCTCCATTTCGGCACAAATCGGAAATGTCTCTGCACCTTCCTCAGCGGCAATTTCTTTTACCATATTGTAATACTTGTTATTGTCGATTCCGTCGATGAAATCATTTTCGCCCATATTGCAGGCGTAAATAACTGGCTTGATTGTAAGCAGTGCAACATCCTTGAGGTACTCCTGCTCATCCTCGCTGATTTCAACAGCTCTTGCTGTTTTGCCCGTCTCCATTTCAGCAATTAATCTTTCAAGAAACGCTACCTCTCCGGCGATTGTTTTGTCGCCTTTCATAGCCTTTCTTCTGTTATCAATTCTTCTTGTAAGAATGTCGAGGTCGGATAAAATCAATTCAAGATTGATTGTTTCAATATCTCTTGCAGGGTCAATGCAACCGTCAACATGAGTAATGTCGTCGTTTTCAAAGCATCTTACAACATGTATAATTGCGTCAACCTCTCTGATGTGAGATAAGAATTTGTTGCCCAAGCCCTCGCCCTGGCTTGCACCTTTTACAAGACCTGCGATGTCAACAAATTCGATTGTTGCAGGAGTAAACTTGTCCGGCTGATACATTTCTGCAAGCTTATCAAGTCTTTCGTCCGGAACACTTACCATACCTATATTCGGCTCAATGGTGCAAAACGGATAGTTTGCACTTTGCGCCCCTGCGTTTGTGATTGCATTAAAAAGTGTACTTTTGCCAACATTAGGCAAACCTACCATACCTAACTTCATAATATGTCTCCCAATAATTTAATTCTCTATATTATATATCATATTCCTTTTTTTTACAAGTCTTGTTATATATATCTTGACAATAAGTCGAGTTTGCTCTAAAATATTATAAATATTTTTATTTTGTAACAAAGATTAGGAGGGGTTTTATGAAGCTTAACGGATCTCAAATCGTTTTAGAGGTTCTTAAAGAACAGGGAGTGGATACTATTTTTGGTTATCCGGGCGGCACCATTCTTAACATTTTTGATGAGCTGTATAAATACGGCGATACCTTTAAGCATATTCTGACAGCCCACGAGCAGGCGGCAGCTCACGCTGCGGACGGATATGCAAGGGCAACTGGTAAGGTTGGCGTTTGCTTCGCTACTTCCGGTCCCGGAGCAACAAATCTTGTAACCGGTATTGCAACCGCATATATGGACAGTATCCCTGTCGTTGCAATTACCTGCAATTATGCCACATCGGGCTTGGGTAGAGATTCCTTTCAGGAGGTAGACATTTGCGGTGTTACCATGCCTATCACAAAGCATAATTTTCAGGTCGAGAGGGTAGAGGACCTTGCGTCAATCATTCGCAGAGCGTTTAGAATTGCACAGTCGGGCAGAAAAGGTCCCGTACTCGTTGATATTCCAAAGGATATTACTGCTGCAATTTGCGAATATGAAAAGCAGGATAAGGTAATGCCTGACGAGCCTAAGAGACCTAAGCAGTCATCTTTTGACAGAGCAGTTGAGCTTATTAACGGCTGTAAGAAGCCTATTATTTACTGCGGCGGCGGTGCTGTTTCGTCCGATCTCGGTCAGGACTTAATTAAATTTGCAGAAAAGATTGATTGTCCCGTTGTTTCTTCACTTATGGGACTCGGTGCTTTTCCTTATGAGCATCCGCTTCATCTCGGTCTTATAGGTATGCACGGTCATTTTCAGTGCAATAAGGCTGCTCACGATTGTGATGTTTTGATTGTTTGCGGCGCCAGATTCAGCGACCGTGTTGCAGGTAACAGAGCGCAGTTTGCACCTAATGCAGAGATTTTACATATTGATATTGATGCGGCAGAAATGGACAAGAATGTTCCTTCTAATTATCATCTCAGAGGCGATTTGTCTCAGATGATACCTGAACTTACACAAGCTGTAAATAAGCTTGACCATACTGAATGGAAAAACGAAATTGCTAAATTTACAAAACCGTTTGAGCAGCTTCAAATCGGCGATTATGTAAACCCGCAGACTTTGATTGAAAAGATTGACGAAGCAACTGCTGACGACACAATAGTTGTTACCGATGTAGGACAGCATCAGCTTTGGGCTGCTCAGTTCTATAAGTTCAGACAGCCTCGTACATTGCTTTCTTCAGGCGGTCTGGGTACAATGGGCTATTCTATGGGTGCCGCAATCGGCGGTCAGATGGGTTGTCCAGATAAGACGGTCGTTATGTTTGTAGGTGACGGCGGTTTCCATATGAATCTTGCAGAGCTTGCTACAATGGCGTCGTACAATGTGCCTGTTAAAATGTTCGTTATGAATAATGAAGTTTTGGGAATGGTGCGTCAGTGGCAGAAGTTGTTTTATGAGCATAGATTTTCCGATACAGACCCGCATCGTGCAACCGATTTTGTAAAGGTAGCCCAAGCATTTGGCGTTAAGGGACTTCGTATAAATACGAATGATGATATTGATTCGATTATTAAGCAGGCTCTTGAATATAACGGACCTGTACTTGTTGATTGTAGAATCAGTAAAGACAGTAATGTTCTTCCTATGATTCCTCCGGGAGGAAAGCATACGGATATTATTGAGGAATTTAATTAAGGAGGAGATTTGCTATGAAAGAAAAGTTGGTTTTATCCGTTCTTGTTGATAACGAAAGCGGTGTACTTCAAAGAATTGCGAGCCTGTTTTCAAGAAGAGCATACAATATTTCTTCTCTTACTGTTAGCGAGACAGAGGATGAAAAGTTTTCTCGTATGACTATTGAAACCTACACCGAGCCTGAAAACTTCAGACAGATTAAAAGACAGCTGTTGAAGCTTGAAATTGTTGAAAAAGTAGCTGAGCTTACTCCTCAAAATTCTGTATCGTCCGAGCTTTTGCTTGTTAAGGTACATGCAAAGGGAATAGAGCAGAAAAATGAGCTTCTTGAGCTTAATGCCACTTACGGCTCTCGTGTTCGTGATATATCGCTCGAAACATTTACTCTTGAGTTTACAGGTCAGGGCGAAACTATTGACCGCTTTATTTCGGAGCTTGAGCAGAAATTCGGTATAGTTGAGCTTGCCAGAACAGGTATCACTTCACTTCAAAGAGGCGAAGGCTCATTTACCGAGGATATTTAATTTAAGAAAAGAGGCTGTTTTATGGGAATGACAATGACACAAAAGATTTTAGCCTCTCATGCCGGACTTGACAGCGTTGTTGCCGGTCAGCTTATTGAGGCTAATCTCGATATGGTCTTGGGAAATGATGTAACATCTCCCGTTGCCATTAACGAAATGAATAAATTTGATAAAAAGACAGTTTTTGACAAAACGAGAATTTCTCTTGTTATGGACCATTTTACTCCTAATAAGGATATTCAATCTGCCCAAAACTGTAAGCAGGTAAGAGAATTTGCTAAAGCACACGGCATTACCCATTATTTTGATGTCGGTAATATGGGTATTGAACACGCACTTTTACCTGAGCAGGGCATTGTTACCTGCGGCGATTGTATTATCGGCGCCGACTCACATACTTGCACCTACGGTGCTTTAGGCGCTTTTTCTACGGGTGTAGGCTCAACGGATATGGCTGCCGGCATGGTAACGGGCAAGGCTTGGTTTAAGGTGCCGTCTGCTATAAAGGTTGTTATCACAGGTAAGAAAAATAAGTACATTTCAGGTAAGGATGTTATTCTTCACCTTATCGGAGAAATCGGCGTTGACGGCTCACTTTATAAATCACTTGAGTTTACGGGTGACGGAATAAAAGAATTGTCTATGGATGACAGACTTTGCATTGCAAATATGGCTATTGAGTGCGGTGCTAAAAACGGTATTTTCCCTGTTGATGATATTACTCTTGATTATGTCAGTGGCAGAAGCGAGAGAGAATATAAGGTCTTTGAGGCTGACGAGGATGCAGAGTATGAAAGAACAATTACTATCGACCTTTCAGCTCTTAAATCAACAGTTGCATTTCCGCATTTGCCTGAGAATACTAAGACTTTCGATGAGATAGAGAGAATTGCTATTGACCAGGTTGTTATCGGCTCTTGCACAAACGGCAGAATGGAGGATATGCGTACTGCTGCCGAAATTCTAAAGGATAAAAAGGTTGCAGACGGTGTCAGAGTTATTATAATTCCTGCCACCCAATCAATATATCTTCAGTGCATTGAGGAGGGACTTGCTGAGATTTTTGTAAAAGCAGGCGCTGTCGTTTCGACACCTACCTGCGGTCCGTGTCTTGGCGGTCATATGGGAATCCTTGCAGCAGGTGAAAGAGCAGTTTCTACCTCTAACAGAAACTTTGTAGGCCGTATGGGACATACAGAATCCGAAATATATCTTGCTTCTCCGGCTGTTGCCGCAGCATCGGCTCTTAAAGGATATATTGCTGACCCTGCCGAGCTTTAAGAAAGGAGAATTGCCATGAATGCTAAAGGTTATGTTCATAAATTCGGTGATAATGTAGACACCGATGTAATTATTCCTGCACGATATCTTAATCGCTCGGACGAGCAGTGGCTTGCTTCTCACTGTATGGAAGATATTGACGCAGATTTTGCAAAGAATGTAAAAAAAGGCGACATTATGGTCGCACAGGCTAATTTTGGTTGCGGTTCGTCGAGAGAACACGCTCCGATTGCTATTAAGGCTTCGGGTGTTTCCTGCGTAATTGCATCAACATTTGCAAGAATTTTTTACAGAAATGCAATTAATATCGGACTTGCTATTTTGGAATGTGATGAGGCAGCAAGAAACATCAAAGACGGAGACGAGGTTGAAGTTGATTTTGACAGCGGTGTAATTAAAAATCTTACCGATGGCAAAACTTATCAGGCGCAACCGTTTCCTGAGTTTATTCAAAACATTATCAAAAACGGCGGTTTAATGAATTCTATTAAGTAAAGGCTAAATTATATGAGTGTTTTTCAAATTGATAAAGATATTTTGAAGAAGGTATGGGACAGCTCGGGCGAGCAGTTCTATTCCGTGTCCGGTGGTAAGCTGTTTAATGCGTGTGAGTTTTCTGACATAGACAGACCGGAAAATGTTTCCCAAACTCAATATTTTATGCAAATAGGATATATTCCGTTTGTAAGCATTACCAATGACGAGCTTCTCAGAGCTTATGCAGGTACTCTAAAGAATGAAAAAATCAAGAATGCTCTTAATGAAGTAGATGATGATAAATTCAGCGATACTTTTTGGAAGTACTTTAATTTATACCCCGAGCTTCTTGATGAGTATAAGAAGTTTGAAGAGTCCTTTGTGCTGTCAAAGGTAGAGTCTTGGTGTAATGATAACGGTATTAAATATGAAGTAAAATAACTGAAACCGAACGATTAGTCGTTCGGTTTTAATTTGTATTAATTAATTGTTAATTATGTGAATATTTGGTGGCAATACTTTATTATATATGTTACAATACATATTGTAATATTTCATACGGAGGCTTTTTATGAAAAAATATTTTTCGTTTATTCTCGCTCTCATTTTAGTTATGACAGTTTCGCCTGTCAGCGCGATGGCAGCGACGCATGAACACAGTAAAAAAACAGAGACAACTTCAGACGGTACGCTTGAATATACCTATTGTACCGAGCCGAGTGATAAGACTGTATCATTTTCGTTGCAGGCTTATCCTGAATCTGCTCACAGTTATGGTAATAACATTAATGAATCGTATTCGTATTCTGTACCGAATGCAGATTCTTTGGAACTTAAATTTTCAGAGAAATGCTTTACAGAAAAGGATTATGATATAATTACAATAACAGATGCAAACGGCAAGCAGGTAGGCTCGTATTCGGGAGATGAGCTTGCAGGTAAAAAAGTAACTGTTCCGACAGGTTCGTTCAATGTGAACTTTGTGACTGACCGTTCCAGAACATATTACGGTTTCAGTATTGATAGCGTTACCGCAAAGGTTGGAGACTTTTCATATTATGTGCCAAATGTAAAGCAAAACGGAACAAAGCACGATTATGAAAATTATACCGATGAAACGATTAATTATTCGTGTCCCGGTGCAAAGAGTATAACTCTTAATTTTTCATCTCTATGTCAAACCGAGAAAGATTTTGATATAATTACGATAACCGATATAAACGGTAAAGTAGTTGGCAAATACAGTGATAATCAGCTCGCATCAAAAACAGTTACAATCAGCGGCTCTGCTTTTTCAATTCATTTTACAACAGACCGTTCAAAAACATTTTATGGATACAGCATTGACAGTATGACTGCGGTTATGGCAGGTACAACAGAGGTTATGCCGAACCATGAGTATACTATTACTCTTCCAAAGGAAAAATATCCTGAGTCAGAGCATAATTATTCTAACAAATTAAGGGCTAATTATGGCTTTAGATATGCAAATGCTAAATCATTAAAGCTTACATTCTCCTCTAAGTGCGAAACAGAGGAAACTTATGATACTATTACAATCTATGATGAAAATAACAACGAAATGGGTACTTACAGCGGAACTCAGCTTGCCTCAAAAACTATTGAGATTCCGTCAGGCTCGTTTAGAATTGAATTTGTAACAGACCGTTCAAAGACTTTTTACGGCTTTAGTATTGAAAGTATTGTTGCAACTATGAATGCAAATCCTGAGATTGTAGATGATGAAAGCTCCGACGCATATAAGACTTATACACTTCCTCAAAGCAGTCATAATTATTCAAACGACATTGAAGAACTCTACTACTATACTGATGTTACTGCCGCTTCTTTAGACTTGAAGTTTTCTGATGAATGTAAAACAGAAAAGAATTTTGATGTTGTTTATTTATATGATGAAAATAATACTTTAATCGGTGATTATTCAGGAGATGATCTTTCCGATAGATTTATTCATATTAACGGTTCGAGCTTCAAAATAAGATTTGTTTCAGATCGTTCTAAAAATTTTTACGGATTTTCTTTAGCATATTTAAGCCCGAATTATACAAGCCCACACGAAGGCTCTAATGTTTATTCTTATCCCGAATCACCGCATGATTATGGAAATTATGCTAACGAGGTTTACGAGTACAGTTGTAAGAAACCGTTGGTTAAAGGTCTTGCGCTTAAATTTTCAGAAAAATGTAAAACTGAATCAAAGTATGACACCATTTCAATTTTTGACTCAAATAACAAAAAGGTAGGAGAGTATAGCGGAAGTGATTTCGCAGGAAAAACAGTATGGGTTGACGGCTCATACTTTAAGATTATTTTTAAGTCAGATAAAACAAGATCATATTACGGATTCTCATTTGAATCTATAACTGCTGTTAAAAACACCGACTGCTATATTGAAAAAGAACTGTCGCATAATTACAAGCTCACTAACGCTGTAAAACCAACATCCGGTTCAGAGGAAAAAATGTACTATACCTGTACTAATTGCGGCGATTTCAAGCAAATCAGCGATCAGCCGTTCCAAAGTTATGTGTATAATATGAGTGCCGATACATTTGATTATGACGGAAACACCCATAGACCGATTGTCAGTATCAGTGACGGTGTAAGGGTACTCCAAGAAGATGTTGATTATACTCTTACATATCCTTATTCAAGTAAGGCAACGGGTAATTACAGAATAACCGTTGACTTCAAAAACGGATATTCAGGTACTAAATATCTTTACTACACAATTAAGTCTTATAATGAGACACAAACTCAGTCGTATAAGCAGTATCTGCTTGAACAGGGCTTCCCTGAAAGCTATACCGCAAAACTTGTTGCGCTTCACGAAAAATACCCTGATTGGCAATTTAAGGTATACGATACCCGCCTTGATTGGCAAACTGCCGTAAACGGAGAAAGAAGCCCTCATTCTAAGCAAAGAATAGGTGTTTACGAGTCTAAGAGTCTGCCTGCCGATTACCTTTGCTCTTGCAGTAAGTGTAAGGGCGTCGTTCAGGACAGTTCTTATGCAGCAAGCGAAAAGGCTGTTAAGTATTATATGGACCCGAGAAATTGGCTTGATGAAAAACACATTTTCCAATTTGAAACAACAAACGGTGGTGAAGGTCAAACTCGAGAGGGTGTAGAGGCTATACTTAAAGGCACATGGATGCACGATTCTTTGGTTTACTATAATAATACCTGGGGTACTACAAATGTCCTTTATGACAGTACAATGAAGTACTCTGACATTATTATGACCGCTGCCGCAAAGAGTGGACTTTCTCCGTACTATATTGCTTCAAAGATTAAGCAAGAGGTCGGTGCTGCTTCGTCAAGCTATGCAGGCGGTTCAAGAGGTACAGTTGCACCTTTCCAGGGTATATATAACTATTTTAATATAGGTGCTTATGCAGGTGCAAATGACGGACTTGCTTGGGCGGCAGGATTTATGAAGGTTAAGGACGGACAAAGTGCTGTTCTTTATCAGAATGACGGCTCGTCTTATACCGAGGATATTACGCTCAGTTCAAGTCAAAGAATGACATATATTTCTATGAATGGTGAATATTTCTATGTTCGTCTTTATGCAGAAAACGGACCTGATAAGTATATTACGGGAAGAACAGGCTATATTAAAAAGTCTGATGTCAGAACAAGATATATAGGCCCTGATTTCGAGGGTGACGACCAATATTACCGTCCGTGGATAACACCGTACAGAGCAATTATTTACGGCTCAAAGTATGTTTATAATAACTTCGGTGTACATCAGTACACAGGCTATTTGCAGAAGTTTAATGTTTCATCTAATCAAAGATATTCTCACGAATATATGGTTAATGTTTCTTCTGCTCAGGCTGAGGGTGCTAAAATATATAACGGTTATGCTTCAAACGGTTTGTTGAACTCTAAGCACGTTTTCTATATTCCTGTTTTCAAGAATATGTAATTCATTAAATACCACAGTGTTTATTGCTGTGGTATTTTTTTGTTACAAAAGTGTAATGGAAAAATATTATTATATATGATATTATAATGTTGAGGTGGTATTATGAATTTGTTTTTGCTTGAGGATGACTATGCTATCGCAACCGGACTCTGTTATTCGCTAAAGAATGAGGGTTATGAAGTTGTTCACGCATCAGGTGTTAAAGAAGCGGCTGAAATAATTAATAAGGAAAAGTTTTCTCTTTATATTCTTGATTTGACCTTGTCTGACGGCTCAGGATATGATGTTTGCAAAATGATAAAAAAACAGGGTGATTATCCCGTTATATTTTTAACCGCTTATGATGATGAGGTTAATGTTGTAATGGGATTTGAATTCGGCGCAGACGATTATATTTCAAAGCCGTTTAGATTAAAGGAACTTTTAGTCAGAATTAAAAGCGTTCTCAGGCGATACAGCAAGGAATCTGCCGACGGAATTATTAAGCTAAAGGATTTGACAATTAATACAAATGAAGCAAAGGTTTATAAAAACGGTGAAGAAATAGTTTTAACCGCTATGGAATACAGATTGCTTCTGATTTTGCTTAATAACCGTGGAAAAGTGCTTTCAAGAACGCAACTTTTAGAAAATATTTGGGATGTAGACGGAGACTTTGTTGAGGATAATACATTGACTGTCTATATCAAAAGATTGAGAGATAAAATTGAGGAGGAGCCTAATAAGCCTTCTGTCATTAAAACTGTCAGAGGTTTGGGTTATATGATTGATAATGGCTGATAAGGAATATAAGCGTATTATAGTTGTTTGTGTTGTACTTACTTTTGCCGCTTTTGCCATATGTATTTTTGTTAATAAGATTTGTGCTGTCTTATCCTTGCTTTTGGGGGTTCTTTTGATTGGCTTATTTGTGTATTTTACAAAAAGAAGATATAAGAGAATAGAAAAGCTCAATTCCGATCTTTCGCTTATTTGTGCAGGCGATTATGATGTTAAAATAAGTGAAAATACAGAGGGTGAACTGTCTATTTTGTCAAATAATTTGTATAAGGTTGTCAATTTGCTTAGGGTTCAAAACGAACGGTTGGAGGCAGATAAGGTTTGCCTTGCACAATCTCTTGCGGATATTTCGCATCAACTTAAAACACCGCTTACCTCTATGATGGTGCTGTCAGATATTCTTGCGGATAATCCCGACGAGGAAAAGATTAAGGAGTTTTATCCTTTGATTAATAAGCAGCTTGATAAAATGCATTGGCTGATTACAAATCTGCTTAAACTTTCAAAGCTTGATGCCGGTACAATAGAACTGGTTAAAACAAGGGTTAATATAAATGAATTTTTGAATGAATGCGTTTCACCGTTTTTGATTTCTCTTGATTTGAAAAACATCAGTTTAAGCATTCAAGCAAACGATTTTGACTTTTTATGCGACGAGCAATGGACTGCCGAGGCTGTGCAGAATATTATTAAAAATTGTATCGAACATACCGATAAGGGCGGAAATCTTACCATAACCGCTTTTGAGGAAAGTATTTATTATGTTCTAATAATTAAAGATAACGGATGCGGAATACCAAAGGACGAACTAATACATATTTTTGAACGCTTTTATTCCTGCTCCAATGCAGATAAAGAAAGCCTTGGAATAGGTCTTGCTTTTGCTAAAACCGTTCTTAATAAGCAAAATGCCGATGTTAGTGCAAACAGCGAGATTGGCAGCGGCACAGAATTTGTTATAAAATTCTATAAATCAATAGTGTGACTTAATTGTAATATTTTAGTCATTGAAGTGTAATTTAGGTATTGTACTATGTCAGCAAGAAAGGAGATAAATTTTATGAAAATTCTCGAAGTAAAAAATTTATGCAAAATATACGGTAAAGGCGAAACCGAAGTTAAAGCCTTAAACAATGTTTCTTTTTCTGTTGACAAGGGCGAGTTTGTAGCAATTATCGGTCCGTCCGGCTCGGGTAAATCTACTCTGCTTCACATTTTAGGCGGTGTCGATGTGCCGACAAGCGGAAGCGTAATTATAAACGGCGAAGATATTTCAAAACTTAACGAAACAGCGTTGGCTATCTTCAGACGCAGACAAATAGGATTGATTTATCAGTTTTATAATCTTATTCCGATTCTTACCGTTGAAGAAAATTTAACCCTGCCGCTTAGGTTGGACGGCAGAAAGCCCGATGAGAGACAAACAGAATATCTCGTTAAAACTCTCGGCTTAGAAAACAGACTCGACCATTTGCCAAATCAGCTCTCGGGCGGTCAACAGCAGAGGGTTTCAATAGGCAGAGCGCTTATTAATAACCCGGCTCTTATGCTTGCCGATGAGCCGACGGGAAATCTTGACAGTGAAAACAGTAAGGAAATCGTGTCGCTGCTCAGAAAGTTTAATAAAGAACAAAATCAAACGGTAATCATCATTACTCATGATGAGAGAATTGCGCTTGCCGCAGACAGAATTATCGAAATTGAGGACGGTAAGATTAAGAGGGACGAGGTGAGAGCGTGAACATCGTAAATAAACTCACTTTAAGCCACCTTAAAACAAATAAATCTCGTTCGGTAGTAACTGTTCTTGGTATCACCGTTTCGGTTGCTATGATTACGGCGGTTTTCGTTGCCATAGCTTCTTTTGTGAATTTGTTTGGTACAATTTCAAGATTGGCCGACGGTGATTGGCATTTTCAGGTGTTTGGGCTTAATCAGACTCAGGTTCAGTCATTAGAAAAAGATGACAGAATAGATGCTGTCGGTATGAGCGACGAGTATTATTTGAATTACTCTGTATCAAGTAAAAATGAACGATATTCAAACGGTACAATTACTGCTCATAATGAAGATGATATTAAGCTCAGAGTGCAGTCTTCATATGAGGGCGTTCTTCCGAAAAATGAGAACGAAATTGCCGTTGAGAGAAAATTCATAGAAAAAAACGGTCTTGATTGGAAAGTAGGGGATACCGTTAAAATTCCTTACGGAACAAGATATGTAGACGTTGACGGTGAGATGGTAGATGTCAGCGGTACTCCGTCGGGCAAAGAAACCTTTGAACAACTTGGTACAAAAGAGTTTAAGGTTACTGCTATTCTTAACGAAAATAATCCTATAAGTTCAAATATTATTACCGTCAAAAATGATATTGATGTTGACAGAAGCAACGGTGTCTATCTCAGATTAAAGAATCCCAATTACAATTCGTTAAACGAATTTAAGGATATACTTTCGGATAACGGTCTGAATTTAAAGGAAGTAGGCTATAAAAGTAATTCGGATTTATTGGCGTCATATTTTGCTTATGAAAAAGGCGGTTTTGTTGAGGAAATGTTGCCGTTGATTGTCATAATTTTACTTATTATAATCGCTGCTTCGGTTGCGCTTATCTATAATGCATTTGCTATGTCGCTTAACGAAAAAATCAGATATTTGGGTATGCTTTCTTCTGTCGGCGCAACAAAACAGCAAAAGCGTAACTCAATATTCTTTGAGGGATTTATATTAGGCTTGTTCGGCATTCCTCTCGGAATATTATCAGGTGTCGGCGGAATAGGTATTACCTTAAAACTGTTGGGTGACAAAATTATTTCAAGCGGTATGCTCAATTACGGCGATAAGGATACCTTGCATATGGATGTTGTTACGCCGTGGTGGATGGTAATTGCAATCGTTTTCATAAGTTCGATAACCATTATCGTTTCTTGTGCAATCCCTGCCGTTAAGGCATCAAAAATAACCCCTATTGACGCTATTCGTCAGTCAAATGAAATTAAGGTTAAGGCAAAAAGACTCAGAAGTCCTAAAATAATCAGAAAAATCTTTGGCTACGAGGGTGAACTTGCTTATAAAAATTTGAAGCGTAACGGAAGAAAAGCGAGGGTTATTACCGCATCAATCGCATTGTCGGTTATTCTGTTTTTAAGCTCAAGCTATTTCTGCAACCTGTTTGTTCAGTCCGCTAATATAGAAAGGGCTTATCCGTATCAGATTTCCATTTTTACTGAATTTAATTCCAGAGACAGCGTTCTTGAAAAAATTAAAGAAAATACCGATGTTGATGATGTGTATTCGACTTCAAATGAGTATCATCAAATTGAAAAGCTCGGTACAGATACAGATTTTGAAGAGATTAGAAACGAGGAGTTTTTAACTTCTTCTTATAAGGATTTGTTTTCTAAAATGACTCCTGCGGTGATTTTCTATATTGATGACGAGCTGTTCAATGAGCTTTGCACAGCTAACGGTATTGATTATAAGGATTATTATACCGATGATATTAAGGCTGTTCTTATGAATGACCTGTCTCGCTCAAATTCGTATAATCCCGTGTTTAACGATAAAATAATCGGCACAAAGATAAAAAGCAGTTACGACCGTGATGTAACTATTGCAGGGATGGTAAAATACGATAAGAATTTTAGTTCTTGTAATTGTATAAGTAACGGTTATTTGGGTATGTTTGCTCCGTTTTCTTCTCTTGAAAAAATGATGTCTGATGTAGATGATGAATTAGTTGCATCAAAAAGAGTAAGCTACGGTATCGAAACAGATAATCACGAAAAGGTTTATGAGGACTTGTCATCGGAATTTGATGACGCAAAATATTCAAATACTATGGTAAGTGATATTCAAAATACATTCCAGACTATGGATACCGTTGTACTTATTATTCAGGTTTTCATTTACGGATTTATCAGTTTGATTTCTTTGATTACCGTATTTAATATCATTAATACTATCTCTACGGGCATTGTTTCGAGAAGAAAAGAATTTGCAATGCTTCAAAGTGTGGGTATCACTCCTAAGGGATTTAATAAAATGCTTACGCTTGAATCCGCCTTTTATGGACTAAAGGCATTGATATTCTCACTGCCGATAAGCGTTCTCATAAGCTATGGTATGAATGCAGCGGTCGGCGAAGCAAGTATACCGTTCTTGTTCGATTATAAGATGTACTTGGCTGTTATTGCTGTTGTTATGATTGTAATAGGTATGACAATGCTTTATTCAATCAAAAAGGTTCAAAAACAAAATATCATAGAAACACTAAAAGACGATATAGTTTAGTTTTCAAATTAACTGTCGGGGATATACTCGACAGTTTTTTTGTTGACAAAATAAATTCCTAATAGTATAGTGAGAATAAGAAAGGGGCAATCTGTGAATATTATAAAGAGGTATTATGATAAAATTTAATGTTACCGGAATGTCCTGTGCTGCGTGCAGCGCAAGGGTAGAAAAGGCAGTAAGTGCCGTTGACGGTGTTAATCAATGTTCGGTTAATTTGTTGACAGAAAGTATGATTGTTGACGGAACAGCCAAACCTGAGAATATTATCTCCGCCGTTGTTGATGCGGGATACGGTGCGACACTTAAAGATGCCGTTAAAAATGAAAATAAATTTAATGATAAAGAAAACAATAAATCAAGTGAAGTAAAGTCTATGCTTAAAAGGCTTATAACATCGCTTTTGATATTGGCTGTCTTGATGTATGTTTCGATGGGACATACAATGTGGGGGTGGAGCTTGCCGTCTTTTTTAAGCGGTAACCCCATCGGAGTCGGTCTTTTGCAAATGCTTCTTTCGCTTGCCGTTATGATTATAAATAATCGTTTTTTTATAAGCGGCTTTAAGGCTTTGGTTTATAAGGCACCTAATATGGATACTCTTGTTGCTTTGGGAAGCGGTGCTTCGTTTGCGTATAGCACATTTGCACTTTTTGCAATGACTGTAAAATCTGCTTCGGGTGATGCGAATGCACTTATGACATATATGCACGACTTGTATTTTGAATCCGCTGCAACAATTCTTACGCTTATCACCTTGGGAAAAATGCTTGAAGCTTATTCAAAGGGTAAAACAACCGATGCTCTGAAAGCACTTGCTTCGCTTGCACCGAAAAGTGCCAATGTTATCAGAAACGGCAGGGAACAGGCTGTTGATATTGACGAAGTTATGGTTGGTGACATTTTCGTTGTTCGTCCGGGTGAGAGTATCGCTGTTGACGGCGAGGTTATCGAAGGTGAAAGTGCTGTTGATGAATCGGCATTGACAGGCGAAAGCATACCGATAGATAAAGCAGTCGGTGATAAGGTTTCGTCCGCAACGATTAATCAGTCGGGCTTTATTAAATGCAGAGCTACTGCCGTCGGCGAGGATACAACGCTCTCTCGAATTATTCAAATGGTTGCCGATGCTTCTGCTACAAAAGCACCTATCGCAAAGCTTGCCGATAGGGTGTCGGGGGTTTTCGTGCCTGCCGTGTTGGTTATATCTCTTATTACATTCATTGTATGGATTTTAGTCCAAAATTCGTTTAGTTTTTCGCTTGCAAGGGCTGTCAGCGTTTTAGTTATCAGTTGCCCTTGTGCTTTAGGTCTTGCAACTCCTGTTGCGATTATGGTAGGAAACGGTGTCGGCGCACGAAATAATATATTGTTTAAGACTGCCACTTCTTTGGAGCAGGCAGGCAAACTTGATATTGCCGTTTTTGATAAGACGGGAACGCTTACAAAAGGCAAGCCTGAAGTAACCGATGTTATTAAGCTTGACGATGATTTATTGCAAATAGCTTATACAATGGAAAAGCAAAGCGAACATCCGCTTGCAAGAGCAGTTGTGGAATACGCTGAAAAATGCGAAATTGAGCCATTAGAATGTTCTTCATTCAATTCTGTAACAGGAAGCGGAATTCAGGCGAAAATCGGAAACGACACGGTTTGTGCGGGTAATCTTAATTTCGTTTCTTCTTATGCCGTAATTGACGATGAGGCAAAAAATGAACTCAATGCTCTGTCCGATAAAGGAAAAACACCGCTTCTTTTTGTAAGAAACGATGTACTTATCGGTATAATTGCCGTTGCTGATAAAATTAAAGATGACAGCGTATCCGCCGTAAAAGAACTTAAAAATATGGGCGTCAGCGTTGTAATGCTGACAGGTGATAATAAACGAACGGCAAACGCTATCGGAAATGCAATCGGTGTAGATTCTGTTATTTCCGATGTGTTACCAGGTGATAAGTCCGATGTTATTAAGCGACTGAAGAATTACGGTAATGTCGCTATGATTGGCGACGGTATCAATGACGCTCCGGCACTTACAGAGGCAGATGTGGGCTTTGCTATTGCAGACGGTACGGATGTTGCGGTTGAGTCGGCTGATGTGGTTTTGATGAACAGCAGACCGTCGGATGTTTGTGCCGCAATAAGGCTCAGCAGAAGAGCGCTTATTAATATAAAAGAAAACCTGTTTTGGGCATTTATCTATAATGTGATAGGCATACCGCTTGCTGCGGGTGTTTGGATTTCTGTTACCGGGTGGACGCTTAACCCAATGTTCGGGGCTGCCGCAATGAGCCTTTCAAGCTTTTGTGTTGTTGTAAATGCGCTAAGGCTAAATTTGGTCAATGTCCATAGCTCGAAAATGGATATAAAGCATAAAAGAAAGCAAATTGATTTAGGTGATTTAATTAAAATGGAGGAAAAAACTATGACTAAGCAAATTAAAATTGAGGGTATGATGTGTCCGCATTGTGAAGCAACGGTAAAAAAAGCTCTTGAGGCTGTTGACGGAGTGGAAAGTGCTGTTGCAAGCCATACCGATGCAACCGCAACCGTTACACTTTCAAAGGATGTTGCTGATGCTGTGCTTATTAAAGCAGTTGTAGACGCAGGATATACGGTTGTAAAATAATAATTTTATTAAGTCTGAGAAATTAATTTTTTCTCAGGCTTTTAATTTTTTCATTAATTATCTTGATGTTTTCGGCAATTCTGCTGTCACTATTGCTTTTACTGTATGCAAGATAAGCGTACTTTTGAGCAAGGAAATACTGCTCTGTGTTGTAATATGCAATACTCAATAGGTCATAGGGTGTGCTGTCCCAACAGTAGCCCTCGTTAATGTAGCTTATCGGCTTTGTTTTGATTTTTAACGCTTCGTTTATGCAGTATATGCACAAATACCAATCACTTTGCTCACTTGCAAAAATTGCGGTTTCTATATATGGCTCTCGTAAATGCGGTGCTTCGGCTATTGAACGCAAGTGCCATTTGTAAGCTTCTTCATTTCTGCCAAGAGCGTTATAACATTTTGCAATATATCTCATTGATGCACACCTTTCATCTGCCCATAAAGCAGACTTTAGTTTTAAGTGTTGTTTCAGCGTTTTTATTGCTTTTTCATACTCTTTGTTAAATAAATACTCTCTGCCGAGATAATGCATATTTCTGTCGTCCTCGGGGTCTTCTTTAACGGATAACTCAAGCAGCGGCAGGTATTGCGCTCTTGATTTAGTTGTGTCGGGATAATGGCTGAGCGTAATTGAATCTATAATCACTGTACAGTCTTTTTTGTCACCGCTGTATTGTAACACCTCGTGAACAGGATGTATCCACTTAAAACCGTGCCTTAAATGTATTTTTTCTATATTGAAAGTTGTTTTTGGGTTCCCGTTTTCATCAAAATTCCAAATGTAACGATACGAGCCTCTCGTAGCATTTTCGTTCCATATGCTCTCAAGCTTGTCTCGCCAACCTTTAGAAAACACTTCATCTAAATCCGTACATACACAAATGTCGTAGTCCTCATCAACAAAATCCAATGACTCATTTCTCGCGTCATCAAATCTCCACGGCTTTATATCAATTTGCTTTACATTAACTCCCAATGCTTTTAATTCGCCGATCGTGTTGTCCGTCGAGCCTGTGTCGCAAACGAATATTCCGTCCGCTTCTTTCATTGAATCGTACCATCTTTTTACGAATTTTTCTTCGTTCTTCGCTATTGCGTAAACTGCTATCTTCATATAACCAAGCCTTTCTGTGCTATGTAGCCTAACAGCATCTGTCATACAGAATACTGTTAGGTTGCCGTAAATGTTTAATTTATGACAGCTTTAGAATTGAAAGCGTTGATGCAGTCGGTGATTGACCTCCCGCACTCGGCTGAACAGTTACATTACCTGTTGCAGTCGTTGGGTTTATGATGCTCAATACGCTGTTCGGACTGACAGTTCTTACTACGGCAGTTCCTGTTACATCTGTGTTTGCGCTGCCTGTACCGAAAGTTAAATCATCGGTTGTTGCTCCGTTTACATCAATCTGAAGCTGTGACGGCTCTGTTGTATTTACCTTGAAATTTACAAGATAAGTTCCGGGTTCTGCAATGTTAAAGGTGGAATCTGTAAGTCTTGTGATTCCGCCTGTTTGTGCATACGTGCTCGGAAATTCAATAGCGTTGCCTGCACCGATTGGATTTGCATTGTCGGTAGGCGCAACACCGTAATATGAGGCGTAGTCTGATATACCGCCTGCCGGACCTGTCGGACCCGTTGGACCAACAGCACCTGCAACACCCGGCTCACCCTGAATACCCTGAGGACCTGCCGGACCTGTCGGACCGGTAGGACCAACAGCACCTGCAACACCCGGTTCGCCCTGAATACCCTGAGGACCTGCCGGACCCGTTGGGCCGGTAGGACCAACAGCACCTGCAACACCCGGTTCGCCCTGAATACCCTGAGGGCCTGCCGGACCCGTCGGACCGGTTGCGCCAACTGCACCTGCAACACCCGGTTCACCTTGAATACCCTGAGGACCTGCCGGACCTGTCGGGCCTGTTGCACCAACAGCACCTGCAACACCCGGCTCACCCTGAATACCCTGAGGACCTGCCGGACCTGCCGGACCTGTCGGACCGGTAGGACCAACAGCACCTGCAACACCAGGCTCACCTTGAATACCCTGTGCGCCTGTCGGTCCTTGCCTTCCTGTCGGTCCCTGTAAGCCTTGGATTCCTTGCGGACCTGTTGGACCTATTTCTCCCTGCAAGCCCTGCGGGCCTTGAAGACCTTGAGGACCTCTCGGACCCGTCGGACCTGTCGGTCCTTGTATACACTGTGGTGGCTGCGGAGGTAATGGGGGAGGCGGACATGGACAAGGAACAATCGGATGACACGAATTGTGACAAATGCATTCGGGGGTTTGCTTGTAAATCGTCATAATCATTCTCCTTTCATTGGTACGCCTATCTGCGTACATTACATATTATGACAAAATTTATGCTTTGCCACAGTTGCATTTTTTTAAGAAAAAATTTCTAAAAAATTGAAAATAATTATTGACTTTTCTTGACCTTTGTGATATAACATAATCAAAGGACAAAGAAAGTCAAAGTCAGAGAGCCTTAAACAGATTGAAAGAAGATGATTAAGTTTGAAGATTAGTGATATGATTGCTGATATGATTCTTGATATGTTTGACGATAACACATCAAGTGTTCAAATTCAGCGAAATGATTTAGCAAACAGAATCGGCTGTGTTCCGAGCCAAATTAATTATGTAATAACATCCAGATTTACACCTGAAGCAGGGTATAGGATTGAAAGTCGCAGGGGCGGCGGTGGATATATATTGATAACAAGAGCCGACAACAGCGACAATGCGATTATGTCCCTGATTAATGCAATAGGTAATTCTCTTGATGAGAGGAGTGCTAAAGCAAATCTTATTAATTGTAATTACCAAAAGCTTTTGAGCGATAAGGCTGCAAATATGATGATTTCTGCCATAGCAGACAGTAATTATAAAGGCATATCAAAGGAAGCGGCCAATGTAATCAGAGCAAGACAGCTAAAGCAAATGCTTTTAGCATATATTGATTAGGAGGGATATTTATGAAATGCACACATTGTAATAAAAATGAAGCAAATACACATATCAAAAGAGTTATAAACGGTCATAGCGAGGAAATGTATCTTTGCGAGGATTGTGCAAGAGAGCTTGGCGTGATGAACGATTTTGATTTTGAACCGTTTAACATTGAAGGCTTTTTCGGAAATCTTTTGGGTGCAGGCTCAAGAGCGTTTAATGCACTTGTCGGTGTTGACAGGTGTGCCTCTTGCGGAACATCTATGAATGATATTGTCAATAGCGGTTTGGTAGGCTGTGCCGACTGTTACGACCGCTTTGACGATAAGCTGACATCGGGTATTGAAAAAATACACGGCAAGGCAAAGCATATCGGAAAGAATGTTACCTATACGACCACAACTAATTCTTCAAATGACAGCAATGAAGCCTCCGAGCTTGACACCCTGAAAAATGAACTTAAAAATGCCGTCAAGGAACAAAGATTTGAGGATGCGGCGGTTATCAGAGATAAGATTAAGGAGCTTGACAAGGAGGATTGATGATGGATAAGTGGTATGAAGGAAAAACGAGTAACAGCGATGTTGTAATGTATTCAACCGTTCGCCTTATGAGAAATTTGGCTGATACGGTTTTCCCAAGCAGAATGAATGATGAGCAGTACAGAAGCGTTGCAAAAAGAGCATTCGCCTGTATAAAAAATTCTCCGCTTGCAAAGGAATTTGATATGCTCAATCTTAATGAGTTGAGTAAAGCTAAGGCATTGTCTTATGCAGATAAAAGACTTGTTGACGAAGATTTTGTTCGCTCGCAAAGTCCGTCATATACGCTGCTTTCACAGAATGAGGATGTTTCCGTTATGCTTTCTAATGAGGACCACATCGAAATTACGGCGTATTCGTGCGGTGATGATTTATCACAGGCTTATAATAAAGCAAATGATATTGACGATATTTTTATCAGCGGATTAAAAATTGCTTTTAGTGAAAAATACGGCTTTTTAACAGCTTCACCCGTTAATCTCGGTACAGGAATGAGAGCTTCCTTTGTGTTGCATCTTCCTGCACTTGCACAGGGTAAGTTGATTAATAAGCTCTCGGGAATGGTTGCAAAGCTCGGCTTTTCACTTCGTCCTATGTATGACGGCGCACTCGGCGACATATATGTGTTGACTAATCAGGTAACGCTCGGTATAACCGAAAAAGCGTCTCTTGATAACGCAACTGCCGTTTGCAATCAGGTAGTCGCTCAGGAGCGCAGAGCAAGAGAAGTGCTGATGCAAAGCAACGATTTTGAGGATAAAATTTACAGAACACTGGGCATACTAAAGCTTGCAAGAAGATTGAACGTAGATGAATTTCTAAACAGTATATCGCTCGTAAGACTTGGCATCGCTATGGGATATTTCGATTACTCGTATTCACTTATCGGAGAGATGATTCATAATCTGTTTGACGCAACACTTGTAGATTCGTCAAAATCAGATTTATCAAAGGAAATGTGCGAATCACTTCGTGCGCAAATTGTTAGAGAAAAATTGGGATAAGGGATAGAATTTAATATCACCTTATTCTAAGGAGGTATTATTATGTATCGTTTTAATATGTTTACCACAAAGGCTAATGAGGCATTGAATAATGCGATTAAATTAGCAGAGGGCTACGGTCATAATTATGTCGGTACCGAGCATATCTTGCTTGGTATTCTCAAAGAGGGAAGCGTTGATAACGCTTTGGACAGCGAGGGCGTAACCTATGATAAAATTGACGAGCTGATTAAAAATGAAATCGGTGTTGGTAATCCTACAAGATTGTCACCCGATGATTTTACCCCAAGAGCAAAAAGAATTATCGAGCTGTCTTTTCAGATTGCCCGTGCAATGAGACATTCTTATGTAGGATGCGAGCATTTGCTGATTGCTTTGCTCAAGGAGGACGACAGCTATGCAGTTAAATTTGTGTCTGACTGCGGTACGAGCGCTGCTGCCGTACTTGATAATCTCTTGAATGAGATTAGTTCAAACGACGGCAATGTTGAATACCAATCACCGGGCGCAAAGAAAAAGGGTAAGAGTAAAACTCCGACCCTTGATGAATTCGGCAAGGATTTAACCGAGCTTGCAAAACAGGGCAAAATCGACCCCGTTATCGGCAGAGAAAAGGAAATTCGCCGAGTTGTTCAAATTCTTTCAAGGCGCAGTAAAAACAACCCTTGCCTTATCGGTGAGCCGGGTGTTGGTAAAACCGCTATCGCAGAGGGCTTGGCTTTGAAAATTGTTGAGGGCGAAGTTCCGGAAATTCTAAACGGAAAGCATATTTATTCGCTTGATTTAACCTCAATGGTGGCAGGTACAAAGTACAGAGGCGACTTTGAGGAAAGAATTAAAAAGGCAATGGATGAGGTTAAAGCTTCTAAAGATGTAATCTTGTTTATTGATGAAATTCATAATATTATGGGCGCAGGTGCTGCCGAAGGTGCTGTTGATGCCGCTAATATCTTAAAGCCGTCGTTGGCAAGAGGTGAAATTCAGGTTATCGGTGCTACCACTATAAGCGAGTATCGTAAATATATCGAGAAGGATGCAGCCCTTGAAAGAAGATTTCAACCTGTAACCGTCGGCGAGCCGACCGAGGAGGAAACTGTCGAAATCCTTAAAGGACTTCGTGATAAGTACGAGGCACACCATAAGGTAAGAATTACCGATGAGGCTATCAATTCCGCTGTTAAGCTCTCATCCAGATATATTAACGACAGGTATTTGCCTGATAAGGCTATCGACCTTATTGATGAGGCTGCCTCCGTTGTAAGACTTAATTCAAATACATTACCTCAAAATCTTCGTGATATGGAAGAAGAAATTAAGAGGCTCAAGGGCGAAAAGCAATCCGCTATTTCGTCACAGGATTACGAACAGGCGGCAAAGCTCAGAGATAAGGAAAAACAGCTTTCAGACCTCTTAAAGGACGAAAAGAGCAAGTGGCAGAATTCTTCAAACCGTGATGTCAAGGCAGTCGGTGAGGACGAAGTCGCTCAGGTTGTTTCGTCGTGGACAGGTGTTCCCGTAAGTCAGCTGACAAAAGAGGAAAGTGAAAAGCTTCTTAATATGGAGAAGATTTTACACGAGAGAATTGTCGGTCAGGATAAGGCTGTGTCGTCTATTGCAAGAGCTATAAGACGAGGCAGAGTAGGGCTTAAAAATCCAAACAGACCTATCGGCTCGTTCATATTCCTTGGACCTACCGGTGTAGGTAAAACAGAGCTTTGTAAGGCTTTGGCTGAAGCTATGTTCGGCGATGAAAACGCTATCATAAAGCTTGATATGTCTGAGTATATGGAAAAGCATACGGTTTCTAAGCTTATCGGCTCACCTCCGGGATATGTCGGATTTGATGAAGGCGGACAGCTTACCGAGAAAATTCGCCGTAAGCCATACAGCGTAGTTCTCTTTGATGAGATTGAAAAGGCTCATCCTGATGTGTTTAATATGCTGTTGCAGATTCTTGAGGACGGTGTTTTGACAGACTCTCAAGGCAGAAAGGTTTCGTTTAAGAATGCCATTATCATTATGACATCGAATGTCGGTGCGGCTAAAATCACTAACGAATCTCAGTTGCTCGGCTTTGGCAAGGAGTCTAAGGAAAATCAGAGTATTGAAGATTTGGTAATGCCTGACCTTAAAAAGACATTTAAGCCTGAATTCCTTAACAGACTTGATGAGATTATAGTATTTAATCAGCTTAGTGAGGATGATATTTTTGAGATTGCAAAGCGTATGCTTAAATCATTGCAAAAGAGAAGCAAGGAACTTGATATAGACCTTGAATTTTCCGATTCGGCAATTAAAGAAATATCTAAAGAGGGCTTTGATAAGGTTTATGGTGCAAGACCGCTAAGACGAGCAATTCAATCAAAAATTGAAGATAAGCTCAGCGAGTTGATTCTTGACGGAACAATTAAGCCTGATACTAAATGCGTTGTCGATTTTAAGGATAACGAATTTGTATTCAATTCATAATTTATTTGAGCGTGCATATTGGTAAAATGTGTACGCTCTTTTTATTATTTGCTTGAAAACCTACTGAAATGGTGGTATTATATTCTTAAAGAACGGAGGAACGTTATGAAAATTTCTACAAAGGGAAGATATGCTCTTAGAATGATGGTCGATTTGGCAGAAAATCAAGGCGACGGTTATGTGTCTCTAAAGGATATTGCCGCAAGACAGGAAATATCAAAAAAGTATTTAGAGCAGATAGTTGCCGTGCTTAATAAGCCGGGAATGCTCAGAACAAACAGAGGCTATCAGGGCGGTTATCGACTTGCTAAAAATCCAAATGAGTATACGGTAGGCGATATACTTAGGCTGACCGAGGGCGGCTTAGCGCCGGTGGCTTGCTTAGAGACTATGCCTATGCAGTGCGACAGAGCAGATTGCTGTGCCACTCTGCCTGTATGGAAAGGTTTGTTTAAGGTTGTTAATCAATATCTTGACAGCGTTACGCTTCAGGATGTTGTGGATAATGATGTAAACGCACAAAACTTTGACTATGTTATATAGGGGAGAATATTATGAGAAATCATGAGGTTACAACAAAGCATAATTTACTCGATTCTAACGGATGCCTTGTAGAGCCGGGATGGAGCAGAACGCTCATTCAGACTTATGACAGAAGTATGATTAAAAAGAGAGCGACCCGTATTAAGGAATGGGATTATTATTACATTATGTCTAATTCAAATGAATTTGCTCTCTGCCTCACTATTTCCGATTTGGGCTATTTGGGAATGTATAGCGTAAGCTTTGTTGATTTGATTAATGCAAGAGAATGCACAAAGTCTGAAATTACTCCGTTTCCTATGGGAAAAACAGGGTTGCCGTCGTCATCTTCGGTTGGTGATGTCGCTTTCAAAAATAAAAAGCTAAGCATTACTTTCGCCCATAAAAACGGCGGCAGAAGCATAAAGATGAGCTATCCGTCATTTGATAATAATAAAGGCATTTCCTGTGATATTACTTTAACCGATGGGCCTAAGGAATCGATGGTTATAGCCACTCCGTGGGACGAGGATAAAAAAGCGTTTTACTATAACCAAAAGATTAATTGTATGCGAGCATCGGGTACGATCAAATACGGCGGCGAGGTGTTCACTCTTAATCCCGAAATCGACTTTGCGGGTCTTGATTGGGGCAGAGGAGTTTGGACTAAGGATAATTATTGGTACTGGGGTTCAGGTTCGGGACAAATTGACGGCGCCCCGTTTGGATTTAATCTCGGTTACGGCTTCGGTAATACTTCAGCAGCCAGTGAAAATGTAATTTTTTATGACGGTAAGGCTAATAAATTTGATGATATAGTGTTTAATATCAGCGATAATTATGTTGACAGATGGACCATCAAATCCTCTGACGGTCGCTTTGATATGATCTTTGACCCTATTATTGACAGAAACGCTTTGATTGATGTTAAGCTGATTACGACAGACCAGCATCAGGTTTTCGGCAGAATGAACGGTATCGCCGTGCTTGATGACGGCACAAAAATTGAAGTTAAGGATTTTCTTTGCTTTGCCGAGAAAGTACATAACAGGTATTAAAATGATTAAACTACCTAACTTGTCGGCTATTGCCGAAAAAATTGAATACGAACTTGATTTCGATTACAATACCAGCGTGACAAGACTGGATACCTTTGACGATTTTTTGAACGAAATTATTGAGCCTTATAATAGAGGTGAAAAGATTTTTTATCGTGGGGAAAAGGTTAATAAAATCGACCGTACTTTGATTCCTACTTTGTTTAGACAGCGACATTTGCTTTTTGATGAGGGCGAGACTTATATCAATCTTGATGCAAACGGATTGCTTGATTTTTATAATTCCGTACCCGAATATTTAGAGGTTTATAAGAAGATAATCGGTAATGTAAATGTGTCACAAATGTATAATTTCCTGTCTTTTTCTCAGCATTATTTTGGAATCAGTCCGCTTATTGACCTTACAAAAAGTCCGTTTGTAGCTCTTTCTTTTGCACTTAAAAACAGAAAAGAATATGACGACGATGTGTTATTTTATACGGTAGAGATTAAAAACGATGCCGATTATACCTGCGATATGAGCGTTGCTGACGAATGGATTTCGGAATATAATGTTACTGTGTTTAATGATAAATTGATGGATTTCTATGAGGATTTCAAGTTTGACTTTAAGCAATATAAACTGTTCATGGAGGGTTTACGCAGTCAGGGCAAAAACATCAGCGATATATCGTCGCCGAGTGCAAAGCTTATAGATGTGCCGACTAACGACCTTATGAGGTTTCAGCAAGGAGTCTTTCTGTTGCTAAACGATTTCACTCTCGTCGGAAAAGGCTATCTTACAAAGAATGTAAGAGATGATTTTCTTGTGAAAAAATGGTTGATTAATAAGGATATTTGCCCTATTCTGCTTAAATATCAGCTCAACGAACGACCGTATTACAACTTTGATACGATTACCGATTTGTCGGCTGTTGTTGCTAATATTAAAAAATCATATACGAAAGGAAAAAAAACAGATGTTAAATAATAGCCAATTTTTGAATGAATATGCACCGCTTCTTGCAAGCATTGCTTTGAATTTTTTTGTAACCTTTGTCCTTTCTGTTGCATATAGAGCTTTGCTCTGTGCGGCAGTAAGCTTTGATGCCAAAGCAAGAGGCGTTAAGGAAAGAACACTTTATACTGTGCTGACCTTTTTCTTTCCTCTGATTGTTGGTATTGTGTACCTTTGCACAAGAAAAAACTGCGCAAAAATACAACCTAAAATCTGTAATCAATGCGGTATGACTTTGGGCACCGGCAGTACATTCTGTCCAAATTGTCTTTGTACGGAATTTACGGATTATCGTATTCAGCACGATGAGGAGTATCATAAAAAGTCTAAGGTACTGTTAATAATTGCAATCGTGATTTATGCCGTAACTTGCACGGTAAATGTTTTTGCAAATATCTATTTTGACAAAAATGCTGAGAAGTTTATTGATGACGCCGAAAAATTCAGTAACGGTTATTTTGATAATTTTAATAACGATTCCGAGGATTTTGATGATTATTTTGATAATTTTGGATTCGAGTATGATGAACCGAGAGAAACTCAACCAAATTATGAAAATGACTTTGATTTAGACTAAAAGATAAGCCGAGGTGCATTACTTTGCATCTCGACTTTTTTTGTTAAATATTCCTTTTAATTTTATATACCATATTCCGAATACTTCTCTTGTAAATGCAGGTATTCTCAGCACCCTCATTGAATGTCCGGCTATTGCACCGGCATTGATTTTAAGTGCTTTTGCAAGAATTAACGCTCGGTATATGTGGTATTCGGATGTGCATATTACAACCTCGTTGCTAAGATTGTTTTCTTCTATGATTTCTTTAGAATACATCAGATTTTCCATTGTTGATGTAGAATGGCATTCGGTATAAAGTCTTGACTGCTCAATCCCTCTTGAAAGAAGTATTCGCTTCATACATTCCGCCTCGCTTATTTCTTCGTCAGAGCCTTGACCGCCCGAGAGTATAGCGACGGCATTTTTGTTTTTAATCAGATATTTGTATGCCGCATCACACCTTGAAAGCAAAGCCTTAGTCGGCACAGTTCCTTTAACTCGACAGCCTAAAACAATAACGCTGTCCCCGTGTGCCTCCTGTTTTAGCGGACATATTATTATTTTTGTGAGCGTTATAAAAAATAGGGTATACAGTATTGCAACAGCTCCGTAAAAGAGAACTAAAAATATAACGACAATTCTTGATTGTGTCGCTGTTAAAATATTTTCATAAAATGTTCCCGTCAGTATCAGCAAAAGGGATGTGAATATTCCGAATATGTTTCCCAAATTTATTTTTGCTCGTATCATCGGAACGGTATAAAGTATAAAAATTATTACACCTGTAAAAATCAGTATGAATTTCATTTGTACTCCTTTGTGCAATTTTTACAATTAGATTAACATAATAACTAATTTTTGTAAATATTTTTATAAAATTTGTATAAGTTTAGTGACAAATTATTTTCTGTGTGCTAAAATAATAATAACTTTAATGAGTTAAAGTTATCTATAACAAAATCTATAAAAAAAGAGGGTAATCAAAATGGGATATGTTGATGAAATCTTGGCTTATCTACAAAAAAAGGATTATTATGAGCCGGAATTTATTCAAGCGGTCAGCGAGGTGCTTAATTCACTTCGTCCCGTTATTGACCAAAATGAAGAAAAGTACCGTAAGGTTGCGTTGCTCGAAAGAATTATTGAGCCTGAAAGAATACTCAGATTCAGAGTTCCTTGGATTGACGATAACGGTCAGGTACATGTAAACCGTGGTTATCGTGTTCAGTTTAACTCTGCTATCGGTCCTTATAAGGGCGGTTTGAGACTTCACCCGAGCGTAAATCTCGGTATTGTAAAGTTCCTTGGATTTGAGCAAATCTTTAAGAATTCCTTGACAGGTCTGCCTATCGGCGGCGGTAAGGGCGGCTCTGACTTTGACCCTAAGGGAAAGAGCGACAGAGAGATTATGATGTTCTGCCAAAGCTTTATGACAGAGCTTTGCAAGGTTATCGGCGCAGATACCGACGTACCTGCCGGTGACATCGGAACAGGTGCAAGAGAAATCGGTTATATGTTCGGTCAGTACAAACGAATTTGCGGCACATATGAGGGTGTACTTACCGGTAAGGGATTATCATTCGGTGGTTCTCTTGCAAGAACCGAGGCTACGGGCTACGGACTTCTTTACTTTACAGAAGAAATGCTCAAGTGTAATAATTCCGATATCAAGGGCAAGACTGTTTGTGTATCGGGTTCCGGTAATGTTGCTATTTATGCGGTAGAAAAGGCAGAAATGCTCGGTGCTAAGGTTGTAACCGTTTCTGACTCAACAGGTTGGATTTATGATAAAGACGGCATTGATGTTGACCTTCTTAAAGAGGTTAAGGAAGTTAAGAGAGCAAGACTTACCGAATATGCAAAGTCAAGACCTTCGGCTGAATATCACGAGGGCAAGGGCGTATGGCAGGTTAAGTGTGATGTTGCTTTGCCTTGCGCAACTCAGAATGAATTGACTCTTGATGACGCTAAATCACTTGTTGAAAACGGCTGTATTGCTGTTGCAGAGGGTGCAAATATGCCAACCACTCTTGAGGCTACAAAGTATCTTCAGGAAAATGGCGTTATGTTTGCTCCTGGTAAGGCTGCAAATGCAGGCGGTGTAGCTACTTCGGCTCTTGAGATGAGCCAGAACAGCGAAAGAATCAGCTGGACATTTGAAAAGGTTGACGCAAAGCTCAAGGATATTATGGTAAATATTTATCATAACATTGATAATGCGGCTAAGAAGTATGACCTTGACGGCGACTATGTTGCAGGTGCAAATATCGCAGGCTTCGAGAAAGTTGCAGACGCTATGATGGCACAGGGTATAGTTTAATTTAATATATTGTTTTGAGGAATGTCGGGCTATGCCTAGCATTCCTCTTTTTTAACGAAATATTAATTATAATATATAATATATTGCAAGTTGAGGCATTATATGGTATAATCATCAAAAATATATTGGGTTAGTGTGTGCTATGGTTATTTTAGGAATTGACCCCGGTTATGCCATTGTCGGTTGGGGTGTAATTGAATATTCGCATTCTCGATTCAGGGTGCTGGGCTACGGTGCAATAATCACAGAAGCGGAAACTCCTTTTGCGCAGAGACTGCAAATAATTTATAACGATATGTGCTATATTTTTAATAAATATAAACCTGATGTTATGAGTATGGAAAAGCTGTTTTATAATTCTAACCAAAAAACAGTTATTGATGTTGCACAGGCAAGAGGTGTTATTACCCTCGCCGCACAGATGAACAATAAGGACATTTTTGAATATACTCCGCTTCAGGTAAAGCAGTCTGTTACAGGCTATGGCAGAGCCGAAAAGAAGCAAGTTATGGAAATGACGAGAAGTATTTTGAATTTGCCCGAGGTGCCAAAACCCGATGACACAGCTGACGCTTTGGCTATGGCAATTTGTCATGCACATTGCAGCGGTTCGGCTATCGGCAGAATTGATAATTTATTAAAGAAGGATATACGCTGATTTATGATTTATTCGTTAAAGGGAATTTTAACATATGTTGAGCCGACCTTTGTGGTTGTTGAGTGTGGCGGCGTGGGTATGAAATGCTTTGCCAGCACCTCTACTATAACAGGACTTACTTCTGTCGGAACTCAGGTAAGCTTACTTACTTATATGAGCGTCAAAGAAGACGCTATCGACCTATATGGATTTTCGACACAAAACGAGCTTGACGCTTTTAAGCTTTTAATTGGTGTTAGCGGTGTAGGCCCTAAGGCGGCTATGTCTGTCCTTTCGGCGCTTCCTACCGACAAGCTTGCAATAGCGGTTTCATGCGGCGACATTAAAGCCATTCAGGCTGCTCAGGGTATAGGAAAGAAAACTGCCGAGAGAATCGTTCTTGAACTCAAGGACAAGATGAACGGTATCGCCGGTGTTTCTGTTAGCAGTAATTCTTCTTCAGGTACTTCGATTAACTCTGTCGGCTCTGCTTCATCCGAGGCTGTCGAAGTGCTTGTTTCACTCGGATTTAGTCAGTCGGACGCATATGCCGCTGTCGGCAGTTTGGACGGAGATTTGAGTGTTGACGAGATGATTAGAAAGGGATTAAAGCTGCTTTCCTCTAATTTGTAAATGGTGATTAAATGATAGAAAATGAATTTGAATACGATTTTGAAAACAGAATGACGGCTCCCGAATATACTCCGGCTGATGAGGATATTGAAAATTCACTCAGACCTAAACAGCTTTCGGATTATATCGGACAGGAGAAAGCAAAAGAAAATCTTTCTGTCTATATTCAGGCCGCAAAGCTCAGAAATGAACCCCTTGACCATGTGTTGCTGTACGGCCCTCCCGGACTTGGTAAAACTACTCTTGCGGGAATTGTGGCAAATGAAATGGGTGTAAACATCCGAGTTACCTCAGGTCCTGCAATAGAAAAGCAGGGCGATTTGGTTGCTATTCTTTCAAATCTTGAGCAAGGCGATGTGCTTTTTATTGATGAAATTCACCGCCTTAACAGAACGGTTGAGGAAATTCTTTATCCTGCCATGGAGGACGGCAAGATTGATATTATTATCGGCAAGGGTCCGAGTGCAAGAAGCTATCAGCTCAGCTTGCCGAGATTTACTCTTATTGGAGCAACCACAAGAGCAGGTCAGCTCTCTGCTCCGCTTAGAGACAGATTTGGCGTTATACTCCGCCTTGAAATGTATAACAATGACGAGCTTGCACAAATTGTGCATCGTTCTTCAAAAATATTGAATATACCTATCGACAATGAAGGCGCTTTTCAGATCGCATCCCGTTCAAGGGGTACGCCGAGAATTGCAAACAGATTGCTTAAACGAAGCAGGGATTTTGCGGAGGTTAAGTATGACGGCGTTATTACCGATGAGGCTGCAAGAACTGCACTTTCGGGTATGGAAATTGACGAGCTTGGACTTGATGCTATCGACAGACGCTTGTTAATGACTATGATTAAGAATTATAACGGCGGACCTGTCGGACTTGAAACAATTTCGGCTGCCGTCGGCGAAGAGTCCGTTACCATTGAGGATGTTTATGAGCCGTATTTGATGCAAATCGGTTTTTTGGCAAGAACACCGAGGGGCAGAGTGGTTACTCCGGCAGGATATAAGCATATGGGTATTGAGTTTGATACTAAAGCAAACGGACAACAAATGTTTAACTTATAAAGGAGCTTTTTAATGGGTAGATTGTTTGGAACTGACGGTGTCAGAGGAATTGCAAATAAGGATTTAACTAATGAGCTTGCTATGAAAATCGGCTCGGCTGCCGCTGCCGTACTTATCAGAGAGGCAAAGAGCGAGAAACCTACCGTTCTTATCGGTAAGGATACAAGAGCAAGCGGTGATATGCTTGAAGCTGCTTTGACCGCAGGTTTGTGCAGTGTGGGTTGCAATGTTCTTTCTATCGGCGTTGTCCCTACTCCTGCCGTTGCATATTTGGTAGGACTTTATCAATGCGAGGCGGGAATTATGATTTCTGCTTCTCACAATCCTTGTGAATATAACGGAATTAAAATTTTTCAAAAATCAGGATATAAGCTCGATGACTCAATTGAGGATGAGATAGAATCCATAATTCTTGATAATTCTGAGGAGATTGATATTAAACTCGGCGGTGAGGTCGGTAACAGACTTTATTGCAAAACTGCTGTTAATGATTATATTGACCATGTTGTTTCGGTTACCGACGCAAGATTTGACGGGCTTAAAATCGCTCTTGATTGTGCTAACGGCTCGGCTTCTGTATGTGCTAAGGAAATTTTCACAAGGCTCGGTGCAAAATGTATTATGCTTTCGGACACACCCGATGGTACTAATATTAATCTTAATTGCGGCTCAACTCATCCCGAGGAGCTTATGAGCTTTGTAAAGGACGCAGGCTTGGATTTAGGACTTGCATTTGACGGTGATGCTGACAGAATGCTTGCAGTTGACGAAAACGGAGAACTCGTTGACGGTGATAAAGTAATCGCAATCTGTGCTAAGAAGATGAAGCAGGAGGGTAAGTTAAAAAAAGATACCGCTGTTGTTACCGTAATGAGTAATATGGGTTTTTTCAAGTTCTGTGAGGAAAACGGAATTAATTGTGCTAAGACGGCTGTTGGCGACAGGTATGTTCTTGAAAAAATGTTAAAGGACGGCTATAACATCGGCGGCGAACAGTCGGGACATGTTATTTTTCTTGATTATGCCACCACGGGAGACGGTGAGCTGTCGGGTGTTAAATTGGTAGAAACGGTTGTTAAGAGCCAAAAGAAGCTTTCCCGGCTTGCTTCCGTAATGACTGTATATCCTCAGGTTTTGATTAATGTTAAGGTATCACCTGAGGGTAAGCAAAAGTATAACAACGATGAATATATTATTGCTGCAACTCAAAAGGCTGAAATGGAGCTTATGGGTGACGGCAGGGTTCTTGTGAGAGTAAGCGGTACCGAGCCTTTGGTAAGGGTAATGCTTGAAGGCAAGGATATTAATCACATTCAAAAATTAGGCGAGGAAATCGCACAGGTAGTTAAGGAAAGATTGTCATAATGAGATATTCAACCGATTGGAAGGATTACGAGCTTATTGATTGCTCGTCAGGTGAAAAGCTTGAGAGATGGACAAGAGAAATTCTGGTTCGTCCCGATCCTCAGGTTATTTGGAGAAGCGAAAGAGAAAACAGACTTTGGTATCAGCCAAACGCAAGATATGTAAGGTCTAAGACGGGCGGAGGTCAGTGGCAGGTTTATTCTAAAATCCCCGCAGCGTGGCAGGTTAGATATAAGGACCTCACCTTTAATATTAAAACAATGGGCTTTAAGCATACGGGATTGTTTCCTGAGCAGGCGGTTAATTGGGACTATGTCAGAAACTTGATTAAATCATCCGACAGAGAAAATGTAAGGGTATTAAATCTCTTTGCATATACAGGCGCAGCTACCGTTGCTTGCCTAAAAGAGGGTGCCTCCGTAGTTCATGTTGATGCCTCAAAGGGTATGACTAATTGGGCAAAAGAAAACGCAGCCGCTTCCGGTGTTACAGACGGTGATGTCAGATGGATTGTTGATGATTGCTTGAAATTTGTAAAAAGAGAGCAACGCAGAGGCAACAGCTATGATATAGTAATTCTTGACCCTCCGTCATACGGAAGAGGTCCTAAGGGCGAAATATGGCGACTTGAAGATTGTATTTATGACTTTATGTTGGAAGTGGAAAAGATACTTTCTGATAATGCAATAGCCGTTATTTTGAATTCTTACACAACAGGACTTTCTGCTTCAGTTATGAAGTATATTCTTGACGATGTAATTGTTAAGAAGCACGGCGGAAATACTCAGGCTGACGAAATCGGATTGCCTGTAACCTCTAACGGAGGAGTTCTTCCGTGCGGTACTACTGCTATTTGGACACAGGAATAATATGGATTTAATAAAATTTGAAAATGTATCATTCTCGTATGACACAGAGGATGAAAACGGCACTCCTAAAAGTGAAAAGGTGCTTGAAAACTTCAATTTGTCAATAGAACAAGGAAGCTTTGTCGCAATTTTGGGTCATAACGGTTCGGGCAAATCTACCGTTGCCAAGCTTACAAACGGCATTTTGTTTGCAGATGAGGGCAGCGTCATTGTAGATAATATAAAGGCTCAGGATGACGATTCTATTTACGATATAAGAAAAACTGTCGGTATGGTATTTCAAAACCCCGATAACCAAATTGTTTCCTCAATCGTTGAGGAGGATGTTGCTTTTGGTGTTGAAAATATCGGTGTACCGTCAGAAGAGTGCAGACACCGTGTTGACGAAGCACTTAAAACGGTGGGTATGTACGAATATCGTTTGCGTACACCGTCTAAGCTTTCGGGCGGTCAAAAGCAAAGGGTAGCCGTTGCGGGAATTATCGCAATGAAACCTAAATGTATAGTTCTTGACGAGCCTACCGCCATGCTCGACCCAAGCGGCAGAAAAGAGGTACTCGATACCGTAATGAAACTTAATCGTGAGGAGGGCATAACGATTGTGCTTATCACTCACTATATGGATGAGGCTGTAAAGGCTGACAGAGTTGTTGTTATGGATGACGGTGTGATAAAGCTTGACGGAACGCCTCAGCAGGTTTTTTCCGATGTTGAGAAGATAAATTCCTTGAGCCTTGAAGTGCCGCAATCTACCGAGCTTGTCGAAAGGCTCGGAATACACAGCGAAAGCACGGTGCTTAATTCTGACGAATGCGCAGAACTGCTGATAAAATATTTACAGAAAGATTAGTTTATAAATGGCTGTACTTGAAACAAAAAACTTAAAATTTATTTACAGCGTGGGAACTCCGTTTGAGGCTTGTGCCATTAAGAATGTCGATTTCACGGCAGAAAGCAATGAAATCATAGGAATTATCGGACACACAGGCTCCGGCAAATCTACTTTTATTCAGCATCTTAACGGCCTTATTAAACCGACAGAGGGCGTTGTTTGCGTAAACGGAGAGGATATTTGGAAAAAGGAAAATAAGGCTGATTTAAGACAGGTTAAATTCGCCGTAGGCTTGTGCTTTCAGTATCCGGAATATCAGATTTTTGAAGATACTGTTTTTGACGAAATTGCATTTGGTCCAAAGCAAATGGGACTTGATGAGCAGGAAATTAAAAGCAGAGTTCTTGAAAGTATGGATATTGTCGGACTTGACAGAGGACTTACCTCAGCTTCCCCCTTTGATATGTCCGGCGGACAAAAGAGAAGAGTTGCCATTGCGTCAATTATTGCAATGAAGCCGGGTGTGCTGATTTTGGACGAGCCTTGTGCCGGTCTTGACCCAAAGGGCAGACAAGTAATTTTGAATCTCGTTAAAAGCTATCAAAAAAGAATGGGCAATACCGTTTTGTTTGTTTCACATTCTATGGAGGATGTTGCAAGCATAGCGGATAAGGTTATGGTGTTTAAGGACGGCAGTGTTGCTATGTTCGGTACGGTTGATGAAGTGTTTTCCCGTGGTGCAGAGCTGAAGGAAATGGGTCTCAATGTGCCTGAAGTTACCGAAATTTTTTTGAAGCTTAACGAAATGGGTATTGATTGCAATGTCGGAGTTTATACTGTCGAACAGGCTGTTGACGAGATAAACAGATTAAAGGCGAGGGGGAATGTAAATGCTTTCTGATGCTGCAATCGGGCAATACCTTCCCGGAGATTCCTTGATTCATAAATTAGACCCGAGAGCGAAGATAGTAATATCACTTCTTCTTATGATTTCTGTATTTTTGTGCAGAAATTATATTTCAATGGGTATTTGTATAGCTTTGGCAATGGGAATTTCCGTTGTTTCGGGGATTAAACCTAAAGTTATATTCAAGGGATTAAAGCCGATAATCGTAATTGTTCTTTTTACTTCGATTATTAATCTTTTCTATGGCTCGGGAGACCCGATTTTCACTTTGGGTTTTCTGAAAATAACCGAGCAGGGTATACACAATGCGATTTTTATGGGACTTAGAATAATCGTTTTGGTTATTTTTGGCTTAATGCTCACTTATACCACTACACCTACTTCGCTGACAGATGCAATAGAGTCTCTCTTAAAGCCTTTGACATATCTTCATATTGATGTTCAGGCGCTTGCGATGACTATGACTATCGCACTAAGATTTATACCTACACTTGTTGAAGAGGTTGATAAAATTATGTCTGCCCAAAAAAGCAGGGGCGCTGATTTGGAAACAGGCAGTATTTTCAACAGAATAAAAGCTATTGTACCGATTATGATACCGCTGTTTGTTTCATCATTCAGGCGTGCAAACGAACTTGAATACGCTATGGAATGCAGGTGCTATCGAGGCGGAAGCGGAAGAACAAAGATGAAAGTAATGCGTATGCGTTTTACTGATATTCTTGCACTTGTGCTTACTGTTCTTTATTTCGTCGGTATAATACTTCTCAGAATTTTTACCGTAAGTATCATATGAAAAGATTATTGATAAAAATTAAATATGACGGTACAGCCTATCACGGCTATCAGGTGCAGAATAACGCCCTTACTGTTCAAGAGGTGTTTCAGGATGCTGTTGAAAAGGTCTTTAATAAACGACTTGATGTTATCGGATGCAGCAGAACAGACAGCGGTGTGCATGCAAATATGTATTGTCTGTGCTTAGATACGGATATGGATATATCTAATGAGGGAGTAATATTAGCGTTAAATACTTATCTTCCTAATGATATTGCTGTTTTTGACTGTGTTGAGGTTGATTTGAGTTTTCACCCAAGATATAATTGTGTAAGTAAGGAATATGTCTATGTTGTGTATAACGGTAAATATCGCAATCCGTTTTATGACAGATATGCTTATTGGTACAGGTATGATTTAGACGCAGAATATCTTGACACGCAGGCAAAAGCTTATATCGGGAAACACGATTTTTCAGGTTTTTGCTCATCTAAAACAGATGTTGAGGATACCGTCAGAGAAATATATAAATTTGATGTGTGGCGTGAGGGCGACTTGGTTTATTTTAAGGTTTGCGGAGACGGATTTCTTTACAATATGGTAAGGATAATGGTCGGCACCTTGCTTTTTGTGGCACAGGGTAAGATAAAGGAGAATGAACTCTCTCAAATTATTGCTTCGACTGACAGAAGCAGAGCCGGCAGGACAGCACCGCCTCAGGGACTTTTTCTTAATAAAATTGTGTATTGATAGGGAGTAAAAATGCCTACTAACGAAAGAGCGAATAAGCTCAGGGAAAAGAAACGACAAAAGGATAGAAAAACAAAAATTATAATTTGGTCAGTCTTAGGTCTGATTATCCTTACAATCGTTATTATGAAAATCTGCGAGATTGATTTTGCGGATGTAAAAAATAAAATATCGGCAAACACTACGATTTCAACCGTTGCCGACGGTTATCCGTATTCGCTCGATATATCGGGCAAGGCTGATGTTGAGGTAGTAAACGATAAACTGGCTGTTCTTACAGACACATCTTTGTCTGTTATTGACCCGTCTAATGCAAAAAAAATTGACTCATTCGACCACGGATATTCAAATCCTATTATGACAACAGCAGGAAATTATACTTGCATTTATGACCGTGGTACTACCCGTTTAAGAGTTGACACAGCTAATCGAAGCGTTTATGAAAAAAACACCAAGCGTAATATAATTTGTGCAAGCATAGCGTCTAACGGAACGGTTGCATATGCTGTATTTTCCGATGACGCCGATTGCGAATTGATAGTAATGTCTCGTCTGGAAAAGGTTAAAATGAGCCTGCCGATTAAGGACGGTTATATAACAAGACTTGCTATTAATTCGTCGGGTACTAAATGTGTTTATGTTACGGTTTCAACGGTTGATGCGGCGGTCGTATCTACTGTTCATACCATTAATGTAGGCGATGCACAGGATTCTGCCACGGCAACTTATGAAAGCTCAAACATTTTGGATGTAACATATAGTACGGCTAATGATGCATATATTATAGGCGATGACTTTTTAAGTATTGCCTCGTCAAAAGAGTTTAAGGATGTTTTTCAAAAAGGCTCTGTAAATGTCAACAATTATTGTTTTACAAAAAATCGTGAACTTGTACTGAATTATAAGGATTATTCGAATTCGGCAGAATCCGATATTGCATATATCAAATCAAACGGTAATGTCAAAAGTAAAACGACTGTCAGCGAAGAGGTCTTGTATTTAAGCTCGTCGGGCAACAGTATTACCGTTCTTGTTCCCGATAAGATAAATATATATTCGCTTAATAAATGTGAACTTAACAGGTCTGAGGAATGTGACAGCTCTGTGAACAGCGTACATACACTTGGCTCAAAATCCTATGTGCAGTACGGTCAGTATATTGATGTTCTGTGATTAGAAAGGAAATATTATGACTATATTTAATTATACTGTAAATTATGTTGATGTTGCGATAGTCGGTGTACTTTTGCTTGCATTTTTCGTTGGCTATTCAAAGGGAATATTTATTACACTTGTTAATTTGATTAGATATTCTGTCGGTTTGTTTTTGTGTATGTTTGTAACTAATGAATATTATCAAATTGTTTATGATTCGTTTGTTCAGGACAAAATTGTAAACAGCCTTAGCCAAAAGGTTGTTACCACCGCAAACATAGACGAAATACTTTCTAACCTTAACAGTACAATAGACACATTACCGTCGTTTATTAAAGACGGAATTAATCTTTCGTCTCTCTCGTTTTCGTCGGGTGATGATGTAGCTGCCGTAATTGCGGATAATGTGTTTATGCCTGTTGCCTTAATTCTCGTAAAGGCAGCGCTGTTTCTTCTGACATTTATTGTTTTTTTTGGCATAACCGGTTTGGTTATTCAGTTTATAAGAAACAGAAATAAGAAAAAGAGAAATGAAAAGGGCGGCAAAAGCACGCTCAAGGGAATTGACAGGGTGCTTGGTGGTGTGTTCGGTATCGTAAAAGGTGCTTTGATTGTATTTATATTTGTTTCCGCAGTAAGCGGTGCTTCTCAAATTGACGGATTCAGAGATAACGCCGTTATTAATACTGCATTAAACAGCAGTATATATAATTGGCTTGTCAATATTAACCCGTTTAACTTAATTACGGAGGGGATTATATGAGTAAGTTTAACGAAAATGTAAAGGATTTATTTACTAATTGGAACACGATACCTAATTGGCTCTGCTTTTTAAGAATAGCTCTTATACCGGTATTTTCGGTTTTGTTCATTAAAGAAAGCTATGTTGCCGCATTTATTTTAATGATTCTTGCTGCAGCCACAGACGCTGTTGACGGTAAGATTGCAAGAAAATTCAATATGGTTTCTAATTTGGGAAAAATTCTTGACCCGATAGCAGACAAGCTTTCTCAAATTGCTATCGTAATTATTCTTATTGTTAAGTTTTGGTCGTTTGAAGGACCGCTTAAATATCTTTTGTTCCTTTTCATAATTAAGGAACTTATTATGGTTGTTGCAGGCGTAATTTTGCTGGCTATGGGTATGAGACCTGTTGCTGCCGAAATGTGGGGCAAGGTTGCAACAACAGTGTTTTACATATTTATGATTGCTATAATCGCCATCGGTCCTAACGGTGCATTGGTAGGAGTATGGTTCTTTAAGGCTTTGCCGACACCTGTTATTTACGGTATGGTGATTATTTCGGCTATCCTTGCTTTTGTATCACTCTTTGGTTATGCACCGGGATTTATTAAGCAGATTAAAGAAAAGCAAAAGAGTAAATAATAACAATTTATAGGAGTATTTAGTTAATGAAACAACCTATGTGTACTCGTTGCGGTGAAAGACCTGCAATAGTATTTATTCAAAAAATGGAAGACGGCGTTATGAAGCCTGAGGGCTTATGCTATAAGTGCGCTAAGGAGCTTAATGTCGATATGGGTCCTATTAAGGGACTTATGGAAAAAATGGGAATAAGCGAAGATGAACTCGAGGTTGCTACCGAACAAATGGGTCAATTTATGGAAAATATGGATGATTTTGACTTTGGTGACCTTGGTGCTATGTTTAACCCAGATAATTCCGACGGCGCACAAACTATGCCGTTTGCCGACTTATTCGGCGGATTGGGTGCTTCTTCGGAGGAAACCGAGCCTGCCGAAAAAGGGAAGAAGGGCAAAAAGAAAAATAAGCGTCAGAATAGGCAAAATGATGACAACAGGAAGTTTTTAACCAACTACTGCAACAACCTTACTACCAAGGCTAAAAAAGGCGAAATTGACAATATTATCGGCAGAGAAAGCGAAATTGAAAGAGCCGTTCAAATTCTTTGCCGAAGAACTAAAAACAATCCTTGTCTTATTGGTGAGCCGGGTGTCGGCAAAACCGCTATTGCAGAGGGTCTTGCAATTAAGATTGCAAAGGGCGAAGTTCCTGCAAGACTTGCAGATAAAGAAATTTACCTTTTGGATTTAACGGCACTTGTTGCAGGCACACAGTTCAGAGGTCAGTTTGAGGGCAGAATTAAGGGACTTGTTGACGAGGTTAAGCACGAAGGTAATATTATTTTGTTTATCGACGAGGTGCATAATCTGGTCGGTACTGGCGACAGCGAGGGTACTATGAATGCGGCAAACATTCTTAAACCTGCATTGTCGCGAGGCGAAATTCAGGTAATAGGTGCAACTACTTTTAATGAATACCGTAAGTATATCGAAAAGGACGCTGCCCTTGAGAGAAGATTTCAACCGATTAAGGTCGAAGAACCTTCTGTTGATGACGCATACAGAATGCTTGTCGGCATTAAAAAGTATTACGAGGATTATCATAAGGTTTCAATCAATGATACCCTCGTTTATAAGGCTGTCACAATGAGTGAAAGATTTGTCACGGACCGCTATTTGCCCGATAAGGCAATAGACCTGCTTGACGAGTCCTGTACCTGTGCTAATTTGCGTAATCCCGCCATTAGCAGGTATCAGATGCTTCTCGAAAAGAAAAACTCTTTAACCGAGCGTATAGACGACCTCTCTTCTCCGGATGAGGGTGAGGAAATTGACTACGAACTTATTTCTAATCTTAAATCCGAGCTTATCAATATTGAAAACGAATTGCCTGAAGTTGAGGAAAAGGCAAAGGATAATCAGGTGCTTGAATCGGACTTGGCAAAGGTTATTTCACTATGGACGGGTATACCTGTTTCTAAGGTTGAACAGGGCGATATAAATAAGCTTGCGTCACTCGATAATGAACTTAAAGCACATATTATCGGACAGGACGAAGCTATCCAAAAAGTTGCTAATGCCGTACGCAGAGGCAGAATACAAATAAGTGTCAAAAAAAGACCTCAATCGTTTATTTTTGTAGGTCCTACCGGCGTAGGTAAAACAGAACTTGTTAAGCAGCTTGCAAATGCGTTGTTTGATTCTCCCGATAATTTGATTAGACTTGATATGAGCGAATTTATGGAGAAATTCAGCGTGTCAAGAATTATCGGCTCGCCTCCGGGATATGTAGGATATGACGATGCAGGTCAGCTTACCGAAAAAGTCAGAAGAAAGCCTTATAGCGTTATTCTGTTTGACGAGATTGAAAAGGCACATAAGGATGTTTTGAATATTTTACTGCAAATTCTTGACGAGGGCAGAATTACCGACGCTCAGGGCAGGGTAGTGAATTTTGAAAATACCGTAATTATTATGACTTCAAACGCAGGCTCAACCGACCAAAACACTATGGGCTTTGCCAAATCAAGCAACGACATTACCCAAGAGGTTACAATGAAGGCTCTTGAAAGATTTTTAAGACCTGAGTTTTTGGGCAGAGTTGACGAGATTATTATATTTAATAATCTTACTTTTGATAATTTTGAGAAGATTGCAAGAATTATGCTTGATGAACTTGTTCCCGGCTTAAAGGACAAGGGAATTGATTTAATTTATGATGACAGCGTGCCTGTTTACCTTGCAAAAAAAGCATATGGTTCAAAGAAAAATGCAAGAGGCTTGCGTGATGCCGTAAGACGAGAAATTGAAGAAAAGCTCGCTAATACAATAGTTTTCAATCAAAACATTGACATAAAAACTATCAGCATTAGCGCAGATGATGAAATTCAAATTAAAATAAATTAGAAAAAAGTATTGACATTTCAGCGCACATTAGATATAATAATGTGCGTTGTGACACGCGGGTGTAGTTCAATGGTAGAATCCCAGCCTTCCAAGCTGGTCGCGTGGGTTCGATTCCCATCACCCGCTCCAC
>ERZ1026772.20-NODE-20-length-124115-cov-10.851435_pt1 | contig 124115 bp, 95 predicted proteins | sample MGYA00380124_ERZ1026772 | MGnify/ENA primary metagenome ERZ1026772 (study PRJEB33269, sample SAMEA4719760) | human gut metagenome | biome: human-associated habitat; feature: organic feature; material: feces | place: Cameroon | collected 2013-10 ...
GTTCACAATAGCGATAATCTTTGCCTTTTTCATGGCGAGTAGATTGTGAAATATACGAAGATAGTAATAAATGTGATATATTACTTAAAATATTTCTCTTTGTCGGAGCAGATAGTATTTAAATATGACTACCTCTCTAGGAAAGTCTGGCTTACATGGCTTTTCTATATTATTTCGCATTTCTTGTGTGTTTTTTCCTAACTGGACAGGCTGACCGTCGAACTTGACAGCCGTCTTTCAGGATTGGCAGGAGATCCTCGGAGAAAGTATCCGAAGATAGTGGTGTTCGTAGATGAGTATGCCGATCTTATGGATTATTACTACAAAGGTAAAAAGACTGCCGCGTTCAAAAATATCGTAGGCTTGTCCAAAGCGGGAAATACAGTGGGTATTCACATGGTAATTTCGACGAATCGCGTTTCCGGGAAAGTGATAACCAAATAGATAAAGGAGAATCTTCCTGTAAGGATGGGGTTCCGCATGTTGGACAGTCACGTTGGATACGCCGGGAGCAGAGTGGCTTAACGGAAAAGGCGACATGCTTCTGCTTCGCGGGTCTGATGTGGAAAGGGTGCAGGGCACGTTCCTCTCCACTGATGAATGTATGTCGGTTAAGGTCCACTCCTAATCTTAGGCAGGGTATTTTTTTTCATGTTACTAAGTCGCAAAAACGAGATAAGATTTAACAAGATTTCGCTAATTTTGGACCGGTAAATTATACAGTCAATGAAAAATCCGGACAAGATATTGGTGCGTGGCGCAAGGGTACACAACCTGAAGAACATAAATGTAGATATTCCGCTTGGGAAAATCGTGGGAATTGCCGGTGTGTCGGGGTCGGGAAAGTCCTCACTGGCCCTCGGAGTTCTGTACTCAGAAGGCTCAAGGCGTTATCTTGAGTCACTTTCGACCTACACGAGAAGAAGAATGACGCAGGCGGCAAAGGCCAATGTCGATGAGGTACTTTATGTTCCGGCGGCTCTTGCCCTGCATCAGAGACCAGGTATACCGGGCATACGCAGCACCTTCGGTACAGGGACGGAACTGCTTAACAGTCTTAGACTTATGTTCTCGAGACTGGCCAGTCACCGGTGCCCTAACGGACATTATGTCGAGCCTTCCTTACGGGTGGCGGCAGGAAAGGACCTTGTCTGCCCTGTGTGCGGAGAACATTTCTATCCGCCTGGCGCCGAAGAACTGGCATTCAATAGTCAGGGCGCATGCCGGACTTGCGATGGCACCGGTACTATTCGTACAGTCGACGAATCCACACTCATTCCTGATGAGAACCTTACCATAGATGAAGGGGCGGTCGCGCCATGGAACACACTTATGTGGTCGCTCATGAAGGACGTCTGCCGGGCAATGGGCGTGCGCACTGATGTCCCTTACAAAGACTTGACAGACAAGGAGAAAGACATTGTCCTTCACGGTCCGGCGGAGAAAAAGCACATTCTCTACAAGGCCAAGAACTCCAATGATGCAGCCGAATTGGATTTTACATTTTTCAATGCTACCTATACTGTAGAAAACGCATTGGCCAAGGTCAAGGACGAAAAGGGCATGAAGAGGGTGGAGAAGTTTCTGAAACTCGATGTCTGTCCTGACTGCGGAGGTACAAGGCTTTCTGATGCGGCTAGGGCGCCTATGCTCAGAGGAATATCCCTGGCCGATGCCTGCAAGATGACGCTCACCGAAATCGTGGAGTGGGTCAAAGGCGTGCCCGCTTCCCTTCCTGAAGAAATGAGACCCATGGCCAAAAGCATCTGCGAATCATTCTTGGATACAGCTAAACGATTGATGGACTTGGGAATAGGCTACCTGTCATTGGACCGTTCCGCGGCAACTCTCTCGACCGGAGAACGCCAGAGAATGCAGCTTGCCAGAGCTGTCCGAAACCGCACCACCGGAGTCCTCTACGTCTTGGACGAACCTTCAATCGGCCTGCACCCGTCGAATATCATTGGCCTTTGCGGCGTTATGGAAGATCTGATAGCGGACGGCAATTCCGTGATTCTGGTGGATCACGACACGCAGATTCTGGCCAAATCCGACTGGATGATCGAAATGGGACCCGGAGCCGGCGCGAACGGAGGCGAGGTGATGGCGCAGGGTACTGTCAATGACATTGAGGTCAATGAACAATCGAAGATCGGTCCGTTCCTTTCAGGCAAGGCTTCTATCAATGTCAGACGACGGGTTGAGGCCGCCGACATGTTCAATGAGGGGAAGATAGCGATGATTACCGATGCCATCCACACGGTCCGGCCGCTCAGCGTAGAGATTCCAAAAGGACGTCTTACTGTGATTACAGGAGTTTCCGGTTCCGGCAAGACCACCATGGTGCTTGAAAGTCTCATACCTGCTCTTCAGGTGAAAATTTCAGGTCAGGCCCTGCCGATGCATGTGAAATCTATTGAGGCTGACGGAATCCGTCAAGTGAAACTCATTGACGCTTCTCCGATTGGTATCAATGTCCGCTCTACCGTAGCTACTTATGCCAATGTCCATGATGAACTCAGGAAAGTCTTCGCCAAGACTCCGGACGCGAAGAAGCACGGCTACAAGGATGGTGACTTTTCCTATAACACCGGCAAGTTGAGGTGCCCCACATGTGACGGTACAGGCGTGATAAGCCTTGATGTGCAGTTTCTTCCCGATGTGGATATCCCGTGCCCGGATTGCCGGGGCTCCAGATATTCGAAAGTTGCAGGAAGCATAAGGAGGGAGAACTCCGCCGGAGAATTCCATTCGCTTCCGGAACTTATGGATATGGATATCAATTCCGCCATTGACGCTTGTGCGGACCTCAAACTTATCAGCCAGCGGCTCAGGGTGTTGCGTGATCTCGGCCTCGGTTATCTGACGTTGGGCGAGGAGACCCCGAGTCTGTCAGGCGGTGAGGCCCAGAGGCTTAAACTGGCCAGCGAGATGGGTAGGGGACAGAGCGATTCCGTATTCGTGTTCGACGAGCCGACTATCGGGCTTCACCCGTCAGACGTGATGACGCTCCTGAATGTATTCCAGAGCCTCATCGACCACGGGGCCACCGTCATTGTCATTGAACATGACCTTGATGTCATCCGCAACGCCGACTTTATCATTGACATGGGCCCTGGTGGAGGCTCGGAAGGCGGGAGAATCGTGGCGACCGGCACCCCGGACCAAATCCGCGAGGCGAAAGACAGCGCGACTGGAAGGTTTATATAATGATCCGATAATTCGAATGATACTGGAGAGAAAGGAGTTTCCTCTATCCCAGGACCACATCCAGAACCATCATCAGGGCGAAGCCAAGAGCAAATCCTATTGTGCCGATGTTGGAGTGCTCTCCCTGTGAATATTCGGGAACCAGTTCTTCTACTACCACATAGAGCATTGCTCCGGCTGCAAAAGCCAGCATGTATGGCATTATGCCGAGAATTGATGTCGCCAAAAACAATACGAGACCGCCGCCTATCGGTTCTACAATTCCGCTCAATGTCCCTATGCAGAAAGATTTCCAACGTGAGTTTCCGGCCGCACGCAGAGGCATTGATATAATCGCTCCTTCCGGAATGTTCTGGATTGCGATTCCCAATGAAAGAGCCAGAGCTCCTGCGATATTGAAATCTGCCGTGAGGGCCCCGGCAAGCGCGACACCGACAGCCATTCCCTCAGGGAAATTGTGGATGGTGACGGCCAATGTCAGTTTGGCGGTTCGGGACAGTCGGCTTTGAGGCCCTTCTGTTTCTCCGCTGATATGAATGTGCGGCGTGATGTAGTCGATGAGCAGCAGAAAGGCGAAGCCTGCGAGCAGGCCAATGGTAGGAGGCACTACTGCAGACGGACCCTCTCCCATATCCATGGCCGGGATTATCAATGACCATACCGATGCCGCAACCATTACGCCTGACGCAAACCCCAGCAGAATCTTTTGCATCAATGCCGGCATATCGCGTTTCATGAGAAACACGAAAGAAGCCCCTAATGCAGTGCCGAGAAAAGGTATCAGAAGTGTCGCCAAAATAGGATTCATGATTTCATTCTTATGTAGTAACAATGCAAAAATACAAAGTCTCCCACATTTTGTCAATCATAATTATTGGCGATTGTCTGATTTGAGTAATTCTTCATACATTTGCATTGACAAAAATATGTAGGGTATGAAGGATTTTGCAGCAATTGATTTCGAGACAGCCAATGAGTGCCGTTCCAGCGTGTGCAGCGTTGGAGTGGTTATCGTCCGTGACGGGCAGATTGTGGACTCTTTCTATAGTCTGATACATCCGGAGCCGGAATACTATAAGTGGTTCTGCCAGCAAGTCCACGGGCTGACCGAAGAAGACACTGAAGATGCTCCGGTTTTTCCGTGTGTCTGGGAAAAGATAGCCCCGAAGATTGAAGGACTTCCGCTTGTGGCTCACAATAGCCGGTTCGATGAAGGATGTCTGAAAGAGGTTTTCAAAGTGTACCGGATGGATTATCCCGAGTATGAGTTCCATGATACACTTTCTGCCTCCCGTAACCATTTCGGCTGCGGTTTGCCGAACCATCAGCTGCAGACGGTTGCCGCAGCCTGCGGTTATGACCTGACCGATCACCATCATGCCCTGGCCGATGCGGAAGCCTGTGCTCATATTGCAATCAGGTTGCTGTGACAGCTTTCTGATAATTTTCAGAATCGAGGTTTGCCCTGTGCTCAGGTTGCTGTTTTCGGAAAGCCGGTCAGCGCAGGTACTAAGTGATTCTGATTTGGTTCCAGATAAAACGTTAAAACGGTACAAAGTGGCAAAAAATGACCGAATTGTACTACTTAAAACGTTTTCGTGGAACAAATGCTGCACTCCTCGGCTTCTGTTTCCGTATAGAAAGGCACTCCTCGACTTCTGTTCCCGTTAAGACACGCCTACTGCCCGGCACAATGCCATCTTGCGGCATTTTTCCATATTCAAGGTCAATTCTGTTCTTGATGCATGTGCGGAACTTATATTCATCAGCAGAGACTCAGGGTCTTGCGATATTGCTGCCTCGGTTATCTGGCATTGGAAGAAAGCCTTCGAGCCTGTCGGGAGGAGAGGCCCGAAGTTGCCTTGGCGGCGAGACACTTCAGAAGCAGATTCCGGATTTTCACTGAGGAGTGTTTGACTTTTCGGACAGTCTCCTCCGAAAGGGTTGATGTTGTCAGATTTAAGTTGTATCTTCGCCACGTCAGAATTCGCTTATATACTTATATAGTTGATTTGGCAAGTACTGATTTATGTGAAATCTCTGACATTATCAAGCCTTGGTAATGGTTTCTTTATCAAGGTTTTTCACTTTTTAGCAGGCTATAGGTCTGCGGAATTTAGGATAACAAGAAATGAAATTTAGTGTACCATCATTTGCAAGAGTTCTGCTTGCTTTCGCACTTGTAGTCTCCGTCCCTTCGTGCGACGGAATTGACAAAGACTCAGAGAATACTGAAACGCCGGATGATAATGGCGAAGAAGAAGTGACACCTCCTGATAATTCCGAGGCGGAATCGAAAACTGAAGCAGACGTATCATTGTATTCAGATGAAGCGGATTTCTATTTTTCCAATGATTTCAAGTCTGAAGACCAGGTCGCTGTGAAAGGGCTCGACGGAAAGTCTGTAAACTGGATAGACATCGATGAATACATAAAATCCGGATATGAATACAAGTATCTGAAAATCAGCGAGAATATGTCCAGGAAGGACCGTAAGGCTGATGCTGTCATCACCAGAAACGGACAGACGGTTTTTACGTATCACATAACGCAGAGTCATGAGGATTCGTATGGATATGACCCGTCTTACTGGGAAATCATCGGTTCCGGAAACATATATGCCAGTTTCACAGGAGGTTCATATGCAACTATGTGGAACAACCGGGACATGACATTGCTTGAAGGCGCCGAGTTTGTTTCCGGCATTGGAATGATCAAGGACCGGTATCTGTATTCGTGCGCATTGGCCAAAGGAAAAGATTTCAGGACGATAATTTACAAGGACGGAGTCCAGGCGGAAGTGATGGAGAACTGCAATGCTACTGATTTCACGGTTTCCGGTATTTCACTTTACACTGGAGGTTCATGGTCCGAGAAAAAAAAGGAATATCCCGCATATTGGTACAACGGGGATATGACTGATTTGAGCGAAAACAAGACCATTGAAGGCCGGGTATCATGCATCACCGTAGATGGAAATGTTGTCTATACGGGAGGCACCAATTGTATGTGGAAGAATTTTGAGCGCATTGAAATGCCGCATGACGGGTATGATTCAGCTTACGTTACGGAGATTGTTGTTGACGGCTCGGATGTATATGCAAGTGGCTATCTGATAAAGGACGAGGAAAATTTCCGGGCCTGCTGGTGGCTTAATGGTGCGCTGCACCTGCTTGACATTGAGAACAATAGCGGCAATTCCATAGCAGCCGCAATCCTTCGCTACGACGGAAAGACCTATATCGGCGGATATGTGGACGGATACCGGGCTGCTCTTTGGACGGACGGCAAACTTAAAAGACTGACATCATATAACGGCCATGTCAATGCTCTCGCGGCAAGAGGAAAAGACGAAGTTTTCGCTGCCGGCGACAAAGACGGCTACCCGATAATCTGGCGCGTCCGTTCCCGTTATGCCGGAGAAACGAAAGAAATATACATGAACACTTCCGAAGACGGTTTGCACAATGATGACATGCATGGCAATGTGACCGGTATCATCGTCTGCGCGAAGAGGTGATCGGCCAGTTTCATGTTTTGTGAGTTCAATTTTTGGGCACTGGGTAATTCCGGTGCTTTTTTTTGTGCGTAGTTTTTCGCTATTGTAACGGATCATTTCTTTGCGTGACGGCATGACTTGAATGGTTCAATTTTACTATAATATTATAATATAATATATAGTTATAATATATATTAGTCATATATTGTTATATGTGATATTATCAGTTTACATGGTATTGTATATAACGAAAAAGTCGTTGAAAATCAATATTTTGCATTCAATTATTCTTTCATACCTTTGCTGCAGTCGAGCATGTTGGAGAAATGTTGAACAGGATTCGGCAGACGATATGCTCAACAAATATTGTATAGAAAGAGAATAACCAAAAAACCATACTATTATATATTTTCCTATGGAAAAGATAGAACACAAATACTTACAGGCCGTAGACCTGATTAAGAAAGCCATTCTCCAGAGCCAATACAATGCTATAAGGCTCGCTAATCAGGAACAGTTGAAACTGTACTTCAGTATTGGCCGGTACATTTCAGAGAACTCGCGACGCGGGTTCTGGGGCTCAGGGGCGTTGGATATCATCAGTGTACAACTCAAGAATGATCTCCCTGGACTAATGGGTTTTGGTGTCACCAGCCTAAAGAATATGCGCAAATTCTATGAGGCATGGAGTGAACTGGAAGATAAATCGGCAAGCACACTTGCCGATTTGCAAAATGCAGATATTGAAGCAATCGAGATTCGGCAAGCACACTTGCTGAATTCTGTAGGAGTTCATCTTACAGAGTTTTTGGCTGTCCCGTTTACTCAGCATATTCGCATTATTGAGGGGGTAAAAGAACGAGATGAGCGTCTCTTCTATATTCTGTTGACATCGATGTCTCATCTTACAGAGAAAGGGGTCATTAAGGCTATCAAGGAAGATGAATACCATCATCGCGGTTCTCTCCCAAATAATTTTCTCTCCACCTTCCCGGATATCCGGAGCGCACGTCGGGCACTTCGTGCTTTCAAGGATGAATACCTCTTGGATTTCATCAATATAGAAGAACTGGATGCCGGTGATTTCGAGGATGTGGACGAAAAGGTCCTGGAAAATGAAATTGTCGAGAATATTCGCGACTTTATTCTCCGTTTCGGCAACGATTTCCTCTTTATCAAAAATCAGTATGTTGTTGAAGTACAAGGACACGCTTTCAAGATTGATTTGTTGTTTTTCAATCGGGAACTCAATGCACTCGTGGCAGTAGAGTTGAAACGAGGCCCCTTCAAAACTGCGTATCTTGGTCAACTGAACGGATATCTAACCGTATTGGATGACTATGTACGCAAATCTCATGAGAATCCTTCCATTGGTCTGGTCTTATGTAAAAGTGCCGATAAATCCATTGTTGAGTACCTTATTAAGGACTACAACAAGCCAATGGGTGTGGCTACATATCGCGCCAAGGAAGAGATGCCGGAGAAATTCCGAGATGCTTTGCCTGACATTGAGGAGTTGAAAAAACTATTGTAGTGCATCTCGCCCATATCAATTTCCGGAAATCCTCTTCTTAAATTCGAAAACGCGGCACTTATGTAAGAGTTCCTCTCGTGCAGAAAAGAACTTGGGAGTGATGTTCGATTGACTATGGATATCCGGGCGACTGCCGGTATTTTTCAGCGAATCTTCATACATTTGCATTGACAAAGATATGTAGAGTATGACAGATTTTGCAGCAATTGATTTCGAGACAGCCAATGAGTGCCCGTCCAGCGTGTGCAGCGTTGGAGTGGTAATTGTCCGTGACAGTCAGATCGTGGACTCTTTCTATAGCCTGATACATCCGGAGCCGGAAAACTACAAGTGGTTCTGCCAGCAGGTCCACGGGCTGACCGAAGAAGACACTGAAGATGCTCCGGTTTTTCCGTATGTCTGGGAGAAGATAGCCCCGAAGATTGAGGGCCTCCCGCTTGTGGCATACAACAGCCGGTTCGATGAAGGATGCCTGAAAGCGGCATTCAGGGTGTATCGGATGGATTATCCTGAATATGAGTTCCATGATACCCTTTCTGCCTCACGCAAACATTTCGGCTGCGGTTTGCCGAACCATCAGCTGCAGACGGTTGCCGCAGCCTGCGGTTATAACCTGACTCGTCACCATCATGCCTTGGCCGATGCCGAAGCCTGCGCCCATATTGCAATCAAGTTGCTGTGACAGCTTTCTGATATTTTTCAGAATCGAGGTTTGCCCTGTGCTCATGTTGCTGTGACAGTCCATGTTTTCGGAAAGGCGGTCAGCGCAGGTCCTAAGTGATTCCGATTTGGTTCCAAATAAAACGTTTATACGGTACAAAGCGGCAAATCGCAAGCGTTTGGTCTCACAAAAACGTTTTAACTAGTACCAAGCCAAGTCGCATAGTCGGAACTGGCGAGAGACGAAGCGCGGGCTGCAAAATATGACTGGATAAAAACTGAGCCGCGAAAAGCCACCTGTTGGGGATGGAGATTCGGACCGAAAACCTCTTTATGGATAACCGCGAGGATGTGGCCTTCCTTGAATCAGAAGAAGGTGCCAAGATCATCATTAATCTCCACGTCATAGACTGTCTTTAGGCAGATGGCCAGAAGATATTGAATTGGGAAGAAAACAAAGAAATATGCAAAGTTTATTTTGTATTATGAAAAATATACTTAACTTTGCAATCGGAACACAATTCAAGTAATCGTCATGAATAGCAAAAGTATCCTTATGCCTCACTCCTGCCAGAAGATTGGCTGGTGGCTTCTTCTACAGACTGTTCTCATTGTAGTAGCCAAGATTATCGTCTTATATACCACACATAGTATTGATGTGGTTTGGTATATGGCAAAATCATCCCACCTCATTCTTATTGCATCACTGTTCTTTATTACCCTCTCCAAGGAGAGAGTTGAAGACGAAATGATCTCCGGCCTGCGGCTGAAGGCCCTGGGGCTAATCGGTTATGTGTTTTTCGTGGTTTTCCTGTTCCTGAGCCTTGCGCTGGAATTTCATTTGCTCGATTTGTTTATGAATAATGACGGAACCCTGAGTCTCTATTTGAGTGAGTTGTTCCTAATTATATTGCCCATAGCGAGCGCAGGCCTGTACTATCTGATCTTCCGTGTACTTCTTCGTCAATCCAAAAAGGAACAGGCTCTATGAAAAACACAGTCCGCGTAGAAAGGGCCATCCTGGACATCACCCAACTGCAGTTGGCCGACGCAGTAGGCGTAAGCCGCAACACCATTATTTCCATTGAATCCGGGCGTTACCTCCCTTCTACCGTATTGGCCTTGAAGATTGCCCGCCATTTTGGGAAACCGGTTGAATCCATCTTCCAATTGGACGAGAACGACTGAGAATCATTCTACGATACAATAGAACTACCCCCTTTTCGTGAGCTTATGGCGGATTTCAACGCCCTGCTGGCGCGTCCGTTCCCGTTACGCCGGAGAAACGAAAGAAATATACATGAACACTTCCGAAGACGGTTTGCACAATGATGACATGCATGGCAATGTGACCGGTATCATCGTCTGCGCGAAGCGGTGATCGGCCAGTTTCATGTTTTGTGAGTTCAATTTTTGGGCACCGGGTAATTCCGGTGCTTTTTTTGTGTGTGGCTGGGAAAAGATAGCCCCGAAGATTGAGGGACTTCCGCTTGTGGCTCATAATAGCCGGTTCGATGAAGGATGTCTGAAAGAGGTTTTCAAAGTGTACCGGATGGATTATCCCGAGTATGAGTTCCATGATACACTTTCTGCCTCCCGTAACCATTTCGGCTGCGGTTTGCCGAACCATCAGCTGCAGACGGTTGCCGCAGCCTGCGGTTATGACCTGACCGATCACCATCATGCCCTGGCCGATGCGGAAGCCTGTGCTCATATTGCAATCAGGTTGCTGTGACAGCTTTCTGATAATTTTCAGAATCGAGGTTTGCCCTGTGCTCAGGTTGCTGTTTTCGGAAAGGCGGTCAGCGCAGGTCCTAAGTGATTTCGATTTGGTTCCGCCTGAAACGTTTTCTCGGAACAAAACCATCAGCCATGGCCATTTCGTCCCGCTAAACCGATTTATCCGGAACAAAACCATCAACCATGACCAAATCGTACCGCTTAAAACGTTTTCGCGGAACGAAATCTACTGCAGCGACTTGCGAGCAATCCTATACCCCGGAACGTCTCCGCTGGATGTTCGGAAGATAATCCCTCCGAAACATTGACAAAAAAACCGCGGGTGATATCCCCGCGGCGATATGTTATATAACTCAAGTTTCGCACTTGCGAAACACCGATTTTGAAGCCCCCAAGTGCAAGTCCCTTTTCCGACTATCTGAACAATCGTGAAAGGGCCTTTTCGGACGGGATGCTTTCGTACTCGCGTCCGTTGCCCTTGTATATGAGATCCTTCACAGTGCCGCCTACCTTGTCACCCTTGAACAACAACTTCGCGGAAGCATCATCGGAAATGTCGTAGATGAACATTGACGCCTTCATCTCGCTCTGCTCATCGGCATTCTCCGCGGCGATGTAGAGCGTCTTCGCATCATAGACATTGAAAATCATCTTCTTTACGGAGTAGTTGCCGTCGAGAGTGATATATGGCTCGGAGTCGAAGTTCTCTCCGTCATAGTTGAGCCTGTAGATCTTGTTGCCGTTTGAATAATAAAGAATTGTCTTGATCGGGTTGACGGCAATGGCAGACTCCGGAAGAATCTTGCCGGACGCATCTATCTCGCTCAGAACAGTTTCTCCCATTACGGCGGCATCAGGATCGAACCTGTAGACCTTTGTGGCGGCACCGTCTGCCGTCACCATCATTATGGCCATGGCATCATAGCGCTCTTTGTAATACTCGCCGTCGCATCCTTTCATGAAAATCGGCTCTCCGGAAAGCACCTTGTCTCCCTCCGTCGCTTCGAATGCCATCAATGCCGAATGATAGACGAGTTTATGGGTTGTCTTATTGAAATATGCTCTGACATAATCACTTGCATTGGTCTGGCCGACAACGCAAGTATAGTCTGCAATCGCTGCACCAGCAGGAAGAATATCTGAGCCTTCGGCGGCAACGAAATTCCTGTCACTGGTCATAATGTAGTCTCTGCCTCCGCCGACGAAATAGACGACATCCTGCATATTGTTCCATACGCCCTCCTGCGTACCCTTAGGACAAAGCATGGCATTCGGATGGAACTCACCGCTGCCGTTGTATGTGATTTCCGTTCTTACGGTCATGTCATTGGTGTTCAACGCATATACCTTGACCGGATTCTCTGTGCTTACAAGCACCTCGTAGTAGTTGTCCGTAAGTTGTGCAGCTTTCGGAGATGTGATGCCTTCTCCTTTCCAGCAAAGTGCCAGCGGGCTCTTTCCAAGCTCCAGTGTAGGGTTGTTGTCTTTGAAGGCATAAGGGCTGGCCGGAGTATCCATTATGTCAAGACGCTTCCAGGTCAGCATTGACCCCTTCCCGGTTTCTGAAAGCATCAGAAGTCCCTTGTCATAAGGGGTCGTGACCGTGAGCTTGAAGTCGGCAATCTTGGCACCTGTAGAGGTGGACACTTTCAGGTATCCGTTGAACTGGCCGTTCTTGTCGCACTTGAATGTCAGCACGCTGTCCGTTCCGACTACCTTGTAGTCTATGTTCCACTCATATTTCACACTGTCCTTGTTCTCTTCCGTGTAGTTCACGAAATTCACGGTAGGAGCAATCTCCAGATACTCGTGAAGACCTCTTTCGTACATGGCCTCCACCCCTGAAAGCTCTGCCACGTCCGGAGGCAGTACCACCTTGATGTTGTTCTCTTTCGCGCAGGATGCAGCCATTGCCACCAAAACCCCTGCCGCCATAATCATTCTCAATTTCATAATCTGTATTGTTATTGATTTAAAAATTTCCAAAAGCCGGAACCGCGTCTCCAAGGTTCAGGTCAATGCCATCAGACCGGCCAGTCCACATCCGGAAAAGTCACCCCGAACTCAGGATGCTCCCCGAAATATTCCTTGACCTTCTTGAACGTCCGCAGTATCGTATATTTCATTTCATTGATATCTTTCCTGGTAATCGCGCCGCCCCATAACTCGATGAACTTCTGGTATTTGCGCGGATTGTACTCGCCAAGCCACTTCGACAGCATCGGCCACCATTCCGGCAAGTCGAGCCGGTTCGTGAAACTGACGGCCACCGACCTGTCCTCCACCGCGCCGAGCCTGAAATCCTCACCGGGCAGCATATCCATCACCACTGTAAACACCGAATCCGACTGGAGGGATAACCTGTGTATTGTCAATGCTACCGTACCCGCCGATGCTCCGGAAGGGATTGTCCCATCCATCCGCGGCTCATCATAATGCTCATGCAGCCTTGCCGTTGTCCTCGAATTGTCAAGAGCGATATTGAACATCCGGTCATAATCGGCAGGGGAACCTATGATTTCCACACCGATCAGGAGCGTCGTGTCTGTCACTGAGAACGGGAGCTCACCGAAAGAGAAATACAGTGAATCTGTCTTGAAGTTCACCAGCGAATCACCCTTGTATGGAAAACTTTCCTTGTAACTGCATCCGGCCACGATGCCTGACAATGCCAGAATCAATGCCATCCTTCTCATTTCCTTTCCTCCCCGTTTTCATACTCGCTCTCCGGCAGCGGAAGCACATATACCTCGTCAGAAGCAGTGAAATGCTTGCTGTTCACCCCGTCCATATCCATATTGAACCTCTTGTAAATAAAGAAAATCTGTCCCTCTCCCCAGTACTCCTTAATATATTCCCCGACAAGTTTCCTTCTGAACTTGGCCTCCGTGTCGATGTCCCCGGCCGAAAGCGGAAGCAGTCCGCGTGCAGTCACCACTGCATTAAGATATCCCAGAGCCTTCTCCCTGTCTGCAGATGAATATGCGGACTCCGCCAGAATGTAGTACATCTCGGGAATCCTTATGAGATTTGGTCCGGGTATGCGCCCTGTAGGAACTATCTGGTCCTCATCATAGTTCTTGTCATAAAGCTTCACGCACAGGGTCACACTCTTCGTCCAAGTCTTCTTGGCGAAACAAGCCTGATACCTGTAGTCATTGTTGGTGGACGTGAATGTGGAAACCTCGAACAGAGATTGGTAATTGTCACGCACCATCAGCATAGACTCGGTAAGTCTGGTAGGGTAGAGGCAACTCCGCACATCCAGATACATGTTCGGGGCGTGGAGTCCGAATATGCACTCCCTGTCCGCAAGATAGCCCTTGAAAAGGCTCTTCACCTGTTCGTCCCGCGTAAACTGGAAATCACCCTCCAATGCCAGTGCTGCATATTTTGCGGCCTCCTCATGATTCCCCGCCCAGTTGTGCACCCGCGCCAGAAGAGCGGCAGCGGCATACTTGCTCATATACACATACGAAGGCTTCCTTCCGGATATTTCCGGAGATTCAGAAAGCAGTTTGTATGACCTCTCCAGATCATTCGTAATCCTGTCATATACGCCCTTTACGGTAAGTCTTCTGAAAGGCGTTATGGAAAAATGGTCGGCATAGGGAATTGCTTCAGCATCAGGCCTTTCCATTCCAGGAGCGAACAGACGCAGAATGTCGAAATTCACCATCGCCCTTACTGCCAGAGCTTCTCCCTCAATCCTCGGAAGCTCCGGATAAGAATGTCCGGAAACATTGTCAATGATACTGTTCGCAGAGGAAATGACATTGTAGGCCCCGCTCCAGATGGCATCGATACGCGCACGCACATCCGAGTCCCTATATTTCAGGTCAATGCTTTTTGTCAATGTCGTCTCGCCCTCGCCATAGTCGTTGAAGTACAGCTGGGCTATTTCGTCAATGAATCCGAAGGAAAGTTCCTTGCCGTACAGTCCGTCAGAGGCCATTGAAGCATAGACGCCGTCCATGGCGTCTATGAACCCCTGCCCGTTTTCGAACATCTTCCCGTTGTTTACTATTCCCGGAGTGTCAATGTCCAGGAATCCGCAGGCGGATGTCAGAATCACGGCGATAAAACCATATATGTATCTGTTCACCATATTGTCAGATGTTTAGAGATAATGAAAACTGGAATGACCTTGCAAAAGGATAGTCCAGACCGCGCTCCCTGCGGATGGATGACCAGTTGAAAAGGTCACCTGTGGACAACGAAACCATGGCCCTGCGCAGATGTATCCGGGTAATCCAGTTCTGCGGCAATGTATATGAGACTTTGAGAGAAGAACCGTCAAGGGCATATTCCTTGGCTACGAACCTGTCAGTGACGGGAGTGACTTCCCTGGAGGCTATATTCTTATATTTGGCCATATCGCCAGGCTGCTTCCACCTGTCATAGAACACGCGTCTGTCTGCGTTCTCGCGAGGATTTCCTCCTTCCACCTTTGTCGCAAGCGTCTGGTTATAGACAGTGGCTCCCACCCTGTAGGCGAAAGTCATAGAAAAATCCAGACTTTTCCAGCTGAAAGATGCCCCGAACGAACCGTTCACCACCGGGGTGGTGTCTCCGGCCACATACTTGTCCTTGTAACTGTATTCGTATGTGTAGTTACCGTCCTTGTCAATGAAGACTTCACGTCCGTTTGCGGGGTTGATTCCTGCCGAGCGCATGACTTTCAGCGCTGTCATTGACTCTCCCTCCTGATAGAAAGATGCCGGCAGCACAGATGAAGAAGACGCTTCATTCTTCTTATTCAGATTCTTCAGGTAGTCGCTTATCTGAAGAATCTTGTTAGTATTGTGGCTCGCATTGAGGAAAAGATTGAGATTCAGGTCTTTGCGCTGCAATACATTTCCTCTCACGGAAAGCTCCACGCCCGAGTTGCTTATCTTTCCGAGGTTCTCTTTCGCGCTGCTGAATCCTATGTGAGGCGGCTTGGAAATATCCATGACCAGACTGTTCGTCGTGTCATGGTAATAGTCAATGCTGCCGGTCAACTTGTCGGAAAACACTCCGAAATCCAGTCCTATGTTCCGCTTCAGGCTGCGCTCCCATTTGAGGTGGGGATTCACCATTGACACCGGCACGGCTCCGATGTTGCCATTGTAATATAAATCAGAACTGTACTTGTAGGAAAGCCGGGCCTGATAAGGATTGAAATTGGCATTGCCCACCAATCCGATGCTCGAACGCAACTTAAGCAGAGAAATCTTAGTCCCCTGCATGAACTTCTCCTTGTGGACATTCCATCCTAGACCGATGGAGCCGAAAGGAGCGAACCTGTTGTCTGTACCGAACTTTGACGAACCTTCGTAACGGACGGACAAGTCAGCGAAATAACGGTTTCCGTAGATGTAATTCGCATTGGCGTAGAGTCCCAACATCCTGGACTGGTCTTCGCCTCCTCCCGGATGGCTCTCAGCGTAGCCTGTCGCCATCGAAGGATGCTCCAGTTTGTCGGAAAGGACGCCCAGCGCCGAGAAAGAATGAGTGTCGGACTTAGTGGCCTCCACATTGACCCCGCCGGTAAGGCTGAGCGAACTTGTTCTTGTCAATGTCTCTCCCCATGACTTGTTCCAGACCAGGAAAGCATTGCCGGACAGTGCATTGGACGTACCGTCATTGACATTGAAACTGCCCTTTTTCTTCGGGTCTGCGGTGGTGTTGAATTTCTGCGATTTCGGCGAATAGTAAGTCTCTCCGCCGGATTTCGTCAGGGTATAGCTCAATGTCGCTTCGGCCCTGAAGCCTCCTGCGATGTTCCATCTCAACCTGAACGTGTCGATAAACGAAGTGGATGATGAATGGATATAACTGCTCAACTGTTTCTCGTACAACGGATTGGCCGTGTTGAACGAAAGTTCCGTGTTAAGGGAGCCGTCTTCATTGTAAGGTCTGTCGTAAGGATTCAGCCTGACATAGTCGGAGAACTTTCCGTAAGGGACGTCCGTGGATTTGGTGGCGCTGAATGATGCGATGTTCTGGATGAACAGCTTGGAAAGACTTCCGTATGTGAGATTGATGCGGAGAGAACTGCTGTTCCTGCCGGAATCGTCCATGACTCCGCGCGTGGAGTTTATGTTGCCTGACACATTGTACCTGAAGTCCTGACTTCCTCCTGAGAGCATCACATTATGCAGATGGTTCAGTCCGGTGCGGAGGGCTATCCGTTTCCAGTCCGTGTCCACACCGGCATTGACCCTGTCAAGTTTTTCATAATAGATTTTCTGCCAGGCGAGATCTGTGCTGCTGGATCCTGTGAAATTGCCGTAGATGCCGGCTTGACGTTCGTACTCAAGCTTGTCGGCGGCGTTGAGGAGACGGTAGTCGGAAAGGTCAGGCACACTCATCTGGACATTTCCGGTATAGTTTACCTGGAGTCTTCCGGACTGCGTAGGTCTGGAGGTGATGACTATCACTCCGTTGGCAGCCTTTGACCCATAGAATGAAGTTGCGGACGCATCTTTCAGAACTGATATGGATTCGATGTCCTCTGCCGGCATATCGAATATATATGAGATGTCCACTTCGGTTCCGTCAAGGATGAAAAGAGGAACGTTGGTCTGGTCTCCTTCGATGAAACTGCTTCTTCCGCGCAGTACCATATCCGGCACCTTGTTGGGGTTTGAACCATTCTGGATGTCGTCTTTCAGTTCGAATCCAGGGGCTTGCAGCTGTATGATGTTCAATACGTTACTGTGCGTTAATTTCTCTATCTGATCCCGCTTTATCACAGTCAGCGCACCCGTATAGCTTTCCTTTTTCTTGTCAACATATCCGGTTATGACCACGTCCGAGACCGTCTCTGTCCGCTCCTTCATAATGATATCGTAATGGGTGAGGTCAGCATTGGTCAGGACAGTCTCGTCGCTGTATCCGAGCATCACGGCCTTGAAAGAACTGATACTTGAAGGCAGGTCGAGGGCAAATCGGCCGTCCGCGTCTGCTGTGGTGCCGTAGGTGCGGCCTTTTTCGCCGTATGCGATTATACCGGCCCCTGCCACAGGTATGCCCGCGATGTCTGTTACAGTTCCCGTTATGTGTCTGACATCCTGTGCCCTGAGAAGTCCGGACGACAGGAATGCCATCAGAAACAACAGCATTATCCTGTATCGTATTTGACAAGTATCTATGGTCATTTTGTGCAAGTCCATTTTTTACGGCTGCAAAGATACCTCCCTGTATTTCCGTCATCAATCCTATATAATGATGATTTTCACCATGTCAAAATACCAATAAATGGTGACGTTGCGTTTTTTGTCATTGACGTAAATTTGTGCCCGGAAAAATAGTATAGAAAATGAAAATGACTGACAATGCGGCTGTGCTGGCATTGGTGATGATGCTTTGCGCATCGGCCGCATATTCCTGCTCATCCGTTCTGGATGAAATCCCGAAAAATAACGATACAGAAGAACCTGCTCGCGAGGCAGACGATATAAAGGTCGTTCCCGGGAGACTGAAAGTTAAGTTCTCGGCGAATGTCGAGCCGAAGCTCAGTCTGCTTTCCGCTGTCGGGGCGAAGCGGATGGAACGCGTGTTTCCGTATGCCGGAAAGTTCGAGGCCCGTACCCGCAAGGAGGGGCTGGACAGGTGGTACAATGTCTGGTATGATGAGGACTTGCCCGTGACCAAGGCGGCCGGTGAACTTGAGAAGATGGAGGGAATAGAGATAGTGGAAAAGGTTATGCCGGTCAAGGGAATAGGTTTCGGGAAGCCCGTCACGATTCTTCCTATGGGCATAAACTCCATGTGGCCTTATGCCGCTTTTTCCGTTCCTGCAGAAAGCGGTTCTTCTTCGGAGTATCCTGTCGATGACCCATACTTGCCGAAGCAGTGGCATTACCATAATGACGGTACCCGCACGGATGCCATAGCCGGAGCGGACATCAATCTGTTCCGCGCATGGGAGGTCACATCCGGCCGCAATGATGTGGTGGTGGCCGTGGTTGACGGAGGAATCGACTATGATCACGAGGACCTGGCAGGAAATGTCGGAAACTGGGCTGAACTCTACGGACAGGAGGGCGTGGACGATGACAATAACGGCTATGTGGATGACATATATGGCTGGAAATTCATTTATTCGGACCGTAATCCGATGGGAGACAACAAGATAACCGCGGTTCCTCACGGAACGCACGTGGCCGGGACCATAGGTGCCGAGAACAATAACGGCAAAGGCGTCTGCGGAATAGCCGGCGGCCACGGGAACCATTCCGGAGTGCGCCTGCTCAGTTGCCAGATGTTCACGAACAACAAGTATGACGATGGTGATTCCGATGCGGCCATAAAGTATGGAGCCGATGCCGGTGCGGTCATAAGCCAGAACAGCTGGGGATATGATGGAGCTACCTACCTTCCGCAGAGCTGCCAGGATGCCATAGACTATTTTATAAAATATGCCGGCATAGACGAGAACGGGAACCAGGTAGGCCCGATGAAGGGCGGAATAGTGATTTTCGCCGCAGGCAATGATGACCGCAATTATCTTTCCTATCCGGCCTGCTATGACCAGGTGCTCGCCGTATCTTCAGTAGCTCCGGATTACCGCAAGGCTTATTATTCGAACTATGCGAAATGGGTAGATGTCGCGGCACCGGGCGGAACATACCGGAAGGACGGCCGCTATGATGATGAGTGCCCTGTTTACAGCACCCTGCCTGATGACCAGTACGGTTATATGCAGGGAACTTCGATGGCTTGTCCTCACGTCTCGGGCGTCGCCGCGCTTGCCGTTTCCAAATACGGAGGTCCGGGATTTACGCCGGACAAACTGAAACTGTATCTGACGAGAGGAGTCAATGATATAGATGCTTATAATCCTGGGTATAAGGGACTTCTGGGCTCGGGAATCGTGGATGCCTACAAGGCTGTATCTTCGGACCAGGGCTATGCTCCGGAGCGTGTGACTGACCTTCAGCACAGCAATACTGCCGGAGAGGTGGAACTTACATGGACGGTGCCTTCAGACAAGGATGACGAGCATCCTGACACCTTCCTGATAATGTGGCGGGTCGGGACATTGGACAAACCGGATCCTGACAATCTTCCTGAAGGAGCGAGCATTGTTCGTGTCTCTGTGAACGGAAAGAAGGCAGGAGACAAGATGTCCTATACACTTCTGAATATGGACCAGGATACCCGCTATACGGTGGCCATCATAGCCGAGGACCCGTGGATGAACCGCTCGTCCGTCTCAAGCATTTCTTTCGGTACACCTGTGAATGAACCTCCTGTCCTTTCGACAGATGCCTCCCAGCCTGTGCAAGTGACCTATAACCGGCTGGTACGTGTGACTTATCTGGTTACCGACCCCGACAGCAAGGATTTCACTTATGAACTCACGGATCCGAGCGGGGCTGTCACTCCGGTAAAGGAGCAGGGAAAACTTCATCTGGATATATTCAACTACAAGCGCACTCCGGGCTCATATTCGCTGCATATCACCGTTTCAGACCGCTTCGGGGCCTCGGACTCGGCGGATCTGCAGTTCGACCTTCTGCCGGATCTCGCTCCTGCTGTTGTCAATGCTTTTGCTCCCGTATATCTCGGCTCGCTGAAAGAGACCTCCGTATTCCTGCCGTCATCAGCATTTGAAGATGAGGTCCCGGTGACCGTAAGATATAGCCTATCCTATGACAGGTCAATGCTTTTCCTTCAGGAACTTCCTTCCGGCGAGTTCAGCATAATGCCGCTCAAGTTCGGCCGCTCGGAAGTTCAGGTTACGGCTACGGATGAAGGAGGAAACGCCTCAGTATGCACTTTTGCCGTGCTCTGCCGAGATGATTCCCGTGAAGTGGATTTGTATCCGAACCCTGTCAAGGATGTCATGCATATACGCATGGGCAGGAATGTGACAGGTCAGGTCAATGTCTCTGTGTATGATGCCTCGGCGCGGCGTGTCCTTGCTTCCGATGTGCAGATTACTCCGACTGAGCCGGCCTCCGTGGACATGTCGTCTCTGGGCGGTGGAAGCTATACTGTCCGCCTTTCATGGGATGGCGGCTCGCTTGCACGTACTGTTGTTAAACTGTAGATTGTCATAATATGAAACCGATAAGACGCATTGATATAATTCTGATTGCCTGCGGAGCTGCCTTTTCATTCATTGCTTCCGTCTCTGCCTCTGCTCAGGAGACAGGTACTTTTATGCGAAATCCGGCGGAATCGAGGACAATGTCCCTTGCAGGAGCCGGAGTTGTGTCGCTTGACGACGTGTCAGTATTGGATAATGCCGCACTCTCTCCGTTCTCTTTGAACCGCTTTTCAGCCGGCGTCTCATGTCAGTCCTGGATGAAAGACGTATCCGGAGGAGGAATGCCATCTTATTCAATATCAGCCAGATACACTTCGGGCAAGGCAGGGACTTTCTATCTTGGCATGCGCTCTCTGAAAATGACTCCTTTCGAGCAGACCGATGATTACGGCAATGTCATTGACGATTCCTCATCGCCTCTGGACATGGCTTTCGAGGCTGGCTATGCCTACAGATTCTGTGGCGACTTCTCGGCAGCCTTGACGGCAAGGTATTTACGTCTTGATCCGGGGTATGGGGATGCTGCCAATGCCGTTTCATTCGATGCGGGTCTTGCCTGGAGGCATAAGTTCTCCGGAGTGCTGGAGGACGTGGCCGCGATAGCCCAGCTGAAGAATTTCGGCACATCTCCTGATTATGGCTCAGGCCGCCGCAGCCTTCCCTGGCAGGTCAATGCAGGAGCTTCTGCAGGTATTCTGTTCGGCAACCATAACCGTTTTCGTGCAGGAGCCACACTGGACATCCCGGTAGCGCCGGAATGCGGAGGGCTGTCTCCGGACAGGGGTGTCTCTGCATCATTCGGGGCTGAGTATTCATTCCGCCGTATGGTCTATGCCCGAGGCGGCTATCATCTTGGCAATCAATCTTCAGGAGAACAGCGCTGGGGCTCAGTCGGGCTGGGCTTCCGTTTCTGGCACATGACTCTGGACGGGGCATGGATACTCGCTCAGTCATCGTCCCCGCTTCGCAATACTTTTTCCGGAACGCTATCGGTCTGGTTCTGAGGAAATTGTAACTGTTTTAACCGAAACTGCGTTCGGACAGGCAGTCAGTAAATGCTTGTTGTCAATGTCAATATAAGAGACAGCCGTCCGGGAAAGCGTGTGTTTTCCCGGACGGCTGCTTTTCGGCAAGTCGGATAACTTGCATATGTGTATCATTGACCTATTCCGCGAAGACCATTTCCTTCAGCAGATGGTCGGCACCGGCAAGTTTGTCTATCGTGAACAGGACGTAGCGGATGTCGAGCGAAATGTTGCGGCAATAATCAGGGTCGAAGACAATGTCACTCATCGTTCCTTCCCAGACGCGGTCAAAGTTGAGACCGATCAGATTGCCGTCCTTGTTTATCACAGGGCTTCCTGAATTGCCGCCGGAAGTGTGGTTGGTGGCGATGAAGCAGACAGGAACGGTCTTTTGGCCATTGTCCCCGGTTATTGCCCATCTTCCGTAATCCTTTGCGGCATAGATGTCGCGGAGTCTCTGAGGGATGTTGTAGTCGAAAATCTCAGGATTGTCCTTCTGCATTATGCCCTCGAGAGTGGATTGCGGCTTGTAATATGCTCCGTCGGCAGGGGAGTATCCGCTGATGCTTCCGTAAGCCACTCTGAGAGTGAGGTTCGCATCAGGGAAGAAGGCCTTCTTCGGCTCGAACTCCATCTGTCCTCTCATGTAATCCCGGTAGAGAAGCGTAATCTCTTGATTCAGACGCTTTTCAGTAGGGTAAACATCTTTTGCGTACCAATTTCTGAATTCATTGGCAAATCTCACGGCAGGGTCGGCAAACATGGCTGTTGAATCCGCAGCCTCGAGTTTCGCTACTTTTTCGGCATCCGCGAAAACAGATTCATTGAAAATGGCATCTGCCCAGTTGCTGACGCTTCCGTATTTTGTCAATTCTTCTTTCATGTATTCCGGATGGAATCCGGCAGGAACATCTTTGTCGAATGCTGTCATTATGGCTACGAAGGATTCTTTGTCGATAGGAAGGTAATAGTCCTTGAAGAAGGACTCTGACATTGATGTAACCCTATCTTTGTTGCCGCCGGCAATTTCCTTTGCAGCGGAGGCTGCAAATCTGCCGAGTTCGACGGTCGCTGCGGTCTCGCCATAGTATTCCTTGGCGAAGGAGTAAGGCTCCAGGGCGCTGTACAATGAATCCAGGCGAGGGAGAATCGAACTGTATTCTGTTCCGGCGGCCCACTGCGAGAATCTCTTTTCGTAGTCCTGCTTTGCCGCAACGGTCCCCAGACGGTTGATTCCCTTCATCTCGCCCTGCCATTTTTTCCAGGCATTGGCAACACTTGCGTTCTTGGAAGAGTACTGGATTCTGACCTTCTGGCTCTGTGACATGTATTTTTTCTGTGTGTCAAGTCTCATTGTCCTCAGGGCGATCTTTGCAGGGTCGGAAATCTCCGACACATATCTCACGCCTTCAGACATGATGTACTCCTGAGTCCTTCCCGGGAATCCATATACGAATGTGAAGTCGCCTTCCTGAACGCCTCCGAGAGATATCTTGAAGAATCTCTTCGGCTTGTATGGGACATTGTCCTCGGAATATTCTGCCGGGTTGTTCTCCTTGTCGGCATAGATACGGAAAATGGAGAAGTCGCCTGTGTGGCGCGGCCACATCCAGTTGTCTGTGTCTCCGCCGAATTTGCCGATGGATGACGGCGGTGCTCCTACCAGGCGGATGTCGCTGTATTCGCGGTAGAGGAACAGGAAATACTGGTTTCCGTAGTAGAGAGCCTCGACTGTGGCCCTAAGTCCCTTTCCCTCGGCGGTTACCTCTTTTATGAGGCTCTCGGAATTGACCTTTACGACAGAGTCCCTCTGGGATTCAGTGAAAGCAGGGGAGTATCCCTCGAGAATCCGTGAAGTGACATCGTCCATCCTTTCCAGGAAACTTACCGTAAGTCCCTTGTTCGGAAGTTCTTCATTGCGGTTCATGGCCCAGAATCCGTCACGCAGGTAATCGTGTTCCACGCTGCTGTGCTGCTGGATCTGGCTGTAGCCGCAGTGGTGGTTGGTCAGTAGCAGTCCCTCCGGAGAGATGACCTCGCCTGTGCATCCGCGTCCGAAAAGTACGACGGCGTCTTTCAATGATGCCTGGTTCACGCTGTAGATGTCCTCAGCAGAGAGTTTGAATCCTTTGCTCTGCATATCCACGATACGCTCTGAAATAAGAGACGGAAGCCACATGCCCTCGTCTGCGGATGCCGTGGTTTCCGTAATGATTCCCAGCGACAATGTGGTTATCAATGCGCCGAGTGTGTTTCTGAAAAAGCTTTTTTTTGTCATGCGGTTATTATTGATTTCAAATATTATCCTGTCTCTTTCTGCCCCGGCATCGAGGTCTTGTTGTCCTATATCCGTATCAATGTTACGCCGCCGGCCCTCCTCCGCAATCCGGACTGCATCCTAGCCCGATGCCAGTGCAATATGCACAATACCACAAATATAATCAAATGTGTCTTATAAACGGAGACAAAGCGCGGACTTAGAACAACATATCCATCGCGGCGCGCTGTGCCCTGGCACTGTTGGCGGCATTCATCTTGCCGAAATTCCACTTCACCCCGAAAAGGATATAGCGGCCCATTATGAGCGTATAGGTGTCCTCCTCATAATTGTCAGTGACCGTGTGGGAAAGATTGCGCGCCTGGTTCAGGATGTCATTGACACTTATGCTCAGATTGAACGCTCCGATATTCTTGGAAACCACCGCATTCCAGCGCCATTCCGGCTTGCCGTAACCTTCTGCGTAGCCGTTGAAAAAGGCGTAAGTCAGGTCCGTGTTGAACTCGAACTCATGCTTGGTGGTGTATGAACCGCTGGCAAAAAAGCGAGTATCCAGCGTGTTCATATTGGTGCTCTTGTCCAGGGAATAACGGAAGATGCGGCCTCTTGTATTGGCACCGAACCGGAACGAATAATGGTCCTGATTATATTTGACACTCACGCCGACATTCTCGCGGAAAGACAGGGTCCTGCTCTCCCTGAAACCGCTCAGACCGTCATAGAAACGGTTGCCATGGGCATTGCCCCAGAAATCAGCCATGAAAGCGGAATAATCGAAACTGTCTTTGTCCAGCGCTGCGCGAGTGGCCTTGGTCTGGTAGCTGACCGAAGAATTGATGGCCGAACCTTCGCTCAATGTCATTGACCAGTTCTTCTTCTTGTCGAGAGGCATAGTGTAACTGACCTGCAAAGATACATTGGCACGCGGCTTCCTGGCATTGACAGGGAGCGAATACAAGATGCCGTCAGAATCGTACCATCTCGCATAACTGGTCGGTCTTGCTGTCAGCGAACCGTCCAGAAAGACCATCAGAGAAGTGAAACGCTCCCGGTTGTTCATGTTCCAGGAAGCATAGAAATACGATTGCGTAGAAGGCCCCAGATAGACATTTCCCAGACTCGGTCTGGACGGGTCCGCAATGTTCATGACCGGACGCATTTTATATGCGCTCGGACGCTGGCTGTAAGCGTAGAGATTGAAGTTGAAATGGCTGTTCCCTTTACTGTGGATGAACCTCATAGTCGGCGACACAGACCAGAGCCATTCCCCTTTGCCGGCAGTATCCTCGATTCCGTAACTCTTTGAGTATGTTTCATTCAGGATACCGAACACGATACCGCCGAGAGTAAGCCAGCTTCTTTTTCCCAACTGGTATTGGGCCGTCAGATTATAGCTCTGCTCCATGTACCTGTTTCTGCTTTCCGAACTGAAATAGTCATTCCGCCCCGAAGCGTCGGACGCATCCCGGACGTTGTTCTGTTTGCTCCATGAGAACTTGACCTGGGACGAAAGAGTCCATTTCTTTCCGATAGGCTCCGTGTAGCCGATTATGTAGCCCATCCCATAGGAATGTCCGTCAGAATCATAACTCATATTTTTGGCCTCGTCACTACCCGCCATCTTGAGCAGAGAAGACTCCTCACTGTCGCCTGAGTTGACATTATAAGTCGCCTGGATACCTGTCTGGATATTGCGCCCTTTCTTTCCGCCGATTCCTCTTATCGCGATATCTCCCTCAAAATCAGCCGCATTGCTCAATGTCTTGTCATGGGAATTCTGAGATGAACTGTTCACGAAAGTCCCGGCCTTTGATGTCTCGGAAGAACCCTCTCCGAATGTGTTTATCTTCTTGTAGGAGAAGGCCGGACGGACATGAAACCAGACCTTGCCCTTCTCTTTCTGCAGTTCGAGATTGGCATTCAGTACATCGGCATATTGTTTTCCCGTATTCTTGGAAGAAGAAAGCAGATTGCCGTCATCCTGATATGTCGTCCTCTCGGACATGCTTCCTGAATTGACGTCAGAATACTTATAATTCGCGCTGACAGTAGTCTCCACATCCTTGATACGGCTGGTGTTGGCATTCAAACCCACCTGAGCCGCAGAAAAAAGCCCCTGGTTCAGGTCTGAACGCTCGCCGTTCTCATCAATGATAACGACAGACGAGCCTGAACTGTCCACATTCAGCCCATTGGCTATGAATGTCACCTGGTCTTTCTTGGAATAGGCTGACACAAGCGCATTTCCGTTATAGAGGAATCCGCGGTTGTCACGGAGCGGCTTGTCCTTCTTGTCCGTCGTGGTTCCTCCGCTCAGTCCGACATTCCCGAACCACCCGTCTTCATATTCCTTCTTGAGCCCCACATCCAGCACCTTCTCCCTGTTTCCGTCCTGAATGCCGGAAGCGCGGGTCTGCTCGGATTCCCTGTCAATGACACGAATCTTATCCACGACTGAAGCCGGGAGGTTGTTCAATGCCGTGCTCTGGTCATTGAAGAAGAAAGTCCTTCCGCCGACAGTCAGCTTGTCAATGGTCTCGCCGTTGAACTTCACCTTGCCGTCAGACGTTATCTCCATTCCCGGCATACGCTGCAGCAGATCCTTCAGCATAGCATTGGAACCGACCCTGAAAGAAGTGGCATTGAACTCGACAGTGTCCTTCTTGATGGTTATCGGATTGCCGACGTCGGTAATCGTGGCCGACTGCAGGTAATTCTTGTCCAGCTGGAGACGGATGGTCCCCATATCGGCCTGACGCTCACGGAAATACCTCTCCTTGACAAATGCCTTGTAACCCATCATCTCCACCCGGAAGACATAGTTGCCGTAAGGAACCTCCTCCAGTTTTGCCACGCCCTTGGCATCAGTCAGCGTAAAGTTGGTGATGGTGGTATCCTTGGCCGGAATTACGTACACCGAAGCGAACGGAACCGGTTCATTGGTCAACGAATCGATGACTGTAGCCTTGATTTCGCTCATGCGCCCCTCGAACATACTGTCATTGAGGATGACTACCTGAGCCTTCGCCGCGATGCCGATGATCATCATCAATGCCATGACAAACAATTTCTTACCCATATCTTTTAGTTTTAAAGGTCAATGCTAATGAAAACGCAATATTAAAAAAAATCCCGTATTATCCTATTTTATCCGAAGAAATTTCATATCAATGCTAACCTGCAATCACCGCGGAAAGCTTGTCCTCAAGGACGAAAAATTTGATATTTTCGGGAAAATTGCTAACTTAAACCGATTTTTGTGGCCTTAATTTGTCCCCTCAATAGCAACTTGCTATGGGATGCCATTGGAAATGACGTATCATTTGACTGAATAGAGATGAAAAAGACCATCATTTGCGTAATGCTGACGCTTGCGGCGCTGATTGGATTCTCAGCCTGTGAAAAAGAGCGTAACGACACCGGAAAAGTGATTGAAGGACTCCCGGTCAAGTCGATCAGACTGGCATTGACCTCCCCGAGCGACGATGCTGTCTCGGTGACGACCCGCGCCCGCGCCGAAGTCGAGACAAACGTCCAGAACATGGCGCTGCTGTTCTACAGCAAGGCCAATGTCAATGCCAAACCGATTGTCATCTACGTTGACAAGGACGGGATGGGAGCCCCGATTACTGAGACAAGCACAAACTACAAATATAAAGTTGACCTCAATGTCGAAGGAAAGGGCATAACCACAGGCTACTGGTATCTCTATGCAATCGCGAACTACGATACCAAGTTCTGTAACATTGAAATGGGCGAAATCGAAAAGCTCACGCGGGACCAATTCCTGAAACTCAACATTGACAAGGTGAACAGGGAACTCGACATCGTGGAGAATGCGGTCATGATGACCGGAAACTACTGCGAAAGCGGCAATTTCGGCGATGACGGCTCACTCACCCTCGAATATAGCAACAAGGAGACAGAATCCTGCACAATAGGCGGCATGATTCATCTCCGCAGAATTGTGGCCAAGATTACATTCGAGTTCAAGAACGGAATGAACACTGAAACCGGAAACGTTACCTTCACACCTGAGACATACAGCATCCACGAGTATTCCAGATCCTTCACTCTTATGGAAAGGGAAGCCTCTACTTGGACGGCAAAAGGGGGAGTGACAAATAACAATGGCTATGCGGGCAACGGCATTTTCGTATCACACGAAGATGGAGTGTCCCTCGCTGTCATTGACAATAAACTGGAGTTCTACATGCCGGAAAACATCCAGAAAGCCAAGGCCGTACCTGTTACCTGGACATACGCGGAGCGCGAAAGAAAGGTAAGTGCGACTGACCGTTCTTTCAAGTATGCACCTGACCACGGAACCTATGTCGTCGTGAAGGGACAGTACAAGGACTCCAAATACTCCGGAGACGTGACCTATACCATCCACCTCGGAGACTTCTCGAAAAACAACGGCAACGCCTTCGACAACTTCTCGGTAAGGCGCAACTACCACTACACCTACGCGATTACTGTCAATGGCGTGAACAAAATCAAGACTGAGGTGGAGACAGGAGAGGAAGGCCAGCCGGGAGCCGAAGGCAACCTGATTCACTATAACAATGAAGTTTTCGACATAAGACTCGACGCGCACTACGAGAACGTACTCCTCAAGATCAAGGCTCCCACAGGCAATAAAATCGATGGATATTCAGTCAGACTCAGCACCCCATACAGCAAGAACGTGCTGATTACCAATACGAATCATTCGGAAAAGGTCAATGCAGACTTCGATTGGATAAGATTCGGCAAGCCGGCGAGCCCTACCGTGATGAAGGCCTACAAGGAAGGTGAGACCACAGACATCATCTCCCTGCTGGAAGAACTCAAGGGAAAGACGTTGACAACTGACGGCGACCACTATATAGTGAAAGATGGCTACATCTACACAACCGCTTACGTGAATGAGTACTATTACGACAGCAAGATGAAAGCCGCAGCGGACAGGACAGCCGAACTTAAGAAATTTGTCAATGCTGATGACCGTACCATGACTATTGCCTTCGGCGAGATCAAGGTAAGTGCCGACAAGCACAGTTCATATACTGACAATGTGGTGTTCTCCATCCGCCAGCGCTCCATCAAGTCGTTCTTTGACTTGAAAGCCGCCAATCCTTTCGGTGTGGAGCAGGTGGATGAAACCCCTGCCGGTAAATATAATAGCGCAAGTGGAAAAGTTGACTCCTATAATGATTCGCATTACGGATATCAGAACTTCCGGAATGCTGTTGGGGCGTCATGGTCAACTCACATGGACGCAACCTCCTCTGTCGGATATGTAATGTCGACAGGAAACAAGATTGCATTTGACGGTGCAGCGCTTAAGGCCACTTACGGCATATATCAATGTCTGTCGAGAAACAGGGACGAGAACGGGGACGGAACAATCGACGGCGATGAAATCAAGTGGTACTTGCCGGCAGTTGACCAATGTTCCAATTATTGGTTCGGAATGAACTCTATGCCGAGCGAGGCCAGAATCGAGATGAAGAGTAATGTGGGAAGCTTGAACAATTACTGGAACAGTACTTCGGAGCATGCGACATGGTGGGCTGATGAAGGTTCCGCCTATGGCGCGGTTTATAATGAAGCAAAAGTCAGATGCGTACGTTCATTGAAAGATTATGCGGCAGAGACCACCAAACTGACATCCATCGATTCGGAGAACAGAATCGTCTATATTACAGGCTTGGACGAAAAGAGCGTGCGTCAGTCGAATACTGCCCATACCGAGTATGCAGCACACTACAGAGGTGATCTTGAAGACAAATTGCCTGAGGCCCTTCAGATTGCAAAGGACTTCCTGACTGCAAAGGTTTCTGCTACGGAAACCAAGTCGAAATTCACATTCACAGAGGTCAGTGAGGGTGAATGGTGTCAGAATTACTATACTGAGGATAATGGAAATGACCTTGGCTCATGGCGAATTCCGAACGAAAAGGAACTTGCTGTAATCAATCACTATTATGCGGATCCTACGGGCCATACTGATTTGCTGACTGCCTCAAGAAGTAAGTATGCGCGTCCGAGTTCATCTGATGTTATGGTATTCTATGTGAACATATTTAATCAGATTACGACGAATATGACATACGACACGAGTACGGAGACGAGAAAGCCTATCGGCAACAACGCCGTATTCAAGCTTCGTTGTGTCCGCGATGCTGCTCCTAAGGCATCCGGCACCGGAGCAGACAACAGCTCGAACACGTACGAGAACGGAGGAAGTATCATCAAATAAACTGATTCAAAATGAAAAAACATATATATGGACTGTTCCTTTGTGTTCCGGTTCTCGCCAGTGTGCTTGGCTGTTCACAGAGAGAGGATGTCCCTCAGACAGGCACTGCCAAGGAGATAACCGTCATCGGAACGCAGGATGATTTCACAGGACTCAAGACACGCTCAATGGTCGGCGAAGTCCTTGATAATGGCGCAATTGCAATGGACTGGAGCGTAGGAGACCAGATTGGAGTATTCGGAACCGGCACCACCAGCAATGCATGCTTCACAAGTACAAATACATACCCTATCCGCGAGACCGGGTTCAAAGGAACTTGCGCCGTAGGGGAGAAGCCGGAATATGCCTACTATCCTTATAATGCCAATGCCAGTGACAAGACTGCGGTTCCTGTCAGCATTCCTTCAGTTCAGAATTATTCCGGAGTGGCCTCAGTCGCACAATACGATTTCAAGGCTGCAAATTCTTTTGCGGATTTGGGCGACGGGAAGTACCAGTTCAATATGAAACAGCTGGCATCGCTCCTGAGACTTGAGATAAATCTCAATGACATCGCGGCACTTCTGGCAGAAAAAGCTGTTGAGCCTGCATCAGAGTCATTGAAATCCATTACCCTCAGTTCGGATGTCCGCATGACCGGCGACTTCACCTGCGACCTCACGAAACTTGCAGGGAACAATGCCCTCAATTTCAGCGGAGACGCCGGGCAGACCCTGGGATTGACAATCAATTTCATTGACAAGCCTGCTCTCTCCGGAACGGTTGTCGCCTACGCGGTTGTCGCGCCGGGCGCCCAGAAAGGCAAGACGCTCACCTGCACGATGATTGTCAATGACTTCCTTTCCGTCAAGCTGTCGGCTCAGATGCTGTGCGATTTCGATGGAGGAAAATATTATACCCTTCCTCTCAATGCCGCCGTGTTTGTCAATAACGGTGCGGCAGTCGAGGACAAGACCCCTGCTGACGCGGAGCCCGTTGCCGGTCAGCCGTCCAACTGTTATATGATCAATGCTGCCAAGACGTATTCGTTTGATGCGACTGTCATTGGCAACGGCGATGCCGGAATAATTGCTGATGCCGGTTTCCATACCACGAGCGCCGGCATTGACCCGAAATCTGCGAAACTGATGTGGGAGGATAGTGAAGGCTTCATTTCAGGTGTCAGCCTTGTGAAGGGAAAGGTGCATTTTACGGCTGGGAAGAATGTCGGCAATGCGATGATTGCTGTCTTCGATGGTTCGGGAACTGTGCTCTGGAGCTGGCATATCTGGGGTGTCGGGGATACGATGCCGGAGGATGAGGTGGTTTCCAGTCAGGCTACCATCAGTGAGAATTCTACGCTGAAAGTCAAGTACACTGTCATGGACCGTACTCTCGGCGCATTGTCCAAGACGTCTTATTTCACAACGCTTTATCAGTGGGGACGTAAGGATCCGATTCCTAACAGTACTGTTTATTATGTGGATGGTCAGGCCGCCGAGATAGAGACGACTTATCCGGTCCACAAGCCTGGTTCGGCAGCAGATGCGACAATCCTTACCTCTATTCAGCATCCGGAGTGCATCATAGATGACTATAAGGGTCAGGCAGGAGATTGGCTTGCCAGTGACAAGACCAATAATTATAATCTCCTGTGGGGAGATAATAATACCACTTATGTGTTTAATAAATCCAAGCCTGCTGCAGGAAAAGGATGGACAAAAGGCAAAACCATCTACGACCCGTGTCCATCCGGTTATAGGGTTTCCAGCAAATTTGCGTGGACTGGATTCTGTGGCTCGTCTTCCGGGGATACAAAAAATATAGACTACATTAATTTCGTCAAATACGAGAACGGCTACTACTTCAAGAAGAATTCCAGCGATGGCATCGGAATCTATTTCCCTATGACAGGTTCCAGAGGATGCAAGACCGGTTCGTTATGGGTTGGAAGTGGTGCAAGTGCTTACAGTTCATTGAATCACGATGCTTCATATTGGGCGAGTGCTCCGTCGCAAAATCTCGGAAAAGGTGCAAGAATGAGCATCAGTCCTTATGTCGCTTCACCATCTTCATCGACTCAAACCAGTGCCAACAGCATCAATACAGTTGATGAGTCCGGAAATAGGTCCGCAGCTCATCCGGTCCGCTGCATACGGGAATAACCGAATCCGTCTGTTGATTTCGGACAAAGCCTGACCAAAACACTGAGCGCCAATATTCGGAATCCATGAATATTGGCGCTCGGTGTATATCTATGTCGCTCTGACCGACTGGCATGTAACGCTTATTTGTCGGCCTCGTGACTGCCTTCCTCTTCCTCCTTAGGAAGAACGATAGGACGGAATCGCTTCTGTCTGCGCTCCCAACGCTCACGTGCAAACTGCTGCATGTCGATTGCCTGGTCGTTCTCGTCGATGATTTCCAGACCGAGGATAGTCTCGATTATGTCCTCGAGGGTTATGATGCCCTGGAAACAGCCGTATTCGTCGATGATGAGAGCCATCTGCTCATGCTTCTTGAGCAATTCCTCCCAGATATGTCCGCAGGAATCCTCCTCCTTGAAATAGGATATAGGGCGTTTCAGTTCCACCAGTCTCTTGTCGAACTCGTCATCTGCGAGGCCCTCCAGAGCATCGCTCAAGAGAATATAGCCGGTGATGTATTCCGGCGAATCCCCATAGACAGGAATTCTGGAGAAATGCAGGTAAGTCTCGTTCTTGTAGAAATTTTTCAATGTCATGTTCTCCTGGGCCGTCATCGCTACAATTCTCGGAGTCATCACATCGCAGGCCTGCACCTTGTCCAGCTTCATGATATTCTGGATGACCTTGTTCTCGTCAGAGTCTATCACACCCTCCTCCAGACCGATGTTCGCCATCGCCGTCACCTCGTCCCTGCTCACGGTCGCCTCGTCCTCATCCTTGCTCAACAGATTGGTAATCAGCTGGACAATGATGACAAGCGGCCACATCAGTATGGTAAGGAAAGAGATTACTGATGTCACGAAACCCATCAGATTCTTCCAGTATGTCGTTCCGATAGTCTTCGGGACAATCTCCGAAAACACCAGCACCAGCAATGTTGTCAATGCCGAGATGATGCCGAACCAGGTGCTTCCGAACAATATCGTTGCCTGGCGTCCCACAGCCGCTGCGCCCAGAGTGTTCGCGATTGTGTTCAATGACAGAATTGCAGCCAGTGGCCTGTCCGGATCGGATTTGAACTTGAAAAACTTTTCTGCAGGCTTGTATCCCTGCTCCTTCTTCATCGTTATGAATGAGAGCGGAGTTGACATCAATACCGATTCCAGAAGAGAGCAAAGGAACGAAATCCCCAGCGTTCCAAGCATATAAATTATAAGCAGTGTCATACTGTGTTCTTAGTATATTCCGCAAACATACATAAAAAATATGGATTTCATGACCTGTCATTGATAAAAAATACGGCCCCAGGTCGCCGAACTGCGACTCTGGAGCCTTTCCTATGAAGCGAAATTAAATGCTATTTGAATTTTCCTTCGTTTACGAAGTCATTGTATTCCTTCATCTCGTCATCCCAACCAGTGTATTTCATGCCCTTTACAACATACTTCTTGACTGTACCGTCCGGGTAAGCCCTTGAATAAGAATCGATTTCTATTGTGTCGATCTTGTTGCCATTGTTCGTGCCCGTAGTTCCGCCGGTAACGATTTTCCCGCTGAAGGAAATTGTGTAGTCCTTGTAACCCAGTTTGGTTGCTGCTGTATAGTAGCCTCCCTGGCCGGATCCTGCACCTTCGAGATATGGATTCCATGCGGTTCTCGGCTCGGTAGCCGTGATACCTGAGCATGTGAACGTCTGTTCTTTCAGATTGACATCGACTTTGAAGCGGACGGCGTCCAGATATAACGTGCTGTTGAGAGACGTGGCGGCAGGGTTCAAGTCGGTAATGGTGACCCAAGCTTTGTCTGAATCATTGAAAGTCGTGTTCGTGATAAGGACAGCAAACACTGTGGATGGCTGTGTGGAACCATTCTCGTAGGCGAATGTGACATACTTTCCATCTATCTTCGAGATGGCAGTCATTTCGGGGTCATCGACCTTGTATGTCTCACATGAAATGACCGAGAATACGGCCGCCGACATCAATGCGAGGCTTTTGATTATTTTATTCATAATTCATTCATTTTAAGTTGATACGATCCTTATTTATGCCACCACATCTTCACGTTCAGAGCTACAGGCTCAGGTGAGTTGACGTTATATGTGGCTGAAGTCTTGGAATAGAGGAAACGCTGCGGATAACCGCTGTCCAATACACCATGATAGTCAGTGATCGTCTTTCCTCTTGTAGGGTAGCCTGTCCTGTTGAGGTCGAACCAGGATTCTGTAGGCATACAGCGGACGTTGGATGCCCATTTGTGATTAATAATCTGCTCTACCATGCTCTCGGCGCTTCCTGATTTGAAGGCGTATGGGCCGGCCAACAGAGTCTGGGCGTCAGCCTCCTTGCATTTTGCTCTTGTAAAAGCAGCCTTGATTGCTGTTTCATAGGCAGTCTTTGCTTTTGCCGCGTTGCCAAGTCTTGCATAAGCCTCTGCCTTGAGGAATTCAGCCTCATCTACAGTCCCGAAATATACCGGATCTATCGCGCCTATGGCCAGACGGCTGGTCTTGGTAGGGTCACTAGCCAGACCATATTGCTCTCCTCTGAATTTTCCGTCAGGATTGCTGTCGTAGTAATAAGCGAATCTCGGGTCTGATGCGTCGAGTACATTGGTGATATCTGAACAAGCTCTGATGTTCATGTTGGAGTTGAGTTTACGACGGTCGTTCTCGTAAAGAGGATTGGACTTGTCGGAAGCATCGAGGAAATTGTCGAATGCCGCGTCCTGTTTAAGGAGGTTGTCCTCGGAGAGAAGTGCCTCTATCTTGGACTTGTTGGTGTTGAAATCACGCAACATCATCTTGAGGTAGAGGGTGTTTGCGAACTGGAGCCATCCGTCGATATTGCCTCCGAACACCATGTCCGAAGAAGCCGACAGATTGTTTGATTCGTCAGTCTTGGCCTTGGCATGAAGTCCGCGAACCTCTTCGAGAATGCCGATGATATGTTTCTGCATATCCTCGCCTGAATCGAAATGAGGATTCTGTGATTCAGTCAGATACCCTTCCGAGTAGGCGACTTTGTCGTAGAGGCTGGTTAGAAGATACAGATTGTAGGCCAGCATTGTCTTTGCTTCCATTATATAATTTGTGTTGCCTTCTTCAGCCTCACCCTTGGTTATGATTTCCTTCAATGTCGGCATGATCGAACCATAGAAGTAACTCCACGGGCTGGTGAAAGATGAATTGGTGACATCGTAGGTCATGTGGGTGTAGTACTGGTTGGCGGTGCTGCACTGGTTGACATACTGTGCCCAGAAATAGCCGTACAAGTTGATGTCATAACCTACCTTGTAGGCTGTCATGAGCTGTGTCGTAGGAAGGAGGCTCTTTATCTTCGCATCCGCCACGTAGTTCGGATTCGTATTGATGTCCAGCCAACTCTTGCAGCTTCCCATCGAAAGAAGTGCAAGCGCTGAGGCGAAATATGTATATATCTTTTTCATAATCAATCCTAGTTAAATAATTAGAATACAATCTTTACGCTACCACCGAACGTCCTGGTGGACGGTGCTGAGAAATACTCTCCGTACTGGGATGTCAGGTCATTGCCGTAGTTGGTGTTGTCCGGATCCACGAGTCCCTGCTTAGGAGTCCACATGAGGAGATTTCTGCCGACCAGAGAAACATTGATCGATGACAGCCATCTGACATTTTCGAACCACTTGTCAGGAAGAGTGTACGAAATGTTCAGTTCGCGGAGTTTCACGTATGTCTTGTCGATAAGGAAATCGCGATATACAGAGTAATTGTTGGAGTTGTTATACAGTCCGTGAACATTATAGAAAGAGTTTATCGGTCTGTCATTTTCCGCATAGACAGGGTTGCCTGCTCCGTCTTTTCCTACCTGAATCACTGAATTCGGATAAATCCAAGGATCTCTCAGGTTGTACATTGTCTCTTCTGCGTTACCGGTGAAGTAAAGAGTTGACTTGGTAGCTGAGTACATGAGACCGCCATGACGGAAGTCGAAGTTGAATCCGAGTGAGAGTCTCTTGTAGCGGATTGTGTTGTTCAGACCCATAGTGTAGTCTTCTTCAGCCTTTCCGAGAGTGGTGTAATTCGATTCATCGTATGTAGGGAGACCCGTGTTCTGGTTCACGATAGTCATGCCGTAATATGGACTGGACTTGTCTTCCACCTTATTGATTTTGTAGTCAACCCATGTTGTGAGAGACTCTCCGACCTTCGCCTTCAGCTGAGGTCCCTTTGTGAGACCGTAGATCTGGTACTCCTGAACGTCATCCCAAAGTGACTTGACCGTGTTGTTGTTCTTTGAGAAAGTGTAGCCGAGATGCCATTCCCAATCCTTGGTCCTTACAGGTACGATTCCTACGGACAATTCGATACCCTTGTTCTGGATTTTGCCGATGTTGCGTACTGCTGAAGTGTGTCCTGACTCAGGTGCAAGTGTCGCGGAGATGATCTGGTTCTTGGTTATCTTGTTGTAGAGGGCAACGTCGAAACTCAGCCGGTTGTCGAAGAATCTTGCGTCGATACCGATTTCCGCCTCTGTGGAAATCTCAGGCTTCAGGTCTGTCGAAGGAACTCTGCTGCTCTTTATGAGTCCCGAGAAACTGTTCAGAGGGAATGTGAGGCTTCCGAATCCGCCGCCTGCAGAACTGAGATAGTAGTATGCCGATGTATAATATGTAGGTGCATCGTTACCTGTCTGGCCGTATCCTCCGCGAATCTTGAGGAAACTGATGACACTGTTCTTCATCGAAGGAATCAATTCCGTGAGGATGACTGAACCGTTCACTCCGTAGTAGAAGAACGAATTGTTATCGATAGGAAGTGTTGACGACCAGTCGTTTCTGGCTGACAATGTGAGATATACGGAGTTTCTCCAACCGAAGTCGGCCTGTGCGAACACTCCCATGAGGCGACGCTTTGTGATCTCTGAACTTGCTGTCGGTGTGGCTCCGCTGGTATTCATGAAACTTGCCCATTCTTCGATGGCGACTCCGCTCAAATTTCCATATAATCCGGAACCGGTTCTCTGGTTTACGTTAAGTCCCGCTACACCGTGGAGAGACCAGTCCTTGCCGAAGGTATAGTCGGCATTCAGCAGGAAGTTCGCGTCCACCTGTGAAGTCCTGTATGAAGTCTCAGAATATGAACCGTTCTCCGGTGTCGCTCCGTTGACGTCAGAATAGGAACCAGGGTTGAAGGTCCAGATGTCAGTATAAGTCTTCTGGATGTAGTTGGTAACATCGAGACCACCTCTGGTGATGAACTGCAGGCCTTTTGTAAGCTGGAGGCCGAATTCAATGTTGCCGAAAATTCGGTCGTCCGAATAGGTCGAATAGTTGTGGTCGAGAATCCACCATGGGTTCATGGCATACGGAGTGTAGTAGTTGTCCGCATTATTGTAGATGCTCTTGTAGTCTTTCAGCTCGCCATAATCGACGTTCACAGGATACTGGATGATGTTCTGATAGATGGTCGCACCTCCGCTTCCCTGTCCGGTCATGTTGTTTCTCACGTCCTTGCGGATGTAGTTGATGCTGTAGTTCAGCCAAGCAAGACCGTCATTGATCTTGGTGTTGCCTCGGAACGAGAAGTTGTGTCTCTTGTAGTAGTCGTTGCTTCCCGGAAGAATGCCGTTCGAGTAGATGTTGCCGTAGGAAGCCACGAAACCTGTGGTCTTGCTTCCTCCCTTGACACTGACGGTATTGTTTGTCTCAAATCCGGTCGCATAGAAGTTCTTCAGCGAATTCTTCTTGAAAGAGAAGTCGGTGAATGAAGGGTCCGCGCCGTTGTACTGATGGGCGCCCGGTCTCCATTCCACTCGTCTTCCGTCGAGGAGGTTACCCCATGAACCGTTCTCTGTCATAGAGTAGTTTCCGAAAGGATTGCCGTCAGGCGAGTAGAACCAGCCTGCACCGAATTTATTCTGTAACTGAGGGATTCTCAGTACTGTGCTGGCTTGGAACGAGCCGTCGTAGGTGACCTTTACTTCCTCATTCTGCGAACCGCGTTTTGTCGTGATGAGAATCGCACCGTTGCCTGCACGTGAACCGTAAAGGGCAGTAGCTGAAGCACCCTTGAGGACAGTGATGGACTCGACATCCTCAGGGTTGATGTCGGCAGCCTGGTTACCGAAGTCGATGGAGTTGTTCAGGCCGTGGCTTCCCATTGCGCCGTTTGAGATAGGCACACCATCGATAACGTACAACGGAGCATTGCTTGCGAGTGATGAATAACCTCTGACGATGACCTTCTGGGATGTTCCGGTGGCTCCGGCAGAGGAAATCTGCATACCTGCGACCTTTCCTGCCAGTCCCGAGAGGACGTCTGCTGAGCGACCCTTCGTCAATTCGTCTGAACGGACTGTTGTGGATGCGTAACCAAGAGTCTTTTCCTGACGGGTCATACCGGTTGCAGTCACGACAACCTCGTCCAATCCCACTGCGTCGATCGACAGGACGACATTGATTACGTCTTCTGTGCCTATAGGTACGATAGCATCTTTCATTCCGAAGAATGTTACCTTAAGAACTGTGCCCTTGTGGACTTTCAATGAGTATTTTCCGTCTGTATCAGTGACTGTTCCGATGTTTGTACCTTCGACAAACACGGCCGCTCCTGGAATAGGGAATCCGTCTTCAGCTCCTGTAACAGTACCGGTAATGATTCTGTTCTGGGCTAAAGCTACGCTCATGCCTAAAAACAGGCATAGCGCGAAAGTTAGAAGTTTTTTACCCATAAGCTTTAATTTTTTTGTGAAATCTTACGATATGTGGTTAATAATTGTAAGGTGTCTTGGGTGATTTGCTTTCAAATTGAATAACGCTTGTGTCTTAGTGTAATTCTAAAAATGTTGATTATAAGTGCTTTATACTCGTGTTGAGCGCAATATAGGTAGGTTATTTTGAAAAAACAACAGTTCAAGGCAAAAAACTTAAACGTTTTTTATTTTTAATACAAAAGGTTTTAAATTACACTTTTGGTATTTTTGACTTTTAAAATGTTATTTTTGGCGGATTGAGTCTTACATGTTTTAATTGATGTCCAGGCCGGTTTTTCGCCTTCTATCCCACAACTGATTTCATTTTCGGGGATTTGATATATCTTTGCAGCCGTTTACAATTCGACAAAAGATGAGAAAAACCATATTGATTACATTGGCTGCAGCTGTAATGTGCTGTGTATCAACTAAAACTTATTCCAAATCGCCGCGTGGGACAAAAGAGGCCAGACAGACTGAGAAAAAGACCGGATGGGAATTCGGTGTCCTGCCATGTCTTACATATTCTTCCGACATGGGTTTCCAGTATGGCGTATTCGGAGACTTCTATTATTATGGGGACGGCTCGACATATCCCAATTACAGAGACAAGATAAGTTATGAGGCTTCCCATTTCACCAAGGGACTGACTAGACTGTATCTGGCATATGACAGCAAAGTGCTGATTCCCAAGGTCCGGACTACTTTAAGCTTCACTTACATTGACGATCCTCTTTATAATTTCTGGGGGTTCAACGGTGCTGCTTCTCCCGTTTATAAGGCATTGACATCGAACAAATCCTATGCGTCTCAGATTCTGGACGGGACCATTCCGGCCTCTGATGCGGCTCTTTTCTCCTCTATGGGAGTGGACCCGTTGAAGAACATTTCCTATTATTGTACAAACCGCGACATTATAAGGGTTCTTGCTGATTTTCAGGGTAATATAACGCCTCATCTTCTATGGGCCGGCGGCATAAGCTACTGGAATTTCCGGATGGGAGATATCAATGAAGGGAAGTATGGCTATGATGCGAAGTCCACTTTGTACAATCACTATAAGCAGTATGGCGTAATCAGGGACTCGGAAGCAAAGGGAGGCAACAGACTGGAATTGAAGGCGGGACTGGTTTATGACAGCCGTGATTTCGAGACAGCTCCGAATAAGGGTATATGGTCAGAGATTTATGTAAACGGTTCCCCGGATGTTTTTGGGGACGGATTCAATTATCTCAAGTTAAGCGCCCATTTCCGTCATTATATCCGTATCCCTTTCGGCCTCAAAGTCGGTGACCCTGTGTTCGCTTACCATCTTGCATATCAGGGAACCGTAGCAGGCAAGGCTCCGTTCTATATCCAGCAGAATGTTACTGCCTTGGTTCTCAAGCAGTTGATGTCGGAAGGCCTGGGCAGTTCGAATACTCTCCGCGGTACCCATGCCAATCGTCTGATAGGCGACGGCTATGCCTGGGGTAATTTCGAACTTCGTATCAAGATAGTGAATTTCAAGTTGCTGAAGCAGAATTTCTACTTGGCTGCCAATCCGTTCTTTGACTGCGGTATGATTGTGCAGCCTTATCGTGTCCATGAGATGAGTGCCTTGCCTGAAATCGGTGTCCTGGCTCTCGAGGCTGGCTATAAACCGGCTGAAACTGAGAAGTATATCCGTAACATGGCGCACCAGTTCATCTATAGCGGAGGCGTCGGCCTGAAATTGGCCTGGAACCAGAACTTCATTGCCTCTGCCGAGGTGGCACACAATTTCAACACCGGTATCGGTGCCCCGTTCTGGATTTCCCTCGGCACGAATTATTGCTTCTAGGAAGTGTTTGCGGACAGTGTCAATGATAGTCAGGCCCTGCCTGAGGGACTACTTCCTGATGATTTCCACATCGTTTCCGCAGTCGTATATAGCCTCCTTGTCCATGTACGTCACACTGGACGGAACATATACTTTCCTGAGGTTCCGGCACTTCTCCACGGCATAGGCCTCGATTCTTTCCGTTCCTTCCGCGAAAACTATCTCCTCTACGTTCTCCAGATGGTAGATGAAATTCTTTTCGATGACCTTCACCGGCTTGAGTTCCAGTTTCGTTATCGCCGACGGAATGAAGTACGGCGCATCGTTACCTATATTGTATAGCACATTCTTGTATGCGGTCAGAAACTTGTTTGCAGGGTCAACATTGATTTCACGCAGTGAACTGAAGTTGCTGCTCAGATAGACCGTGTTCTCCCCGACACTCTCCACATTGCTTCCAAGATACAATTTCGTGAAAGACCCGCTGACCTTTTTTGCAGGGCAGAAAGTCGTGATTCTGAAACCGTTGACACTGAACGGAACCATCACATAATCAAGTTCGGAGTCCTTAACCTCTGCAACATTGAGGTCTCCCTCCCCGAAATTATACGCGAATCCCTCGTCCTCGAACAGATTGAAATCGGCCCTTGTCGGCTGAAGTACATCGCGATATTTCCCGGTGTCATCCATTTTGTAGTCAATGCCGTTTGTAGGGTCGCTGACGTGCCATTCTCCATTCACATATGCGTAATTCCAAGCGTGGCCGCCAATCCCGACGAGCCAGCCGTTCACGCACATTGCCGGAATGTCCTGACTCTGGCACATTATCTTGAACAGATTTGCATAACCCTGGCAGACGCAGACCCTATGAATGAAAACATCGTACGGGTCGAGATATATGGTCTCGTTTCCGCTGCCGTACCTGACATTCTTCACGATCCAACTGAAAATATTGTCGTATGTCTGAATCTTGCTCTCAGCCTTCAGGTTATTGTCAATGAATTGCCTGATCTCAGAAAACTGCTTCTCCGTAATCTTCGTTTCGCCCGGTGCCAATGTCCTTGCAGGGTCCGTTGCCGTCAATAAATCGCGCAGCGCGAGTGCCCCGTCTGCCGGCAGCCGCTTCGCCCCGTCATCTTTGGGAAAGTCAATGCTGACCGGCGGTTCCTTGTCAGGAATCTGTTCACTGCCGTTCTCTTTTCCGCAGGACGCGAATCCCAGGACTGCTATCAATGTTATAATTAGTACCTTATTGTTCATATGTCTTTCGTTTGCAGCGGCAAATGTAATATTATTTCATTGTCATTGATGCGAATAATTCATATCTTTACGGGAAATTGCTAGAAAAATGAAAAAGATATTAGCAGCATTGGCATTGACCTTTATCGCGACGGCGTCATTGGCGCAGACGGGGACTTGGAGCGGCAGGTTGGAAGTTTCCGGCGCGACGCTTTCGCTAGTTTTTCACATGGGCGACAGCACCGCCACTCTCGATGTGCCAGACCAGGGCGCGAAGCAGATTCCGGTATCGGTAAAACGCTCCGCCTTTGGTTCTATTGAGTTGGAAGTACCGTCCATAAATGCCTCATACAAAGGACTTTGGACAGGTAAACTCATCACAGGGACATATACGCAGAACGGAATGTCGTTTCCGCTGCCGTTGACACCCGGAGCCCCAGTTCTGAGTCGTCCCCAGACCCCTGTCGGGCCATTTGCCTATGTCAATGCCGATGTTTCGTTTTCCAATGGTGATGCTGTTCTGAAAGGGACATTGACAATGCCGGAGAACTGTTCCCGGGAGACTCCTGTGCTCCTCATGGTTACCGGAAGCGGGCTGCAGAATCGGGACGAGGCAGTGTTCGGTCATAAGCCGTTTGCGGTGATTGCCGATGCGTTTGCCAATGCCGGTATCGCGACATTGAGATATGATGACAGGGGATTCGGCGAGTCCACAGGCGATGTCGTTTCGTGTACCACGGAGGACTTGAAGAACGATGCTCTTGCCGGGATTGGTCTTCTGCGTGGGAAGTTTGACCATGTCGGTGTGCTCGGGCACAGTGAAGGAGGAACCATTGCCCTGATGTTGGCTGCGGAGGGCAAGGCGGATTTCGTGATAAGTCTGGCAGGTATGGTTGCCTCCGGCTCCGAGACTCTTCTGGACCAGAACCGTCGTGCGCTCCAGATGGCCGGGATGCCAGAATCCGAGATCAGCAACTATTGCAGATTTCTGGCTGACGCCTACGAGGCTGTTGTCAATGATATGCCGTTTCCATCTCCTGAAAGTTATTATCTCTCTGCTGCTCTCAAGCAGAATGCGTCTATGCTAAGCGCTTCACTGAAAACGCCTTACATGAAACATTTCTTGAAGATGAATGTGTCGGACATCTTAGGCTCCGTCAAGTGCCCGGTAATGGCCCTCAATGGCACCAAGGACATTCAGGTGTCTTGTGACCGGAATCTCTCCCTTCTCCGCCAAGGTCTGCCCGGCGGCTATTCCGAGTCGGTTCCTGCGGCGGACTCCAGTTCAGACCTTGGCTCCGGTTCAGGCTCAAATTTCCGGTCTGCTACCGCTCCAACCGCAGAAACCCGTTCCGTTTCCCGGTCCTCCTCTGTATCTGTTTCCGAGAATTCTTATATCAATGTCATCAAGGCAGAAGCCGGCCTGAACCACCTCTTCCAGCACTGTCGGACTGGAGCGGTATCGGAATACAAGGAAATCGAAGAAACCTTCTCCCAAGATGTCCTCGCCGAAATGATAACCTGGGTGCATACCCTCTTTGCCCGCTGAGCGTGAGGAATTGTCATGCTTCCTTCTGTTCCGTTGTTTTGTCGGCAAGGAGCAGAGGTGCTCTGCGTATGGTAATTTTGCTGCTTTCTGTATCGTAGATGATTTGTGAACTGTTTCCTCTTTCATTCACGTCATTATCTTTGATATATTTTGAGACGGCATTTCTGAGTGACGCGTATGACAAACCGATTTGTTCGGGGGAGAACATTGAATATATTGCTGATAGTGAACCAAATGTATATATTTCGCCTCCGTTCTTGAATATTAGCGAAATCACGCTCTGTCCCTTTTTCATTGAATCCTGTTTTTTGCCTTGCTTGGCCAAATATACGACTTATTTTTGATTTGTGACAAATATCTGAAAAAAGCAATAGTTGCTATTGCAAATATATCATATTCGTCATATCTTTGATTGGCCTTACAATGTTTCTGGCTACCGCAAAAAAACGGTGTAAATATCGGCCTGATTTTACACCGTTTAGCTCAAAATGATAAATTGGTGTAAAAAATGGCGTTTTTTTACACCGAATAGTGGTCAGGTCCAGTTGCCGGCAAACTATCGGGCAGACTGACCGGAAACAAAACGCAAAACCAAAACATAACTCAAAACGGAAATAACTATGGCAACATTTAGAGAAAAAGAAAATTACTGCCGGCGCACGTTTGATGAAAACGGGCCATATTGGCATCTATATACATCTGGCAAGGAAACGCCGTTGATGTTCAGAACCGAGGACGACTATGTGTTTGCAATGAATGTAATTGCCCAGATGGCCTTTGAATATCATGATATTAGAATCCTTACCTTTGAGATAATGGGAAATCATATCCATATTTTGGCGGAGGGACATTCTGACAGGCTTCTGACTGCATTCACATTTCTGAAGAAACGCTTGACTCGCGGTATGAAGGAGAGTTTTCCGGGTGGCCTTCCTGATGGGTTTTCACCGACATTGAAGGAAGTGTCAGATTTGGAAGCAATGCGAAATACTATTGTCTATGTCAACCGAAATGGTTTTGTCTCGGATTGTAATGTTACTCCGTACAGTTATCCATGGGGTGCAGGGCCCTATTATTTTGGACATGAGCCGGTGACTGCGACTACTTTTCATGATATTACAACTAAACAGGGCAGAAATATGTTTCGTGGCCGTATCCCGGATATACCTGATAGTTGGCCAGTTGCCGACAGTTTTGTTCTTCCTGTTGCATATTGTTCAATCAAGTTTGCCAAAGCCATGTTCAGGGATGCTCATCATTATTTTTCAATGCTATGCCGTAATCTGGAAAGTTATAGCGGTGTGGCGGCTGAAATTGATGACCAGGACTATCTGACTGATGGTGAACTGTTTGCCCGACTTGCAGATATAATCAGGCAACGTCACCGGAAGACCTCATTGCGAGAACTGTCAAAAGCTCAGAAACTGGATCTCGCACGCGCTCTCCATTATGACTACAGATGTTCCAATGGCCAGCTCCGTCGTGTCATCGGTCTTACGCAGTATGAAGTCGATACACTGTTTCCATTGAAACAATCATCAGACATAGGACAGTAAAGCTCACGCGCATTTTTTGCGATAATGAAAAAATATTTATCTTTACGGGCGGACATTGGTCTGGGGAATGTGAAAAATCATTGAATGACAATTAATTGATATTATTATGATACTTACTACAACACCGACCGTTGAAGGTCACAGCATCAGGGAATACCGCGGTATTGTCTGCGGGGAAGTCGTTGCCGGCGTCAATTTCATCAAGGACTTCACCGCAAGCATCCGGAACGTCATCGGCGGCCGTTCGGGCTCATACGAAAACGAATTGATCAAGGCCAGGGAAAATGCATTGAAAGAAATGTCGGACCGCGCGAGAGAACTTGGTGCCAATGCTGTCGTCGGCATTGACATAGATTATGAGGCTCTGGGCGTGGACAACGGAATGTTGATGGCGACAGCCTCCGGAACCGCGGTTGTGATAGATTGACAGAATAATCCCCTCATATTCGATTGAATGTGAGGGGTTTTAAGTAATACAGGGACTTATAAATCTTCGAGTATTACCCTTATGTGAATATCGTCTCCCGGGTCGGAATCCTTGCAGCTCCAGAACTCTGTGGCCGGCAGTCCCGGAATGCCCCTCACCGTGCATGCAATCTTTCCGTCGGCATTGATAATGTAAGACAGGACCTCATTCGTCTTGTCATCATCTTTATACAGGACGAATCCCTCTCTGTCGCTGGAGGCGCCGAAGATCCACATGAGGAACATGCTTCCGGCATCGAAATCTGTCGATTCATATTCCTCATAAGAAGAAAACTCGAAAGGATATTTCTTGTCCGAATACCTTACCTGACACGTTCCGTCACTGTTGATATTGATGCGTGCATCCACAAGCAGACTGTCAGAATCATTTTCAGTGCGCATCTTTCTGAAGGGGATGGAGTATTCATAACCCTTGCCGCAGTCGTAAATGCCTGTCAATGTGTAAATTGGACTCCAGTCGCCGTCGCCTCTCTTTATGTATATGCTGCCGAGCGATGCTGTCAACGGAATACCAATCATGAAGTCATTGTCATTGCACTTGAGGTAGATGAAATTTCCGTCTGCCTTCACCTGCTTATACTCGTTCCAGACCTCATGCCTTTCAGCCGGACGATACTCGTACCAGTCCATGCCGTCCCTCACGAAATAGCCGCCTTTATAGCAATAGATGTCCTTTGCAAAATCAGGTAGATAATCATAGATTTCGCTTGTGGTATATATCTGGGTCCAGTCTTCTCCTGGTTTGGCATAGAAGAAATTGGCTGAAGCCGTTTTCGGGACACTCACACTGCAGGCGGAATTCTTGATGTTGAAGAAATTGGCCTCCTCATTATACTGCTCGTAAGAAGCCCAGACACCTGTCTTGTAATCAGGACGATACTCCTCCCAATGCGAACCGTTTCTCAGAAAATAACCACCGTCATAAGAGTAGATGCCTGTTTGGCCGAATGCCGGAATCAATGTCGGAATCAATGCCAGTATGCTCACCAGAAGAAATCGATATTTCATAATATTTTCTATTTGAAGTTCCCTCAACAAAACCTGCAAATATATCAATTTATGAGAGAATAATCATCAGTTTTTTTGTCAATGCTACCGGATATGCCGTATGCCGGAATCACTGTCCCGGCATGTCTGAAAATCGTGGTGTTTCGTTTTCTGGTAGCAATTACGTATGAAAAACAGCGAAATTACGTAAAATTACGTATTTGCTTGGCTGCTGATACTCAGTACCTTTGGCGTGTGCCGTCATTGGCATTGACAAGGTTGAAATATTATATAACAATTTTAAAACAAGAACACTATGAAACGAGTATTATCAATCCTTCTGCTGGCATTGACAATTCCCGTATTGGTGAATTGCAAGAAGGACAAGCATCCTTCAGAAGCCAAAGGCCTCAGCATAACTCCTGCTGTTGTGGAATTATCGGATGGGGAACAATTGCAGCTCGAAGTCAAGACGAGTCCGGAGAATGCTTCGGACCGCGATGATATTCTGGCATCCGTTGTCTGGAAATCAAAAGACGAATCAGTCGTTACAGTTGACAATAAAGGTTTGTTGACAGGAATGCTGGGTGGAGAGACCACGGTTACTGCATCAACTCCTGACGGAAGTCTTTCGGCAAGCTGTAAAGTGACCGTGAAGATGGTACTTACTGATGACAAGGATGTTACTGCTTATTTTGACCCTTATTTTGCGCATGCTCTAAGTCTTTGCGGGGCAATCAAGGATCCCGAAAAGATTACTTATGCGGATGTGAAAGACGTTACGGAAGCATTCATACCTGTAGCCTGGAAAACCAGAATAGAATCTGTCAGAGGACTGGAATTGATGCCTGCCCTGAAAGATCTTTCTGTATATGGTTGCGTGAACCTCACCGAACTGAACGTAAGTAACTGTACGAAACTCGAGTCTCTCGTGGCAGATGAAACCAAGTTGACGACCTTGGATTTGAGCAATTGCCCGCTGCTGCATTCTTTTTCTGCGGAGAAGAGCCAATTGTCCCAGATTACATGGGGAGAGAAGAATGAATTGGTTGACGTGAATTTGAATGAAAATGCACTGAAGGTTGCCGATATGGGGTCTATGCCTAAACTGGAATACTTGAATCTCGAGCGTAATGAAATTGAAGAACTCCACTTGGACGGGTGCCCGAAGTTGAAGAATTTATTTGTTTCTTACAATAAACTGAAGAGTGTTGATGTCTCCGGATGTCCGGAAATCGAATTGCGCAGTCTTTACTATAATCCTGGAGAAAATGGAGTCTTCAAAGTCTATCACCCGTCTATTACCACGCACTACGGCTTGACCAGTTGGCTGATGACACCTGGAGATGAACGCAGCAGGGTAACCATGATGTTGTATTGTGAGAAGGCCCCTAGAATCAAGACTCAGCCACAGAGTGTTACGGTGTCCTCTGGTGAACAGTTCTGGCTTGAGGTTGAAATGGAGTCTGATACTGGAAACCTGCAATATCTTTGGTTTCTGGGAGTAGAATCTGAGTTACAGGACGGGTTGAAAGTTTTCGGTTTGTATCCGTTGGAAGATCAGTCGTCATCCGACATGGAAGTAAGTGGCAGCAATACAAATGAATTGAAAATGACAATCCGGTACAATAAGTCAGAGATAGATCCGAATACCAGTAATTATTCCTTCGTTTGCTACATTTGTGATACGGACAAGAAGACTGTGACATACTCCGCTCCAGCTAAAGTAACTTTCAAGTAGCATAGATTTGCAAGCTTGGAACTTGCAAATGAAAACCGCCCTCGCAACATATTCGCGGGGCGGTTTTCGATTAATCGGCTTCCTGATCTTCTATTCGGTGTCGACAAGTCTGCCTATTGAACGGAATCTGTCAATGATATAGCGGATGCGCAGTTCATAAGAAGACTCTGTCGTCTTGATGATCTTCTTGTCCGTGTCTTCAAGGAACGGCAGGAAAGCCATGTTGTCTATGATCTTTCCGTCCGGGTCACGATGTGACAGCCCGAGAGTCACAAGAGTGAGTGAACTGATATGGAGTTCCGGCCACATGGTGCCGTCTTTCTCGGTAACGCGGATGATGCCTTCTCCCTTTCCGGTGTTCTCTATCGTATATTTCCTGGCAAGAGATTCGACAATGTAATAATTCTTGTCGTCCTTGTCGAGTTTGGACTTCAAAGCGAAATTGATTGTCGAATTCGCACTGTTGAACCGGATTACAAGATCCTCTGAACCGCTTCCCACTTCATCCGGAAGCAGAGTCCACCAGTCGCCGGAAAGCATAACGTCTGATTTTGAGCAGGAGTTCAGGAACATTGCTGAAACGAATGTCAGAATGACTAAAAAGATTTTTTTCATAATATGATGTTTTGGTTTGATTATTTCGATATGAGAATTGGTCGTCTCGGCAAAGGAATAGAATTATATCTGATAAAGCAATACGTAATATTACGTATTTTCCATGTTTTTATACGTAGGAATTGCTAAGATGATGCTGGTTATTTTTCGAAGGTTACTAAATTTGCATTGATAGAACAAAAAAAACATATGAGCAAGAAACCGAACAGAGTAACACAATATAAGATTGCAAACGAGAAGTTCCTCGAGGCCAAGGCGCAGGAGGAAGGCGTGAAAGTGCTGGAAAGCGGAATCATAATGCGTCAGCTTGAAGTCGGTACCGGAGACAAATATCCGACATTGAACAGCATAGTATTCGTGAACTATACCGGCAAACTGATAGACGGAACTGTATTCGACACTACTGAGGGAGAGCCGCTTCCGGCATGTTTCCGTGTCCGCGAGCTCATCGTCGGCTGGCAGGCAGCCCTTACAAGAATGCACGCCGGCGACAAATATGAGGTCACCATCCCTGCCAAATACGGGTACGGGTCAATGAAAATGGACGACATACCTGCGCACAGTACGCTGATATTCACCCTCGAACTGCTGAAGATACAGTAACCTTCGTTTCGCAGTTCAGATAACTTGCGAAACTAGAGTTCAGTAACTACTGGTTACGTATCTTGTTGCCGAGAATAAATCCGAAGATACCGGTCAGAATTATACCGATCGTGGTCTGCACTACATTGAGCATGTCCACGAACGGAGACACGTCACGCAATATGTCCGAATCCATGCCAGCCATGTTCTTCAGGCTGACTGCAAGAGCCTGACTGTATTCCAGAAGAGAGACATTCGATGTGAACGCCCATGCAAAAATGAAGACGGTAAGAATATAAGTCATTATCATCCTGAACATTGACTCTCCGAATCCGAAGAATATGTCAGAGAAATAATTGACGAGGATACTCCAGGTATTGACAATCTTCCGTCCGATGCTGACCCTTGGGTTGGCGTAGTCCGAAATCATCCTGCGGCGTTCCATCCTGCGTCCGCGGACATAGGCCCAGTTGCCGTCCGCAATATAGCCTTTGCCCGACCAGAGTGCATTGAAATTCTTGAACAGTTCCTCGGCTTCCAGCCAACGTCCTTTGAGCGCCCCTTCCGGACTCCAGTCGGACTGGCGGTTCAGGTCGTTCTTCCTGTCTCCGGTCCCCAAATCGTGCCAGTCACACAGGAATTTCCTGTATGCCTTCTTGTCCTGTTGGAGCAGACGCCCGTCCTTCAGATTGTCCTTGCGGATTACCGCAGAGTCCCCGAAATAGCATTTCGTGAAGCTGCAATCCCCGAAAGTGCTATGGTTGAATATGACAATGCCTTCAAACAGAGCCCTGTAGAAGTCGCAGAACTCTACATTTGCATCCTCAAATGTGCCCGCCTCGATGTGGGCGTAGCGGAAGTCACACCAGGCGATGTCCGCTTTCCTGAATCGGCAGCGCAACAGGTTTGCACCCTTGAAACTTACCTGTCTCAGTTTGCAGGATGTAAAATCCACTCCTTCCAGCGTGGTGCCGGACAAATCTTCACCGACAAGCTCTCCGCTTTTCAGTTTCTTGTTCAGTTCTGTGATATCCATAGACTTTCCGAATTATTGCAGCAGACAAAGATAACTTATATTTACATACAATGTACGTACAACTTGACATTGTCAAATCTCCTCGCCGCCAAATCTTCCATGCTTATCAGAAAATTCATCATTCCGCAGTCGTAGAACCTCAGATTCCATCTGTCATCCTCATCCATCTGCAACAGCGAAACATATCCCGGCGCTTCCTCTCTGACCTCATCGAAAAACGGCACTCCAAGCAGCTTGTGTCCATATCCTTCCTCATCCGCCTCACCATAACCGATGGACTCAGCCGGCAGGCAGGCGTCATGACCGTCCTCATCCACGACAATATGTGTGTCAAGATGCTCAATGTCAGGTGAATAGATAACCTTATATGTTCCCTCTCGCCAGAAACCGAGCCCCTCGCAAGGCGCCTTCAAGTCCCCGAGAAAATAATCCAGATCCGCGAAAAAGTAAAGCATCCCCTCATGCGGAAGCAGATTCTCCGTGTCGGATTCCGCAATCTCCGCCAGCCGTATCTGACAAATGAAAGTCATCAGATCCTCGCCCTCGTCATCGCACACTCCGTCAGCCAGAAGTGGAAAGTCAATGCCGGAAGGCAAGTCAGGAAAGCCCCACCAATGGCTCTTTGCCTTCAGGCTCTCACCAGTCTGCTTAGTTATAATCTTAATTGCCATATAATCTGTAGTTTCAAGTCGGCATCAGAAGGACCTGGCCAGCGCTCTGGACAGAGACGATGCTTCTCTGACTCTTTCATCCACTTCTTCCGGGGAAAGATAGTCCAGATTCCAGGCAGCCACAGTAGTCACATCTCCCAGACCCCACAATGAAGACAGGGCCTGAAGATACGAACTGCCCTGGTCCCGGAGGCTTCCGGTCTCGATATTCATACCCCTTGTCGTAATATACATCACTTTCTTGCATTGGCACAGACCGACGCAAGTCTCTCCGTTGTCAGTGAACGTCACGCCGAAAAGAGACATGTTCTCGAAAAAAGTCTTCAATACTGCAGGAAAACTCATGTCCCAGAAAGGAGCGGCAACCACCAGCCTGTCGGCAGCGGCGATTTTTCTTGCCAATGCTACAATCGGTTCAGGGACAATGCCGGAGGTCCTTTCCGCCAGAACTTCAGGTGTGACAGGCAAAAGTCCGGCGGCATTGACATCAATGCATTCAATCTCGTACCTTGACGAGAGCGCCTCTTTAGCCGCTTCGAGAATCTTCCTTGTTCTGGACTCAGGCCTCATGCATGAGTCGATTACTAGAAGTCTTTCCATAATTTAAATTTTTCGCAAATTTAACAAGATTCCTCAAGATTCCTCCAATAATCTATATGAACTCTTCCGAACTGCCGGAAACTTCATAGCATATTTTCCTGACATGCGGATATTTTCAAAAAATTCTTATATTTGGGTGATATGAAATGGACTGGACAAAATTTTTATGGCCGATTTGCATTGGCTATATTATGTTTATTGTTTTCGGCACCGGCTTCCCGGGCGTCGGAAGTCTTCGCAGGGTCAAATCCAAGCAATGTCACAGATAAAGTCGCCGACAAAGTAACCGGCAAAATCACGACTGCCGACGGAGAGCCGTTGGCGGGGGCAAGCGTGATGATACGCGGAACCAAAATCGGAACGACCGCTGACATTGACGGAAACTACAGCATCAATGCTCCTGGAGAAGGCGAGTCTTATGTGCTTGTGTTCCAGTATCTTGGAATGAAAACCAAGGAAATCACTGTAAGTGGACAGAGAACTTTGGACGTGCGTCTGGAAGAAGACAACGAACTGGAAGGCTCTGTGATTGTCGGGGCCTATGGCACGAAACAAAGCAGGGAAGACCTCATCGGAAGTGCGTTTCAGGTCAATGCCGACCAACTTAAGGATAAGCCGAAAACCCGCATTGACAATCTCCTGAACGGCCTCGTGCCGGGCATGAGCATTGAACCGAATACGGATGCTGCAGGTACGACCAGAAGCCGATACGAGACCCGAATCAGGGGCGATGCTTCCCTGAGCGCATCTAACGAACCCCTTTGGGTTATCGACGGCGTGCCGGTTTATACTGGAGGACGGACCAACCAGATGGCCGGTACATCTTATACGGTTTCGCCCCTCTCATACTTGAATCCTGATGATATTGAATCGATTACGGTGCTGAAGGACGCGGACCAGGTCACGATTTACGGTGCGGACGGTTCCAACGGAGTCATCCTCGTGACCACGAAATCCGGAGCCAGGAACAAGCCTCTATCGGTGAGTGCGAGAGTGAATTTCGGAGTCGCGGCCATCGACAAGAGCACCGAGTTCCGCATGATGAGCCAGAAGCAGTATCTCGAGGTCGCAAAAGAGGCTTGGGGCAATGCCGGCAACAGTCTCGGTTCTTTCCCTTATCAGGACAATGACTACAACTCATATTCTACGACTGATACTGACTGGTCCGGGGAGTATTTCGGAATGGGAACCAACCTGTATGCTGATGTGTCCCTTACGAGCGGTACGGACAAATTGTCCAATTATGTGACAGGCTCTTACTACAGTACCGACAATACGGTCAAGGGGGATAGCCAGCAGCGTTTTTCATTCAGGACCAGAAATACTTATGACTTCACCAAATGGCTGAAGGTCAATGCTCAGCTTTCCGCTTCCTATAATGACAATGATTTGTTCCCTCTATACAGGGGCTATCTGGAGACCTTGCCTATCCTGGAGCCTTATATGAATGACGGTTCGTTCCGACTGTACAACAAGGTATATGACTCGGCGACAGGAGGATGGACAATGCAGAAGTTTACCAAAAACGAGGTTCCGAAGCGCGAGGCCAATACTAACAGGCAGCGTTCGGTGGTGACTTCGGCAAACTTCTCCGCAGAAGTGAAAATTATTGACGGACTGAAATTTACGGCGCAATATGCCATTGACTATACCCACAGTCATGAGGATATTTACTATTCCCGCGTGACGCTTGACGGAATGGATTCTGCCGGGAATCCGAAGGGCAGTTCCAGAAGGGCGGACGCCTCATATATGAACTGGACCAATGTCGAGAGGCTTAACTTCGACAGAAAGTTCGCTGACAAGCACAGCGTGAGTGCGTATGCCGGCATTGAACTCAGACAGGTAAAATATCAGACATTATATGCGACCGGAAGCGGCTTCATGAACGACAATATCCAGGAAGTGGGCTATGCTGACGAGTCCTCCAGAAAGGGCTACAGTTCTGCCAATGTCGAAAGGAAGATGTCTTTCCTCGGGAGAGCGGTATATTCCTATGATTCAAGATATTATGCTTCTTTCAATGTCAGGCGTGACGGTAATTCCGACTTCGGGGAATACTCCAGATGGTCCAACTTCTGGTCAGCCGGTCTGTCATGGAATGTCCATAAGGAGAAGTTTTTCCGCAGCGAACTTGTCAAGATGCTGAAATTCAAGGCCTCCTTCGGCTTCACCGGAAACTCGCGTGTCGATACATCCGGAGCCGACGGAACATACGTTTACGGAAGCAGTTACTCCTATGCCGGGAGTACCGGCGCCATAATCGGTTCGGTGCCGAATCCGGGACTGTCGTGGGAGAAGACCAGGATGGTCAATGCAGGTGTACGCATCGAACTCAAGAAGATTCTCGACATCGAACTTGAGTATTACGACAATGTTACCAGCGATATGCTGAGCAAGATCTATGTCTCTCGCGTATTGTCCTCAGACAGAATATCTTCCAATATCGGAAGAATGAGAAACACTGGCATTGAACTTTCCCTTTCAAGCACCAATTTCGCCCGCAGGAACTTTACCTGGACGACGAATTTCAATATGGCGCACAACTCGAACAAGATTCTGGAATTGTATAATGGTGTTCCGACAAGTTTCGGCTCTTATGCCTGGATGGAAGGTTATGATTCCCAGACCTGGAACCTTGTCAGATGGGCAGGAGTTGACCCGAGCGACGGCTCGCCGATGTGGTATGACAAGAACGGGAACATTACACGGACTTTCAGCACTGCGAACAGGGTTCCGTCCAAGACCAGGACACCGCTCCTGAGCGGAGGACTCGTGAACAATCTGAGCTGGAAAAACTGGACATTGTCATTCCAAATCAATTATCTGATAGGTGGTTACGCATTGCCTACCTATGCTGGCCTTTACTTCAAGGACGGATATGACATCATCAGTGCAAACCAGGCTGTGGAAGTCTATAAATACAGGTGGACCACTACAGGCGTCCCTTCCAAGTTCCCGAAGGTCTCCAACCTTTCTTCGAAGTCTGCGATGAACTCCACAAGGTTCCTTTACAACAGGACCAACTTCGACCTGACCAATGTGGCATTGACATACAACATTCCTCAGGGGCTGCTTTCACGGATGAGGCTCAAGAGCGCTTCCGCATCCCTCATAATCGACAATCTTTATCTGTTCACGCCTGACCAGAAGAAGGGCCTGAACTCATATAAGACAATGATGTACGGCTATCCGCGCACAAGGACATTGACTCTGGGCATCAATGTCGGTTTTTAGGTCAATGCCGGATTTAGGAGGAGAATGAACATGAATATCAATGACAATATGAATACTCTCAAGAATATATTTGCTTTTCTGATGCTGCTTCCGGCGCTGGCCTCGTGCCATTTCCTGGAAGTGGAAAAGACTGGCAAGACTTCCATAAAGAATTTCTACTCAGATGTTTACGCTCTGGATGTTGCGGTAAACGGCATTTATGGGCTTACGTACAAGTTCTATGACAATTATATGGTCCTGTACCCGGAAGTGGCCGGCGACCTCATCCGTTTTCAGGCAGCGACGTCCGAGTGGCGGCAGCAGTTCGACTTCATCTCGGATGAGAACGAGGAGACTACTGCGGTGGGATACATCTGGAAGAACGGATATGAGATCATTGCCAATGCAAATGAGGTCATACAGTACGGACCTTCGGTATCCGCCCGTTTTCCACAGCAGTCAGCGACTGTCCGCAACTACATTGCACAGGCCTACTTTCTGAGGGCTTTGGTTCATCTGGACCTCTGCCTCGTCTATGGCCAGACCTATACGTACAGCAGTGATGCCTCCCATCTCGGGACTGCCGTTATGACCACTATACCCGATGTGAAGTCCAAGATTGCAAGAAGTTCTGCATCAGTTACATATAAGCAGATTCTCGGCGATCTCCAGACTGCGCTGGACATGTTTGCAGACGGCTGGACCAAGGGCTGTTTCTATGCGTCGCCGGCTGCCTGCAAGGCATTGATGGCCAGGGTTTGTCTTTATATGGGAAACTATACGGATGCCAAGAAATACGCTTCAGAAGTCATATCGGACTACGGCCTGTCATTGACGCCTCGTGCGGATTATGTGGCGATGTTCTGTGGCCGCAAGGAAGGAAATGAGGCGATATTCAGACTCAATGGCCTTTCCGGAACCGCAAAGTTGAGGTCAATGTTTGACTACACCAGTCCTCAGATGTATCCGTCCGTCAAACTTCTGGACATTTTCTCTTCCGATGCCGGTGTTTGGACCGGCTCGGATGTCCGTTCCGAACTGCTATCATATAAAGCTGCGGATGGTACGGAGTATTCGGGAGTATGTATGAAATTTACTGATACTGAAGATATTGCTGAGACTCAGAAGCGATATGACCCGTTTGTTCTCAGACTTTCCGAGATGTATCTCATCAGGGCTGAGGCGGCCTGCCATGACGGTGATGCCGATACTGCAGTTTCGGATATCGCGACTCTGGAGGCCAGGGCAAGGGGAGTGAAGGCTTCTGACATCAATGTCACGTTTTCCGGCATTGATGATTTGGCCGGGATTGTTCAGCGGGAGAGGATCAAGGAACTTTTCCTGGAGGGCCACAGGTTGTTTGACTTGACCCGAAGGCATGAGACATTGACAAGGGATGCGGCTTGCGGCTCGTCAGTATTGACATTGACTTATCCGGACGACAGGTTCGTTCTTCCGATTCCGCTTGTCGAACTGGATGCGAACAAGGCGATGCAGCCCAATCCGGTAAACAGTACACAGAGGTAGTTGATATTTAATGGTTATGAGGTTGATTGATAGAGTTTTATGGAAGTTGCCGTGTCTTCTTGCGGCATTGGCATTGACAGTAGCCTGCAATAAGATTGAGACGTTTGACGGTGCTTTCGTGGCTTTCGATACCGCGAAGTCGTCGGTGGTCAGCATTGATGCGGAAGGTGAGTTTACCGGCTCATATACAGTGCATTATACCGGTCCGAAGCCGTCCGCTCCGATCGTCGTCAGTTTTGCCGTGACTTGCGGAGACGGCCTGGCGGAAGGCATTGATTACAAGGTAGCTACGGTAGGCGGAAAGATTACGTTCATGCCCGGAATTTATGAGCAGACAATCAAGATTGACTGGCTGCCGCATGATATTGATGAGACGAAGGACAACACGGTCACGATAAGTCTTTTGTCGGCTGAAGGGGTTACGCTCGGTTATCCCGGACCCGACAGGCTGATGAAGGACCTTGTGATACGCAAATATCGTTCGAAATGATTAATTTTATAAATGTATGTGTAAACGAACTTTTTTGGCTGCCCTGGCGAGTGTAGCACTCCTTGCAGCCTGTGACAAGAACAAGGAAAACGAGGTCATCCCCGTATCTTTTTCTTCTTTTGGCTTCTATGCAAAGGACAATGCAGGTGTCCTTAAGACTGATTATATTGAGGCGAATTTCAATTCTGACGTCATCAGTTTCACCCTGCCTTACGGCACTGATCCTGACGCGCTCAAGACTCTGATTCCTGAATTCACAGTAACGGAAGGGGCTTCTGTCAATGTTGCTGATGCCAGCGGCGCTCCTGACGGAAATGACCTCGTCAGCGGCGTTTCTGCAATTGACTGTTCTTCTGATGTTCAGCTTGTCGTGTTCCTGAAGAACAACTACAAGGCTTATAAACTTTCGGTAAAGATTGCCGAGCCGGCGAAATGGAGCAAGGTGGCGGAGACGGCGCTTAATGTCAAGTTCACTCCTGCTCTTGCTGTCAATCCTAAAGACGGTGTGCCTTATGTCGTAGGTACTTCTCCTAATGATAATGGTGAGGCTGCACCGCATCTTTTCAAACTGGATGGTGCTGAACTCAAGGATGTTGCAGGGGCATTGGCAATGGCCAAAGCTGATGGCGTAAGTCTCAGCTTCGATCCCGCCGGAGTTCCTTACGTGGCTTTTGCCGATGGTGCTTTCACCAATAAATATTCTGTCAAGCGCGTGGCTGACGGTACGGGTACTTATGTAGGTGAGGGAGGCCAGATGTTCGGTACTTCTGCCACTTTTAGCTCTGTATCAGCAGTTTTCCCTATTTCAGAGAATGATGTCTGGTGTGCTCATTTTAATAACACCAATAAGGTAGCTGTGCCTAGGAGGGGATTGAACCTTGCGCATTATGACGGATCTGCATGGACCAACGGTATTGCCATTGCCGGCAGGGAGCCGGCTTCTTATGCGAACGGTGTCTTCGGAAGAACTATAAATGGAGTGCCTTATCTTTATGTATATGGAACAAAGACAAAAACTGTCCCAAGTCATATTTCTCTCTACAAACTTGACGGAGGAAACTGGACAACAATTTTCGAGAATCTTGAAGTGCTTGGCACAGATGGTCAGCCTGTCGGAGGTTACTCCGCTTTCTTCTCAGACTTTGACATCGCATCAGACGGTACCGTTTATCTTTTGTTCTGCGTTCTTTTCAATGCTGCCGACGATTATCAGATAGGCGTTGTCAAGTATGATCCGGCTACAGGAAAGCAGGTTATAGTCGGTGGTGTAATGACTGATACGATTAACATGAACAGCAGCACCACTGCTTCCATGGCATTGGACAGCAATGATGTCCCTTATGTCTCCATTTCATATAAAGATGGCGATGTGATGAAGACAGCTGTACGTCATATTGACTCCAAGACCAAGACCTGGTCGGAACTTGTAACTCTGGCTTCCAATTCGAATTTCTCAGACATTGTCTTTGCTGAGGATGGTACGGGATATATTGTTACGAGGGAGACTGTCGGTGAGGATACTAAGTATGTGCTTTATTCGACAGCGAAGTAATTGATTTGTTTGTTATGAACCGGCCCTGTCTCTGTGGCCGGTTCTTTTCTTTTCCGTGGGCGTATGACTGGAGATAAGTCTTTGAAATACATGTTGTTGACGCTTGCATTGGCATTGACCTGTGCCTTGGTAGGGAGCGTGCGTCTTTCCGGTGCTGACGGTGGTGGAGGCCGGCAGACCCGCTGTCGTGTCCTGCGTGTGGCGCTGGTCGGTGACCCGCAGGTGGACGATTCGACTGAGATGGGTTATGCGAGGCGGTCGGTTTATCGGGAACTGCGAGGGCGCCGTGACCTTGACATGTGCATTTTCCTCGGGGATCTGGTCAATGACAATATGTCCTTGCTCCCTGAGTCTGTGGGAGTTATTGATTCGTTACCTTATCCATGTTTCATGGTTCCGGGCAATCATGACCGTGATGTTTACCGTGGCCAGAAATCGTCCATGTATAGGCAGCGAGACCTTTCCACATGGCGTAAGGCAGTCGGCTATGTGGATACGTCTTTTGTCCGTGGCAATGTGCGTTTCGTCCTGATGAATAATGTCCGTCATTCTGATTCCGGTATGACTGATTATGTCGGAGGATTTACGGACAGGCAGAAGCATTGGCTTGATTCTGTGTTGGTTGCGGACAGGGTGGAGTCGCGAAGTCGGCGGACATCTCGTGGCGGCGGAAACATCGTAATCAATCGCTCCGACAAATACTCTTTTGTCCGGCGGACATCCCATGGCGGTGGAACTCCAGCATTGACAATACTCGCTACGCACATCCCTTTCAGTCAGATGAAGGGCCGCGACTCTGTTCTGGCATTGATACCTGACATTTCGCGTCTCCTGTTTGTCAGCGGGCACACGCATTTTGTTTCCCGCGATGACTCCATTCCGGAACTCATTGCCGGTGCTGCTTGCGGCAGTTGGTGGCGTGGCGTCAGGGATTCAGACGGAATTCCTTATGCTCTGCAGAGTTGCGGGGCTCCGAGAGGCTATTTCATTGCCGACATTCATCGTGACGGAACTTATGACCTGTCCTATAAGTGCATCGGCAGGCCGGCTTCTGAACAGTTGTCCGCATGGGCGGTTCCGAATGACTCTACCGGTCGTTCTTATCGTCTGTATATCAATGTCTTCGGCGGTTCGTCAGACGGCGTCGTCCGCATCTCCGGGCTTGGACGTAAAACTTATTCTTGTGAGCGGAGTCTTATGGCTGCCCCGGAAGTGGAGCAGGTAATACGCCTCAATGCCTCCCGGTCTCGCGATTACAGGAAGGCCCATCGCGACGAGTTCATCCCTCTCCGCCGCAAGCCGTCACCTCACCTCTGGCAGACCGTCGACCTCATCTCCGGCCACATGCCTTCTCATGTCAATGTCAGATATCGTGATCCCCACATGAGTATCCGGCAGCGAGTGCCAATTTCCGTTTATGTCGATGACACTTGTAGTGATTATCACATGAGTGGCAGACAGTGAGTACCGCTTTCCAACTTATGTTGATGTCAGTATCGTAATCTCCACATGAGTATCAGACAGTTACGCTCATTTCAAAATTATAAAAATATCATGGAACAGAATCGTATAACATCAGACCGTATCACCTCCCTCAAGGACAATGAGATCTTTGTTTTCGGCAGCAACAAAGAAGGCATGCATGGTGGCGGCGCTGCCCGGATTGCTTATGAAGATTTCGGCGCCGAATGGGGTGTAGGTATCGGTATGACAGGTCAATGTTACGCTATCCCGACAATGGACCGCAGCATTGACATTATCCGCAGGCATGTTGATGACTTCACCGCTTATGCGAAATCACATCCGGCATTGACCTTCCTCGTGACTCCGATAGGCTGCGGAATCGCGGGCTGGCGCGTGGAAGAGATTGCGCCTCTTTTCGGTGCGGCAGCGGAACTGGCCAATGTCACTCTTCCTGAAAGTTTCTGGAAAGTCTTGAAAATGAGCGACATGGATGCGATTGTCTTACGCCATTCCGTGCGCAGGTATCTTGACCGACCGCTTCCAGTTAATGTCCTGAATTCGCTCAGAGCAGAGATTGCCAATGTCAATGCCGAAGGAAATCTTCATGTCCAATTGGTGACAGATGAGCCTCTGGCTTTCAGTGGCGTGATGGCCTATGGCAAGTTCTCCGGTGTGAAGAATTACCTTGTGATGGCTGGCCGCAAGTCGGATGACCTTGATGAGCGCATCGGCTATTATGGAGAGCGTCTGGTTCTGCTGTCCCAGCGTCTGGGCCTGAATTCCTGTTGGGCAGGCATCAGTTACCGCAAGGTCTCCGGAACGTATTCTCTCGAGCCGGACGAAAAGATCTGTTGTTACATTGCCATAGGTTATGGCGAGACTCCCGGTGTTCAGCATAAGTCCAAGAGTGTCAATGATGTAAGTAATGCAAGTTCCAAGACTCCCGACTGGTTCCGAAAAGGTGTCGAGGCTGCTCTTCTGGCTCCGACTGCAGTAAATCAACAGAAGTTTTTCATCGAATTCCTTGGTGGTGCTCCATTACCCCAAGTCCGTATCACCCGTGGCGTCTCCCTAATCGGCTACACCCGGATGGACATGGGCATTGTCAAACTTCATTTCGAACTGGCAGCCGGCCCCCGGAATTTCTGCTGGGCCAAGTAGCGCCCGGGAGTCGTAAGCGTCTCGGGCGTTACGTTTTGTCGCATTCTCATTTGGTAAGCGTCTCGGGAGTTACGTGTTTGCTGGACTATTGCTATCTGCAAGCGTTTCCTGAGTTCTGCCTTTTGTCGGGACGGTGCCACAGGGGGCTTTGTAACTCGCTGATAATCAAGCGTAATTTTATTTTGGTGTGGATTTTCGGGAATTTTTCATCCGCGAATCCACACCTTAAGTCATAATGCTTTGAATGTCAATTAATTCTAAAGATGGCTGTGGCGTCGTCCCGATGGGCATTAAGTATGCGTCTCAGTGGTTACGTGTTGACGAGTTTGTAGCTCCTGTGTTCGACACCATGGCAACCTTCCCCGAACTTATCAATCTTGCTCGGCGCAGCCATACAATTTGGTTCCGATGAAACGTTTTGCACGGAACCAAATGGACATAATTGATGCTTTTGTTCCGCGAAAACGTTTTATATGGGACAAAGCAGCAACCTATAAAGAAATCCGCGAAATGCTATTCCTAACCAGCAGCAATTTTTGAGTTAATTAGAAAACGTCCGTGAAAACAAGCCTTCCCACGGACAAACTGTAGGTTTTGACCAACTTGTCCGGATTAAAACGTTTCTCCACTAACAAACTTCACAGTTACAATGACTTATCCGTAAATATGCGGTTATTTCCGGACAAATTGATCTGATACTCACGAGAACTCTTCGCAGGGTACACTCCAAGTCTGGTTCTCCCGGAAGTCTCTCTACGTCGGCCGTAATCAAATGAAGATTGTCACATGGATTCCCTGCGTCGCCGCCGGCCCCTGGAATTTTCGCTGGGCCAAGTAGCGCTCTCTACTGCTTCTCGATATCATCTCTGATCAGCAGACAGGCCGGCGAAAGAACATTGACATGACCGAAGCCCTCTAACTCGAAAAGCGACGCCTCATGCCCGACATGCTTCAATATCGCCAGCAGATGAGCATTTTCCTCATACCTGGCAAGCATCTCCAGATTCCGGTCTCCGGTAATCAGCATCAGCGGCGCACCCTCCTTCCTGGCATGAAACGACGGAGCCATGTCATCTATGAAAGGAAGATCCACATCCAGACCACGCTCCTTCTTGATTGTGAAATGCGTCATCGTCTGCCCGCCGACCGGATACGCCTTCGCGATTCTGTCCGCGTCAATGCCATATTCCGCCAGCCACCTCTTGTCCAGCGCTAGCATCAATGTCAGCCAGCCGCCGGCAGAATGACCGCCGATATAAACCTTCGACGGGCTGCCGCCGTACTTTTCAATGTTATTGAAAACCCAGCTCACCGCAAGCGCCGCATCCTCCAGATATCCCGGACACTTCACCTTCGGGTACAGACGGTAATTTACATCAATGACAGCAAATCCACGGTTGCGGAACTCCTCCCTAAGACCCTTGCTGCCGCCCTCAAGTCCGCCGCCATGAAACCATACCAGAGTCTTGAACTCCTTGACATTCTCAGGATAGTAGATGTCCAGTTTACACCTCTCCTTGCGATACGCATCAGACTCATTGACAGCAGTATAAGGAATATCCGTAAGATATTGATAATTATCTTTCTTCTCGCCTGACACCGGATTTCCGGCGATTGCGCTCAATGCAAGTGCAACATACAGGACAACAAATGCAAATACTTTTTTCATAATTACTGAATAATCCTAAAACATTTGTCAAAAATAATCAGATTAATCTGTTTTTGAAAACCATCATGCATGCCGGATATCTTTTAACCACTTGTTAAATAAATGTTACAAGTTTGCTAAAAAGGAGTTAATCTATTAATTTCGTTGCAGTACACATAATGAATTGCGTTTGTATGTACGCAAAAAATAATATTGAATGAAACGTATTTTGCCCATAATTATCGCTTTGCTCCTGCCTTTTGCTGTGATTGCCCAGACCAAGAACGGTAAAGAGAACCTTGTAATCAAGGAGTGGAACGTGGAACCGTCTTCCGGAGTCAAAGTACTTGACCATGAGACGATATACAACAGATTTGGACTGAAAGTCGAAGAGGCTGAGTTCAGTAAGGAGGGATTGAAATGGAGAAAGAAATTCGAATATTCTCCTGACGGGACTCTTGCCAGAATTCTCGTATATGATTCGTCAGGGAAACTCGACAATATCAGAAAATTCGAATATACCCCTACAGGGCGCAAGCACAAAGAGTTCATTTACAATGCCAAGGGCAAAATGTCCAGATACAAGATATATGAGTATTCGACATCATCAGGCAATTGATCCTGAACTGCTTATGGCATTCGAGCCCATGGACTTGGACAGGATGGACTCCATAAGGCTCATGAACCGTATTGACACGAAATATGTGACGACTTCTTTCGTACTCGACTCGATACTCCGGAAGTCATTGGCCTGCGGCTACATGATGTTCGTCTCGGAAGGGGTGAGGATTCATCCTTATGACAGTATCTATTTCGACACTTCCGATCTCAGGATGTTCATGGATCACCGGAACTCACGTCTGGTAAGGCAGAAGGTGAGGACAAGGATTTACAGCGCCTCGGAACTTTGTTTTCTGGAAGTGAAGTCGAAAAACAATCATTCCAGAACCAAAAAGAAGAGGATATCCATCCCGCCTGAGGAATTCACGGATTTCAGAGGAGATAACAAGTGCAGTGATTTTCTGGCTAAGATAACTGGTTATCGTGCGGATAGCCTGAGTCCGTCCGTGGAGACGTCCTTTTCTCGTATTACTCTGGTGGATAAAGATTTATCTGAGCGCATCACGATAGATTCCGATATATGCTTCCGCAATATGAGGAATGGCGTGACTTCAGGTCTCGGCGATGTCGTGATAATCGAACTTAAGCGGGACGGAAGGAAACGGAGCACTATGCAGGATATTCTTCTCTCGCTCAGGGTAAAGCCAATGCGCATAAGCAAATACTGTATGGGAGTGGCATTGACCGATTCCCAGTGCCGTCCCGGACGTTTCCTTGAAAAGATCCGGGCCTGCGAGAAATTATGTTCATCCCAGAGGCCGAGGGACTTAGTCGGAGGGTAATGTTCGCAAAGCAGTGCGGCAGCCTTGTAACTTGTGTTATTTGAATTATTTAACTGTTTGATACAATGGAAGAAACTGAACTTCTCGGAATCCAGAACTATTCCGAACCGATGATGACTACGATACAGAGCCTGGCGGAACTCGGCATGAGATTCGGACTGAATCTTCTTGTCTGTTTCCTGATTGTGTATCTTCTGTATTTTCCCAAGCGTGGAAGGAAAGACTATGTATTCACGTTCATAGCCTTTTCCTCAGCGATGCTCCTCCTCCTTTACACCATGGGCCGTGTCGATGTGGGCGTAGGTCTTACCTTGGGCCTTTTCGCCATATTCGGCGTAATCCGTTACAGGACAGAGACAGTGCCTATCCGTGAAATGACATATTTGTTCATAATAATCGCTCTTGCCGCAGTAAACGGCTTGGCCCCTCTGTACAACGTTGTCGGACTGGATGGCAACAGTCCCCATTATGAGCTCAGCTGCGGTCATCTTCTTGTGACATTCATTGCCAATGCCTTTGCGGTCGTTCTTGTATGGGTTCTGGAACGTAGCGTGGGTATGAGCAAAAGCGCAAGCAAGGTGATATTGTACGACCGCATTGACCTTATCCTTCCTTCCCGGAGGGATGAACTTGTGGCCGACATTGAGCGCCGCTGCGGTGTGCATCCAGAGCGGATTGAAATCGGCAACGTCGATTTTCTGAAGGATGCCGCATATGTCAAGATTTACTACAATTTGCCGGCAGGGGAGTCGCAGTCTTCGGTTACGGAGATTATGCGCAATAAGCAATTTGTTGAAAACCAGGAATTTGAATCTTAAAAAATAATTGTCAATGACGAAGAAACTAATAGCAAGTCTGATTGCTGCAACCTCGCTTGTGTTTATCGCAAATGCGCAGGAAAACTCGTTCAAGAGCAGATTTTCTGCTTCCGCAGACTGGAAAATCGCCAAGGGACTCCACCTCGAGACCGGATATGAATTGAGAACCAAGGATTCGTGGAACGGAATCGAGAGGCATTTGGTCAATGTCGGTATGTCTTACAAGGTCTGCAAGTTCCTGAAGGTCGGAGCGGACTATGATTTTATCGGCCATTATAATTCTGCCTCTGTCCTGAAGCCTCGCCATCGTTTCGGTGCTGAGGTGACAGGTTCTGTAGATGCGGGCAACTGGCGTTTCAGCCTGAGGGAGCGTCTGCAGTTCACCCACAAGTCTTATAGCGTGAACAGATATCAGGAGGCCAGGAATGATTTCGACCTGAAGTCCCGTGCCAAGGTAGCGTACCGCGGTCTTAAGAACTGGGAGCCATATGCTTATGTGGAACTCAGGAATACTTTCAATGCTCCTTCTTTCAATGCGTCATATGATTCAGCCTCAGCTTCTTACTCCGATTATGAGTTCCTTGGCTACGATGATGCTTATGTGAACCGTGTCCGCGGAGCCGTCGGCGTCGAGTGGAAAATCACCAAGCATCACGGCATTGATTTCAAACTCATGCAGGACTGGGAAAAGGACAAGGAAATCGATACTAACAAGGAGGGAACCACTCTCAAGGCTTATGCTGTCGAGAAGTCGTTCAACACGATTCTTGCAATCGGCTACAACTTCTCGTTCTAGCCGCCACGTCGTCACAAAACACAAAACAACAATGTCCTGGAAAGCTGATGTTTTCCAGGACATTATTGTTTCGTCAGATTTGTCCGGATTAAAACGTTTTCCTGCGGACAACTGTTCATTTTGAACAACTTGTCCGTAAAAAGGGCATATTTTACGGACAAATTCGGCTTAGGGGACTACCTGAACAACCTACCTCCTGCCGCAGTCGCGTATCAGAGAACGGATATAGCCCGTGATGTCATCATTGATAAGTTCTTCGATTGTAGTCTTCATCCTGAATCTCCAGTAGAACGGCGAGATTGCAGGGATATTGATTCTCTCCTTGTCCGGATCATCCATGCAGAGCTCTGGCTTGAGCGACAGATAGTCCTGGAGCGGCAGAATCGCCAGCATGGACGCGGACTGAAGATGCATCAGTATGATACTCAGGCAGATGTCAGGAGTGCACTCGGCTGGAGCCTCACCATATTTGCCGAGAACCTGATTCCAGAAACGCTGTGTGACGCCCCTGTCCTCCTTCCACCAGGCGCGGAGCGGACTCATGTCATGTGTCGAAGTCGCGCAGACGGAGAAATACGGATAACTCCACGTGTCAGCAAACTCGTGCTTGGAATCCTTCGGCATACGCTGGATTTCCAATGACAGGATACGGAGCTCCCTCATCACGTCAGGCACGCAATCCGGAATCATACCCAAGTCCTCGCCACACGCAAGCATACGTGTACCGGCCAGCAAATCAGGCAGTTTGCGAAGTGCGGAATCGCGCCAGAACGCATTGTGCCTCCTGTAGAAGAAGTCATCATGCAGCCTGTTGAACGCATCCTTCTGCCAGTCCGGAAGATTGCGGTAATGATCTGTGTGCTGAGCCCCGATTCGAGGATGCCAGTAACCCTTCCGGTGAGAATCTTCCACAAAGAGAGTGTCAATGCCGTCGGACGTGTACCAGCCCGTGTTGATGTCGAATCCCATCGACGCCAACTCATTGGTACTGAACGGCAATGCCGGGTAGAAATGGCCGAGAAGACCGCTGCTTACCCCTGTCGGAACCTCCCAGATTCGGAAAAATCCGAGGATATGGTCAATGCGGAAGAAGTCGAAGTACTGCTCCATGTTCTTCAGCCTGGCCTTCCACCATGCAAAATTGTCTTCCTCCATCTTGTCCCAGTTGTATGTCGGGAAACCCCACAGCTGACCGTCAGCAGAGAAAGCATCAGGCGGAGCGCCGGCCTGGGAATTCATGTTGAACTGGGAAGGATGCTGCCATGCGTCCACGCTAGTCCTGCTCACGCCGATAGGAAGGTCACCCTTGAAAGTGACGCCATGTTTTCTTGCATAGTTTCTGGCATCGACGAGCTGTCTGTGCAGATGGAACTGGACAAAGGACTGATAATCAGCCTCTTCTCTATTCTCTGCAAGAACTGAAGCCGCTTTCTTTGCACTATATGAAGCGTATTTTCCCCATTTGGAAGAATCACCTGTTCCGGTCTTGCGGAGGAGAATCCTGAACGCGCAGTATGCGTCGAGCCAGTCGGCATTGTCCTCTATGAATTTCTTGTACTCTGCTGAACCGCTGACCTTTGCCCATGTCGAAGCGAAGGCCTTGCGCATGAGACGGTCTTTCTCCTTGTTCACACGCTCGTAATCCAATTCCGGGAGGGCCTCCAGTTCAGTTTTCAATGTCTTGTAGCTGCTGTCCCTGCGGACTCCTGCCTCAGGAAGATAGACGAACTGCGGATGCAGGGCATAGATGGAATTCGCGCTATACGGATATGAATCCACCCAAGTGCCTGTCATGGTCGTGTCATTGACCGGAAGAAGCTGGATGACTCTCTGGCCTGTAGCCGCTACCCAGTCCACGAGTTTTTTCAGGTCGTGGAAGTCTCCGATACCGAAACTGTCCTCAGTTCTCAGTGAGAAAACAGGAACGGCAGTGCCGGCGCATTTCCAGTTGGTCTGGAACATCTTCTCGGGAGCCATGTCGTCATTGACCTTGAACTTAGGGGAGTCCTGGTCGATGCTGAAAACCTTGTCGGCGAATGCCGAAGTGAAGAACGGGGCGGCTACCGGGATATCGGTCCATTTGTCCTCCATATCAGTGGCTTTCGTATCCGGAACGATATGGTTTTTCCACTCGCGGCGAAGCCTTCTGCCGTCTTTCCAGCACTCGTAATGATACTCGGTACCTGACGGGATCTTGCTCTCCGGCATTGACAATTCCCAAATTCCGCCGGGGCGGTAATTCATGTCAGCGCGCTCTTTTCCGAATGAAAGTTTGATTTCCTCACCCCATGAGGTCTGATATGTGATTCTGAAAGTACGTGTCATAATTCGTTGTTTGTTGTGGTTTTGTGACCGCTAAATTATATACAAAAACCAACATCCGAAAATGACTTGCCGGTATTTTCGGATGAGATGTCGTTTTTAGGCGATGAACTGTCAGCAGGTGGTGTTTTCAAGCCATTGGAGGAAGTCCTCTGACCTCGAACGGCTGACGAGAATTTCAGGACCTGAGCGTGGAACTGCATTGATTTTGAGCCTTCCTCCCTGCAGTTTGATTATGCTCTGCACTGCTGATGAAGCGATTATGCAGCCGCGGGAAATCCTGAAGAACCTGGACGGCGACAGTTGGGAGGACAGTACGTCAAGCGACTGGTCCATAACATATTTCGACCCGTCGGATGTGAACATCCATGTGACCTTGTCCTCGGAAAGGAAATACGCGATGTCATTGACAGGAATCGGAAGAATCTTGTCATTCAGGCGTACCATGAACTTCTGCCGGTACTCATGCTGCGTGCCGGAGATGGTGGAGAGAAGGGCAGACATGTCAGTGACGCCGGCGGTATTGCGGCAGCGCTGCACGGCCCTGTCCAGATCCTCCTTTTCGATAGGCTTCAGGAGGTAGTCCACGCTGTTCACCTCGAAGGCCTTCACTGCGTAACTGTCGTATGCTGTGGTCATTACGATCTTTGCATCGACATTGATCTGCCTGAAGATGCTGAAACAGTCACCGTCAGAAAGCTCCACGTCCATGAATATGATATCGGCGGAATGTTCCTTCAGCCACCCGACCGTGCCGCTGACCGAACTTGTCATGCCGACGATTTCCAGATCCGGGTAATATTTCTGCAGAGTGCGGCTCAGGTTGGCCTGTGCCATCGGTTCGTCTTCGACTATCAATACTTTTAATGCCATAATTCGGGTTTTTAGGAGTTTTTCTGTACGGGCATGAGCGGAAGCGATACGGAATATTCCGTTCCATTGTCATTGATTTCAATGTCATTGCCCGACAAATCAATGTATTGCTGGCGGATGTAGTTCAGGCCGACTTTTGTGGAGTCTTCTCCAAGCGCCACCTTCGGATATTTGTTGTTGGTCACGATGATTCTGGAGTCCCGCGCCGTTATGTTTATCTGGAGCGGATTGTCCGGAGACACCCTGTTATGTTTGATTGCATTTTCTACAAGCATCTGGATTGAGCACGGCACCACGTCGTAAGACATGAAAGACTCGGGGACATCGACATTGACCTCGAACCCTGACGCGAAGCGTACTTTCAGCAGGTCGGTATATTTTTCTGTGAAGTCCATTTCCTCACCCAGACTGATGACCGTAAGCGAGTCATTTTTAAGCATATACCTGTAGATGCCGGCGAGTTTGTGGACGAAAAGGCTTGCGTCCTCGTTCTTGTTGTCGCAGATTAGGCAGTCCAGGACATTCAGTGAATTGAACAGGAAATGCGGGTTCACCTGCTGTTTCAGTTTCAGATATTCGAACTGGGCCTTGTGTCTTTTCATTTTCTCGGCCTTCACATCCTGATGCGTAACCCACACGTAATCAGCCATATATGTCATGACGTAGAATAGTATTTCAGCGATGAATACCACCACGGCTGTCTCTACCAGATCATGAACCGGAGGCAACTGCTGTATGGAGAACGGAAGGTCAATGCTTACGGAGAAGGTCGCGCCGAGAACGGAGAGGACCACGAACAAGGTCAATGATATCCAGCGGAAATATGTAGGTTTCTGGCGGAGTCTTGTTCTGGCGAACTTTACATATATTATATTGAGGCAAATCAGGATGATGCAGACAGGAATATTGTACATCAGCTTCACCAGGTTCTTGTATAGTCCGCCGTTTGACAGTATGTTCATGTCGCTCAGGGCGATGATGGCCAGTCTGAAAAGGAAGATGGCGAGTACGACCGCTATCAGCCACGGCATGTGCGGCATCCTGATGGAGCCGGAGGACAGACGGAGCCGCCTGAGGATATTGCCTACGAGTATCGTGCCCCATCCGAGGAGTTCTGTGGTGAGCGCCGTGGAAATGGCATGGACGGCAAGGTCGGAGCTGAAGATCATTCCGATCAGGTTTGCTCCGGCTGTTCCCAGAAGGTATCCGGTAACATTGATGATTATGATTATTCCTGCCGTGAACTCCAGATTCAGGTTCTTCCTCAGGCAGACGAGAAGTATCATCGCCATAGTGAGTACCGTGAGGAACAGTTCGTCGCCGATTCCGGCCTCGCGGCACAGAATCGTCACGGCAGCATGAAGCAATGCAAATATATGTACTATGCCCGAAGGCTTTATCTTAGACAAGTTCATAACTCAAGTTTCAAGTGTCTGTGTGGTATGCCGGCATGTCCTGCAACCGTCGCAGGTCAAAGTTAGGAATATTTGCCAAAAATAAAAAACCTGCCGTTCATTCGTCGTCAGATTTTTCCCGTCCGTCAGCCAATTCCGACCATCCGTCCTGTCACATATTTTTAATAGGATATTAATAAATATATTTGCAAACGTTTTAAGGTCTGGGAAGCACCTGCGGCCTTGACAATGACAGAAACGGAACTTGACAATTCCGCGACCACATAGAACAAACGAAAACCAATGAACAAGAAACCGAAATTATCTTTTTGGCAGATATGGAACCTGAGCTTCGGATTCCTTGGAGTCCAGATAGGATATTCCCTGCAGAATTCAAACACATCCACCATATTCGAATCACTCGGTGCTGACGTAAGTCACCTGAGCTATTTCTGGTTGGCGGCACCGCTTGCCGGAATGGTCATCCAGCCTATCGTAGGCATGTTCTCAGACGGGACATGGACCAGATTCGGCAGACGCATCCCGTATATACTCGGAGGAGCATTGATTTCGACGATAGCACTTATGCTCATGCCGAACTGCCCGACTCTTCTGGCATTGGCCCCTCTCGCGATGGGAGCGTTCATCCTCCTTTTCATGGACCTTTCTTTCAATGTTACCATGCAGCCGTTCAGGGCGCTTGTCGCTGACATGCTCGACGATTCTCAGAAGACAGAAGGTTATGTGGTCCAGACTTTCCTTATCAATATAGGTGCCGTAATAGGAGCCGTCCTCCCGCTGATTATGACATGGGCCGGTGTAAGCGATGAAGCTGTTCCCGGCCAGGTTTCTTCCCACATTGCATGGTCCTATTATATAGGAGGTGCAGTCCTTCTGGCCACCGTCCTGGTGACAGCATTCAAGACCAAGGAGTATCCTCCGAAGGAATTCGCCGAGTACAATGGTATCGCCGAGGTCAATGCAAGTGAACCTGAGGAGAAGCCAAGTTTCATGACATTGATAAAGAACACCCCGTCCGCGATGATCCGCATCGGCGTGACCCAGTTCTTCTCCTGGGCGGCACTGTTCATCATGTGGACATATCTGAAACCGGCCATAACCGGTTCAGTGACAGCCGGTGGCGTCCTTCTTACGGAAGGGGAGACGCAGACCTGGGTCGGTGTCCTTAACGGAGTCTATCCGATTCCTGCCTGCATCGCCGCATTGTTCATGACGAAGCTCGCTACCAGATTCGGAAACAAGAGAGTCTATGCCACATGTCTCCTTTTCGGAGTCCTCGGCTTCGCGGGACTTTGTCTGCTGAAAGACAAATATGCATTGATGATACCGATGCTGGGTATCGGAATTGCCTGGGCCGGCATTCTCGCCATGCCTTACGCGATTCTTTCCCGCACTGTTGACCCGAAACGTATGGGCGTTTACATGGGTATCTTCAATTTCACCATCACTATACCGCAGATAGTCATCGGACTTACCGGAGGCGTCATCGTGAAATACTGTTTCGGCTCGAATGCAGTGATGATGTTGGCATTGGCCTGCGTCTTCATGCTGTTGGCTGCGGTGTCTGTCGCTTTTATCAAAGAAAATTGAAAATAATTACTATATTTTTTTTAACTAATAACAATAAGATCCTATGAACAGATTTCTATCTTTTATAGTGGGACTGATGGGACTGCTTCTCATCACCCCTGATCTGTCAGCCCAGAACGGGTTTGAGGTAAGGGGTACCGTCATGGATCAGACCGGCCAGCCTGTAATCGGTGCGACCGTTCTCGAAAAGGGTACTACCAACGGATTGTCGACTGACATTGACGGTAATTACACACTGAAGGTGTCTTCAGCTGATGCAATCGTTGAAATCAGCTGTATCGGCTACAAGACTGTGACCTTCGTGGCAAAAACCAATCCTGCGAAGACTGTCATCCAGGAAGATGCCATGTATCTCGACGATGTAGTGGTCATCGGTTACGGTACAGTCAAGAAGAGCGACATGACCGGTTCCGTTACTGCCATCAATGCAGAGGAGGTCAACCGCGGAGCCGTCACTTCTCCGAGCTCAATGCTTCTCGGTAAGGTTTCCGGACTTAACATCACTCCTGCAAACGGACAGCCGGGTTCTTCTTCTACCATCAGAATCCGCGGTGCGGCATCTCTTACCGCATCAAACGACCCTCTCATTGTCATTGACGGTGTTCCTGTAACAAAGGACGGCGGTGCCGGCATGGGCGATCCGCTTGCTACTGTCAATCCTAACGACATCGAGTCTTACTCTGTCCTAAAGGATGCGTCCGCTACTGCAATCTACGGTTCACGCGCTTCCAACGGTGTGATCATCATCACCACCAAGAAAGGAACAGGCAAAGGAATCCACGTAGGCTACAGCGGAAGCGTTTCCCTCAAGCAGAATACCGATGCCATCAAGATGATGGACGGAGACCAGTTTTTCAACTATATCAAGGAATATCGTCCTGAAGCTATCGAGCTTCTCGGTGTGGACGGTACAATGTACAACACTAACTGGCAGGATCAGATTTACCGTATCGGCGTGAATACTGACCACAACATCAGCCTTTATTCAGGTGGAGTTGTTCCTTTCCGTGTCAGCATGGGCTACAACCTCGACCAGGCTACCATCAAAGTCGGTGACAACCAGAGAGGTAACATTGATGTAAGCCTTTCTCCTAAATTCTTCGACGAGCATCTTTCGATTAATTTCAATGCCAAAGGCGTATATCAGCATACCAACTGGGCCAACAACCCTGTAGAGAGTGCTCTTTCATTCGATCCTACCAAGCCTATCTATTTCACGGATGCTGAAGGCAACATCGACAAGACTGCCATTTCCAACGGTTACTGGAACTGGTTCAGCGCAGGTGTGCCTAATACCATGGCAGCTGCCAACCCTCTTTCTGCAGTTTATGACTACGTCAACTACGGACATACCTACCGCGGAGTAGGCAACTTGCAGATTGACTATAAGGTACATGGACTTGAGGCGTTGAGGGCAAACCTGAACTTGGGTATGGATATCGCCAGGACCAATGGAACCAAGTACAACACCGTCGGTTCACGCAGTTCGCTCACAAGTGCTCCTGACCTCTACGAGAAGTACAAGAACTTCAACAAGAACATGCTTCTGGAGGCCTACCTCGACTACAATGAAACTTGGGGAAAACACAATTTCAATGCGATGGCAGGTTATTCTTGGCAGCACAACTACATCAAGTACGAGAACTCACAGTACTACAACAATGACAGGGAAACCGTATATCATATCGCTCCTGTCAATGCCAAAGAGTACTACCTGATTTCATTCTTCGGACGTCTCAACTACGGCTTCGATTCGAGATATCTCTTCACTTTCACCGCCCGCGGTGACGCATCCAGCCGTTTCTCTCCTTCAAACCGTTGGGGTTTCTTCCCTTCTGCAGCATTCGCATGGAACATTGCCAATGAGGAATTCCTGAAGGGCAACAGGTCAGTATCAGCCCTCAAGTTCCGTCTCGGATGGGGACGCACCGGACAGCAGGATATCGGAGACGACTATTATCCTTACATCGCAAGATACTATGAGTCAGCGTCTGTGACGATGCAGTATCCTATGGGTGCTGCCGGCAAGTCTTATAACCTTCTCTCACCATTGGCATACAACCCTAACATCAAGTGGGAGACAACCGAGACTTACAACGTAGGTTTGGATTTCGGTTTCCTCAATGACAGGATTTCCGGTACAGTCGAGGCTTATTACCGCAACACATTCGACCTTCTGAACAATATCTCAATTCCTCTCGGTTCGAACTTCGGCAAGCAGGTGATTTCCAATATCGGAACAATGGTGAACAAGGGTATCGAGCTCTCAGCCAACTTCGTACCTGTAGAGACCAAGGACTGGAACTGGAAAATCGGTGGAAACATCACCTTCCAGGACGTGAAGATTACCAAGCTGACCAACAGCGATGAAACCTACCTCGGAGTAGAGACAGGCCCTTCAATGGGTGCCAATGTCGGCTTCAGCTCACTCCACAGAAAAGGCTTCGCTCCATATACATACTATATGTACCAGCAGCTCTATGATGCTGAAGGCAAGCCTGTCCAGAATGCTTTCGTGGACCGCAACGGCGACGGCAAGATCAATGCTGATGACCGTTACATGACCGGCTGCAGCGCTACACCTTGGGCTTACTACGGTATCAGCACTCAGGTAAGATACAAGAACTGGGATTTGGGTATCAACGGTCACGGTTCTATCGGAGCCGAGCTCATCAATAAGGTAGCCCTCGGGTATTCTTCATCATATAGCGACAACTGGACCAAGGGTTACATTGACAACCTCTGCCCTAAGTGGCTCCTTCCTGAATGGCACGCTCCTAACAGCGAGACACAGAAATATTCAGACCTTTGGATTGAGGATGCGACATTCTTCAAGATTGACGACATCAATCTCGGCTATACCTTCAATCTCAAGAACAACCTCAAAATCCGTCTTGCAGGTTCTGTCCAGAATGTATGCACATTCACCAAATACTCAGGACTTGATCCGGAAATCAACAATATCGACGGTGTGGACAATTACGTTTATCCTCGTCCTCGTCTCTATACTCTTCGTCTTAACATTTCATTCTAAGCAGGAGGAACAACATTATGAAATTCATAAACAAATTATTCATACTTTCAGTAGCGGCGATACTGTTTTCATCATGCCTCAAGGATTTGGATACACTTCCTTTGAACACGACTGACTTCACGTCGGAAAACGCGTATGCCAATGAAGACAGCTACCTCAAGGCTCTTGCCTACATCAATGGCTACTATATGCTTGTAGGTCAGGATGAAGCTGGCAAAAATGACCTCGGATTCTCAGATTCCGGACAGTCAGAGTTCCTGAGACAGTGGTTCAACATGAACGAAATGACCTGTGACGGACTCAAGTGCGTCTGGGGCGACCCTTATCTTACTGAACTTCAGCATGATTCATGGGGCACAAGCACTAACGATGCTCTGGTAGCCGTATATACCCGTGCGGTGAAGGCTATCGCTCTCGTTAACGAGTTCCTTCTCCAGACTACAGACAGCAAGATCGAGGCTCGTGGCCAGTCTTCACTCAAGGGTGAGATTGCAGGATACAGGGCTGAAGCCCGTTTCCATAGGGCAATGTTCTTCTACGTTCTTATGGATGAATTCGGAAACCCTCCTTTCCCTATGCCTGAGAATATCGGTGGCGAAAATCCGTCCCGTATCACCAGGGCTGACCTCTTCAACTGGCTTGAAACTGAGCTTCTTGACCTCGGTTCTGATAACAGCGCAATGCCTGCCGTGGGTTCTGTTCCATATCCTCGTCCTACCAAGGGTTCCGTGTGGGCACTTCTCAGCCGTATGTACCTCAATGCTGAGGTCTATACCGGTACAGCAAGATGGCAGGATGCCAAGGATGCCGCCAAGAAGGTCATCGGAATGGGATATTCTCTCGCTCCAAAGTATTCTGACATGTTCCGTCAGGACAATACCGAGAACGGTTCAGCAGAAAAAGAATTCATTTTCGCTATCGCTTATGACAGAGTTTCCACACAGAGCTGGGGCGGAACTTCGACATTTGCTTCCGCATCTCTCAGCGAGGAGGCAAACCTCAAACTCGGTGCAGAGTTCGGTCTTTCCAAAATCAATGGTGAAAACTGGGCCGGTTACCATGTTCCTAATGACTATGTTGCACGTTTCCAGCTCAATGGTGTAGTATGGGGAAGCAAGACCAATGTCTTCGGATACGACAGGGCTTCCAGTGACAAGCGTGCGTTCTTCACCAATTACGGTTCAGTCCAGGACTTCGATGAAAAGCAGGTTTCTACAGGCTGGATGTGCTGGAAGTTCTGCGGACTTGATTCAAAAGACAAACTCGTTCAGCAGGACGGCGTTCCTGGAAACTGGAAAATCTCCTCTGCCGATATGCCTATCTTCCGTCTCGCCGAGATGTATCTCAATTATGCTGAGGCAGATGCCCGTCTCAATGGCGGTGTCGTAAAGGATGCTGATGCTCTCAAATATGTGAAGGACCTCCGTGACCGTGCAGGCGTATCAATGCCGTCAGAGGTAAATCTCGAGTGGCTGCTCGATGAAAGGGCACGTGAATTCATGTGGGAAGGTCACCGTCGTGTGGATCTCATCCGTTTCGGCAAGTTCACTGACGTGAATTATCCTTGGACACTCAAGGGCGGACTTATGAACGGAAAGATTGCTCTCCCTTCATACAAGACAATATTCCCGATTATCCAGAGCGACCTCAGTTCAAACAGCAACCTCGTTCAGAATGAAGGTTATTAGCAGAATTGATAACATTTAAAATTGATATTATGAAATCATTGAAATATATGGCAATGGCCGTAGCCTCGGTTCTGGCTGCTTCCTGCACCTTGGATTTGCCAAAGGAACAGATTTCGTCAGAGTTGACGGTCCCTGTCCTCAGACCGGTTTCCAATGTCATCTCCGATGCCAATACCACCAAGGTGGAACAGGTCAATTTCACTTGGGATCCTGCTGATTTCGGGGCCAGGACAGAAATTCTCTACTCGGTATATGCCGAACTTGGCTCAGAGAAGGCTCTTATAGGACAGAACTACAAGAACTCTCTCAGTATCAACAAGGGAGACCTTGTCGGCATGATATGCAGCTCGCTGAAAGGTGAGAAAAACGCTACCGTCACTGTCAATGCCTATGTGGAGGCTGCCCTCAAGGACGTGGTAAACTCACCTGTATTGACTTCTGAGAAAGTCGCTTTCTCAGTTTATACTTATCTTCCTCCTAAGAAGAACATCTGGCTCCCTGGAAAGTATCAGGACTGGAATCAGTTCGGAACTGAAATCTGGGAAACGGAGGCAGGTACCAGCACGTACAAGATTCTTGTCGATGTTTCTAATGACGCAGAGACACCTTATTACTTCAAGATTGTCGATGAAAACCAGTCTTGGGTCGGAATGAATGAGGGCTATACTCCTGAAGGTTGGGAGGTTGCGGATCCTTCAAATTCTGACGGCAACTTCTCTGTATCAGCGGATGAGCCTATCATGTGGCTGACTATCAGCACCAAGACCAAGACTGTTGCAAGAGAGGTCGTATCCAAAGTCGCTATGATAGGTGACTTCAACGGATGGAATGAGTCAGAGGAGAAGGAACTTACCTACAATGCAGCGAAGAATGTCTGGGAATCTCCTGTCATCAGCTTCACGGAAGGCCAGGGCTGGCTCCTGAGACTCAACAAGAACTGGGACCACAAGTATGGCAGTGCAGTTGCGACTAACGACATTGCAGGCGGATATGAGATTACGAAGGGCGGAGAGAACATCCCGACTCCGGGAACAGGTGACTATATCGTCCGACTCTATGCCAACAGGACACCGATTGTTGTGACATATGAAAAACAGTAAACAGGTTTGACTTATGAAATGGATTAGAAACATATTTGCAGTCTCTGCCGCAGCTTTTGCGGCAGTGGCCTGCACCATAGAAAGTGAAGACACCTTCTCGAAGAGTCCTGTCGCTCCGGTACTGGAGGCTCATTCAGACATCCTCATCACGGAAGGTACCAAAGCTGAGTCTGTGACTTTCACATGGACTGCTGCACGTCAGATCGACGCGGAAGTATATCTCTATAACTTGAATGTCAAGAGCGGAGAGAAGGAAGCGGCTCTGAAAGAGGGTATCACCGACAACTTCTATATGGTCTCAAAGGAGGAACTCAGAACATTCCTCAAGACCAATTTCGAACTGGAAAAGAATGCTACACACCAGCTTGATTTCTCTGTCAATGTTGCAGACAAAGCCGGTAATGTCTATTCATCTCCTTCAGTTGGCGTGAAAGTTTATTTCTATGACGATGCTGTCGCTCCTGTAGCCAGCGTATCTGCGTCAACAATCGTTCTTGACAAGGAAAAGCAGTCAGATGAACTTGAACTTCTCTCTTGGACCGATGCGAGGCTTGTTTATGGCGAGGATGTTACATATAAAGTAACAATGTCATACGGCACCGGAGCAGAAAATGTTCTTGCCGACGGTCTCACCAATACTTCGTATAAGACCACTGTGGACGGTCTTAACGAAGCCGTAGTTGCTGCCGGTGCAGCTGAAGGCTCGGAAGCGGAATTGACATTGAAGGTTTATGCGTTTTGTGAAAGCATGCCTGCAGGTGTCGTTTCAAATGCCGTAAAAGTCAAGGTTACTACCTATATCCTTTCATTCCCTGAAAAGATGTGGCTTCCTGGAAGCTATCAGAGTCCGGGTTGGGACATTGCCAATGCTCCTTCGCTCTCAGTTTCAGCCAAGCAGAAAGGCGTGTACCAGGGCTTTGTGGATCTCTCTACTGCGGATGGTTCTGATGCGGAATTCAAGTTCAGTGCGACTCCTTCATGGTCGAAAACTGATTTCGGCTTCGAGGATGTGACAGTAGAAACTAAAGGCAGTGAGGACCTTCCATTTGCATATGCAGAATCGAAAACGCTGGGCGGTTCCAACATCAAAGTGCCTTCAGGATTGTATTACATCAAACTCGACAAGAAAAACGGAACACTCGTGATGATTCAGGTGAAGAACCTTGAAATCGGCGGCAGTTTCGCGGCTTCTGGCTGGGGAACATTCTTCCCGATGACGAAGAAAGGTTCAAAATGGGCTGCGGTAGTAGATTTTAAAATGAAACCGGATGACGAGATCAAGATCCGTTTCAATTCTGACTGGACATATTCTTTCGGAGGAGAGTTGGACAATGTCGTTTTCGGCGGAGGTAATATCAAGTTCACTGAATCAGCCGGAGAATACTCGCTCGTATTCAATACTGAGACATCTGATTTCAGTCTCGATCTCCTGAGCTAAAGTGTGGATTTACTGAATTTATAATCCTGGCAGGCCCTGCGCTAAGGAAAGGCCTGCCCTTTTTGAAAAATACTGGATATAGTATCTCAAGCCAGTGCTTGTGAAACTCGAATTTATAATGAAAAACATTACAAGATTTTTTGTCCTGTCAGTCCTCTGCCTGTCAGCACTCGTTTCCTGCAGCAAGGAGGAACAAGTCCAGCAGGGAAAGAAACTGCAGGTTACACCGGATGCCTTCTATTTTACCAAAGCCGCATCATCGCAGACATTGGAACTGAAGACGAATGCTTCGCAGTGGAAAGCAGTGGTTTCCAAGAATGATTGGCTTGAAATAGACAAGACATCAGGAACCGGTTCCGGCGAAATAACTGTCAATGTTACCGAAAACAATAAGGAACTGAGGACCGCGACCATCACTTTTTCCGCATCCGGATACAAATCAGCTGTTGTAAAGGTGACACAGCATCCTGTAGATGAACTTATAAATCCTTCAGCTACAGGACTTTTTGCGATACCTGAATTGCCGGAAGCTGATTCTCCATGCGTACTTTATTACAGGGCGGACAAGTCTTCTCCGTTCTATGACTACCACGAGGACCTTTACGCCCACATCGGAATCGTTGAGGCGGAATGGATGTACGTCCAGTCTGAGTGGGACAAGAACATTGACAAATGCAAGTGGCAGCCGTGCGAGGAAAGCAATCTCTGGAAACTTCAGCTCGAACCTTCCGTCAGGGAATGGTTCGCTTCCGGTGATACACCTGTAAACAAGATCGGTGTAGTCGTGCGGAGCGCCGACGGCAAACTCCAGACCGATGATATGTTTGTCAATGTCAAAGATGAGAAATTCGTTTTCGAACCTGCTCCGGTCGTAAAGGAAACAATGCCTTCCGGACTTCATGATGGCATCAATTATAACTCTGACGGCAGCGTGACACTGGTACTGCGTGACCTCGACAACAAGGGCAAATGCCATGAATACTGTTATGTGGCAGGAGAATTCTCCAAATGGCAGCGTTCCAACGACTATTCCATGAAACGTGACGATGCGGCAGGCTGCTGGTGGTTCACGATGACAAACGTGGACCCGGACAAGGAATATATGTTCCAGTACTATGTCGTGGACAAGGACGGCTCATCTTTCCGTATCCATGACCCTTACACTGAAATCGTCTATGACGGCTCCAACGACAAGTACATCCCGTCATCGACTTATCCTGATCTTCCGGACTATCCTAATGGCACAAGCGGACTGGTATCTGCTTTCAAGGTCAACAAAGATACCTATACATGGACCAGCACCGGCTTCAAGATGGCCGACCAGGACGATCTCGTAATCTACGAAATGCATTTCCGCGACTTTACTTCTACGGGAGACATCCCCGGAGCCCTCGGAAAGCTCGACTATCTGTCCTCTCTCGGTGTCAATGCCGTAGAGCTCATGCCTATCCAGGAATTTGACGGAAATGACAGCTGGGGTTATAATCCTTGTTCATATTTCGCTCTTGACAAGGCTTACGGAACACGAACAATGTACAAGCAGTTCATTGACGAATGTCATGCAAAAGGCATGGCTGTAATCGTGGATGTCGTTTATAATCAGGCAACCGGAGCGCATCCTTATGCCAAGCTTTACTGGGATTCTGCCAATAACAAGACAGCTTCCAACAATCCGTGGTTCAATGTCGATGCACCGCACCCATACAGCGTATTCCACGATTGGAATCACGAGTATATGCCTTTCCGTGAGCATGTCAAGGAAAGCTTGAACTATCTGATGGACGAATATCATGTCGATGGTTTCCGTTTCGACCTCACCAAAGGCTTCACGAACAAGAAGAGCGACGAAAGTACCGCTTCTAACTACGACCAGAGCCGCGTGGATATCCTGACCGACTATACCAGGAGCGTGAAGAGCCACAATCCTGATGCAGTCGTGATTCTCGAACATTTCTGCGAGACCAGCGAAGAAAAGGCTCTTGCCAATGCTGGTGCGAAGGTCTGGAGAAATCTCAACAATGCATATTGCCAGTCGGCAATGGGCAAGTCTTCGGGAAGCAACTTCGAAGGACTCTGGACGGGTTCCTCAATCCCTTTCGGCGCCTATGTCGGATTTATGGAAAGTCATGATGAAGAAAGGACTGCCTACAAGGCTCTTGTTGACGGTGCCTCAGGCATCAGCGGCAAGTCGAACTTGTCTGCACGTATGAAACGTGAGGCCCTGAATGCGGCATTCTTCTTTACTGTGCCAGGACCTAAGATGATATGGCAGTTCGAAGAACTCGGATATGACATCTCTATTGAAGAAAATGGCAGAACCGGCAAGAAACCGGTGCATTGGGACTATCTGGAGGATGCCGACCGAAAGGCCCTCCACGATGCATACGCCTCATTGATGAAATTCCGTAAGGAGAATCCTCGTTTCTTCTCTTCTGATGCTGATTTCAATTGGTACGTAAGTGACGGCAACTGGGATGACGGAAGGTTTGTTTACGGTTCTGTGGACGGGAAGTCATTTGCTGTCATCGGCAATTTCTCATTGGCAAAGAAAGATATCACCGCATGGTTGCCGAAATCGGGAATTTGGAAAGATTATCCGGCATTCGGGTCGGGCACATACAATGTGACAAAGGATACGGACGGGCACAATTCCCTTACCGTAAATCTTGCTCCAGGTGAGTTTAAATTGATTATATTTGAATAATTGACACTTAAGAAACATGAATAATCTGATTAAGGCATTGTGTGTCTTGGCTGTTATGACTCTGTCATCTTGCGGACAGAACGAGTCCAAATCCGATGGCGGGCAGACAGCGAAGCCGGCCTTCGCGAAGGGCGCCGACATCGGCTGGTACACGGAGATGGAAAAGAAAGGCTATAAATTCTATACCGTTTCCGGTACTGAGATGGATTGCCCTGCTCTGATGAAATCGTTGGGATTCAATTCGTTGCGCTTCAGGGTGTGGGTGAATCCTGAGGACGTATGGAACGGCAAGGAAGATGTCCTGAAGAAATGCCTGAGGGCCAAGGAACTCGGTATGAAGATAATGATCGATTTCCATTATTCTGATACCTGGGCTGATCCTGGCAAGCAATATGTTCCTAAGGCATGGGAATCATATGATCTGGACGCTATGGCGAAAGCCGTGGCTGAACACACTTCGGATGTCCTCAATACATTGAAGGATAATGGAGTAGATGTTACATGGGTGCAGGTTGGAAACGAGGTGACCAACGGTATGCTCTGGGAGAAGGGGCGTGTCAAGGGCGACAGCGCTTCCGGCTTTGCAAAACTGTTCAAGGCCGGTGCGGACAAGGTCAAGAGCATTTATCCCAAGGCATCTGTCATCCTCCACATTGACAATGCATGGGATATGGATACCCTCAAGTGGTTCTATTCTCTCATGGCGGATACCGGCGTGAAATACGATATGATCGGCCTGTCGCTGTACCCTTCATATTGGAATGACGAAACGAACGCATTCGAACCATGGGAAGGAAAAGTAAATCAGGCGATTGCCAATATCCCTCAGCTGATAAAGACTTACAATAGGGATGTGATGCTGGTAGAGTTCGGAATGCCGGCGGCCGAGCCTCAGAAAGGAAAGGAAGCACTCGAAACATTGTGGAACGGACTGAAAGACGTGAAGCGTTTCAAGGGCATCTTCTATTGGGAACCGGAGTCCGAGCCTGCCCGCAACGGCTATGCTCTCGGTGCTTTCAATGACGGTAAGCCGACCATAGCGCTTTCGCCTTTCTCCAAACCTGCCGATTAGAGCAAAAACTCAGCAAGTTATCTGACTTGCAAATCTTGAATAAAAATAGTAATTTTGATATGAAAAGAGTATTTGAAATTATGACGGCAGTAATGCTGACGGCTTGTGCCGGAAACACAGCTTTCGTACCGGATTCTGTCTCTGATGCCGATTTGACACAGGTCAGCAGAGTCGAACCGCTTTCATGGTGGGTGGGGATGAAAACCCCGCTCCAGCTCCTCGTCCAGGGCGACGGGATTTCAGGATACGACGTCACAATCGAAGGAGGCAAAGGGGTAAAGGTCAATGCTATACAGAAGGCCGACAGCCCGAACTATCTGTTCGTTGACGTCAATATCCTCAGGGATGCTGAACCTGGAACCTATTATCTTGTATTCAGCAAGGACGGAAAGCCTGTATTCAAGTATCCGTATGAGATTGCAGCTCGTGAATCAGGTTCTGCCCAGAGAAAGAGCTACACTTCTGCGGATATGGTATATCTCATTATGCCTGACCGCTTTGCAAATGGAAATCCTTCAGGGGACAATACGGACAATACGACTGAAAAGGCAAATCGTGAGGCGCTTTTCGGTCGTCACGGAGGAGATATCCAGGGTATCATTGACCATCTCGATTATATCGAGGATCTCGGGGCGACTACGATCTGGTGCACTCCGCTTCTGGAAGACAATGAGCCGGACGGCTCCTATCATGGCTATGCCTGCTCGGATTACTATCACATTGACCCGCGTTTCGGTTCCAATGAACTGTATCGTGAGTTTGTGTCCCAGTCTCATGAGAAAGGCTTGAAAGTGGTGATGGATATCGTGACAAATCATTGTGGTACAGCGCATTGGTGGATGAAGGATCTTCCTTTCAAGGATTGGATTCACCAGTTCCCTGAATATACCGGAACCAATGTATGTTTCTCTACCAACATGGATCCTAATGCCTCCAAATATGACCTGAATCTCCAGGAAAGCGGCTGGTTCGTTCCGTCAATGCCGGACATGAACCTCGACAATCCTTTCACACTCAGGTATTTCCAGCAGTGGGCGATCTGGTGGATCGAATATGCCGGACTTGACGGATTCAGGGTGGATACCTATCCGTACAATGAGAAGGAACCGATGAGCAGATGGTGCAAGGCTGTCCGTAAAGAGTATCCTAACTTCAATATCGTAGGGGAGTGCTGGACTTCTTCTATCCCTCAGCTCGCTTACTGGCAGGCTGATAATGAAAATAAAGATGGATTCAATTCCAATCTGCCGTCTATAATGGACTTCCCTCTGTACGATGCAATTTGTGCAGGAGTCCCTACAGATTCCTCTCAGTGGGGCGCCGGCATGACCAAGGTATATGATTGTCTGTCACACGATTTCGTATATCATGACCTCTCCAAGATGATGATTTTCCCCGGAAACCATGACACTGACCGTATCGGAGATGTGGTAAGGCAGAATCCTGACAGGATGAAGATTGTGATGACCATGATGGCCACCATGCGCGGTTTTCCTCAGATTTTCGCCGGCGACGAGATGATGTTCGTTTCCAAGGACAAGAGTCAGGGCCACGGCGGTCTCCGTGTGGATTTCCCTGGCGGATGGTCAGGTGACAAGGAAAACTGGTTCACGGAAGAAGGTCGCAAGGCAGCATTGACAGGAACCGACGGCAAGCCTGTTCCAGCCGGTCAGATTGCTGATCTCCACGACTTTACCCGCAAGCTTTTCCAGTGGAGACGGAACAAGGGCGTGATTCATGACGGCAAGACCCTCCATTTCCTGTCGAGGGACAACACCTATGCATATTTCCGTTACAATGCGGACGAGGCCGTGTTTGTCTTCATCAATAACTCCCGTGGCCGCAAGACGATTCCGTGGTCACACTATGCGGAAATCGCCGACGGCCTGTATGAAGGCCGCGATGTGATGACCGGTGAGGCGGTAGAGATCAATGATTCTACGGTTGTCGGTCCGCGAAAGGCTCTGGTAGTAGAGTATAAGCGCAAATAGAATTAACGTTAATTGACATTGATATGAATCTTTTGAAAAAAGTGCTTTTTGCAGGTGCTGCGATTTGTGCGGCATCGGCATTGACACAGTCCTGCAGCGGCTCAGGCCAGGCTGCGGCTGAACTTTCCGACGTCTCTGTCCTGAAATCTCCGGACGGGAACCTCTCCATGAAATTCGGCATTGCGCCGGACGGAAGTCCCATGTATTCACTGAATTACGGTGAGACTGCCGTGATCAGGCCGAGTCATCTCGGATATGAGATGCGCGGTGTGCTCAAGGCCCAGAAGATTGTTTTCGGGGACAAGGATATCCGGAAAGTGGATGATAAGCCATGCTGGTCTTTCCATGACGGCTTTAAGGTAGAAAGCATTGACACATGCACATTCGATGAGACCTGGCAGCCTGTATGGGGTGAGGAATCCGAGATTCGCAACCATTATAATGAGTTGGCTGTCAATCTGGTACAGACATCTTCCGACAAGCGTATGACCGTGCGCTTCCGTCTTTTCGATGACGGTCTCGGTTTCCGTTATGAGTTCCCTGAGCAGAAGGGCCTGACTTATTTCGTAATCAAGGATGAAATGACTGAGTTCGCTATGGGTGGAGACTATACAGCCATCTGGATACCAGGCGATTACGATACTCAGGAATATCAGTACACCGTGTCCCGCCTGAGCGAAATCAAGTCCAGGATGGAGGCTTCGATGTGCGGCAACTCTTCACAGACGCCATTTTCAATGACAGGTGTGCAGACCTCCCTTCAGATGAAGACTGACGAAGGCCTCTACGTGAATATCCATGAGGCTGCATTGGTGGACTATTCCTGCATGCACCTTGATCTCGACCCTGCTACTTTGACCTTCAAAACTGAACTTACACCTGATGCCGAGGGCTGGCGCGGCCGTCTCCAGACCCCTTGCAAGAGCCCTTGGAGAACAGTCCAGGTTGTGGACAATGCTTGTAAACAGCTGGAATCCAGGCTTGTGCTGAATCTAAACGAACCATGTGCTTACGATGACGTTTCATGGATTCATCCTGTGAAATACGTAGGAGTCTGGTGGGAAATGATTACCGGAAAAGGCACCTGGGCATATACCGATGATTTCTCTTCAATTCACCTCGGCGTTTCCGACTATTCTAAAGCCAAGCCAAACGGCAAGCATTCAGCTAATAATGAAAATGTGCGCCGCTACATCGACTTCGCCGCCGAGCATGGCTTTGACGAGGTTCTGGTAGAAGGCTGGAATGTCGGCTGGGAAGACTGGGCAAACTGCAACAAGGATTACGTCTTCGATTTCGTGACTCCTTATCCTGATTTTGACATCAAGGCTCTGAACGAGTATGCGCATTCCAAGGGTGTGAAACTTCTCATGCACCATGAAACATCTTCATCTGTACGCAATTACGAGAGACACATGGATGCCGCCTATAACCTTATGGAGAAATACGGCTACGATGCTGTGAAGAGCGGTTACGTGGGTGATATCCTGCCTCTTGGCGAGCATCATTACGGACAATGGCTGAACAACCACTATCTCTATGCCGTGAAAGAAGCTGCGAAGCACCATATCATGGTCAATGCCCATGAGGCTGTCCGCCCTACCGGTCTCTGCCGCACCTATCCTAACCTCGTCGGCAACGAGAGCGCGAGGGGAACTGAGTATCAGGCGTTTGGCGGAACAGAGCCAATGCATGTGACTATTCTTCCGTTTACCCGTCTCAACGGCGGTCCGATGGATTTCACCCCTGGTATCTTCGAAATGGACCTCTCCAAGTTCTGCTCGAATACGTCCAAGGTCAATGCTACTATCGCAAACCAGCTTGCCCTTTATCTGACGATGTATTCTCCTCTCCAGATGGCTGCTGATTTCCCTGAGCATTACGAGCAGTTCGCTGACGCGTTCCAGTTTATCAAGGATGTCGCAGTGGATTGGCAGAAGAGCAAATACCTTCTTGCGGAGCCTGGTGACTACATCGTAGTAGCCCGCAAGGCCAAGAAGTCAGGTCAGTGGTTCGCCGGTGGCGTGACTGACGAAAACAGCAGGACACTGGATGTTCCGATGAACTTCCTCGACCCTGGAAAGACATACGTGGCCAAGATTTATGCTGACGCTCCTGACGCTGATTATCAGAAGAATCCTCAGGCTTATGTGATTACAGAGCAGGAGGTTACATCTGAGAGCGTGATTCCTGTATTCATGGCCCGCGGCGGCGGCTTTGCCATCGAGTTCAGAGAGAAATAACAACTGATATCATATTATGACAGCGGTGCGTGGTTTTGGTTCACGCACCGCTTTTTCTAGTTTCTGCAAGATTCCCCTCGTTACTTCTTATGGGAATCCAGAATTATGATGTCTTCGTCCGCTTTTTCCGGCATCTCGACATAGAACCAGTTGGTGGTCTTCGTCTTTTCGCCCTTGTCGGCACTGACTACCGCATAGAAAAGCTTGTCACCCTTCTTCCAGCCTACGGCCCCGTTTCCGAACTTGTTCAGCGGATAGTCGCAGTAAATGCCCGGGACATTGTCCTCATAGTCGAAAATCAGGTACTTGGCGTATGTGGCCTCGTCTGCCTGTCCGCTTCCGATGACATTATGGTCTTCAGTAGTAGAATAATAGTGCTCGACGGCGCTGTTAGGAACGTTGTGGCAGAAAATCGTATTCTTCTCCGCCAATGGACGGAACTCGAAGACGACCTCTGTCCAAGGCGTTGTGGCAGCCGGCTCGGTTGTAAACTCGAAAATGCTTTCCTTGGAATCGGAATATCCGGATCCTTCTTCAGCCAAATTCTTGACCTTCAATATGTAAGAGGTGCCAGGTTTCAGTCCGGCAAACGTTGCATACGGATTCTCGATAGTTTCGGCATTGAGGCTGGTCTCAGGAGCATCCTTTGCTGCGATGTCGTAGCTGAACTTGCCCGAAGATGGAAGCCAGGTGACACATACGCCTACATCAGTCTTGCATGAATTCTTGAACTCTGGAGCGGCGACTCTCGGAATGGTACCTGTAGTGAAAGATATGCTTGCTGTCTCTGAAGGAAGATAGTCCGGATTGTTCTTGCTCAATGCTGTCACGTGGAAGTTATACTTGCTTTCTTCTTTAAGGTCGGAGATGGTCACAAGTGTCTCGGTATATGCGGCATTCTCTGCTACGACTGCACCATCTGCGGTCTCAAGCTTATATGAATATGAGTCTGCATGTTCCACTGGATTCCAGAAGAAAGAGTACTCCGTTACGGTACTTTGTTCTTTGAATCTTGGTTCCGGAGTGGCGAGAGGCCGTGGATCAGAGTCCTTGGCGCATCCTGCGGCAAGGACAAGCAGCGAAATGACTGCTGATTTCAGTAGATGGGTGTTCATAGTATAAATGGTTTGTAAGTTCAGTTTTCCACAATGTAGGCATTGTTCCGAAAAATTCCAAAAAATCTTTCAAAAATGGACGGATGAACATAAAAATTCTTATATTTAGACTTTCGATATGTAAGTGTTTTTAACTCAATGGATTATGAGAAGACTTATGGATTATGTCAATGCTGCAGCGCTGATATGCCTGGCGGCATTTGTAATGGTCGGCTGTGAGAAAGACAAGAAGCCTGCCGTTCCACCAGAGATTATGGAAAAGGCGGTTGACATCTCTGCCGGTGGAACTGCCAACTGCTATTTGATCAAACCTGGCAGTACAGTGACTTTCACCACTGCGTATAAAGGAAATTCCAAGACCGAGACCACTGGTAATGGTGCTTCCGGGAAACTGGTATGGCAAGATACAAAGGGACTTGTAAAGTCATTGAACTTCGACCCGGCGGAGCAGAAGATTTACATTGAGCTGTCTGATGTTCAGGGAAATGCAGTTGTTGCCGTGTGTGACATTGACGGAAATATCCTCTGGAGCTGGCATTTGTGGGTTTGCAATTACGATCCTGAACTCGATCTTTATACAACCGAGCCGAATGAATCTGGCACGACTTGGACTTTCATGTACAGGAATCTCGGATCCATTGACGTGAACCATGCGTCCGTTGACAGCTATGGCATGATTTATCAATGGGGCAGAAAGGATCCGTTCACCGCTCCGAGATGCTATACTGTTATCAATGAGGACTATTCTTATCAGGAAGACGGAGAGAGGGAACTCTATGACATTGATGGAAATGTTCTCAAGAAAATGAGGGAACTTGCTGAATATCATGGTACTATAGAAAAATCCATCCGTCAGCCTATGACCTTCTTCGCCATGACGTACAAGGAGACGGGAGAGTTTGAGGAAGACGGTACTCCTATTACCGTATGTGACTATGAGACAAAGGATTGGGTAGATGTTCCCAATGATGACTATTGGGGCGGCGTATCCTTCAAGAAGACGATTTATGACCCGTGTCCTGTGGGCTATAAGGTGCCTGTAAGTGATGCTGACGGCAATACCCCTTATGACTGGATGAAGTTTGCAGACATGACCTGGGACCCTGCCAATCCGGGAGCAAACATTTACGGTCAATGGTTCCCTACGGCCGGTACGAGGGTTTATGCGTCCGGCGGTCTTGACCATCAGGAAGCCAATCCTTATTCCGGCATCTGGTTCGGAACTGTAGGTAAGGCCTCCACTACGAATCCGGCTCTCTACGGCCAGTATATGGCGATTATGAAGGGCAAGCGTATGTTCAAGCCGATGAAGGACGCGAGGTCGCAGGGCATGAGCGTCAGATGTGTAAAAGAGTAGTTTGCTGTCTTTCAGTCAGACACAAAAAACGGGAAGGTGTCATGAGCGCACCTTCCCGTTTTTTGTGTCTGGTTACTATAATTATTATGGATTACTTTTCGAAAATCTCAAAGAATTTGTTCATTTCAGATATGCCCGTTGACTTGGCTTCAGCCAATGAAAAAGGCATGGCATTGTTACGTGCCATCCGAATGCCCTCTTCTCCGCCCAGTCGGTCGTAGATGTTGGGCGATTTCTTGTAGTAGCCTTCGCTTTTGTCATATTCTTCCAACCCTGGTTGCTTCCTCAGTGTAGCCTCCATGGCGCTGAAATCTGGGAAGAACTTGTGGGTCTTGCTGAAATGAAGCAAATACCAGAACTCCAGACAGGGGGTGTTTACGATGATCACCAGATTGTTCATCCATCCGTATTTGGCTTTTTCCCTTGGAGACAGTGTGCCTTGGGTGGATTTCAAATACTTCTCGTAATAGACTTTGAAACGTTCAAATTCTTGACTGTTCTTGATGATGCTGTCCATATCCAGGATGAGAATGACCTGAGTGGATTCCATGGCAAGTTTTTGTTGAGCCAAAGCGAACAGCGCCTCTACACTCTTCTTCTGAGGCAGGTCTGGCTTGATGGTGGCCTTTTTCATAGCCACGTTGGGATAATGCTCCTTCACCGTTTCCAAGTACCATTTTTCATCCTTCCCGTCAATTATAACGGCAATGGATTTCTCAGCACTGCGTCGATTGATCTTTCTCATGACTCTTTCGTTTGACTAAATGAAACGTAGGTATCTCCCAAGTGCGGAATACCGCCCAGTCGGCCTGCCCGGTAGGCATTGTAACGATTGGTCGTGTCGCGCAAGGTTTCCGAATCAAAATCTGCCAGAGAATATAGTTCCGTATCTCCCTGTTCGGATTTCTTGGTAATCCACACGGAGTCGTCTCGGAAAAGGTCTCTGTCGGACAGAAATTCGGACAAGTGGGAAGAAAAGACTAACTGCGAATGATGCGAGTTCAGCAGATAGGTGGTCACGAAATGCTGGTAGAGGTAGGGGTGCAACCGGCACTCCAGTTCATCAATGGCAAGGAAATGGGGCTCCTTGATGATTTGAAGGAGCAGGCCTGATAACTCATAGTAGCGTTGCGTTCCGCCTGATTCCTGCTTGAAATCCATGTCCACAGCTCCCTGATGCCCGTTGTGGCTCATGTGGATGTCATATTCCAGCTGTGTAGGGTCTGACTTCAGTTCCTGCTTCATGCTTTCCGGAATCTGGTCGCTGTGCAGCAGGAGGTCGAGCATGTTGGGATTGAGCGGGCGCTTGGTTTGTTCCACCATCAGGTCGTTGATGCCGATGTCAGCTTTCATCAGCTGTCGCACCAGTGCGCTCTTTTCTATCAGGTTATCCATCAGGCTTTGGCTGACGTACTTCTGCAGTTTTTGGTCGCCTGTCGTGACCATCGGCATGAAATAGTCGTTCATCCAGTTCAAGATGGATTTCATCCAAGGGATGTCCACGTTGCTGTTCAGGTAAGCCCCGAAAAGAGTCCTGTTATGCAATAGATTGCCCGACAAAATACGGGTGCTTGTAGTCGAACGGTATCTGTCTCCCCATTTCATGGTGGACAGGAGTGAGTCTTTGTTGGTTTCACGCTCGAACACCATGTGTTCGCGTAGGGCATCGAATGGCTGGCACTTCAATACCTCATGATATATAACCTTGTTGTCGAAGATGATTTCATACTTGTATCTCGCTTCACCCACAATGAAGTTGACGACCATTTCTGAAGGATGCTGCAGGCAGGCTTCATCTAGGAAGAAACGGTCGTATTCAATTTCTGAGGTCTTATCCTTGCAAGGATGGAGCATCAAATCTGTAAACAGGTGAAATGCTCTCAAGACATTGCTTTTTCCCGAAGCATTGGCGCCTAATAACGTAGCAATTTTCAGTAGGCGGTATTTCCCGACCTTCATCACAAAGTACTCCTCCAGATGAGTACTGTTGGTCGCTTCAAAAGAAAGCGTTTGTTTATCCCGAATGGAGCGGAAGTTGGATATTGAGAAGTCTATGACCATATTCTATTTTTATCGATTGATTATTCTGATAAACACTTGATATTTGCAAGTGATATGCAAATATATCTTTTTCATCTGAAATATACAAGGGGCTAGCTGCATTTTTGCTAGCTTGCTAAGGTAGGCCGTGTGCGGAAACGCACGTATTGTGGTGTGAGAGGTCGGAAAACGAAAGTAGGAAGAAAACTACTTCGTTTTCCTCCTACTTGATTGTCTGGTTTGTTGTCTGACTATTCGTGATAGTCACCATATACGAGTTTTCCGTCGAACTTGCCCTGGAAATAGGCCTCGTTGCGGTCGTCGCGGAACTTGAACTCGATGGAGTATGAGTCATTTCCTTTATTGACAATGTCAGCATATCCGATATTCGCTCCGTACATAGGCATATAATCAGGTGCATACCATGTTCCGAGTATGTTTCCTGTACTTGCGTCACCGAGTCCCGGAACTGTCATGAACGGCTGGAAATGAGCATTGTCCGCAGCATACATCACTGTGTATCTGCCTGAAGGCACCTCTCTTGTATATTTCTCTGCGGTGATAATGTCGAGCATCAGCATGTCGCCTGAACCTTCGTATGTCTCGAAATCAAATCCTTCGACGCCCAGATAGATTGTCCATTCAGAATGTGGCGCGGTAGCTGTGCTGCCATAGATTTTCTGTCCGTAGTAGTCGAGCGTTCCGACTGCCAGATTATTCATTTCCACCACTTTATAGCTGCCGTAGTCTTTTGAGAAGTTCTGGAGCGGGAATGAACCTGAATATGTCAGCGTATATGATTTTGTTTCGGTCTTCAGACATGCGGTTACCGCATATGTTCCAGATTCGGATGTCACCTGAATCCATCCGTCCTTTACCATGAGGTAGTTGCCCTCTACGCTGCTGTCATATACGAATGTGCCCTGCAGTCCTTCGGCATTGAAGTCCTCTCCTTTGGTGAATGTGAATTCTTTCATTTTCCCGTCAGGATCAGGAACATACGTTCCTTTGATCAGGTCCTGCTCGCCTGTCTTCGGCGCGTTTAGCTCCATGAAGACACCTATGCCTTCTCCTTCGAATGCGTTACCTGAGAAGACCGCGTTCCCGCTCGTCATAAGAGCCCAGGCGTTGTCAGTGCCGGCCATATAATAGTCTCCGTAGAAGAAACCTGTCGCGGTCGTCATCTTTATTGCCTCTTTCGGATATCCCTCAGGGAAGACTGTCACGGCGAACGTAGTGCTTGCGCCCGAAGTGGTTTCATTGACAGTTATCACTGCTGTTCCAGCTGCCAATGCCTTGACGCTCAGGCCTTCGGCTTTCGCGACAGTTTCATTGTCAGAGGTCAATGCCAGTGTATATTCTTTTGCGTTTTCCGGTGTGACAATGACTTCAGGGGTATATGTTTCTCCCACATTGAGGGTGACTGAAGTCTGTGCAACTTCGATTTTTTCGACTTTTACAGCAGGTTCCCCGTCCTTTTTGCAAGACTGGAGACCCAGTGAAATGATGCCTGCTGTCAGGCAGAATAGTGATTTTAGTTTGTTCATATTTTTAGTTTTTTTGCCGCCGCAATATATGCATATTCGGATAAAATGTGTCAAAATTTCGTAATTTTTTGAAAAACGTATTACGAAAATCAAAATAATTGGTATCTTCGTGCTGGTGTTCGGCAGGATTGACGACTTGCGGAACTTGAATAATGGATCTTATGGATATGGACATAAAGAAATCACATGGTGGGGCGCGTGCCGGTGCGGGCCGTCCTAAGGGCGACAGTAAAATGGTGTCGTTCAGGCTCCCGGGAGACATGGCCTCACGCCTGGACGCCAAGCCGAACAAGACGGATTTCATTCGCCGGAGCCTCCGTCGTGCCCTTGATGCGGAGTCATCATTGACCTCCATCGGAAGCATTGTCCCTGCGATGGCAGTCAAGACATACTCCCTTCCGTTTTTTGACACGCGGGTCGTGGCGGGCTTCCCGGTCCCGCTTGACAGCGATGAGCGCTCCCAGGACATTGACCTGCTCCGGATGCTCTGTCCGCACCCGGAGGCGTCATATCTTGTGCGGGTGAACGGAGATTCAATGATAGATGCCGGTGTCATCAGCGGCGACATCGTCATAGTCGATAAAAGTAACCGCAATCCGACGCCGAAGGAGATAGCCGTGTGCGAACTGAACGGCGAGTTTACCCTGAAGCACTTCATTGAAGAGGACGGGGAAGGCTGGCTTGTCCCTGCCAATCCCGATTATCCACGTTTCAAGGTTACTCCGGAAGACGACTTCAGCATCTGGGGGACCGTGACATATATAATACATAAGGCGAAGGGCAACTTGTAAACTGAAGACATCATGGTGGCATTGGCCGACTGCAACTCGTTCTTCGCCTCCGTTGAGAGGGCCTTGCACCCCGGACTGAAACACAGACCGGTGTGCGTGCTGTCGAGCAATGACGGCAACATTGTCGCCCTGACGCCGGAGGCCAAGGCTCTGGGAATCAGAAGGGGAGACCCGCTATTCAAAGTCCGCAATGTCATTGACAAGAACAATGTTGCCATATTCTCCGGCAATCTGATGCTTTACGCGGCGATGTCTAAGCGTGTGCAAAGTATTATGCGTCAATGCGTTTCCCGCACCGAGCCCTATTCCATAGATGAGCAGTTCCTATATCTTGACGGCTACGAGGCCCACCATGATCTGGTGAAGATGATGAGGGAAATGGTGGAGAAGATACGCCTCTGGACAGACATTCCGGTAAGCGTCGGCATTGCCAGGACGAAAACTCTGGCCAAGGTCGCAAGCAAATTCGCTAAAAAGTACCCTGGCTACCGGTCAGTATGTATCATTGACGACGATGAGAAACGCCGGAAGGCATTGTCAATGTCTGAACTTGCAGATATCTGGGGCATTGGCAGGCGCACTCTGGAGAAACTGATATCTTTCGGGGTTGCCACACCGTTGGCCTTTGCCGACAAACCGGGAGAGTGGGTGCTGCGGCATTTCCATAAGCCCGGTTACCAGACATGGCGCGAACTGAACGGCTACCCCTGCATTGACACCAGCGAAATTCAGGACCGCCAGACCATTACCACCAGCCGGAGTTTCGGGTCAATGATAACCTCACTCGATGATCTGAAGGCTTCAGTTGCGTCATTCACAGCGAGTTGCGCGGCGACGCTCCGCTCCCAGAACTCATCCGCAGGAGAAGTTACTGTCTTCATTATGAGCAACCGTTTCCGTGAAGACCTGCCTCAGTATATGAACTGTGATTCCGAGCGTCTTGAACTGCCGTCCTCTGATACTCTGGAACTTACGCAGGCAGCATTGAAAATTGTGGAACGTATTTACCGCCCCGGCATCCATTACAAGAAGTCCGGCGTGATTCTTTCCCGCATCGCCGACGGCCTCTCTCAGCCTGTCCTCTTCGACCATGTTCCGAATCGTAAGGAACGTATTGACCTCTCCCAATGCATTGACAATATGAATCTTAAGTTCGGCCTGAAGACTGTCCGCCTGGGCGTGGAAGGGGAGAAAGATTCCAGTTGGAAAGTAAAGTCCGATTTCAGGACCCCGAACTACCTCACCGACATAGACGAATTGCTGACCATAAACGTTTAAAGGTCCTTGAAAGTACGTCTATCTTGGTATGTCTGAAAAAATAATAATTAGGATAATGCGTTGAATATTAAATATTTATAGATTTATGGGCTTGGTTTTGTGCGTGTGAACTTAAATTTTTCCACATGTCATATTTGTTTCAAACGCGAATAATCGTAATTTTGCGAAAACCCTAAAAATTTAAAAATATGAAATTTAAATCACTATTGTTTCTCGGAGTAGCGGCTGCGTTCTTCGGAATTTCTTGCGACAAGGAGTCGTCCACTGTTGAACGCAGAGAGATTGATTGTACTGAACTGTCCTCTTGCATTGGGACAAACTTCAATGATTTTGTCAATGCTAACGAGAAATACCAGGATAAGGCTGGTTCCGGTGAAGGTACTGCTTCGTTCAATGTATTTTACAAGTCACTGACCCAGTCATACGACATGACATTGACAGTCTCTTCAGACAAGAACGGTGTCATTACCGAGATGAATGCCAGTGTTGTGGATGCAGGCAAGTCTCTCGAGTTGTGGAACTTCTTCATGGAGCAGGCCGGGCCTCTGAATCTGGGAACTTTCCTCGGAATGAAACATAAGGGCGAGTGTGGCGGAGGTCTGGTTCAGACCGTTGACGAGTCCATCAGTTTCGTTGCCCAGAATGGAACCGAAGGCAATTACATGTATCCTGTTTTCAGTTTTGTGTCAGGAAGCGTATATCTGGTACCGGAACTCATAAACGGAACATTTGTCCTGAGCCTTCTAAGAAGTTATTACGTAATGGATTACGCTGAGGCTTCAAGTCTTGTCGGAACTGATTATGACGCATTTGCCCAGGCCAATTACATCACCGGAAACAAGCTTTCCGCATGGGGCTCGAACTACATTTATTTCGACTATGTGAAGGATGGTGCCGGCAATGTGTTCCACCTGGACGTGAATGGAGATTCTGAAAGCAAGATTATTGCCAGCTTCAAGGCAACTCTTGATTACGAATATTATACAGACGCGGCTGAGCAGCTTGAGATCTGGAAGAGTTACGCAAATGGTGATCCGTCCCTCGGTCTGGGAACATTCTCGAAGGCTTACACCTCTTCATTCGGCTCAGTAGGAACAGAATTCGCAACTCAGCAGGAGGCCATAGAATATGTTGAGACCAATGGCCGTCCAGGAGGTTTCTCACCAGACGTGGTAGTATGTTACCAGAATGGAGAGCATACCATTACCATCACCCTCAAGTCCCTCTACATCTACGTTGAGGTCAAGTAATCCTCAAGAAACAGTCAAAGAAGAATCCCGCACTGCCTTATCGTAGCGCGGGATTTTTAATTGCATTCGTAAGCGTCTCTACGATTATGTGTTGACGCGTTTTCAGAGGTTCCGTACTTTGTTTTCCAAAATCTGTGCACTGCAAGTGCCGCAGTTATTCCGAGGCAGGAATATGCAACTTGTCCGGAGAAAGCTCGGTTTTCACGGACGTTTCCTGATTTTTAGTCACAAATTGCTGACGTTTGAGTAGCGTATCTTTATGAGTGTTCTGTTCTTACTAATATACTTTTCGACTTCTGGTAATCTGTCAGTTCGGCCGTCTCGCTATTGTCTTAAGCCCACTGATATGTTTTTCGACCCTCTTGGCACGGCATCCATTGGTGTTTGGTGTGCGTAACTTATTGTGTAGCAGTACATTACGCTTACTAAGATCTACAACAGCCGCTGCCAAGACCCCCTTTTGAATGCACCTCTTGGCATTGCAATAATGTGGTAACTATATGATTACTAGGTATATAACTACTTCAGGCGGTGCCAAGAGGGTCGAAAAAGTCCTCGCTGCGGAAATATAAAGATGTAAATTTACCCTTCGATTGACATTGACTCGATTCTCAGCTGGAAGACGCCTGAGGGTGCCTGGACATCCACGATGTCGCCGACCTTTTTGCCCATCAGTGCCATTCCTATCGGCGATTTGCAGGAAATCTTTCCGTTCTGGAGGTCCATCTCATGCGGGCTGACGATGGTATAAGTCATTTTCACATTTGTCGCCAGATTCGTGAACTCCACCTTGCTCAGCAGCGAAATCTGATCTTTCGGCAAGGCTTTCGTGTCAATGATTCTGGAATAGTCCAGCACCCTTTGCAGAAAGCGTATCCTACTGATAGTCTTGCCCTGGGCCCTCCTGGCCGCACGGTACTCGAAATTCTCACTCAGGTCCCCTTGAGCCCGGGCCTCAGCCAAGGCATCCTTTATACGCGGATATTCCTCATTTATCAGAAAATTGATCTCTGCGACAATCTCGTCGTAGCGTTCCTTTGACAAATACTCCATGGTTTATTTGTTGTCTCTGAAATGAATAGTCTGTGTTTCGAAATCCATGTCGTCGATAATCGCGATGGACTCCAGATGATATCCGGCCTCGCGGAGAAGCTTGCCGCCCCTCTGCTGCCCCTTTTCAATGGCGACGCCCAGACCGACGACATCGGCACCTGCTTGCTTGACAATGTCAATGAGAGCGAGCATCGCCTGTCCGTCTGCCAGAAAGTCATCCACAATCAGGACTTTTTCTCCGGCATTGAGATAAGGCTTCGACACGAATACATTGTTCATCTTCTTGTGCGTAAACGAGTAAGCCTGAGCAACATACTTGTCGTCCGTGCTGTTCGCAGTCTCGCCCTTCTTCGCGAATACCACCGGCACGTCATACAAGTCTGCCAGCAAAGTCGCAATCGCGATGCCGCTTGACTCGATGGTTAGAATCTTGGTCACAGTCCGGCCGCGGAAACGGCGCTTGAATTCATAGGCAATCTGCCTCATGATGTCAATGTCAATCTGATGATTGAGGAAATTGTCAACTTTGAGGATGTTGCCCTCCTTGATTACTCCGTCCGAGATAATCTTTTCTTCTAGAAAATTCATTTCAAGGTCTATTGGTTTGTTGGAATTTTTCGGTATGCTCTATAACACAACTATGCTTCTTAGTTTTCCTGTCATAGTTGATGCCCACCAGAATCACTTTCCCGAAATATCTCTCGAGCGCGTCCCCATAATTCTTACGTTTAATCTGGTTGATAGCCGTATCGGCATCTTGATTGTATTTCAATTCGAGTACAATAGACGGCAGGTCAATGTTTCTGTGAGGTATCATTACGATATCTGCAAAGCCTTTGCCTCCCGGCAGTTCACGTATTATCTGATAACGGTTTCTGGCAGTATAAAATGCCAGCGACAGGACGCAGGCCAATGAATTCTCATCATTGTACTTGATGAGGCTGGTATTCTGCTCATGAATTGTGTCAATGTGTGTCGCAACTACCTCTGCATCACCATTCAAAACACAAGACAACAAGTACTCTGATTGCTTGAGAGCATCTGTCACTTCTGCCCATCCTGTGTCCGCGATGGCCGTTTCAAACTCTTGACGGACCTCATAGTTCGGAATGCAGGCGCACTTGGTGGCATCATTATAGGACAAGTAACCCAGATGACACAATAGCGTCAGAACATCATCCTTGCAGTCGACCTTATGCATGTCGTTGCTGAAACGAAGAGAATTGACTTTCACCGGAATATCATTGAACGCGGAGACAATGTCATCCTTCAACCCCTCAAAATTCATAGTGATATATCTGCGCAAGTCCTCAAAAGTATTCGTGCTAGTCCAGTAACTTGAAAACGATCTTCTCTTCAATGCTCTCATTACTGCAAAAGGATTGTATATGGCCTTTTCGTTTCCCAATTCGTAGCCATCATACCAGAGTTTCATTTCATGGGCATCCATATCCGCCACCTTGCATAGAGCAAGAACTTCTTTCTCCGTGAAGCCGAAGTAAGGGGCAAGCTGGGCAGGACTCAGCATGGTATATTCTTCGAAGTTGTTCAATGCTGACTGTGTGTTATACCGTTTGATAGGAAGAATACCTGTCATATAGACACACGTGAATACATACTCTGTTTTGCTGCCCTTGAATAACCTGCGAAGAAAATCCACATATTCATCCATCAGCTTCTCATATCCCTCTCGACAAAGAGCATCCCACTCGTCGATCAGGCATACGAACTTCTCGCCTGTATTGTCAACGATGCTTACCAGAAGGTCCATAAGATCATCGTTGGGATTCATTGCGACTCCTTCATACACATTCAGCAGTTCGTTGCAGATGTCCTGCTTCATTTTATCTATCAGGTGATTATCGTCTCCGTACTTCGTCACGAAATCTGTCATATCCAGATAGAGTACAGGAAAATGATTCAGGTGTTTCTTGAAGTCAGGCTGCCTGCTGATCTCCAACCCCTCGAACAGACTCTCTGAACTACAGGACCTGTCATAGTAGGCATTAAGCATCTTCACTGCAACGGATTTTCCGAATCGACGTGCACGTGTAACGCACATGTATCGGTTTTCGGTCAACATTACAGAGTTAACTTCTTCAATAAGCATACTCTTGTCCACAAAGTTAGTGTTGCGGACAGAAGCAAAGCCATCGTTGCCTTTATCTATAAAATTTCCCATAAGTCTTGATTTATCCCTAAATTTACGGCTTTTGTTTGTCATGACAAAATTTGTTTTTCGGGGTAGTTTTGGTTCATGTTTGGTTCATTTGCACTATTTGCGTATTCTTTAGGTAAAAAGCGTGGTTTTCCGCTTCCGTGGAAGTGAAAAACATGTTATCTTTGCGTCTATGAGTTTGAAGTTAATGGAATTTCTTGTTTACCTGTGTTCCGGCATGATTTGTCTTGTGCTGGGAATGGTCCTCATTGGTGTCAGGACAAGGGAAAACAATGGATCCAACAACTTCAGATTTGTGTTGAGAAGCATTGCATTTGCCGCTTTCCTGGATGTACTTTTTGATGTGGTTGTCATTTATCTTCAGTGGCTCAAGGTCGATTACGTAGTAACAAACCACTTCTTTGCGCCGCTCATAATGTATAGCCAGATTTTCTTGGGAGTGGGAGCTATGCTGATCCTCTTCAGATCTGAGAAGGTCAATCTCCGCAATATGTTGCTGCTTGTTTCTCCAGTATTTGTTCTGACAGTCCTATATATACTGGCATTCATACGGGAGACTGATTCGATTACATTGGCCTCATATGTGGAATTTATCAAGTTGGGTTCCGCAAATTTCTTGTCCGGAACTTTGCTTGTCTGTCTTCTGATAGAATTGATGGTCGTCGGCTTTTGGCTATATAGGGAGATGTCGAGATATAACAGGCTTCTTGGCGACTACTATACTGACAACCATATTGAGGACGGACACAAGGTCTATTCCATAATGCTTGCGTTTACCATCTATATAGTAACGACATTCTTCTTCTTTTTTAGCGAAAACGCCGTTCACAGGTTAGTAACAATGAGCCTGAATACGTGCTTGTTCGTTCTGTTTACTGTCGTACTGATAAACCTCCAGCATATCTTCAATCTCGTTTCGCCGGCATTCACCTACAACGAATCGCCACACAAGAATAAGGACACATTTACAGTTGCAGGCGATGTCAATGACAATGAAGATTTTATGGATTCGGATATGATTCCGGAACCGTCACCCATAGAAGAAACCGCATCTGATGTGCAGGAGCCTGCAGAAACTGCTTCCGATACTGAAACACCGGACAGACGAAGAATTGACGAAATTGTAAAACAATGGAGCGAAAGTCCGGATAAATTATATCTCACGGAAGGAATCACATTGTCGAGCGCTGCAGACAGCATGGGAGTCAGCCCGAGACTGCTCTCAGACTTTCTGAACAATATTTATGAGATGAACTTCAATACTTGGATAAAGTCTCTCAGGGTAGAGGATGTCAAGCGCCTGCTCCGGCAGACTGAGCCTAAGATGACATTGCTCGACATAGCTGCGCTTACAGGCTTTCCTGATGCATCTTCAATGTCGAAAGCATTCAAACTTTTTACAGGAATGACACCTTCTGCATATCGCACCACATCGAATGGGGGGGGGGACGAGTAATCGTTCATAAAACACTGAAAACTAAATAGTTCTGAAAATGACTTGTCGATTTCGGTACTGATTTGACAAGATTTTCCGTAAAATTTTGGGCTGGTTTTTTGTGAAAAAAGTCGATTTTCGACAAGAATTAACACGTCAGTCAAAGCAAAATCCAGTTTCTTTGCATTTAGAAAAATTATAAAGGATAGAAGCAGAGTAATGGATCGACCGTTACTGATAAGCAAGGCTTTTTCCTGAATTAATAAGACGAGATAGCCGTCCACTTGCCGAACATAACCTAACTTTCAGGCTATAACAAGCAAAATAACAGCGGTATTTATTAAAAAAATTGATATAAGTAGTTGATTTTCAATGGAATACATTAAAAATCAAGCCCCAGAGGTATGTGCTTACCTTAAGGTCAAGGCCAGAAAGACCATAAAACTTTGGTTTGCCATGCGAGTTACTTATCGCAGGGAAGCCGAGGTCAAGAGAATTCTGGATTCGCTTGGCATCGCCAGTTATACACCTATGCAGTGGCACGTAACCGAAAACGGCAAGAGAGTTCTGGAACCTGCAGTCCGGAATCTTGTTTTTGTGAATTGTACACAGGACAGGATGACGGAAGTCAAGAATTCCGGACGTATTCCATTCATGCAGTACATGATGGACGGGAGGACCGGGAACAAGATTATCGTCCCGGATGATGACATGGCCCGATTCATTTCAGTGACTGCTTCTTGTGAGGAGAATCTCCGGTACTATCCGGCAGGCGAGGTCAACCTCTCCAAAGGTCAGAAAGTCCGGATAACCGGGGGAATCTTCCAAGGTTGCGAAGGTATGTTCGTGAAACTTAAAGGCATGAGGTCCAAGAAAGTTGTAATCGAGGTCAAAGGCGTAATGTCCGTCGCCCTCGTTTCTGTCTCACCTGAATTTATCGAAACCATCTGACGCATGACCATCGCAATTGACTTTGACGGAACTATTGTAGAACATAGGTATCCCGAAATCGGAAAAGAAATACCATTTGCCACAGCAACATTGAAATTGCTGATTGCCGAAGGCCATAGGCTCATCCTCTGGTCTGTTCGTGAAGGCGATCTTCTCAAAGAGGCTGTCGAATGGTGTTCAGCCCGCGGGGTCGAGTTTTACGCCGTCAATACGAATCATCCTGAAATCCGCTACGACGCGGATGAAATTGTCCGGCAGCCGAGAAAACTCACTGCCGATATTTTCATTGATGACCGCAACCTCGGCGGTCTTCCCGACTGGGGTGTCATCTACGAGATGATTCATTCGGGCCTCTCCTGGGGAGAGTATTACAGAAAAATTTATTCTGCTGCGGAACCAAAGCGCTCGTTCTGGGACCGCCTCAAGAAATAATAGAAACAATCGTGAAAATCGGAATCTTGACCTTACCTCTGTCATCAAACTACGGAGGTATTCTTCAATGTTATGCTCTTCAGACAGTTTTGGAGCGGATGGGGCATGAGGTTGTAGTTCTGGATCGTACATTCGCTGCACCTTCTGCAGGTTTGATTCTCCGGAGGTGTGGGAGTGTATTGAAGTGTCTGGTTCGAAGATATATTCTGAGGCAGAAAAACATAGCGATCCTGAGCCCGTGGAGTCAGCAATATGTGATAGATAAAAGAAAGCAGGATGACTGTTCTGTGTTGCTTAAGTTTATACATGAATACCTTAACATAACTAGTCCATTGCGATCTTCAGAAGCGCTCCACAAGCAGGTTAAGAGAGAGAAGTTAGATTGTCTCATTGTTGGCAGCGATCAGGTTTGGAGAGAGGAGTATTCTCCATATCTGACTGATTTTTTCGCCGGATTCCTCCCTGAGGATGACAAGATACTGAAAATCACCTATGGTGCGTCTTTCGGAACATCTGAGAATCCTATTTCTGAGCAGATGCTGGAGACGTGCAAAAGGCTGTCATCGCGTTTCGACGCTATCTCTGTCCGTGAGAAGTCTGCTGTCGGACTTGTGGAACAGTATTTCGGAAAACATGCTGAACTTGTTCTGGACCCGACATTGCTGCTCGGCGCTGAAGACTATGTTATTGAAAGGTCGAAAACAGCATGTCCTGTAACTGCAGAGCAAGATACTCTTGTCAGTTATGTTCTTGATACTGACGGGCAAAAGGCGAAAATTGCCAATGATGTCGCCGGTGAGTTAGGTCTTAAAGAGAGTTTTATGGGCTTGTCTCCCAGGAAGTCAGACGGAAGCCCGGATAAAATGATTCCGGTACAGTCCTGGCTTGACAATTTCAGGAATGCATCCTTTCTAGTCACTGATTCATTCCATGGCTGCGTGTTTTCTATCATAAACCGCAAGCCGTTTATCGCGATTGTAAATCACTCACGCGGCGCAGACAGATTTGTGTCAATGCTGTCGCAACTAGGACTGGAAGGAAGAATGGTCAATGATTATGAGGAGTACAGCGCTCGCCGCTCCGAACTGATAGCTCCGATAGACTATTCTGAAGTATATTCAAAGTTGCAAACACTTAAGGCTCATAGCCTTGGTTATTTGAGCGGAATGTTGGAAAGAAAGTAATTAAGCTGATGCCATGACAGATAATAATACCCCTCTTGTCTCGGTTATCGTACCGGTGTACAATGCGGAGAAATATCTTAATCGCTGTGTTGACAGTATCCTGTCTCAGACGATGACGGATTTCGAATTGCTTCTGATAGATGATGGCAGTAAGGACGATTCAGGACGTATTTGTGACGAATACGCTGAAAAGGATGCTCGTGTCAGGGCCTTTCATAAACCTAATGGTGGTGTGAGTTCCGCAAGAAATCTGGGGTTGAATAATGCGAGGGGAAATTGGATTGCTTATGTGGATGCTGATGATAGGTGTAGTTGTGAATACCTTGAGCATTTGCTTGCAAAAACAGATGAAGAAACTGACTTGATTCTTTCATATGCTGTTGTGTGCGACTCTTTGTCTGAAACTGCTGAGGTTTATCCTGAGTACAGAGTTAATGCAACTAATTTTGAGCGATTGTTTGTGGATAGTGATATGCACTGGCATACGTCTCCTTGGGCTAAGTTATTTAGGGCTAATATTATTTATGAGAATGGTCTTAGATTTAATGAGATGATGCACCTAGGAGAGGACGCAGATTTCTTGTTTTCTTTTATGCTTATCACTGATAGAATCTATGTTTCTTCAGGTACTGATTACTATTATACTTGTGATGTGTCGGGCTCATTAACAAAAAGGATTAATACTATTGATTCAGAGCTAACTTCATATAGAACTATTCGTTGTTTGGTTAATAGAATTATTCAGCAAAAAAATATCAAAGATAATCGTGCAATAGAAAATCTCGGATGGCTTGTAGCTTCGTATGTTCGAAGAGTACTAAATTCGCTATATCATAATAGCGATCTCAAAGCAGATAAAAGAATTGAGGTTATTAAAAGTTTGGATTTGGCGCAATATTTACAAAACAGTAAAAATGGATTATGGAAGGAGCAAGTAGGCAGAGTTCTTTTATATTTTAGCCAATATCGTTTGTATGACTTAATGCGACAGTTTGTTGCATCGCAAAAATTATTTAAAAGTTGAATATGCAATACACAGCAGTAATTCGGACTCTTGGCACTGCCGGGCTTAAATATCAGAAACTGCTCGATTCGCTTGTTAGTCAGACAATTCCGCCAGAAGAGATATTAGTCTATATTGCTGAAGGATATGAGATTCCGCCGGAGACAGTAGGAACGGAGAAGTATATTTTCGTCAAGAAAGGGATGGTGGCGCAGAGAGCTTTGCGCTACGATGAGGTTAAGACAGAGTATATATTATTCCTTGACGATGATCTGTATCTTCCTGCCGATACCTTAGAAAAGATGTTTGGTCTTCTGGTGAAATATGGTGCGGACGTCGTCTCTCCTGATATTTATCCTAATGCTGAGCGTCCTTTCAAGCAAAGGTTTATGATGGCAGCATCGGGAAGAATGAGGGCAAGATATAGAGATACTGACTGGGGATACAAGGTTATGCGGACAGCAGGATATTCATATAACGCGAATCCTGTTAAAGATGCATACTGGTCACAGACTAATGCTGGAGCCTGTTTCCTGTGTCGAAAAACCGATTTTTTGTCTATACACTTTGAGGAAGAACTTTGGATGGATAGGCAGAAATATTCGATAGGGGATGATCAGGTGATGTATTATAAGATGTATAAGTCTGGTCTTAAAGAACTTACAGCATATAATACTGGAATCGTACATTTGGATGCGGGACATAATACATCTAAGGAGAAAGAAAGGTCTCTAATTTATGCTGATTTCGTCTATAAGACTATTTTCTGGCATAGATTCATATACCTTCCGGAAAAATCATTTATAATGAGGCTGCTTGACATACTATGCCTCGGTTATGCTTTTGCCTTTGCTTTAGTGATATCGCTGATAAAAGGCCGATTTGATATTTTCAAGATTAAACTTGATGCTATGAAGGAGGGACGTAAATTCCTCAAAAGCGAAGAATATAGAAAACTGCCAGTGATAATATGACAATTCCTATTGTTTTTGCATTCGACAAGAACTTGGTCATGCCTGCCTGTGTCTGCATCTCATCTTTGCTGATGAATGCAAAGAAGGATACAAGTTATGATATCTTTATATTGTATCCTGCAAATCAATCATTGAAAGAGACAGACCTTGTGAAATTGCCGGAATACTATGATAATTGTAAACTGACATTCAGACCTGTTGGGAATGAATTTGATAATGCCTTTGAAATCAGAGGGATAACTACTCCGGCGTATTATCGCCTATTGATTCCGGAAATCATACCGGAGTACGACAAAATTTTATATTCTGATGTCGATGTCATATTCCGAAGCGACTTGACTGAGATATTTGAAAAAACGGATATGACAGGCTGTTGTTTCGCAGGTGTCAAGTCTTTGGCTCAGTTTGTCCCTTCATATAAAAAGTACTATGAAAAGGAAATAGGAATTAACCCCGAGGATATAATCTATTCTGGTAATCTTATTATAAACTCGGAAGAGATTAGAAAGATAAACTTTGTCAATAGATTTAGAGAATTATCTAAGAATAAATATATGTTCCAAGACATGGATATATTGAATATAGCTTGTCAGGGAAAGATTAAGTATTTGGAACCAGATTTCTGTTTTACGACTTTTATCAATCAACTAGCAGTAGAGGATTTTGATAAATTGACATCTGTTTGGAATAAAGAATCTATTGAGAAAGCTTTTTCAAGTGGCATTGTTCACTATAATGGCAACAAGCCATGGAAAGATTACTGCATCAACTTCGATATTTGGTGGGAATATTACAGGAAATCTCCTTTTTTTGACGAGAAATTCTACTTTGACTTCTTCTATAGGAAAATCAATGATTATGACCTTCTTCCTCTGTGGAAAAGAGTCAAGATTCTGTTGAGGTATTTTGTTTACGGAAGAAGGATTGTTTAATTATCATAGACGGATGCAATATATATTATATTCGCTGGCATTGGTGGTGCTTTCTCTCTATTTTTTCCCGTTTGAATTCACTTTCTTGCCGGGAATGAATACTAAGATGATGATGGCAGGTATCGGGCTGGTCGTACTGGCAATTCAGTTTGCCAAGAAACGGAAGGTGGCAGCCGATAATGATTTTATGCTTATAACAATACTTGCCGTGATTGTTTCCCTAATAGGCTTCATTTCCGTAACATACAATGGCACCCATGACTATACATATGCAACTTATATTGTGTCAATGTTAGTATGGTTAAGTGCTGCGAACCTTGTGTTGGCGTTAATTCGGACTATTCATGGGCGTGTCAATGTTACGTTGATTTGTGACTATCTTATAGTTCTTTGTGTTGTGCAATGCTCCTTGGCTCTTATTATAGATGGCATTCCCTCTGTAAAGGAATTTGTGGATTCGTTTTTATCTGGTCAAGGATTTATGGGGAAAAATGAACATCGGCTTTATGGAATAGGTTGCAGTCTGGACGTTGCAGGTACGAGATTTTGCGCTATATTGCTGATGTGTATATATCAGATTGTTCAGATTTCATCTAAACAAGAACTTGATGAGAAGAGAAAGTTCTGGCATATGTTATGGTATCTTTCCGCCTTTATGTTTATTTCAATAGTCGGAAATATGATAGCCAGAACAACTACTATTGGTGTGGCTCTGGCTTTCTTGTATTTATTGATTCTTACTCGACCTTTTTCAATCATTTCTATAGAGAAGCATAAATTAATTTGGAGGATGACAGGGATTATGCTTTTTGTTGCAATTTGCTTAACTGTTCTATTTTATAACATTAGCCCTGTATTTAAGTATAATCTTAGATTTGCTTTTGAAGGCTTTTTTAGTCTGGCTGAGAAAGGAACGTGGGAAGTCAACTCGAATGAGATTCTGAAAAATATGGTTGTTTTTCCAGATGAAATTAAGACATGGGTTATTGGCAATGGTTATTTCGATAATCCATACGATAGGGAACCTTATTACACAGGCGTAAGGTGGCATGGCTTTTATCAGAACACCGACATCGGCTACCTTCGATTTATATTTTATTTCGGTATTTTCGGCCTGATAACCTTCATGGCCTACTTCATAAAGGTAGCATTGACCTGCAGGAAACGTCTGCCGGAAACAGGAGTCCTGTTTTTAATGCTCCTTTTGCTGAATTTTACCATTTGGTGCAAAGTATCCACAGACATCTTTCTGGTTTTTGCCCTGTTCCTATGTCTGCCCTATAAAACTGAGCCCGAAAAACTTACGATAAAAGAGAATATTACCTCCGACAGCCAGACTGTCGATATGCAATAATTTTATGATAAATGTTTCAGTCATAGTTCCGATTTATAATGTCGGGAAGTACATAGAACGTTGTGCGGAATCGCTGCTGTCCCAGACTATGAAGTCGGGAATCGAATTCATTTTCGTGGACGATGCGGCGACCGACAATAGCATTGACATCCTCAAGACTGTCATTGCCAGGCATCCTGAGCGCAAAGACCAGGTGAAACTGCTGACGCACCCCGTGAACAAGGGACTTCCTGCGGCAAGAAACACCGGAATGGACGCAGCCGAAGGCGAATACATATATCACTGTGACAGTGACGATTACGTCGAAGCCGATATGCTGAGGAAAATGTACATGGCGACATTGACCCGAGGCGCCGACATCGTGTGGTGCGACTGGTATCTGACATTCCCACACAACGAAAGGTACATGTCGCAGCCGATGCGCAGCACGCAGTTCGCGGCGGTAAGGTCAATGCTGGACGGCACGATGAAGTACAATGTCTGGAACAAAATCGTCAGGAAGAAACTCTATACCGACAACGGAATCCGTTTCCCGGAAGGCCACAGCATGGGCGAAGACATGACCATGATACGACTCATGTCCAGGGCGGTACGCGGCGCGTATGTCCACGAAGCATTCTATCATTATGTGAAAAGCGACGTGGCCATGTCCAGCGGCTCGCTTTCAGACAGAGCACTGGCCGACCTGAAATTCAATACGGACGAAACCATAGCATACCTGAAAAGCGTTTTCGGAAGAGGCCTGACTGAAGGAATCGCATTGTTCAAGCTCAATGTCAAGCTGCCGTTCCTCCTGACCGGAAGCAAAAAAGACTACCGTCGCTGGCACGAATGGTATCCGGAAGCAGACAAATACATCTGGAACGACAAGCGCCTGTCGTTCAGAATAAAGCTTCTGCAGCAATTCGCAGCCTGGGGCATCTATCCTGTAATCTGGATCTATTTCAATGTGTTCCAGCGCTTTATATACGGTGTGATTTACAAGTGAAAACTATCATTGACAACCACATATTAAAAACTGAACCTCAATGAAACTGACATATTGCATCCACTCCATCTACAACCCCGGAGGTATGGAAAGGGTGCTTCTTAATAAAGTGACATATCTGAAGAATAAGATGGGATGGGACGTGTCTATTGTGACGACAGACCAGCATGGACGCCCACCGTTCTATCCGTTTCCTGAAGGCGTGGAAATCACCGACTTGGGAATCAATTATTCCGATGACAACCATAAAAGCCCGCTTCTGAAATTTTTGGGGTATTTCAATAAGAGACGGGCTCACAGGAAGGCCCTGGCGGAATTCTTGAAAAAGAATAAAACTGATATAATGGTCTCTCTCTATCCGTCAGAGTCTTCCTTTATGCCGAAAATCAAGGACGGGAGCCGCAAGGTTCTCGAACTTCACTATAACAGATTCTTCCGGCTCCTCTACGGAAGAAAAGGACTTCTGCGGCTTGCAGACCTCTGGCGAACCAGACGGGATCCTGCGATGGTCAGACGTTTCGACAAGTTCATAGTCCTGACCAATGAGGACGCGGCATTGTGGGGCGGTCTTCCGAATATGGAAGTGATCCCGAACGCTGCCATGAAACTGTCGGCCGGAAGTACGGACTCCACGCCGCACAGAGTAATAGCTGTAGGACGTCTGGACTACCAGAAGAGTTTTGACAGACTTTTGACCATCTGGGAGAGAGTCAAGAAGAATCCTGGACTGTCGGACTGGAAACTGGACATCTTCGGGCAGGGAGAATGGAAACAGCAACTTGAGGATATGATAGATGTCCTGAAAATCAGGGACAGCGTGACTATCCACAAGCCTGTAAAAGACATCGGCTCTGAATATGTGAAGAGCTCGATTCTGGTGATGACATCGCACTATGAGGGATTTCCTATGGTGATGATAGAAGGAATGGCATGCGGACTTCCTGCCGTATCGTTCGACTTCAAATGCGGACCATACGACATAATCAAGGATGGAAACAACGGATACATAGTCACTGACGGAGATATCGACACATTCGTGAAACGTCTGACCACATTGATGTCGGACGATAATCTCAGGAAGAAGATGTCAGAATCCGCGCTGGAAATCTCCGAAACTTTTTCTGAGGAAAAGGTGATGGAAAAATGGATTGACCTGTTTGAAACACTAAAACCGACTGCTGATGAAACTGTTGCAAATTAATCCTGTTCTTAGGACGAGCACATCGACTGGTAGAATTGTAAGGGAAATAGGTGAGGCTGCCATGTCCGCCGGATGGGAAAGTTATATTGCATATAGTGTAGGGCGCGACGGAAAGATGTCATGCACTTCCAAGAGAGTGTTTGTCGGAGATCCGCTGAGTGTCGCTTTCCATGGCATGATTACAAGGTTGTTTGACCGTCATGGATTGGCATCAGACGCCGCTACAAGGAAATTTATAAAGGATATTGAAAGGATAAATCCTGACATAATACACATACACAACATACATGGCTATTTCCTGAACTATAAGATATTCTTCGATTGGCTTAGCCGTTCAGGAAAACCTGTCATCTGGACAGTCCATGACTGTTGGCTTTTTACCGGGCACTGCTATTACTACATGAAAGCAGATTGCGACAAATGGAAATACGGCTGCGGCCAATGCCCCCAGACCCGGGAATTCCCGAAAAGCTGGCTCATAGACCGCTCTGCCAAAAACTGGCGCGACAAGAAAAACGCATTCTGCTCCATCCCGTCCGACAAAATGACCATCGTCACCGTCTCCGACTGGCTGAAAGGCGAAATGCAGCAATCTTTCCTGAAAGATTTCCGCTACAAAGTCATACATAATGGTATAGACACGGACGTCTTCAAGCCTTCAGACGGCACAGCGGTCCGCAAGCGCTCCGGAATCGGCGACCGGAAAATGTACATGGGAGCCGCAAGCATCTGGAGCACCGCGAAAGGACTCGACGACTTCATAAGCATGGCGTCAATGCTGACCCCGCAGGAAGTCATCGTCCTGGTAGGCCTGGACAAGAATCAGATGACCCGCATGCCGGCCAACATAATCGGCATCCCGCGGACATCCGACGTCCACGAACTCGCCGAACTGTACAGCGCAGCCGACGCGTTCCTGAACCTCACATATCAGGACAACTACCCGACCGTGAACCTCGAGTCGATATCCTGCGGCACCCCTGTAGTGACCTACAGGACAGGAGGAAGCCCCGAGTCCGTTACAGATCAATGCGGTATGGTGACTGACTGTGGCGACGTCGCCCAGGCCCTGGCCGCAGCGAGAAAGATAGCCGCGACGGACCGTTCCGTCTGGCGAGACAACTGCCGTGCATACGGACTGGCCAACTTCAGGAAGGCCGACCGCTATGCCGATTACATAAAACTATACAAAGAACTATTGAATGGCTGATATAAATATACTTCAGTTAGGAAAATTCTGGCCCGTGCTCGGAGGCGTCGAGAAGGTCATGTACGACCTGACCGCCGGACTTTCGCCCAGGGGAGTACACTGCGACATGCTCTGTGCCTCCGCCGGAGCCCCTCCCGGAGAGGTAAAGGTCAATGCCAATGCATCCGTGACCATCTGCCCGACAATGGCAAAGTTCTCAGGGACAATGCTTTCGCCATCAATGATAGGCGAAGTCCGCAGACGGCGAGACAGATACGACCTCATCCACGTCCACCATCCGGACCCTATGGCAGCACTGTCACTCTTCCTTTCAGGATACAAGGGCAAGGTCGTCCTGCATTGGCACAGCGACATCCAGAAAAGTCCTCTGCTGATGGCAATGTACAAACCGCTCCAGAGCTGGCTGATCCGCCGCGCCGACAAAATCATCGGAACCACGCCGGCATACCTGTCAGCATCGCCATATCTCAGGAAAGTGCAGGACAAGACAGAATGCATCCCGATAGGCATCGCACCGGTACAGCCTGACGCTGCAGGAGCCGCTGAAATCCGCAAGACATACGAAGGCAAGAAAATCGTCTTCACGATGGGGCGCCTCGTTCCGTACAAAGGCTATGGCTGCCTCATAGAATCCGCCAAGTACCTGGACGACAGCTGGATGATACTCATCGGAGGCTCAGGCCCGATGAAAGACGAACTTCAGGCCGCGATAGATGCCGGCGGATTTGCTTCCAAAGTGAAACTCCTCGGACGCGTCCCTGACGACAAAGTCTCGGCATACTACACTGCCTGCGACATCTTCTGCCTCAGCAGCATCATGAAGACAGAAGCCTTCGGAATCGTCCAGATCGAAGCCATGTCCCTCGGCCGCCCCATAGTCGCGACTAGAATACCGGGCTCGGGAGTCTCCTGGGTTAATGAAGACGGAGTGTCCGGAGTCAACGTCGAACCGCGTGACCCTGAAGCACTTGCCAATGCCTTCCGCGAGATTACCTCATCTCAGGAGGCCTACAGGAAATACAGCGACGGAGCATTGGCACGCTTCAATTCGCTATTCACCTCAGATGAAATGATAACCCGCCAACTCACGTGCTACAAGAAGATACTTGAAGCCGAAATCTAATAAAAACTGATATTTTAAAAATGAGTACAGACACGTTGACTGCAATCAAGAGCAGTCGTACATTTACTTTATTCGACGAGTCCCTGAAACGCATACTTGACTGCGTCGCCTCAGGACTCGGACTGATTGTCTTCAGCCCGCTCTTCCTTATAATATGGATAGCAATCCGTCTGGAAAGCAGCGGCCCGGCAATATTCAGTCAGGAACGAATCGGCTACCTCGGCCGTCCGTTCACAATCTACAAGTTCAGGTCAATGCGTATCGACTCTGAGCAGGACGGTCATCCTGCACTCTGCTGCAAGGACGACAGCCGCCTGACCAAAGTCGGAAAATTCCTCCGCGACCACCATCTCGACGAACTCCCGCAGCTGTGGAACGTGTTCCGTGGAGATATGAGTTTCGTGGGTCCGCGACCTGAGCGCAAATACTTCATTGACAAGATTATGCAGCTCAATGACAGTTATGAGAGGCTGTATCAGTTGCGTCCTGGGCTATTCTCATGGGCGACACTGTACAATGGTTACACTGATACGATGGACAAGATGCTGACACGTCTGCACATGGACATCGACTATCTCGAAAACAGGACGCTGGTAATGGATACGAAAATCATATGGCTCACAGTCATGTCCATCATCAGCGGCAAGAAGTTCTAGTATCTAATATGAAAATCAACCCCAATTGCGTGCTGCGCCGGCTCGGAAAGCAGAACATGGTAGTGAAAGCTGACGGAAAGAACAGCAATATGTCGCAGGTATATATTTTCAATGACACTGCGGCCTACCTTTGGAATACATTGAAAGACAAGCCTTTCACGCTTGAAGATATGGCTGCCTGCCTGTGCGGCAACTATGACGTTTCACTCGAAACGGCCACCGGCGACGCCGCGGCGCTGCTCGAAAACTGGAAAGAAAACGGACTCGTGACAGAATAATATGAAGTTGGCATTGACAAGAACAGACAAGGCTCTGCTGACCTTGCTCCGGTCCGGTCTCTGGAACAGACCCCCTGACAGCCCGGAACTCTTTCCCTTGGGTTCCGACGAATGGAAGGAAGTCTTCGAAAAGTCCAGAAGCCACACCGTATCTGCCATCGTAGCCGATTCTCTGGAGCATCTGCCTGAAAATCAGCTGCCTCCGGAAGGGATACTGGCCAGTTGGGCTGTCGAGTCTGACAGAATCGAAAGGCTGAACGGCACTATGGCCAATGTTACAGCCCTGCTTTCTGAAATGTACCGGAATCTCAGACCGGTATGCTTCAAAGGCCAGGAATGTGCAAGTCTCTACGCCAGACCCTCCAGCCGCGAGTGCGGTGACATTGACCTGTATTTCGATGACATTGAAGCCTCTGAGGCTGTGGCGCGACAGCGTGGCTACGTTCCCGAACATAAGCCCGACGGAAGTTTCACTTACGCTGTGCAGGGGATAGTCGTAGAGCATCATCAGTCTTACATTGACCTGTGTGCTCCGCGTAAACGCAAGTGGCTGAGAACCTTGGATGCAAATCCCGGCTTCGAGACAGGGGGCGGCGGGATGTTGAGACCGACACCGTCATTGAATCTGCTCGTCCTCCATTCTCACGTCATGAAACATGCTTTCGGACGCGGAGTCGGACTGCGGCAGATTTGCGACCTGGCAAGAGCATATTATTCTTACGACGGAATGTATGACGCGGACGAGCTCCGGGACATGTACCGGAAAGCAGGCCTCACCTCGTGGACACGCATGGCGCACTCCTTCCTGACTGATTATCTGGGCCTCGGCAAGGAATTTCTGCCTTACGCGGAAACTCATGCCGACGCTTCAGAATTTCTGCGCAGAGTAATGCTCGCCGGAAACTTCGGAAGGTCGATACCGGGAAGCGGACAGGGTAAGGTTCGGACACTCAAAGCGTTCATGGCCAATGCCTTCTTTGCCGCCCGCTATGCTCCGGACGAATATTTCTGGCAGATAGTACAGCTTGCAGGAGGACAGTTATGAGACAGACCAAGTATTACAAGATAGCGGATTTCGTCTTCTCGCTTGACCTGCCGGACGGAGTCGATACCGCGACGATGCTCCCGTCCTTCCGGACGTTCGGGACCTGCCGGGCGGAGGACTTGCTGTTCAGGTTTAAGGTCAATGCCGATGTGCTTGAGAGACCTTCCGGTCTTGAACTCATCGAAAAGACGGAAAGCGATGTCGGAAAGGTAAGTATGTACAGGACAGCGGCAGGGGACTGGTGGCTGGAGATGAGCTACACTGACATTGACCATTACATGTCTGTGTCCGAAGACTTCAGCGAAGCTTCTGCTGACATTGACCTGAACGATCCGGATGCCGGTATGGTGCTTTGCTCGATGCTGAGAATCATGTGGTCCCAGGCGGTGCTTGCCCGTGGCGGGATTTCGGTTCATGCTTCGGCGGTCGTGCTCGACGGCGTTGCCTACCTCTTTCTCGGCAAGAGCGGAACAGGGAAGAGCACTCATTCGGAGCTGTGGCTGAGGAACTTCCCTGATGCCTGGCTGCTGAATGACGACAACCCCGCAATCAGGATTACAGATGGAAAGGCTTTTGCCTACGGGACCCCTTGGAGCGGAAAGAAGCCAGTCTATATCGACAAGAAAGTGCCGCTCGGAGGAATTGTCCGTCTGGAACAGTCGCAGGAGAATCGGATGACCCTGAAAGAGGGACTGGATGCGTTTCTCTGCATATATCCGAGCTGCTCGGCCCTGCACCGGGATCCTATGCAGGAGAACAGATTGTGCGATACGCTTGAGATTCTGTCGGAATCTGTCGCGGTCGGCCTTATGGAATGTAGGCCTGATGACAAGGCTGCAATAATATGTCATGAAACAATACTGAAGGATAATCCAGTGGCTTTCGGAACATCGGAGGTCGCTGATGCCCAAACTTGAAATACCCCAAAAACAATGAAAAACAAATTACTGATCCTGATGTTGCTGGTGCTTGTGGCATCGTGCGCATCACCGAAAAAGTTTGTGTACCTGAATGATATGGAGCCCGGAGTCGGCTACAAGTATGATTCGGCACACGAGGCGGTAATCCGGCCCAATGACAGACTTCGTATAACTGTCACCTGCAAACAGCCGGAACTTGCAATCCCGTTCAACCGGGGCAATGCGGTCAATGTCAATGCCGATGGAAGTGTCAGCCAGTCCACATCCCCGGATGAGGACGGATACAAAGTCGATTCTGAAGGCAACATTGACTTTCCGATCCTCGGAACCGTCCATCTTGACGGACTTACAACGAGAAAAGCTTCTGAACTCATCCGCGACATGATTGTCGAAGGCGAGTACATAAAGAGTCCGATGGTCAACATTGACTTCAAGAACTTCAAGTACACTGTCTGGGGCGCGGTCGCACATAACGGCACCTTCACCGTCGAGGACGGAAGGATAACGCTCCTGGAGGCCATTGCCAATGCAGGTGACCTGACTCCGAAGGCACGTCTGGACAGGGTCTGCGTCATCAGGGAGATCGATGGGAAGAAAGAGAAATTCTACCACGACCTCAGAAGCAGCGAGGTGCTTAACTCTCCGTGCTTCTTTCTCCAGCAGAATGACATCATCTATGTGGAACCTAAGTATATTAAGGAGGACAAGGGCGACACGACAACGAAGTTCATCACGATCTTCTTGTCGGCGATTACTGCTATATGCTCCGTCATCTGGGCAACTAAATAAAAGGATAAGTGACTATGAATCAGAATAGAAATGATGAGGTCAATGTCATGGACATCCTCTTGTATCTTGCTTCCAAATGGAAATGGTTCCTGGTGTCGGTCATCGTGTTCGTCGGCCTTGCATGGCTGAAGTACTCGTCCACGCCGCAGGTGTTCTTCCGCAGCGCGACCGTCATCATCAAGGACCCTTCGAACAAGATAGCCTCAGCCGGTCTCGACCGTTACGACAACTATATCAATAAGGTCAATGTCGCCAATGAGATTCTCCAGTTCCGCTCCCGCAAACTGATGCGTGAAGTGGTGAAGAGGGTCAATGCCGATGTGGACTATCAGGTGAAGGAAGGCCTGCTGATGTCTGAACTCTACACGAAATCACCTGTCAGAGTGACCTTCCCTGAACTTCAGGACTGGGAATACGTATCATTGAAAGTGACACCTCTCAGCAAATTTCTCGTGCGCGTCGTCGAGCATGTTGACGGCGAAGATGCGAAGGAACTCATTGTGGATTTGGGAGATACTGTCAATGTTGCAGGTGCCCGGATGCTCGTGACCCCGACCAATTATTACAGCAAGGATTGGTTCGGCGAGCCTGTCTTCGTCACCAGAAACCCTATCTCCAGCGTTGTAGCGAGATATCAGGGCGGTCTGGGAATCAGACAGGAAGAGGACGAGGCGTCCATCCTGACATTGTCATTGAAAGACAGCTCGCCTGCTCGTGCCGAGGATGTGCTGAACACCCTCATCTCCGTCTATAACGAGGAGGCTATCAATGACAAGAATCAGGTTGCCATCAATACTGCCGAATTTATCAATGAACGCCTGATTATCATTGAATCTGACCTCGGAGGTGTGGAGTCCGACCTCGAGTCCTTCAAGAAGGCCAACAATATCGTGGACCTGAATAGTGCTGCAGGCATGTATGTGAATCAGTCTCAGCAGTATAACTCTGATGTGCTGGAACTTGACACACAGCTCAGGCTTGCGGATTATATAAAGGAGTATCTGACTGATCCCAAGAGGGACATTGACCTGATACCTTCCAATACCGGTATCAGCGACATGAAGATAGAGGGTCAGATCAGCCAGTATAATGCCGCCAAGCTTCGCAGGGACAAACTCATCGAGGACAGCAGCGAGAGGAACCCGGTCGTGGAGGAACTGAACAATTCGCTCAATGCGATGAAGCAGTCCATCATCCGCGCCGTGGACAATATGATCGTAAGTATCAATGTCAGACGAAATGACGCATTGGCGCGTGAGTCTCGTGCCCGTGTGCGTGTCGCGTCGATTCCTACAAAGGAGAGGCAGATGCTTTCTATTGAGCGTCAGCAGAAAATCAAGGAGAGTTTGTATCTGTTCCTGCTGAACAAACGTGAGGAGAATGCTTTGTCTCAGGCTATGGTGGACAACAACGCCCGAGTCATTGACGGTGCTTCAGGTCCGTCCGGTCCTATTTCTCCGGACAGGAACAAATACATTCTGCTGGGGTTGCTTCTCGGTCTTGCTGTGCCTGGAACGGTGTTCCTGATGATTATGTTCCTGGATACCAAGATTCACAGCCGCAAGGACATCAAGGGCAAGCTTTCGATTCCGTTTGTCGGTGATGTCCCTCTGGACAAGGATGAGGAGTCGTCTTCTGTGGAGGAGGCTTTCAAGATTGTCCGTACCAATATGGCGTTCATGTCGAAGAAAGACCATCCTGTCCAGGCCATCATGACTACGTCAATGGGTGAGGGCGACGGCAAGACGTTCATTTCCAGAAATCTGGCCAAGAGTTATGTGGCTGCCAAGAAGTCCGTTGTCCTGCTGGACCTGGATATACGCAAGGGAACATTGAGTACCTTCTTCGGCGGACATCATGTGGGTGTTACGAATTATCTGGCGGATCCTTCTCTGACGCTTGATGACATCATCCATCATGACAAGGATGTAGAGGGGCTGGATGTGATTTCTTCTGGAACCCATGCTCCTAATCCTGCGGAACTTCTTATGGATGAAAGGCTTGACGAGCTGTTTGCTGAGCTTCGAAAGCGTTACGAATTCATAATCGCGGACAGTGTTCCTGTGGGAATGGTTGCGGATGCGACTATAGCCGGCAGAATTGCAGACATGACCATCTTCGTGGTGAGGGCAGGCCGTCTGGACAGAAGGCAGCTGCCTGATCTGGAAACCATGTATGAGGAGAAGAAACTGCGTAATATGGCGATTATCCTTAATGGAGCTGATTTCAGCCACAAGGGGTACGGCTATGGTTACGGATACGGTTATGGATATGGCTATGGCTACGGTTACGGCTATGGTTATGGCAATTCCAAGAAGGGAAAAAAGCATAGACGTGGCAGGTCGTCGGAAAAGACGGAGAAAAAATCGTGATTTTTTATGACAAACTGCTATAAATCAATAAAAAATTATTAATTTTAAGGGTTGAAATGTATATACCTCTAATAAATAATATGATGAACAGACGTAAATTGCCTTATGTGGTTCCTGAAACCAGAAAGGTTCAGGTCTTGACGGAGAGCGGTATCTGCGCCGGCTCCAATGTTTCTGTAGTGCAGAAAGATGACAAACCGCTTGTCGAAGTCGATAAGTGGGATGAAATCGGTCAGGAAGTTTCATTCGACTAAAATCAAGCAAAGTATGAAATTCGGAAATTTGATTAAGTGTGCCGCGTGGATTGCCGCGTTGGCATCGGTTTTTGCTTGTGCAAAAGAAGTTGGTCCGGGCTATGAGGAAGGATTGCCTGTAACATCTATAAAGATGTCTATTTCAGCTCCCGGTCAGGATAAGATAGACATTTCTACCAAGGCTAGTGAGGCGGTGGAGTCAGCAGTAGAGCACATTGCCATTTTCTTCTATAAGGCCAATGATGCTAATGCTATGCCTATAGTGTCTGAGATTACACCGACTTTCGCGTCTAATGTCGGATCGAACTATAAGTATAACATTGTCATTCCTGCGGCGGATCTCGAGGAGATGCGCAGTGGAAAATGGTATATGTATGCAGTCGCGAACTATGGCAAGGGCTTCTTCCCTGTAGATATCAATGCTCTCAAGGGCCTGACCCGCAATCAGTTCCTCGATTATTGCATCACCAAGCAGAATAATGCGTTGGATATTCTGGAGACCTCTGTGCTCATGAGCGGAGAGTATTGCGCTGCAAACAAGACTTACGATCAGAGTGACGGTTCTTTGGATATCAAGCCTGGCGAGAACATACTTGATGGCATTATCCGTCTCAGACGTAGTGTGGCTAAGATTACTTTCAAGTTTGTGAATGGTTCGCATCCTATAGCGGGAACGACTAATACGGCCCACGTGACCTTCAAGCCTGAATCTTACGGACTTTATGAGTATTCCCGTTCATGCACATTGATGGAGCGTGATAATTGGAAAGATGACTTCCCTTACATGGGAGACACTAAGGTCAGCGAGGAGAACAGGTTCCATAACGGAAGTGATTTCCCTATTACGGGTAGCGAGTTCGTGTTCTATATGCCGGAGAATGCGCAGACTGGCAATGTGAAAGGAAAACCTACCGGTGGGTGGACTTATTTCAATCGTGAGGAGCGCGAGAGCGACGGCGTGGATAATCCTACTCAGGAACAGTATAATACGTTCAAATATGCTCCTAAGCACGGAACTTTTGTTGCCGTAAAAGGTACCATCTCTATACCTGAGGAGAATTACAGTGGTGATGTGACTTACTATATCCACCTCGGAAACTTCAAAAATAATCCCGGTGACTTCACAGTAAGGCGTAACTATCACTATACCTATACGATTACAGTCAATGGTGTGGATAAGATTATCGCTGAGGCCAAGGCCGAGGATAGTAGTGAGATTCAGCCGGGTGCTGAGGGAAACATTACCCATACGACTGATGCGTACCTCGATGTAAGACTTGATTCTCATTACGAGACTGTGTTGCTCAAGGTGTCTAAAGACGTTAAGACTAATGGGGATGATAAAGTTTATGCTGTGAGGGTTAATTCTCCATATAGCAAGAATGTCACGTTGAAGAGTTCAGATTTATCTGCTGATTTCGAAGCGAAGAAGAAAGATTTGGATTACGGCTGGATTCGTTTCGGTAAACCTGCGACTACCACGGCAGCTGGAAATAAGGCTTATCGTTCATATCCGGGTGATGCTAATACTACTGATGTGTTCGGTCTTATTGCTGCTCTCCAAAGTGCTAATCCGACTGAAAAATATTGGAGCGAAGATACTTATAATGGTGAGGCTTATTACTACACCATAGCGTATGTAAATGAGTATTACTATGAGGACAAGATGAATAATGCAGCGGACAAAACTGCTGAACTTAAAAAGTTCATCAATGCCGATGACCGTACCATGTCTGTAATTCTCGGTCCGAACGTATTCGAGAGTAAGGATGGTCACAGTACTTACACTGACTTGACACATGGCTTCTTCAATATCTCCCAGCGTTCTATCAAGACATTCTATGACTTGTCTGTAGCGAATCCGTTCGGAATCGAGCAGATCGAGGAGACGGAGAAGACACGTGATTATAAAAAGGAAAGAAGTAGTATTTTCTCATCAGATTACGATAAAGATAAAAGTGATCAAGATAATGGTTATGCTAATATTCCTGACCGGTTTATCGATGGGTCATCTTCTTGGAATTCATATATTTCTAATGGCTTCTATCAGAGTGTTGCTCTAAGCAATAATTATGCAGTTTATCAGTGTCTCTCAAGAAATAGGGATGAGGATGGAGATGGAATAATTGATAGTGAAGAATTGAAATGGTATCTTCCGGCTGTGCACCAGTGTACATATTATTGGTTCGGAATGAACTCGCTACCTGAGGATGCTCGAATTAATATCGAACCAAGAACAACAAATAATTATTGGAGTAGTACAAGTGGTTTTGAAACTTGGTGGGCTGCCGAAGGCTCGGCTTATGGAGCAAAAGAAGGAACGAGTCACGTTAGATGTGTAAGAAGTTTGAAATCATATAATGATCCGGCATCAGAAGTCTCGGAATATGATTCAAGTACTAGAATTGTTACTATGCTTGGTATGGATCATCGAAGTGTTCGTGAAGCCGGTACAGTTACAGGTGAGTTTGATGAGCATGAAAGGGGAACCGTATACGATGTCCTTCCATCGTCGTTCCAGATTGCTAAAAATAATTTGGATAAGACATTCACAAATGATCAGATGAAGAAAGTTGTGGATGCGAACTCTGCAACATGTAGTGATTATTACGAGGGTACAAATGGCTCAGACAAGGGGCAGTGGCGAGTTCCTAATGAAAAAGAGTTGACTCTTATTCTGAAATGGTTGCGAACTGATAGTAATTATGGCACAACAACGAATCTTAAGATGCTTGCTTCTCGGTCTTATTATCAAAGACATAATTCTAGTGATAATATGGTCTATTATATTGTCGGAAACAGCAATGATGGTATGTTTATTACTACGAGTGATCAAACTAAAACCGGTTTCAAAGTCCGTTGCGTTCGTGATGTTGTCAAATGATATTGAAAATTCTAATTAATATGAAGATGAAATTTATTTTAGTGCCGGTGCTGTTGGCATTGACATTCGGTGCCGCTGCACAGCCTCAGGTGAAGGTCAAGAGTGACACCACTGAGACTGTAACTTATGATGGAAACAAATTCCGTGTTCAGACCGCTCCTGCGCGTGCGAACTGGTTCATTGGTCTGCAGGGTGGTGGTCAGCTGATTTTCGGTGACCACGACAAGCAGTGCAAGTTGGGTGACCGTATCGCTCCTGCTCTCGACATATATTTCGGTAAGTGGTTTACCCCGGTAGTAGGAGGTAGGGTCCGCTACAGTGGTCTCAGTTTCAAGGGCGCGACCCAGACTGATGTACATTCTACCGGCAAGGAAGTTCCGGGAAAGGGTGGTCACGGCTATTGGCTGACCAAGCAGAAGTTCAGCTATGTGGAGTTCGCCGGTGATGTGATGTGCAATCTTTCCAATGCTTTCGGCGGTTATCGTCCAGACAGGTTCTACAGCGCCATCCCATACGTGGGTCTCGGTGTAGGTCGTGTTACCCAGAACCCTAAGACAACCGAGCTCATGGGCCACATCGGTTATTTGAGTGCATTCCGTGTATGTGATGCCGTTGATATCAATCTCGACCTCCGCACCGGTTATGTCAATGACCGTTTCGATGGCGAGGAAGGCGGCCGCTATGGTGAGGGTATTCTCGCTGCTACCATTGGTGTTACCTATAAGTTCAAACCTCGTGGCTTCGGTCGCACCAAGACTGTTACCCGTGTCATTTCTTCTGAGTACGACGTCAGTGACTACCAGAGGGTTATCGATGAAACCAAGGCTGAGAATGAGCGTCTCATGAAGGAGGTAGAAGAGCTCCGCAATCTCCCGAGATGGGAGGAGGGCAAGACCAGGACTCTCGCATATCCATACTACATTGTCTTCGAACTTGGCAAGTCTGAGCTTCTCAAGGCATCCCGCGTGAACCTCGGTATGCTTGCCGAGATCATCAAGGCCAACAACGTAGTCTATGTGATTACCGGCTATGCCGACCAGGGCACCGGCAGCAAGCGTCTCAACGAGAAGTTGAGTCAGGATCGTGCCAAGGCCGTATATGACTGCCTGGTCAACGAGTACGGCGTCCCAGCCTCTCTCCTCAAGACAGCAGCCAAGGGCGGTGTAGGCAACATGTTCTACGACGATCCAGCCCTCTCACGTGCAGCCATTGCTCTCTACGAGGGTGACAAGGAGTAATCCGAAAAAACGACAATAATCGCCGGGCTATACGATTTCTACCGAGTTCAGGGTACCCGTCATAATCCAAAAGCGAACATCGCAACAAGGTCTATATAAGTTTTCCATAATATAAGCCCAAAGCGAGTATCGAATAGGGTTCATACAAGGTTTACCAGTTATAAACCCAGTGCAAACATCGCGATAAGGTACATACGAGGTGTCCCGACTATAGCCCCAAGGTGATCCCCAATAAAAAGGGTGACTGTCAAGTCCAAAGACTTGCCAGCCACCCTTTTTCATATCCCGGCCAACTATTCAGACAAAGTAGAGCCTGTGTCAAGCCTGTGCCAATTTCAGCGCCATCATATGCAGTTTGTCCGTAAAACCCCACATATTTACGTACAAGTTTTGAAATTCCCAAACTCGTCCGTCAGAAAACGTTTTATCCCGGACAAACTGTGACTGTAACCGCATTTGTCCGGAGAAACCCATGTTCTCACGGACGTTTTCTGATTTCATCACCAATCGCAACTCCCACGTCTCTTCGCCTGTCGCCACGCCAAACGTCACAACCCGCATCCCATTTTGTCCCGCCTAAAACGTTTTCCCGGAACAAAACCCATCTAAACACCATTCCGTACCGCTAAACCGATTTATGTGGGACAAAAACCTCCGTTTCAGTATGGCCTAGAAGTTATTAACTAGCATAGGTAACAATAAAAAAGAGGGGATAGAGTAGAGAGGCTGACCCAAAAGGGTTGGTCTCTTTTTTATATAGGGTGTCGTAGAGTTGT
>ERZ1026772.21-NODE-21-length-121888-cov-13.582387_pt1 | contig 121888 bp, 116 predicted proteins | sample MGYA00380124_ERZ1026772 | MGnify/ENA primary metagenome ERZ1026772 (study PRJEB33269, sample SAMEA4719760) | human gut metagenome | biome: human-associated habitat; feature: organic feature; material: feces | place: Cameroon | collected 2013-10 ...
GAATAATGCTAGTGGAGATGTCATTTCTAATATCTCATCATAATTAGTTTCTAATATCTCATTATATAAAGAATCTATACTGTCTTTATAAATTGGATTTATTACGACTGATAATGGATTCGGATTTTCTCTGCTAACTAATAATGATTTATAGAATAACTCATCATTATTTTTTAGAATATCTTGATCCATATATTTGCTATTAGAAAAGTTCTTTTTAATAAATCTAATAACTCCTAAATCTATATCAACAATAGATTCAAAATAATATAAGATATTAGAAGAGAATCTGACATCATGACGTTTTTTATCAGTTGTGCTCATAATGCATAGTCCTCATAAACTTTAATCTTTTATCTAAGCTCAATTCTCGAACATCGAAATCAAACCCAGTATATCGTTTATGATATCTTCTTATATGCCTAATGAACTCTAAATCATCTAAGGAGAATATTTCATTTAATACTGCAATATTATCCAAAGTCAACATAGTAATTTCATTGAGAAAAGTCATTCCAGCAAAGAATTTATTCCTGATACACTCTAATAAATAAATATAGTTTTTACCAACTGGCATTGGATTTACATCATAATCTTCGATTAGAGATTTAAATATTTTTTCATTACGTTCTTTAATAGATTTCATTAGCATATATTCTTTATAATGCCTATAATCATCAATGAAATCTTTCTCAGTATATAATTCAGTATCTTTATAAGCTTCATCAAATTTCTTAAGATTCTCAAAAGCGTCTACTAAAGTATCAGCTTTTAATTCTAAAATTAAGACATTAGATGCAATATTACCATCTTCTTTTATCATCCTAGCGAGACATATACAATCATACAAATCGTCAAAATTAGTTATATCACTATACTTAGTTTCTTTAGGATCTAATGCTACCATTCTAACGCTTGTGGTATCTATTTCATTACAAACTAAGATACCACCAGATTTAGTAGATGGCATAACTCCTACTAATTCTTTAACAAATGGAGAATCAATATTAATAATTTTATCTTTAAAATATTCTTCTGGAGATAATTTTTTATCTGCCCTATCTAATTCCATTATATATTTTAGATCTTCTTTTTTAATCATAATATGTGCAAGTTTAGTCTTCATATAAATCTCCTAATAAAAAAAAATAAATAGAGTGAGCGTAGAGAACTAATCTCTACGCTCTAGTTTTATTAGTTCATAAGATTATTGATATCATCTAATGTACTATTTTGGAACTCTTTCGGAGTTCCTTGAGATTTGTTATTGGAGAAGAACCCACTATTGTTACTCTTCGTAGCTTTATTACGTGCAGAATATTCTACACCCAATTTACTACAAATTGCTTCAACATTATCAGCCAGTCTATTATTCTGATACTGCTGTTTATTAATATTCTCAGCAGCATATGCCGAAGTACCAGCCATTACATAAGTTTTAAGAATATTCTTAAACAGTTCGATTTCCGTATCAGCATACGGTTCAAACACTGCTTCAGAAGTATGTGCAGTTTCATTATAATTGCGAACCGCAAAATAATATTCTTTCTTGAACTCATAAGCAATACTGCTTTGAGTTACACCATCATTATCCACTTTACGGATAATAATACATGCTGCACCATTCTCACAATATTCTTTACCATTGGAGATGGAAATCAAACCAGAACCAGAGTTTACACCATAATTAGTGCAACTATCTGGATTCTTTTGGAACTCTTCAATTTCTTTCAGCAGAATAGCTGCCTTTGCATGTTTAAGATAGATTGCATGTTCATTCTCTCTATCGAATTGAGCAACACCATCTGCATTCAAACCTTTAAAGGGTTGAATTGCTACAACAAGAAATCCATTCCAATAACGGATAGTCATTGCAGACTTATCAACCTCACCTTGAGAATTTGTGAAGGAGTAACTTCCAAATACGGAAGCATCCTTAAATTTGTTTTGTTGTCTTTCACCTAAAGCCATGTTTACTTTTCCTCCTTTAAATTTTCTGCAGCTTTTTGTCTAAGCTGCTCTAATTGTTCTTCTTCCTTACGTTTATTATACGTAGAAAGAGATTCAATAGCTAATTCAGCAATGTTACCTTGCTCGTCTTTCCATGGTTTGCGTTGTACAAACCCATTAATTAATTCAACATTATCAGACTTGGATTTCTTATCTTCGAATATACGAACATGATCTCCAGGTTCTAACTCAGTCAAATCTTCAATAGAGTCCCATAAGTCTTCACCAGACTTATTTTGCCCTATTACCTTTTCAATGATCCTCTTATTTTTTGGCATGTAATTCTCACTTCCTTTATAATATAATTCAAGATAATAATATATATTTATAGAACTGTTTTTTCGTTTATAAAAAAGAAAAAAAAATAAAAGGAGGTCCGAAGACCTCCATTTTATATCTCATCATATGCTCCACTTTCGTAAGCATTAATGAGTTCATCCCTGGTTTGTTTGTATACTTCTTCAAATTCTTTTATCTTGGACTCATGTTCATATACGAGTTCAAGCATTTGTTCAGCTGATTGTGCATTGTTAAATTTAGTTTGAAAATCAATGCATTGATTAATCATTTCATCAGCTTTACGTTGGAAATATGGATTGAATAAATTATACATAATTATTACCTCCTGGTATATACCTATTCTAGTATCATAGCTTTTGGTTCTCGTTGACCGTATTTGCTAGACTAGAATAGGAATAGAAGTTAGATTTAATTATATTATTACTTCTATTCACAATAATAATATATAATCAAAAAAAAACGGAATTACAAATCGAGAAAAAAGATAGCTACAGCAGTGTTATTGCTGTAGCTATTAGTTTTACTTTTCTTGTGCAGTTGGATAAGTTACATAAATTCTAGAGTAATCTGTACCATAAAGATTCTTATTGGAGAGGACTTCTCTGAGTTTATCGAATTTCAAATACAGAGCATTCCATCTCTTTTGATCATTCTCAGACAATTTCTCAGAAGAGAGATAATCGTCAATGATATTCATTCGTACATTGATGGAGTGTAACAGAGATAATGCATCATCTTCTCTATTAACGTTCTTTACTCTCATAGCATATTCAAAATAATCATCTTCATAAGATTTAACGTTCTTATATTTGATTTTGCTATAAGCATCACTAAAGAATCCCTCTAACAAAGAAGAATCATCAATTCTTTCTAAGCATCTAATCAGGTTATTCATTTCACGTTTCTCTAATTGAGATGCGGTTAATGCTAAACACTTTTTAATAGTCTTAATTGCTACAATACGTCTAAGCTTAACAGCAGAATATAATCTAATGACCCAAGACATAACAATGATATCACTAGTATCACAATCTTTATTCATATTATAGCCATTTTGATCAATCTTATCAAATGCATCTTCAAGCTCTTCAGCATATCCACAAGCAATTAAAAAAGAAGATGCTAGAATTTCATTATGACTCTTTTCAAAGATAGATGTAACCTTACGGAGAGCATCTTTAATACCAAATTCTAATATATATGCATAATGCGCAGACTCGCTAATTTTAATCTGTTCATTATTCTTTACGAGATATACATCGATATTCTTTCTTACTGTATCAATCGGTGTAGAGTCGTTAACCATTGCACTAATTTGATACAAGAGAATAGCGATAATCTCATCAGCAGATAATCCAAGCATAGGACTGAAGATTTTAGAATCGATTTCAAGATAATATTCTTTTATTCGAACTAAATCAGTACCTTGAATAATATCATATGGATTATTAACAATAGGCATTACAATAATGCCAAAAAACATTTTATCAGTATTCTGAGTAAATACTAATTCTCTACATTTAGAGTCTTTAAAGAATGAGTTAATCTCATCTTTTAATTGAGATAACAACATTGCATTTATATCATCAGGATATTCTTTCATTTTAAGAATAATATCCGTAAGATCAGTAAAATCAAATCCTAAACTATTATCTGCTTTATAATGTTTTGGTATTTCAGGATTAAGCAGATTGTTGAGTATTGATGGCATAAATAAAACCTCCTAATTAATTAAAATAAAACTACCTAGGAGATGACTCTCCTAGGTAGCTAATTTATTTAGGTTCTAAATACTTAACTAATTAAGAATTACAGACCCGGCTGTTGAGTGTTAGGGTTAACATGGTCAACTTTAGTCGGAACTTCTTTCGGAATATATTGAGAACCTTCAGGGAAGTTCATGGTGTAGTTGTTCATCAGGTTTACACCAATCGGATCATCATTCGGAACATAATCACGCAGACCAGTCGGATTCAGGATCTTGATACGAGCTTGTACCGGTTGATATTCAACCATCTTGAAGCGTTCAAATGCATGAATTGCCGGCAGTGCATAGTTAACTACATTGTGAATTTCATTGGAAACGTACAATTGATAATCGTACAGACGATATACAATACGTTCAGTGTTTCTTGGGCACAGCAGAACAATCAGGTTCTTGTTGTCGCGCAGTTTATCAGAGCTAATGAAGTTGTAAACACGTTTATCGCTGGTTACGACAGTCTTCTGATAATCCAAAGCTACAGGACCGATGTTGGACGGAGATTGGTAAGTATACTCAGTCGGAGTAATCTTACGAATCAGATCAGCATTACCGATAACGGTAATAGTCATATTCGGATCATTCAGAACTTGCAGCAGGTTAGTTACATGAGTATCCAGAGCATCCATGAAAGTCTTGGATCTCCATTCGATATGATCGGAATAGTAACCTTCACGAGGAGCGAAGTCAAAAGTCTTAGCCAGTTTATTAGCTTCAGGCATACGGATGAAAGATTCGTCCAGGAACTTATGAATCTTATCATCTTTGTAGTTAGCCAGAGTCAGTTTAAACATGGACATGATTTTGGTCAACTGGTTAACTTGATACAGAGCACCAATATCTTTAACTTCTTCAGGAGAAACCGGAACGTTGATAGGAATAGCGTTCGGGATTTCTACGATCTGAGTATTGGTTTTCCATTTAACACTGCAAGTACGCAGCATAGCGCTGGAAGTATCCATACGTACAGACAGTTTAATCTTGGTAATTGCAGGGTTACTGCATTGAATCAAGAATTTGTTTTTCTGGGTGTAGCCAGACATAGTACCTTCAATAAGTACGTTTACAACAGTCTTGCCATCATCATCCAGTTTACGAGCTTTAATACGAACCGGTTGCATCAGAATGCGATCGTATTCACCATAGTACGGAGTGAAGTTAGCAGGAGGAATCTTAACCCAGATATCTTTTTCACCAGCTTCGGTAGCAACTTTTTCTTTACCACCGTCTTCTTCAGGATCGAAATAAGTTTCACCAGGCAGTACATAAGATTTTACGAGTACTGCACTAACAGCGGATTCGATAGACAGGTTGCTGTCAGGATCGTTTCCGATACCACCATTTACTTTGGAAAGAACGTCGGTAGTCATAGCTTCCGGCAGATCCAGAATTACATCCTGCATGGGAGCAGTGCTCTCAATAGCAGCATACATTTTGTTCTGTTCCAAGAACATATCGATTTCTTGACCATCCGGAGTAACCAGCATACGGGTTTCCATAGTCAAAGTAAATTTCGGCTCGCGTGCTACGAATTTAGGAATAGCACCTTTGTCGAAAATGTTGTTCATAAGAATATTCTTATGAATAGGGAAGGTCATACCAATTACAGGGTTAAATTGAGTCATCGGTGCATACTCAAGCAGAGCAGTGCAGTCGTTCTCAAACAGTTCACCCATATCATTGTTATGCTCTTGGAAAGCCTGCATGTTACCACCGAATTCTGCCGGATCAGCAGATTCATTTACAAACAGGTCACGAAGAGCCTCACGAGAAGATTGTTGATGTAAAACCGTAGTCGGGTTTTGGAAAATATCAATACCGCTCTCATTCAAAATATTGCGGCTTACATTAGCAAATTCACTAGCAAGCGGTGCCATCTCAGACAATACAAAACCATTGCCCATAGACACATCAGTGCGGTGTCTAGTACCAACAGATGCCATAGTTATTAGTCTCCTTTCGAATATACAAAAATTTATTATAATTTCTAGTTGATTAATAATTATCTAGATAACGCTTTGTATCACGTTATCGAAATATTTAATATATAGTTACATAGGAAGGCTTATTTATGAAATATTATTCTTTATCTTGAGCATTTTTCTTTTCATAACTGTTAATTTCAGACAGCATTTTGTTAATATACTCTAATACTAAAAGATATTTTTTAAGATTAATCTGATTTTCGAGATATCCATTAGTATTATAAGTCTTAATAATATAATCATTCACAAGAATTTTTAACTCTTGTAATTTCTTAGAAATAAAATCTAATGTATCTAAGTTAGATTCTTTCTTATTAAGATTATCGACACGAGTAACCAATTTATCTATAGTTTTATATAAATCGATATACTGTATCTTTAATTCAGTATTTTGAATGGAAATTTGTTCTGGAGACAGATTACTGAATATTTTAGTCTCAAGATCTTTAATCTCAGTACCTAACTGATCTTGACCATTAGCATCATTTCCGGTACCATCTCCATCTTGAGCTTGATCCCCAGTTCCATCATCTGCTGGAGCATCTCCACTATCGGCTGGTGTATCACCAGTATCGTCTCCACCACCATCATCTTGAGTATAGTCAGTGCCACCATCATCTCCGCCACCATCAGCTGGAGCATCACCACTACCACTGTCATCTTGAGTATAATCAGTTGGAGCGTCATCTTCACCACCATCTGTAGGTGCATCTCCAGTTGGAGCATCGCCACCATCTGCTGGTGCATCGCCAGTATCAGTTGGAGCATCATCTGCTGCAGGTTGATCATCTTGAGTATAATCAGTCGGAGCATCATCTCCACCAGCATCGTCAGCTGGCGCAGCATCATCTGTCGGGGCATCATTACCACCATCATCTTGAGGAGCATCATCGGCTGCAGGTTGGTCATCTTGAGTATAATCTGTTGGAGCATCATTATCTCCAACAGTATCATCTGCTTGACCTGCACCATCATCTGGTAAATCATAGTTAGCATCATCTACAGGTGGATTATCAACATTTTGGGCTTGGTCATCTGCAGGTGGTTCATCATTCTGAGTATAATCATTACTATCAGGATTATCAGGTGGTTCATCTGGAGGAATTACATCCTCATCATCATTTGGAACATTATCATCTGCTGCAGGAGTGGTATCTTGAGCAGGTGGATTATCTTCTGGTTGAGGAGCTGGGTCTTGAGCTGGTGGATTATCTTGAGCAGGAGCATTATCTTCTGGTGGTTGTTGATCATCTTGAGTATAATCGTTATCTTGATCATCCTCATCGACTTTCTTTCCATCAAAAGATAATTCTTGTAATACTTTTTTTCTTATTGATTCGTAATTATAAAACATATAGCTTTTACCTCCAATTAGTAATCACTATCATTGTCATTATTAGCTGAAGCTGGTACATCGTCTTTATATTCAACTTCCATTTTATATCTAAGACGATTACGTTGTGCTTCGAGTTTCTTTTTAATCATAAGACATTGACGAACTGCCTTTAAATCATTTTTATCTTCGGCTTGTTTAATATATCTATTACACATATTAAGTTCAACATCTAATTCATCTAAGATAATAGAACGTTCTTTAGCTCTAGTTTCTTTTGCCATAGCAACATGACCTAATACAGATACTACAGCTAATGCCGGATGTAATAAGAAAGCAAGACCAGTAATAATAGCCATCTTAATAATTCTAGAAGCTGGTGGTAATACATTGCCTCGAATTACTGCTTCACGATTTTCAGTCTTATAGACATCAGTAATACCTCTACCAAAATTCTCAAGAGATTGATCGACTGTCTTAGACATAATCTTCTCTTTATCAGAGAGATCTGTTGCAGCTTTCTTTACTCTTTCAATAGCCATATTAATTGTATTAGTGAAAGATAACTCTAACAGCGGGGTTTGAGATTCTTTAGTATATAACAGAGATTCTTCGATGACATCTCTAGTTATAATAGTATTAGCCATCTCATGTAAAGCACTTTGAATAGAGCATTCCTCGGAGAAATCATATTTAAAGTTATTGAGCTTAGTAATATTCTCAGATAAGATAGTAGATCTTACATATTTATTTACATCTACAAGTTTGAGAGTGTCTTCACGTTGCTCAGTCAAAATCTCAGATAATTCTGTAGGACAAATCAAATCTGGGTTTTTAATAGAGAATTCTGTAATAGCATCAATATTAGCATTATTGATATTATTAATCTTTTCTTGTATTGTAGAAATATTAATTTTATTCTTAGTAATATTTTCAATAGCTTTCTCTAATACAAATAAATCATCTGCTATATTTTTAACAGACTCTAAAGAGAAATCATCACTAGAAGATTCTTCGGACTTCTTGTTCTCTTCCTCTTCTTCACGCTGTTTTTGAATATCAGATTTAAGATTATCTCTATAATCTTCAAGCTTCTCTAAGTTCTTCTCTAAAGAACTAAGATATTCATTAAGACGTTCTTTTTCTTTTTCACTCTTAGCTTTAGCAATTCTATTTTTAACTTTCTTGATATGGTCTTTATAGTGTTTAATTTGTTTATCACACTCATCTTCAGACCATTTAATACCAACGAATATCATAGTCATCAATGCAATAGCTCCAGCTACAACACTAATAGCAAGAGTTCCAGCTAATACAAAGAATACGAAAATCATACCTAAAATATTTGGAGTTTCATCTATGGCTTCCTGACTATGATTCATAAGAACGCCACGGATAAGATCTTTTAAATCACCAATATCTTTCTTAGGTTTTAATTTAAATTTCTTAATCTTATCTTTAATTTTAGAATCTTTAGATTCAGTAATTAAAGTTCTCATATTACTATTTAGATTACGATTCTCACAGAATGCCAATCCATCAATTGTCTCCTCAGTAAAGATATTCATATATTCAGGATTAGATGGAATCAAATCTAATTTGTCAAAATCAGCTTGCTCATACATAAGAGTCTTTTTCGCAGTATTAGCAATAATTCCAAGCATATCTCCATTCTCATTATGAGTCATCAGAAAATAATCAGTAACTGCTTCGAGAATAGATTGTTTATCATAAGGTACATAATTCTTCTCATAAGCATAAAGACTATTTTCAATAGCAATAGAATATTTAGCTTTAAGAGGAATATCATAAGTATCTATCAATTTACAGAATTCATAAATAGTATCAGTTGCTTGATCGGTAGTAAATACAGATTCTTTGACAAATCTGTCTAAGTTATATCGTCTATTAAGTTTATTATGGTTATTGATTATTCGATCATATGCAATAGTGTTATTTACTGCTTCAGTAATACTATCTAAAGATTTATAAATACAATTTTCTTGTTTAGGTTGTTCTTTCTTAGGCTGAGTATAAGTACCACTAATCTTTTTAACCTTGGTATGGATTTTAGTAGATAATTTACTTTTCAGATTTCCAAGACGATGAGAAATAAGTTTTTGCATTTGCATTGCATTTCTTACCTTGGGAATAATATTCTCAGTAAATATATTTGTAAAGGTATTAATATTAGATTCACTATCATCGTTAATATAAGCTGCTTCCATTACCAAAAATGCTTTAGTAAAAGCAATATTTGGGTCTTTAGCCAAATGATCCCAATTCTCTAAAACAGTTTTAGCAGTCTTAGGATTGTATTTGGATAATACTGATTCGTACATTTTGTTTAGTCCATATGGAGCTGGACTATAATTTTTTCTTAATAAGTTCAATTCTCGTTTTTTAACTGCTGAAATCATTTAAATTGCCCTCCTCAGAAATGTTTTTTAATTATTTAATTTGTTGAGATTATAATTATGTCCAGAGGTATAAATCTATTGTGCCAGCAACATAATTGTAAATCTAAACCCATTGAAACAGGAGTGATTAGAATGGAACAAAGTATTACAATTGAAGAATACAAACAACAAATGCATAGAATGTTAAAAATGCTATATCCGAGTATAACTGGATATGAGTTAGACTTAGCAATTCAATATTCTATAGACAAGAGATTTAAAAATGTAGATATTACGGTTAATAATAACTATAAACGAAGAACTGTAAATACAACTCTTCTTGAGGTATCTGATATTATTAAAACTCAACAACCGATTATTACAGCTTATGGTGTTATGTTTAAACGTCATAAAAAAGATTATAATACTCCATTTTATAATTTGCTTGAGACATTTATTACTAACCGTACTAAGTTTAAAAATAAAATGTTTGAATACCCTAAGGGAACTGAAGAATTTCAGAAATATAACTTATTACAGTTATTAGCTAAGATAGATTGTAATGCAGTATATGGTATTCTTGGTCAGTATTCATCTATGATTTATAATCTTTATTTAGCTCAAAGTGTAACTTTCCAAGGAAGAGCTTGTATATCTGCAGCGATTTTATTTTTTGAATCTTTTATGGCAGATAATGTTCAATGGTCTTGTCTTAATGAAATTATTAATTTCATAGATGAAGTAGTTCATCAGGATAAGAGAATATTTCACGATGAGATTATTGATAGAAATGTAACTCTTGAAGAAGTATATCTTAAGATTATGAAGAATTGTGGATTCAATGGTTGGTATCCGACTCAGAAAGATATGACTATTGTATGGGATATTCTTCATAGTTGTACTCAAGAAGATTTGAATAGATTATATTATAGAAATAACTTATATGAGTTCTGTGATAATGGTACTATACAAAGAGCGATTCTTTATATTCTTGAGAAATTAGAGAAACCATTTGATGATCCGAATAGTCCACCAGAATCTATTAAAGTAGAATTGAATGAACTTTTGACCATGATAAAAGATTATGTATATCATCCACATTTATATATGAGTCGTGTAGACCGTATTAGAATGATGAACAGATCTGTTAGTATTATAACTGATACAGACTCGACTATTGTTAGTTTTGATGCATGGTATAGATTCATATTATCTAAAATAGGTAATAAAGAATTAGCTATTGATAATTATGGTAAAACTGAATTGAAAGAATCAGAACCAAGAGAGACTGATAATAGAGATTATGATTTCTATAGTGGTAAGATAGTTTATTCTGATAAATTAGAAGAATTGACTTATGAAGACCCAAGAGATAATTTAAGACATTCTATTATCAATATTATGGCATTTATTATTAGCCAGTTGATTGGTGACTATATGAGAATCTTGAGTAATCATTATAATTCTTATGATGGTAGTCGTCCATGTCTTATTGTCATGAAGAATGAGTTCTTATTTAAACGAGTATTAGTTACTGAGGGTAAAAAGAACTATGCATCTATTCAAGAATTACAAGAAGGTAAGAAAGTTCCTCGTGAAGCATCTCTTGATATCAAAGGTATGCCGATTAATAAGTCAGTATTACAAGAAAAAATAAGAGATAGACTTCAACAAATATTATTTGATCATATCTTAGATGCAAAAGATATAGATCAAGTTAGAGTTTTAAAAGAATTAGCTATAGTAGAACAAGATATTTATGATTCATTAGCATCTGGTAAGAAAGAGTATTATAAACCAGTGAAAATCAAATCAGCATCATCATATGAAAATCCGATGAGAATTCAAGGTGTTAAAGCTGCAGAAATTTATAATAGTCTTAGAGATCCACATGTTACAGCCATAGACTTAGATCAACGTAATAGTCTAGATATAGTTAAATTAGATCTTAATGAGAAGAATGCTATTAAAATAAAAGATGAATTCCCTGAAGTTTATGAACGTATGATGAATCTTATGAAATTAGATATCTTTAATGGTTCTATAGATTATATGGCTATTCCATTAGATGAAGAAGTTCCCAAATGGATCATACCATTTATCGACTATACTTCTATTATTAATGATAATATGAAGAACTTCCCCAGTAGTTGTATTGGTATTACTGATCATGATAAGAGTAGTATTAACTATACAAACATCGTACATTTCTAAAAAATAAAAAAAATAAATGCGGGCTAGTTATTAAAACTAGCCCGATCTATTTTTATTCAGCAATGGTTACAGGACCATGTGGGTCCCTTCTATGCTGAATGAATAAAGTACGTTCTTTTTCGGAACGTGCTTTATCCTCTGCTTGCTGAGCTTGAAGTTTAGCTTCTTGCTCAGCTAAGCTTTTTTGTTTAGCCTCTTCCGCAAGCTTTTCATGAAGCTTGCGGTCAGCTTCTTCCTGGAGACGAGCGCGGTAATCTGCACTCATCTCATCTGCACTTTTATGTTGAGGTTCTGGAGTCATAAGAACCTCAACAATGTAATCATGGTGGCAGAACACTCCTACCACCATAACTAAAATCAGTACAAGGCGTGCCACCTTGTACCAACTGATTTTTCTCTGTCTTTTGATTGCCATTTTCATCACATCCTTTCTTTAATAGCAATCACTATTACCTATATAATATATAATTATGATTTTTTCCTATTACAATAGGAGTTTTTAGAATTTCTAATTAAAGAAATCGAATAGATACTGCCAATTAAGTATACGATAAGAATAAATACAACCACAATGTAATCCATAATGATTACCTCCTTTAATATTATTACAAGAATAATATATGAACGAAAAAATTCCCGCTAACAAATAACTTGTTAGCGGTATATTTTATTGTACTTTTATACACTTATTTTCAAATTTTTTATATGCATCTAAATAAATTTCTTTTTTATCACCATTGTATGTGACTTCATAATACATTCCATCAGGAAGAGTAGTAGAGATCAAAGCCTTCCAATTTTGAAGTGTCTTACAGAACCATACTACATAGATATCATCGATAGATGCCTTAACATCATCAGTCACATCAAGATGCGCTTGTACGTAGTCTAAGACGGTTTGTTTTGCAAGTGGGATAAATTCAACTTTGGTTTTATTCATAGTTGTATGCCTCCTTATAAAAATTAATGATAAGTTCTTCATTGCATAAAAAGTTATCCGTTAGCAGTAATGCTAACGGATACTTTTTGTGTACAAGAAATATGTGAAACAAGGAGAACTATGAATGAAAATTTGTTGTTGTTAGTTGTATTAATTTTCTCTGACTATATTTATGTTAAGTACAATCCAATAAAACCTGTTCAAGAAGGAGGAATAAATTCATGCCTGCGTTTGTACAAAACCAAAGTCCTGCGATACAACACACATTCCGTCCAACTGTATATTATCAATTATCTACTAATAATAAATCGTTTGTATTAATGCATCAATACTTAAAATCTATTGGTATTAAAAATAATAAATTTATGCTTGCATTATTAGATAAAGATTTAGCTGGTGTAGATCCTCATGATCCGACGTTAAATCAATTTATGAAACAAAAGATTCTTAGAGAGTGTATGGCGAACTATTGGTACTTTCTTAGAGAGGTAGTAAGAATCCCAGATCAAGGTGGTACTGGTGCTGGTGTTAAATATGAATTGCACCGTGGTAACTTAGCACTTAACTTTACAATGATGCTGAATCTGAACGTATTCTTAGAATTACCTCGTCAGCACTATAAGACTATTTCTGTAATTTGTAGATATCTTTATTTATATAATTTCGGTACATCTAACTCTGAGATGACATTATTACATAAGAAATTAGATGAATCTAAACTTAACTTACAGCGTCTTAAAGATATCCGTGATTGTCTGCCATCTTATCTTAGAATGAATCAGCCATATTCTCAAGATGGTAAAAAAATTAAAGTCCCTGATACAATTGAACGTATTGTTCATCCATTAAATGGTAATAAGATTCGTACAGTTCCATCTGCTCGTAATAAGATTGCTGCAGCGAACTTGCTTCGTGGTCGTACTATTCCATTACTCTGGGCAGACGAATGGGCATTTATTCCATTTAATGATATCATATATCTGAATACTGTACCAGCATTTAAAACTGCATCATTAAATGCTAAACGTAACCATGCTCCATATGGCATAGTAATTACAACAACCCCCGGTTTTTTAACTCAAGATGAGGGTAAAGTTGCTTATGATATGAAGAATGATGCAACTGAATTCAATGAGGCATGGTATGATTTTACTTATGCTCAGATTATGCAAATTATTGAGGCTAATAGTAAATCTAACTTTGTATATATCAGATTCTCATATCAACAGCTTGGCAAATCTGAAACTTGGTTTAAAGATATCTGTAAAGACATGTTGTTTAAATGGGATGATATCCGTCGTGAGGTTTTGCTTGAGTGGAGCCTTGGTACATCTAATTCTCCATTTAGTACAGAAGATCTTGAGACTATTGCTAGACTTGTTAAAGAACCAATTAAGATTGTATATTTCTTGGGCAAGTATATCTTTAATATTTATGAAGAAGTTGAATACTTTAATGGTATGCCGAAATATCCTCCGATAATTGGTGTCGACGTATCTGGTGGTTATAATCGAGATGCATCTGCAATATGTTGTGTAGATTCTTTCACTACTAAAGTATTTGCTGATTTAAAATGCAACTATATATCTACACCAGAATTGGCTAGAGTAATATATGAACTAGTAACTAAGTATATGCCTAACTCCGTAGTCAATGTCGAACGTAATGGTGGCTTTGGTGCATCTGTATTAGCTAAACTAATAAATTCTGATATTAAACGTAATCTTTATTTTGAAATTAAAGATAAAGTTATCGAAGAACAGAATGATGGTACTAAAGTAATTAAACGCACACAAAAAACAAAAGTATATGGATTAGATTCTACTAAATCTAAACGTGAATTACTGATTCAGATTTTAAGAGAACGTGTTGATAATCATAAAGATAAATTCGTATCAAAACGTATCTACGATGAATTAGTTGGTATGGAAGTTAAACGTAATGGTAAAGTAGAACACTCTTCTAATAGCCACGATGACTTGGTATTCTCTTATCTGATGGCAATGTATGTTTGGTACGAGGGTAAAGATCTTAAAGAGCATTTCAATATCTTAAAAACAACAATTAAGACTGATGAAGATATTGATGAGGTTATGTATGGTCTTGAAGAAAAATTCTCTGATATCACTGAAGAGATTAGAGATTCTTATTCTCCAAATAATAAAGAATATAATGAAGAGCTTAAAGCAATGGCTAAAGCTCAAGGTATTCTTTATAGCAAATTTATTGAGCAAGAATTAGCTAAAGATAATGCATCATTAGCTAAACTATTAGCTACAAGAAAAGATGCTAGACAAGCATATGGCAATATGTATAATATTCCTCAAGAAGAATTAGAATATCAATATGGCTCTAGAGGATTAGATAACCAAGCATTTTTAAATTATCTCAATGATGATAATTTAAATATCTTAGATCCTAATGATGTAATGAAGAATCCAAATAATAAATTACCACCAAACTGGAAATCTTTATAAAAAAATAATCCCTCATACCAGTAATGGTATGAGGGGATTTTATATCATTAATGAGTTCTGGTTAATTTATTCATATCATAAATAATAGTATCTGGTAAAAACATAGTTCTTACAGTCATAAATCTACCTCTATTATCAATGCGAGATTTATTATTTTTAATATGATCATCAATTGATTCCCAAGATTCCATTTCTACACGTTGATCTTGGATCAGCCACCAATCCCAATAAGCTTGAGGATTTGGATAAGAATTTTTTTAGAATAGGATTAATATCAAATAACTCATCACAAATATCACGATATTCTTTAGCATTACGGGTATGAATTTTTGCAGCCACTTCACGAATATCTGGCCATTGTTCAACACAAATTGCTTCATTATAACTATAACCATACATTTCATAAGTGGCTAACATTGGAATATCATAATGTGCAATATATTCTTCCATATCTTCATTGGTCCAATCATATAATGGATATATTCTTTTACGACCATTGCCCATATCTTTATAGCTTGGAAGATTTGCTCTTGAACGCATTTTAATTTCTGCTCTACGATCTCCATATACAACAAGTTTCATTTTTTTAGTTACTTCATCATCAGTTCGTTGGAAGATTTCACGTTGAGTAAAGCTATTAATAAATAACGGTAAATAACCTTTTTCGCGAATCAATTGGAGATTAGTTTTCTCAGGAACATGCCAAATCACATCTTTATGATATTTATCAAGAAATTCAAGATTGATATCAGATTCAAACGTCGAACTAGTATAATGAGTTTCGAATGGATAACCACTATGCTGAACGAAGTGTTTCAAAACACAAGAATCTTTACCACCAGAAAATTTTACACAAAATGGATAATCTGGTTCATAATGTTCCTTTAAAATATTGTATGCACTATTAATCTTTTCTTGTAATTGTTCAGAAATACTCATTGTGGTAAATTTCCTCCAGTTAAATCTTTATATTTTTTTCTTGTAATAGAATCAGAATAAGGATTTCCAGTTCCATGATCCCAATAAACTGCATAATGTGTAGCGCCATTAGAACTTAAAATATTTCCTAATTGTGGATGAGCATAATAATTACAATATTCTGCTTTATATGTGTAACCAGCATTAACGCCAGTATAATAATTTAAGTTATTATAACTGGTATTAGGGCTTACCTTAATTCTTTGAACTGCTGCACCATATACAATATAAGAATAACTATCTTTACCATCGTCATAATATTCAGTTTTTTGATATACTGCATTAATAGTAATATAGCTACAATTCTCTGGAGTACGAATAGATGGGCCTGAACCTAATGAAGTTCCTCTACCACTAATAATATTAGCATTAAACGTAACGTTACCATTAATCGTAAAAGTAAATGCATTACTTTTATTAGTTGCCATTAAAACAACTAATGGTAATTTTTCAGATTTGAGTTTTTCTAAAGCTAAATGTTCAGTTATTACTCTTTTACGTATTCTCTCAGCGTATTCAAGAATGTTACTACATTTAGTTTTACTTGGGGGGGGTAATTAATTTAAGATTTGTCATAAATTATTCTCCTTTTTTTTTGTTTTTTGTTTTTTTTAATTTATAAAATAATTCTCATATCAGTATTGATATGAGAGTTTTATCGCGTTAAAGATTCTAACAATGTATCTTTAGTATTAAAAATTTCTTTATTAATTATTGTTGATTTTTCTTCTGGTGCCTTGCTAAATTTATATTTAGGGCAATCATCTAAAGCTATGTTCAGCATTAATAGTTGATTCTCTCTGTCATAATGTGTTGCAGAATTATAAACTACTAATGGAATATCAAACTCGCCATCTGGAGTTTGAGAACAATATTCTTTTCTAATAGAATCATAGTACCATCTCAGATAAGTATCAATAATACTTTGATCATAGTTAATTACTAGATTATACCATGATGCATACTTATCAAACAGTACAATTTTCAGTGAAAAGAATGGCTCATCTTCATTGACATTCTTATCAATGAATAATACCAGTCTTAATTTGGTATTAATACCAAATTGTTGTAATTCTTTAGAGCATTGAATCATTTCTAATATTGTTTCTCTAGAAATGTTTGGTGAATTTAATTTTTCAATCAAATCATCAATGCGGGCTGTAATATTAGCTTTCAATCTTTTTTCAGAATTACCAAGATAAATCATAATAATACCTCCTATTATATTATTTAGAAGTATAGTATATTATTATTTTTTATCTTGATGGATTTAATATTCCTCATGTAATATCTAGCCTGGTAAATATGATCAGGAGAGTGCTTATAGTTTATAAAACTATGATAATCTTTAATACTAGCATATGGTATTTTCTTATCTATGATTTCAATATAATGCCCACTAATTCTCGAAGCCATAATATCAGCAGTTCCCTCAAGATATACCATATCATCAGTAAAAGACTTTCCTAAGAGTTGATATTGGTATTGATGAGTCATTTCATGTGCTAGATAAAATAAATATTCAGTATCAGATAATCCCGCAGTATTTATTATAATAAGATTAGTTCTCGAAGTCACAGCTTGTGCTCTTTTAGCTATAAGTTTTGCATTAACTATATTATTCTTTTCTAATTCTTCTCTGAACTGTTTAGAGCCAAAAACATTCAAAATAACTAATTCTCTATTAAGCACAATACCATCACAGTGGTGATAATAATTTTCGATTATTTTTATATCTTGTAGTGTTCTATTCTCATTACCACCAATGACTTTATGAGCTTGAGTTATATTACAAATCAGTAATAATATCAAAAATATATATTGCATTTCCAATTCTCCAGAAAATATGGGTAGAGGTATTACAACCTCTACCCATTTAATTTTTTAATTAGATGCTAGTCATAGTACTTTTGTTGGTACTAGTGAAAGATGCCGTAGTACTGCTGGAATTTACAATGTCTTTCTTATACGGAGTCATATTATCAACACCAGTATAGTTGAATTCCATTTCATCCCAAGTAGTATTCTGACGAATCCAATCCAAGAATTCTTTACCTTTCTCATTGATCTTACGACCAACAATCGGATAGCCCTTGAATTCTACGTCAAGCTCTTTAAATTCGATAGAACCTTTTTCAGAGTTATAAATATCCCATTGTGCACCAGTGGGTTGTGCTGCTACAATGTAGATACATTTCTCCAGATTCATCAGGGTATTATCACATACCAGATACATGAAGGAGAATACTTCATTTTCATAGCCAGGTTCCATCAGGCCTTTGGGGATAAGACCATTATAATGTTTAACCTGAGTACGAGGATCTTTAATACCTCTCAAGAACAATTCATGAGTACGGGTAATTACAGAACCATGACGTTCGAAATAACGCATAGTAAAGCTACTAGCAGCCTGCATGGTAACTTTATTGATAATTTCGACGTTGGAGATACCATTGGTCAATTCACCAGTCTCTGCAGTGATATTATCAATACCACTCAGACCACGGAAATCATATTCAAGAATATGACAATAGGTATCAAACATTTTCTTATATTCACTATTCTGGTCACAGAGTTTCTTCATGAATTCAGGTACTTGTACCAGAACCAAGAAAGAATAGCTGGACTCATAAAGGTTATAAGCTTCGAGGTTGGCATAATCGGTTACGCCACGCATCAATGTAAATTTAGACAAATCACGAGTGCTCATAAGCGAGCTAAACATGTTGTTATCGACACTATTAGTAGTAGTTGCCATTATATTGTACTCCTTTCTAGTTTATTAAGATCTTATAGCAAGGATCTTGAACAATTCAGTTTGTACAAAATTACGGAACTGAACCTTAATAGTAGCATAGTAAATCTTATTATTTTCATATGTCGAATTACCAAGATATTCCATGCTCAAAGACTTAAAGTTGCCAGAGTACTTGGAAAGAATAGCATTAACCTCTTTCTGGTAAGAATCAAAATCATCACCATCAAGGAAGGTATAACGATCTCTTGGAATTTGCTTACGGATCTGATGGATAATCTCTTGGATTGCATATACATTGTTTGCATAAGACAACTGAGTATATTTCTCCTGAGAAGTATAGCAAGTTTCAATAGTAAGAGTACCATTGAGATAGCTTGCATAGTTAATCTTCAGGTCTTCCATATCAGTCTTCTGGTTACCAGCCGGAGTAATCTTAGGAACAAAGTTCAGAGTACCTTCAATTGCTTCGGGGATGGTAGCTTCGAATTTAATACCACACAGAGGACGGTTACGACCGTTTACAAAGTGTTTAGTAACAATACGAGCCAGAGAGTAACCCATAGTTACTGTAATCTGCTTCTTAGTATACGGATCGATAATGTCATACCATTGGCTATAGGTTTCACAATAGCGATCATGACTATTCAGAAGATCAGCATACTTAAATTCAGTAATAGTACGGCACGGAGTACGAGTACCAGATTCATCCTCATTAGCAATATCACGCAGATAAGAGATATCTTCACGGAATGCAACGAGTTCTTCGATAGCACGTTTAACTTTGTTAGGATAGTTAGCATCAATGATTACATCAATCGGGTTGTTATCTACGTTATAGATATCATCATTGAAAGTACCATTGAATACTTTAACCATTTCGTTAGCATATTCTTTAGCTTTAATCGGAGCATCACCGAAAGAACCATTGGAACCATTCTCAAGAGAGAGACCATAGATGGATTTCAATGGGTTGTCTTCTTCGAATACAAGCTTATCGGAAATATCAATACCACGAATAGTCTTACCAAACAGCAAGTCCTGATATTTCAGTTCCATAGCATCAACTTCTTCTTCAGTCAGACCAACTGCTTCAGAGGTCAATACTTCTTTAATCTTATCCATAAATGCTACAAAGCTTTCTTCGAAAGTCTTGCAACGAATTTGCGGATTAGTACGATTCTTAGTTACAGTTTCAAAACCAACGTTTTCGTTCAGTTCGATAATATCAGGATTAATAGAGCCAACCATTTCATCCAGTTCATCATTGTTTTCATAAATGGACAGAATGAATTTAGTATACTCAGAAGTACGGCTCATGTTGTAGTCAGGAGTAATCATAACACGTTTGTTAGATACACCACGACCCATATCAGTAAACAAGAACAGTGGGAAACCATCAGTTGCCAGAGTCTCAAATTTAGCAGCAATAACACTTAAGTCATTACTCTTCGTAGCATCTACACTGACAGTATTGAAAGAAACTTTTGCAAAGGTAATCATAACCGGGTCATTGCCGTCGGCAACTTCAGTTTCTTCACCGGTAACTTTATCGGTATACAGAGGAACTTCCTTATTGGTATTGGTATCCTCATCGTAAACAGTTTTGGTCTTTTGTTTACTTTCGCTCTTTACATAAGCTACGATACCAATGTTAGCCAAAGTGGAATCTGGTGCTACAATACGTTTGCAGAACAGACGGCCACCATTATTAATAGCATTTGCAGCTTGCAGCAACGGTTGACCATGTTTAGCAAAAGAGATCTTTTCACCAAATTGTTTGAAGAAAGCATTACCTCTAATATAGATAAAGTCTTCAGTACCTTTATCAGAAGAAAAACCAATCATTTGAACAGGGGGTTCAATAGTATCCGATATCGTTAAGGCTTCGATATCAGATTGGTCGTCAATCGTGAATATAGTACCTGGATACATATTTATTTATCCTCCTTTTAATCTATTTTATCAAAGAATAAGTCAATGAGTAAGATCATTAAACTTTTATTCTTATGTTAATGGACACCTTAATTAACCCATTAATATTGGTTCCATAGGAGATCGTTTACCTGGCTTGGTAATAACAGCATTAACTACAGCCTGATCCCAGTTTTCACTAGTAATTGAAGCATATGGAGATACATATTTAGGAATTGTTGTAAGTGAAATAGGCTTATATTGATTCATATTTTTAATACCAGCCAATCTAAATGGAACTGCTTCATTATTAGGATCTCTACAAATCTCAGACATTATAATACCAAACATCTGATCATTAACACCAAAGTTAAATCCATTTAATTCTGCACATTTTGAAAAATACGTATAAAGCTTATCATATGGAATTGTAGTTGGGAATTTAGCAGTCTTACAAAAAAGAACAAAGAAGTTTTCAGCATATGCTACATCTTGTGGAGGATTCTCTATAATGATAGCATCTCCTTTACGATAATGAAGCACTCTGAAATCTGTAGGTCCTTGTTCTTTAATAAGAGCAACTTCTTTAAGTTTAGTAATCTCACTAGGTTGAGATAAAAATACTGTCGGAAGTTTAAAAGTTTTTAAACCATTATTCTTTCCATTCTTATCAAATAATGAATAGTTAAAAATACCCATAAGAGAAACTTTATTACCGATGATTTCGGCATTCTTTCCATTAAAGTAATTTTCCGGAACATAGAATCTTAATTCACCATCAGCATTGAATATAAGAGTTTCCCCATCGAGTTTACAAAAGTAAGGAATTCTAGTATCAGCCATTAAATATCACCTCTTTATTATCAGAATGTGCATCATAAATATTGCCATTTAGAAAAAAAAATAAAAGGTGAGGAATTTAATCCTCACCTTTATATTTTATTTTGTTTTACAACGATTACGAGCTTTTGTTTTCTCGTGATTTGTAATTCTGCGGTCAATTGCTTTTACAATATCTGCTGCAGCTTTGTTCATTGGATCTCCACCAGGTCCAAATAATGGAATTTTTGTATAAAGCTCATCAATAGATCATGCCTGTTGCTGATTAAAAAGTGACTGAAAATATCCACTAGCATATGGATTGCCAGAAAACATTGGTTTATTATAAGCTTCGTTAGCTTTATAATGGACTGGTGGAATCTGTGGTTGATTAGTATATGGATTGTATGTATTGGGACACATCTGCTGTTTAACAATTTGTTGTTGTTCATTCTGTTGTCGATTAACTAATTCTGCAAAATATCCAAGATTAGGATATGGTTTACAGTTTTTACCATAGAAATTATCAAGTTCTTCCTTGATAATTCTATAGAATTCATCAGATTCTGAAACTTGTTTATCGAAATATACTCTAATAACACCAATATCATCAACACATTTGTTTAAATCGATATTAAGTTTTTCATAACTAATTTTATTATGGCAGCCGACAAAATTAAAGAATATAAAATCATCAATATATTCTTCATAATATGGGCCACTAGTAGCATTTAGGATCGAAAATAATGCATTGATAACTGCCCTATTGTAAGCAGCTTTTTTAGTAATAGAATTTTTAGGCTCTATTGCACGTTTAATTTCATCATTATTCTGCATTACTTTTTCAAATATTCTTGCAAATTTTTCATTAATAATAATTTTGTTTTCCATAATAAATACCTCCTTGAAATAAACCCCATATAAATAGATAGAGTAATATAGTTTTTTATCTATTAGGGTATAGAGATGACTATGGATTATCATCTCTTATTCATGCTAATAATATACAATTAAAATCAATATTAATAATTAATAAAAAAAATAATATACCACCGTATCATAAGAAAAAATAAAAGGAGGTCCGAAGACCCCCAATTATTTTTTAGATTACAGATCTTTTTTCAGATCCGCAATCTTCTTTTCCAACATGCGCAGTTCGTTGTATTTACGTTTTGCTGCTGTCTTGTACTCGGCTTGGCGTTTACGTTCAGCGCGAACTTGTTGATCATGTGCTTTACGCACTTTACGTTCTTCTTCACGCATTGCTTTTGCCAGGGTGATCAACTCCTCTGAGCTGATTTTTACATTGATACTGAGTTCCATATTAAACACCTCCTCAGGTAATACCCTAATCGTGGATCATAGATTTTTATCCACAGGGTGGAAATGACTATGGAATATCATTTCTCTTATTCACAATAATAATATATAATCAAAAAAAAATGGAATTACAAATCGAGAAAAACACCCAGTGGCTATTAAACCACTGGGTGTATCTTTTGTTATTTTTAGTTAATAGAAATCAATCTTCAGCACTAGGAAGAACGTTCCAAGTCAAAGTGTCAACAATTTGATCTTGTTCTTCAGCTTCGGCTTTTTCAAATTCTTTATGTTGAGCATAGTCTTCAATATGACCAGTTAAGAAGCTCTCAAGTTTCTGCTCATCTTCTTTAATATTAGTCTTAATAGATTCAATATGATCAGTGTGAGTATTAAGAGTTTCTTTAATCTCAGTCTTTTCTTTATTAGAGATAAATTCATGATCAGGGTCGGTTATGATTTCGGAAGCATAAACGAGTTGTTTAGGATCATCTGGAGTTTCACCAGGATCTACTGCATAAACGTCAATACCTTCGAAAGACCAACCATTGAGTTGAGCTGCAACTACATAGGTAGTCCACTCTACTTGTCTAAGTTTAGTACCCTCTAAGAATTTGATTCTAGCACCAGTTTCAGGAGTAGTACTCAAATTGCTAATAATATTAACTACAACTTGACGAGTTAATGGACAATCAGACAAGTCTAAGCTAATACGTAAAGAACCAGGAGCAAAAGATAACATTCTTAGACTTACGCAGTTCTTGAACATATTTTCTACATCTCTAGCACTACGCATACTTAAACCTTGAACAGATGTCAGATTACCACAGTTAGCAAACATTCTAGTCATGTCATATACATTAGTAGTTTGCATAGCCGGAGCAACTGCAAGTTTAGCACAACCCTCGAACATAGCATTCATAGTAACTGCTGCACTAGTAGGTTCAAGATCACTAACAACAGAAAGAGTCTGATAAGTATCAGTATAGAAATCTCTCATATAGTTATTGAAGTTAGTACGTAACTCTCTAACTAAACCAACGATATTCCAACCTTTATTAATAGCCGGAAGTACATGGTTATTATAATCGGTAGTATTGAGAGATTTTCTAGCAAAAGTTAAAGTTAAACCAGCATCAGTCTTATCAAGATTATCAATGATATTATAAATAGCATCAATATCAAGATTAATACAATCAGACAGGTCTAAGTTTGTATGGAGAGTACCAGCTTTAATTTTAATAGACTCTAAGCTACTGCAGTTAGCAAGCATCAATGTAGTATCAGTTACATTAGTCATATCCAGTTCAGGAATTGCTTTAAGAGCAAGACAGCCAACAAACATGGAGTTCATATTAGTTACATTAGAAGTATTCAAATCAACTACATTTCTGAGTTTCATGCAACCATTAAACATGCTCTGCATAATTATAGCATGACTAGTATCAATCTCAGGACAAACTTCATCAGTCAAGAAAGTATTCGGATAGGTCAGTCTCATGTAATTGGTAAAGTCAGTACGGTATTCAACACCAGCATCTTTTACAATACCACGGATAGTCCAACCCTTAGAAATAGCTCTTTCAACTTCGGAGTATTCTTGTTCATTGAATTGATTATCATTGAATGTGATAGTCTTAGTTACATTCTCTGGGAGTTTCATCAATCCCTTAAGAATATTGAGGATACAAGCTTTATCAAGCATAGTATCAGACAGATCCAGATCACAAGTCAAGCTACCAGGAGCAATTGCAAGCATTTGTAACTTGAAGCAATGTTTAAAGATATCAATACAAGTTTCTTCAGTAATACCATTGAAGTTGAGTTCACTTTGTACGTATACTAAGTTAGTGCAACCATCAAACATATGTGCCATATTGGTTACATTTGTGGTATCCATTACAGGAGAAGCAGTCAAAGAGATATCATTCATAAACATGCCAGTCATGTTTACACATTTAGCAGTATTAAATGCTGCAGAAATAGTTTTCAATCTCGGAGCATTAGCAAACATACGAACCATTGTAATACCTTCAGAAGTATCAGGCATATTAGCAATAAGTTCAATAGTATCTACAGTTCCAGGATAATTCTTAACCAGCCAATCAGTGAAATCAGTCATCAGTTTCTCAGGCTCATAAATACCAGCAATCTTCCAGCCTTTGTTAATAGCAGGAACTACATAGGTATTATATTCATCATTAGTGAGAGTATAAGTACCACTATTGAATATCAGAGTACCATTAGCATCCGTAGGACGACCAACTCTTTCAAGTAATTCAAAGATATTAGCTTTAGAGATTGCAGTATATTCAAAATTAAGAGTACAATGAACAGAGCCTTCTTTGAAATGAACTTCAGTGAGTTTAGAGCAACCCTTAAACATACCATATGCATGTATTACATTGCTCATATCCAGTTCACCAGGAATTTTGGTAAGTTCATTACAGCCATCATACATATGATCAGTAAACTTAGCAGAGGAAATATCAATCTCTGGAGCAACACCAATAGTTTGATATACATCCGGCAGAGTTTTCTTCATATACCAGCTATAATCAGTACGAATTACACTGATAGGAATATCACATTCGATTTCCCAGCCTTTATCAATAGCAGGTTTGATATAGGTCATAATGTCTTCTTCAGTAAACTCTTGTTGTGCTCTAACATTATTAAATCTAATAGTATTACCAACAGTAGACGGGAATCCAGCATTGAAAATAATATCTAAGAGATTAGCTTTAGTCAAACGAGTATTACTGAAATCGATACTAGCATGTAAAGTACCAGGTTTAATGTTTACAGAAGTCAAGGAATGACAACCATCAAACATACCATCAGTAAATTCAGCTTTTTCCATATTCAGTTCAGATACAACAGTCAACATCTGACAGCTATTGAACATATCACGGAAATCAATTACATTTTCAGTATTGATAGCAGGGCTGGTCAGCATTCTAGTACAAGCATAGAACATAGAACGAGCACTCTGAAGTTTCTTGGTTTCTCTCATATCAAAGATATTTAAGATATTAGTGCAACCATAGAACATTCTGTCAGCATTAATAAGTTTCGGGAAGTACATCTGTGCAGATGCAATAAGACTATCACAACCCTCAAACATACCAACAGCATATACTGCTTCAGTAGTATCTGGAATTTCAGGGCATTGAATAATACTCATGAAATTCTCAGGATAAGTATTCTTCATATAGAAGCTGAAGTTAATAGTCTTAACTGCAACAGGTTTAGCAATACCTTTAACAGACCAGCCATTTTCGATAACTGGTTTTACATAGGTATTATATTCTTCACCAGTAAGTTTAGATGCTTCAGGAACTCCAATGAAGTTCAGCTCATTACCATAGTTAATAGTATCAGTAGCTTTAAGAATGCTAAAGATAGATTGCTTATTAAGTACAGTATTAGATACATCTAAAGAGCAATGCAATGTATGAGGTTTAATAAAGAGCTGTTCAAGATTCGGGCATCTAGTAAACATGCTATCAGCATCTACACAAGAAGTAAAATCAAGTTCGGCTATAGTATTAAGTTTCAAGCAGTTAGCAAATGCATTTTTAAAGCAAGTAACTTTAGCAGTATGAAGTTTAGGAACTGCTACGAGGTTATTACAACCAAAGAAAGTTCCCATCATATTAACTACTTTAGATACATCCATAAACGGAACAGATGCAATCTTAATGCAGTTATTAAAAGTACCAGACATATTCAATACACAAGAAGTATCGAAATCTTTAGGCACGTTCAAGAGAGAAATACAACCATCAAACATATCTTGCATAGTCGTTGCAGCCTTAGTAGACGGAAGATCTACAAAAGTCATATCACGATAAGTCAACGGATAAGTCTGAGCCATATAACGGCTAAAGTCAGTACGCAGTTCAGGTACTACAGGTTTATCCCAAGTAATACCATCGAAAATCCAACCAGCTTCAAGAGCGGGTTTGATAAACTTGTCATACTCTTCTACAGAGTAAACGTACTTATAGTCTTCGACATTTTCAACCTTATCTTCGGGAAGAAGATCAAATAGAATATGACGAACTTTATTACCAAGAGGAGTACCAATATTCTTAATAATATTAAGAATTACTTCCTTGGTTAAACGGCAATCATGGAAATCCATGTCAATACGAAGAGAACCCTTGGTAAAGGATACATCTTCAAGAGAACGACAACCCTCAAACATACCATCGGCATAAGCTGCAGAAGACATATTAATTTCAGGAAGTCTAATCAAAGTACCACAGTTTTTAAACATATGGCTGAAAGTACGGACATTTCTAGTATCCAAAGACGGAATAGTTTCTAAAGCATAGCAATTAGCAAACATACCAGCCATTGCATTAACTTTATAAGTTTCCATCATCGGAATAGTAGTCAGAGAATAGCAGTCGTAGAACATATTATTCATATTCGTCATAGAACGAGTATGAAGAGGTTCAATCTTAGTAAGAGCATTACATCCATTGAACATAGAAGTTGCATCAATAGTCTTATCAGTGATAAGATGATTCGGAATCTCAGTTAATGTAGCAGCATCAGTATAAATACTTTGAATAAAATTGAAAGCCTCTACTGGTACAATAATCGGTTTACGAACATCATGACCAGGATTCGGACAAGGAACATATTTAGATTCTGTAATAGCTCTAACATTGCTTGCATCAACAGTTTCGCTACCAGCTTTAAAATCATCAGAAGTATCAAAGGTAATCTTACAACCAGATCTAGTTTTGAGAATAAGATCTACTACACCAGGACTGATTTCTTTTTGAGGTCCAATTTGTTCATACTGATTGATCTTAGAAACCTTACCAGTTAAATGTTTGTATTCGCCATCAGCATTATAATCGACTTTCCAAACTTTATTAGAATTCTCTTCTAAGCTAACTGTATAGTCATCTTTAGCATCTAAATGATTAAAAGTAATATCAAGTTTCTTCTTGATACTGTGAGTTACTTTTAACAGATTAGAAGTCATGTGAATACCTCCAAACTTTATAAATTTTATCTCATAATACTGTTGTATTATTCGGTAATAATTGGTATTATTAATAAGTTATCTCAGGATGACTTTTCTGGTCATCCTGAGAAAAGAAATTAAACATTAAGAGACTTATTAACTATTTCATCTACCTTGGTAATTGTGTCTTTGATATCACTAATAAGTTTTAAACAGAATTCAGATTTGATTTTAGATTCATCAGTACCAACATGAGAAATCTTACGGATAATATCTAAGCTATAATATCTATAGAAGAGTTTGTTACTATCAAGCTCATCAGACTTATCTCTAATATCTGCTAATAAACCCATAATAATAATGAATCTTGTAGCAGAATCAAAATCGATTTTAAAAGAATATGCAAATCTAGATACAATATTCTGCATAGACTCACCGATTTTAATATCACTATTTTTAGCAGTGATTTGATAAATATAATCATCGAAGAATCGTTTAGCACGTTTTAAGTACTTTCCACCATTCTTAAGTCTATTAGCTAAGGTTTCATCATTTGCAACTAATTCTATATATTTAGAATAGTCATATGCATCTGTATATGCACGTATAGCACTATTAATCTTAGCATAATTTTCTTCATCGTTCTTTTCTTTTAATGTAGCTGCAGCTTCTTTTAATTTTACATTGAATCTATTATAATCCTCATCTAATAATTCTTCAAGAGAATCTTTAAACTCAAATGCTTCTTTAATACCATTAGAGAATTCATCAAATGCATTATCTAATTTGGTTTCATTTACTAATTGCTCAATTGCTACCCTTGTATAGATTTCAAGATTAGCTTTATTAGTAATATCTACACCAGCATCAATAGCTTCTTTACGAATTCTATCTTTAAATACTTTAGGAAGTGCTCCATAAGCTTTAAATTTCTTATCAGTTAAAATTCGTTTAGAAATTTCAATAACCTCAGCTAATTCACCGGGAGTCGGTAAGTCTTCATTTAATAATTCAGCATGAGTAATAGTCGGTTGTGCTAATGGTGCATTCGTATTTGTTATACTATCAAGAACTTGTACATCAGCATTTTTAAGACGCTCTTTAGCTAGTTCATCAGCCATACGCTCCGCAATTTGTTCATTAGTTAAATTTTCTTCCATAATAATAAATTCCTCCATTATTGATATTTTTGGATTTCTAATCTAATAGATGTAATGAATAGTGGTTTAATATCTGGGTTACGTACTATCTCACAATAATAAGTTTTATAGAAATCTATTGTGGGACTAATATTCTGACAGATTAAATCTACTATAGATTTATCAGGATATACAAACGAACAGATATTCTCAAAAGAAATATCAAACGCTTGCATATTGTCTAATATAGATAATAAGTTAGCATTGATGATTGCTAACTTAGGATCTTTATAAGTCTTTCTACCATATATTGTACTAGAGTCTTTATTCTTCTTTAAAGCATCTAAATTAAAATAAGAGTAAATTGCATTCTTCTCTTGAATAATGTATCTAGTATAAAAATTAATAATATTCTTAGAAAAGTTAGATACTAACAAATCATACATATAATATGCTAATGCAAATTTATCTAACAGATTAGTTTCAGATTGAGTTTTACTCAAATTATATGATTGACATAGAATATCAATAATCTCTTCATAAGTAACTTGACGAGTATATTTAATATTCTCATGATCCATTGGATAAGTATTAAATAGATTCTTAAAAGAATCTTCGAAAGACCTTACAACATTAGGTCTTTCAACTCCTATAAAGTTAGTGCTATATTTAGCATTAAGATTATCTTGTATTACTGAATAAATGAATTGAGTCTCAAAAGATGCTAATATTACTGACAATTCATTTTCTGTAACAGTATTATATTCATCAGTCTGATTAATAATTTGACTCATTTTATCTGCCTCCTCAAAAAATAAAAATAATTTATTTATAAGTTTAACACTATATAAAATAAAAAATAAAGACACCATAACTCCGTATATCAAAGCATTACTCAAACATCACAATAAAAATAATTTTTATGAATTTAAGGAGGCTAAAATTAAATGGCTAATGTAGGATATATTATTTGTGAAACCCCGACTACATCTGAAGATTCTAAGATTATAACTCAACATGGCGATCGCGTTATCGCCGAGGGAACTCTTCAAGACTGTGGTGTAGTAAATAGAAACTCTCGTATTTATGAATCTAAAGATCTGTTCCCAGAATTGACTTGTCCGAGAACTAGAGAATTGCTTGAGAGTGGTAATATGAAAGGTGAAAATGGTCATCCAATGTCTAAAGAGTTAGCTAGACAGCAGACTATTGATCCCAATAATGTTGTAGTTAAATTTTTGAAATTCTGGACTGAGGGTAATAAAGTAAAAGCTCAATTCAAGGGTTGTAATAATAGACTTGGCGATGAATTTAATAGAGACTTGTTAGATGATGAAAAACCATCTTTCTCTCTTAGAGCTTTGGGTGGTATCGATCTTCGTAATGGTAAAGCATATGTAAAAAATGTAAAACTCATTACGTATGATAGAGTAATTTTCCCATCTCATAAAGTAGCATATACTGAAAAAATTGTATCTGAGTCTGCTTCGATGATTTCTCAAAAATCTGAAACTAAACTTGTAGTACCAGATAACTATAAAGGTATTATTGTACCAATTACTAATGAAAGTGTTATTAAAGCATTACAGCATGAGTCTGCTAATGTAAAGAGTATTCTGGAGAACTTCGATGTAAAATATGATAATATCGAAATTATTCCGACTACATCTGGTATTAAAGTTCAAATGCTTGATGAGACTGGTAATATTCTTATAATTGGTCTTGAGCAGCATATCCAAAATGAAATTATGGATTATTGTGCTAGCATTTACTAATAAAAAAATAACATATTAGTAATCACAAATGTTTTTCATAAAATAATTCCTCTTTTTTGTCATAAAGTGTTTTTCAATATTTAACTTAATTCGGCAAAGAGAAAAACCCATACGCTAGAAATAGCGTATGGGCACCTCCTGTCTTTTAAAGTGTTGCTGGAATATTTGTTTGAAATGCTACACTATCATCAGTAAGATTAATAGGTATAAACATACCATTTCGAAATTTCAGACAATAAATTTTATACAAAATCGAATTCACAAACCATAAAGTATCATAGCTTGTGATATATTTACCATTTCGTTTGATAAATACAGTATTGCCACTTGGGTCTTTAATGCTATAATTCTTAGAAGTTCTAATGAATTCTACTTGCTCTGGAGTTTGAGCTAAACTTAATAAAGTTAATTTGTCAAGCATCATTTTCTTTTTTTCTTTGTGAATAAAGTCATTTTCTGCGAATGAGAATTCATTATAATCACTCAAAAGCTGCTGTTCATTTATATGTATTCTGTTCCCACCAAAATTTATATTATTTTCAATAAAATCTTTGTGGGTTAATACAAATTTCAGCGCTCTGAAGTGATTTGCGTATTCGATATAATCAGTATAGGCTTCAAATCCAGGTTGTCCATATCTGAACACATCGATATCTTGCTCCGCATGAGATATTTCATGTGTAAGTGTTATCAGTAAGAAATTTGTGATATCATACTGTGTATCACATTTAGAACTTTTCATATAGTTCATAATGTTGGTGGGACACATTCCTATCATATTGCCAATATAAATAAGACCGGCCATATTATAGGTTTGTAGACTATTTGAAGCTGGAAGGTTATTAAATTCAAATAATCGATATTTCCAACCAAGGATCACATCAGATGTGCAAAGATCCATTGTTGGGAGTTTTGATGCATATAACAAATTAAATATTTGATTAAGATAATCTGTATATACACTATAATCGTTGTAAGTCATAATTTATCATCTCCTAATAATATTACTACTACAATAATATATACCCAGATACCAATTTAATGGTATCTGGGATTCTCTTTTTATACCGTATATAGTATTGGTTGATTTTTATTAGCTGCAGAGACATAATTCTCCGAAAGCTTCTCGACAATATCATTACGAGAATTAGCTTTCTCTTCTAAGGTCTCCAAACGTAAGTTAACACTAGCAAATACAGTCTCTAAATCATTATAGTATTTCAACTCTTGATATAGATAATTAGCGACATCTGCAATTGCTAACTGCTCAAAAGTTTCCATCTTCGTAGGGCTTATAGTCATTAAATTTGGTAAATGCTCTACAAAGACTTCAACAGGAAATCCTAATAAGCCTCGGGTATAATCAATACCAGATACAGTTACTAGACGAATCATATTAGGCTTTTCAAATTCCAGATAAATACCATTATTAAATAATGACGTACAATCTGCTCGAACTTGTAAAAGCATAATATCATCCATACCATAGTTATTAGCTAAGAAGTCATATATACCATAACCATAGTTGACTTGCATATGAGCACCATCGCGAGCAAAAGATTTCCAATCAAGATCTTTAACTCCGATGATTTCATAATTCTCAGCAATATTCTCATCAATAAAATAATACCGATCTTTTCGTTTAGTACCATCAATCATTGTTTTTATTTTATGAGGAAAATATCTAGAGAATGTCGGAATCGTATCTCTAATAATAACTTCATCAGCCCATTTATCTTTTTTCAAATGGTCTGGTAAATTTAATGGTCTAGTACCTAGTCTACGCTCTATTTTATCTAACAAATCTGACATTTTGTTACTCATATAAAAATACCTCCTTGAGATGTATTAATATTAATGTCAGCTTAATTATTCTAACTCACTAAATACTGATTTATTTGATTTAGGAGTTATTTTTCTAGGTGGAGCAGATATATCTCTCTCAGAAGATTCTGTAATAACTTGATTAGTCATTGTATACATATTAGTCCCAAATGGTGGGCGTCCATAGTAATTTAACATATTCTGTGCAGCATTATACATATTAATATCTATGATGCTTTGAATGAATCCCATAAATCTTGGTACTGTAATATCTGCATAATTAGTTTCTGAATTTAAATACATTCGTACACCTTGAACATGATCTACACCAAATTCTATTACTACGGGTGATAATACAATAAATTTATCTTGTGGTAATGGAGCTATAACTAATTTAGGCGGTTTTCTAGTTAATGATAACTTATCGTCTTTAATAGAATACAAATTAGAATACTCAGGGCTATTGAACCATGAAATTACTTGAGAAAGAGAATTCTTTAAAAGCATAACCTCAGGCAACCCAATACGTATGAACTCTTTATATCCTTGATCGGTATACTTTAAATTTTCTATTGATAAATGATAATCGAAAGATCTTTTAATTGATCTTCTCTCTTGATTAGCAACACTATCAAAATAATTTACTTCTCTATGAAAGTAAATCTTATTAGAATTTGCCGTAGTATTATATAAAATAACATTCATTCTTAAAATGATATTTTTACCAATGATATATACATCATCGGAAATTTTATTATAAATTTCAAACTCATTCATAACTCTCTACACTCCTATAATTGATTACTATTTTGTTTTGGTATAATCAAAAAATAAAATGGGGGAATCTCTTCCCCCAAATTTTATTGTTCTAATAAATCTATAATTTCTTTTTGAACTGTTTTATTATTACCATATTTGATAGTAATTTGATTATCGATTACACTACAGCATAATGCTAATATCATATTATTGTGCTCTGCTGTTAATGCATATTTAGTATTTGAAATTGAACTAAATACACATTTAAATTGTAATTTATTATCATGCTCGAATTTCGTTCCAATAATTGGCATATATTGTAAAATGTTTTCATACACCAATTTACTAGACATGACTTTTGCAATATGTTTATAAAAGATTTCTCTTTCAGGATTTCTTTTTCTATCTAAATTAACATAATTGACAAATTTAGATTTATACAGTCCTATAGCATAATCATAATACCACAGACCAACTAGATTGTATTGCAAAGCTTTAAATGCTGCGGGAATAAATCCGTATTTAGTTTTAGCTTCTTCAAATTTGTTTGAAGAAGATTTAAATTGATAAGTTGGAGCGGCAATTTTTTCTGGCAAAACAACTGCTGTAGTATCGATTGTATTATCTTTTATCATTTTTGGTGTTACTATGTTATTACTGTTTTTCATTTTATATGTATTACCATTTTCATCGACTGCTTCTAATTTGCCAGCTTTGGCCAGTTCAAATGTTTTTCTTAATTTTTCAAGAAAATTTTTGGAATTTTGGATTTCGTCATTCTTAGCTACTAATGTTGTCATTTTTGTTTCCTCCTAATATACACCATATCATAGTATCATAACCTTTTGATTCAGATGATCGTTATTCGTTAGACCATGATATGGAATAAAAGTATTATACAATTTATTTACTTTTATTCACTATAATAATATATAATTGAAATTGAAATTAGTATGAAAAAAAAAATAAGAGGAAGTCCGTAAAGACTTCCTCTTGAATTTATTTTTTAAATTCAAATAACTTAGAGGTTGGAGACATAATTCTATTACGGAATTCTTCAATTTCATTAGCTTTATTATCTAATTCATCTGTAATATTTATATCTCTGCAACTAAGAGCATACTTAGCAAATATTGGTTGTTTTGCTTTATAATAGTTTCTTAGATATATGAAGCTATCATCAACGATATCAATATAAAACGTACCATAATTTCTAGTTCTACCAAGAGTCTGTCTTGCTAATACTGCAGATTTAAATGGCTCTGCTAATACTACAACGGCACTAAGCCCAGTAATATCACTAGCAGCACCAGCAGATTTAGTTGTAGATAGAATTATTCTATTATCTAATTGAAGAGTTCGTTCTTCTTTAGATACTAGACTAGTAAATATGCCAATATCATTTGCAAATTCTGGATAGTTTTCAACTATCCATTCTCTAGTCTCATATATAGCTTCATTAGTACCAATATAGATTAATACTTTATTGAAAGCATTTAGCTTATTCAGTATATCAAATACTACATGAATCATTTTATAATAATTCGGTTTAGTCATTAAGTATTTAATATACTTATTACGGTCTAATCCATATGTATAATTATTACATCCACTTATCTCTCTAGGAGTTGGTCTAGACTTAAAGTGTAATGCAATATAATGTGTCCTAGGATCATTATCTTCATCAAATAAATCTATACTATATACATTCTTAAAATATAATCTATATAGTAAATTTTCTTGTCTATCACTACGGGCTGGAGTCGCAGTAAGATAATAAGTTTTATATGTATTAGTATAAAAATCTATCTTGCATAGGTTATCAAAATTTAAATGCGCCTCATCAAAGATTTTAATACCAGCTCCAATAGTTTTAAATAACTCAGTTATCTTTTTCCAGCCATAATTATCTCCATAGGATTTGATAGTTCCATGAGTTGATAAGAATACCTTATAATCACTTGGATTTTTCAATTCCTTAAGAATTTGTGTAATAGAAGCAGCTCCTTGGAAGATATAAATCTCCTCAGGTTTAATGCTAGTATATTCAATGAATCTTTCTTTCCATTGTTTGATCCATTCAATATTCGAAGCTATTATAATGGGTTTAATATTTATAATAACTGATGAAGCAATACTAACATAAGTCTTACCAGCACCAGTATTAAGATTTATACATAACTGAGAAGCACCAGTAGTATTAGAATACTCATTCATCCCAAGCATAAATCTTAATGTTTGTTTTTGAACATCATCTTTTGGACCATATTTAATTTTAATATCTCCCATCGTTTCAAATTTATCATAGCTATGCTCTACAATAGCTTTAGTATCAAATTCTCTTTCTAACCAAAAGATATCTAATCCTCTAGGAAGAGTTAATACTTTATTTGATTCATTATATTCAAAGCATTGCATATAGAAACAATGTTTTAATTTATCATATTGAGTAAAATATTCTTCCAATACTGGATGGCTATTTAACTCATAATCATTTATATTAATACTTGTTTGCTTTAATACTATTTTCTTCATTATAACCACTCCTTTGAAGTCGGTGGGTTTAAACTATATTTAGTAAGCTCATTAATACCAAGAGTATCATTATGATAATCTATAATGAGTGCTCTAGATCCAGAGTATACTATCTTTTCATGCTCGGATTTATTTTGTTTAATATAATTTATAAAAGATTTAAACTCTCCGGTTATATTAAATTTTCTTATAAACTTAAAATCTGATTCTCTCATTTCTTTATAACCTTTATAGGGTTTGCTATATTTATAAACTGATATCATAATTACTCAACTCCTTTTTGGGAATAATATATGGAGAGGGAACATAACATTCCCTCTCCATAATATTTTAGATATTAGTATCATCTACTTTAGGTGCTCTGTCTGGTGATAAGAATGTAAATAATGGTTTACCATTAGTCTCAATATCAGATTTGAACTCCTTGTTGCTAACTAGAGTATCACTACTCTTAATAAATTGCTGTGGGGTTTTCATAAAGAATAAATCTAAGAATGAAACTCCACGCTTCTTAAATGTTAATGGTGAATATAAGACCTTGCTAAGATCTTGATACGATAACGTAATAGTTGCAGACGGGTTATACATTAATGCTCTACGTAAAGTCGTAACTTGATACGGAGCATGTGGTTCAGACCAATCTACAGTTTCTAAGATATTATCAGCAGCTCTGATTTGATTCATAATAAGAATCTCACCATGTACTGCAGCCATGGTAATACCACCATCAATAGCAGCATCAATATATGCTTGCATAATCTGGTTTCTATCCATTCGTAATGTTACACCATTCTTATCAAGAATATCTTTAAGAGTTTCCATAGCTTTAGACAACTCATTATTTTTAATCTTGATATAGAATATGGTCTTATCTACTAAAGCAGATAATGGAATGACTATCTTATCATCTACTGGAATAGCTTTAGATTTAATAATACTATTCAAAGTATTCGAGATATACAAAGCATCACCAGCAGCAGATGAGATTTCTTTATTAATCTTGACATCTTTATTATTACCATGAATGGTAAATTTCTGCACATATTCATTATACAGAATGATATCTGGATTATCAGAATAATCATCATCCTCGTTTTCAAGAATAATATCATTAGGATCAATCTCTAATGTTGCTCCCTTGACATTAATATCTGGAATGAGTTTGATTTCATTGTCTTGGACTTCAAAGATATCAAAGAACCCATCAGTCCAAACAATCTCATCTATCTTAGTTTCAAGAAGATGTTTTGCAGACAATAATCGTTGAGTTAATTGAGAACTAACAAGTTCTGCTGCAAACTCACCGGGATTGATATCTGCATTTGTATATGCAATATCACCATAACAACGGTAGCATACACCATCACCTCTACTTGCAGAAGCACAAGTGATCGGGCTACGGAGAAAGATAGTCTTACCAACTAATTCATTCTCCATATCTTCAGTTATTAAGATATCATCTTCCGTAGTAGTGACATCTCCATCTTGCCATCTAAAGTATCTATCAATTATGAGCTTAAAGTGTTTGCTATCAGCTACATAATATTTCTGTAGATTCTTAGTATCACAAGCATAATTCGGATCTTCGTGGAAAATTGTATTAATAGAATTTAATCCAAGAATACGTGCATAAGAACCCGAAGAACCGACGTTATTCTTTGAGAGAATTTGTGCAGTACGACCATTTGATGCATCAATAAAATAATCAATACTGCTAGTTACACCACCATTGATGAAACTATTATTGGTAATATGGGAAAATACAGAACCCATACCATCAGGCTTAGTACCAATATTTACATTGGCTTCTTTATATTGACGAGGTCTGATAGACTCGCCAGATCTAAACGCATTAGTTAATGAATGATCAAATCCTAAATACTTTTTAGAATCCAATATATAACTGATGAGTTCATCAGTCAATTTCATGCCCTCATCTTTAACATTCTCAATTGGAACATTAGAAAGATCGGCATTCATAATCTCTCTATATCTGGGTATCTTTTTCATCATTAATACATCATCAGATATATTGATTGTATTTGCAAAGAATAAACTAAAATCATCAATATACTTAATCGTGTGTAAAGTATCATCAATAGTATTATTCAGAATTTTACTATCGACAAATTTACGACACGGTTTAATAAGATTTTCATTGATATAATTTGCAATAACTTTTTGAGTAATTCTTTCAGCAAAAAACAAATGCTTAGAAATAATTACATGGTCAGTGAAGACAATCATTCTCCACATAATGATATTAATAAAATAATCTGGCACAGTAAGATTAACTACTGGACCATCACTAAATTGAACGGTAATCTTAGACTTCTTAATAAAATCAGTTTCAATACCATCTTTAAGAATATTAAGAATTCCATCACAATGACTTTGCCAATTGTTTTTGGAAATCTCACTAGTGTTAATTGTGATTTGCCCATTAATTACAAAATCTGCATATGGGCCATAAAATTGATATTTGTTTAACATGTTATCAACTCCTTAAAATTGTTTCATATTTATAATATATTACTATATTACATTATACCCTTATTACATAGTTTACGAGCCATTAAAAAGCAAAAAAAAATAAAGGGAGAATCTATAAAGACCCTCCCATTTTTAGATTTAGAGATTCATTGGAATAATATCTTGGTAATTAATATTGTCATTAACTTTAAAAGGATCAAAATCTTCTGACAAATAATCACTATTTGGATCATAGATATACACAGTCAATCCTTTTACTCCAATACATTTTAAAATATTAAGAGTATCCAGAATCATTGCAATCGATACCATATTGCTGCAATAGATGTTTGCTGTAACAGTATTATTTGGAATAGTTCTTTCTACAAAGCCTTTAAAATGAGACCCGACAGTTTTGTTTACTGTAAATACATGTTCATACTCACCGATTTTAGCTTTTAACGGTGTAATAAAAATGTTTACTTTCTTTTCTCCCATTGTTATCAACTCCTTTAAAATACGATATTTACTTTATACTCGATATAGTCATTAATCTTAGCCCAATCATCTCTCTTTTTGAGATTAACCATATCATATGTAAAGACAGTCACTGCAGCTCCAATACGATGAGCATAGGAAATGACATCAAGTATTGTATCTAAACAATTACTAGTGCAATACAAATGAATCAACCCACAAGTTTCAGAAACATTCTTTTCTAAGAATTCTCTAAACCGGGTTTCATTATTATCTTTTGTCAACATACCATATTGGAATTGTTGATTCCCAATTTTTACCTCGATAGGATTAGCAAAAATATTAATAACCATAATAAGTCCTCCTAAAATTAATTGGATTACCATTAAACACATCTTCATCAGTTTTATTAGAATCTGATACATCATATACAATAGCTTCTGTTGGTATTTCAAGACTACGGCAAACCGTGATTGTGTCAATATAAAAATCATTGATAATCCATAATTTTCCGCCTCTGCTATTAATATAGATTTCAACTTTGTCATATCCTTTAACCTTATTTTTAATAAGATTATAGAATACATCATCATTGGTATTGAAATCATCAAAATTATATTCTGTGGTTAATATCTTTACCTTATTTTTATCTAGGTAAAAATATATTTTTAAAATGTTTCTTTTTTTCCATATTATTCCTCCTTATTTGATTTGGGAGTTGTTACATCAAATAATTTACGGTAATGATCATGATTATTAAATCTCTTACGATGATCTTCATCAGTCATCAGAGAATCGTAATTAGACATTTCTTTTAATATATACATTCCAAATGCTACTGGATAATTACATGCGAATTCTTCCAGTGTACAACGTAAGCCTACAAAATTCAATGCTAAGATAGAATTCTGTTCAGCTCTATATTGAAATCTAGGAAGTCCAGATTCGAATTGGTTTGCACAATCTTTGAGTGCTACTTTAACAGCATTCTCAAATTGAGATTCATCGCCAAGCAAAAATGCTTCATGGCGTAACAATACACCTAATGTATACAGATATGTGTCTACATGTTGGTTTACTCTAAACATACTAATGTCTTGAGTATAAGGAAATACATATGCATCAGCATATTCTGCCAGATCATCGTTGATAATTAACGAATTTTTTAATAATAATACTTTATCATTCATAATAATTCTCCTTTAATTTTATTTATTCTTACTTATAGAAGTTTAAAGATCAATTAGTTCCTCCTTTAAAAGACTAATAATAATATTTCTATACTTCTATTCATGCTAATAATATATAGCCTAAAAAAACTTTACCCAGTAACATAGAAAAATAAAAGGAGGTCCGAAGACCCCCAATTATTTTTTCAATTATTCTGCATCAATTTTCTTGAGCAGAAATTGTTCATCATTATCCTCCTTTTTCATATTACCATCAGTAAACGCAAGGCCGGTTTTAGTCAATGCATTCTGGTATTTAAAGTTATTATATTCATCATACAGAATTTCGTACAATGCAATATTCGTACTAATTTGCATGAGTACTAACTGAATGCCGTTTACCGTCATATGCGGCAATTCCATCATAATACTACTGGTACCAAGCTCTGTTGTATACGATTCTTTATCTGCGTGCTTAGCCATCATGTCAAGCAAATCGCAAATAAAAGCATCATAATTGGACATATCGCAGCAGCACTCATATTCATATTTGAGTACCGCAAATAAAATTTTTACAGTGCGGTAGACACTGTTATCGGTTTGGTAGTTCTGAATATAACCTTCAGATTTATCAACTACCTTTTTTACATAGCTTTCGGTGACCGGACTTACTAAAAATACATTTTCGTTCATTTTTATTCCTCCTTTAATACACAATCTCAGTATCGTAGCTTTTGAGTTCTAAAATTGCTCTATTCGCTAACTGAGAGCCAGTAAACAAAAGTATATATTAGTTCTCCTATGCACTAATATTTATATTTACCTTTATTCACACTAATAATACATAATTAAAATTAACAGGAATTACAAATCGAAAAAAAAATAGAAGACCATGGGATCACTCCCATGGTCTTGTTTTCTTGTTTAACGCAACGGAGCCATTTTACCATGAATAGATTTCAGGTATTCTTTTTGGGCAATTTTAGCACCACGGTCAGCACCAGTACGATATTTCGTAGCAATAGCTCTGATAAGCTGACGTTCTTTAATACGGTTCTTAACGAGAGCTTTCCACAACGGATCGTTCTTTTCTTTAGCCAGCTGGAATGCTACCATTTTACGTCTACGAGACAGATCATCATTTTTGCTCAAACGAATCAGAGTCTTCTTAGAAATCAAACCAGCTTCCATAAGTTGTTGACATTGTTCAGATTTAACAAATGCCTCACGATCTTCATCGGACAGACGTGCAAGTTCCATATAGAGAAATTCTTTCTCAAGTTCTTTCGGGTCTCTCAATTCTTGTTCAAGAATCGAAGAACCAGCGTTCTTATCATAAAACATAGCTAATTAGCCTCCTTTAGAAAAATGAAATATATTTCACAATTAAAGCTATACTTTAATTTTATAATAATGTTTGCTTATAAAAAAATTATGATCAATTTATATATAATAGCGGTAACATAGAAAAAAAATAAAAGAGGCCCGAAGACCTCTAATATTAACTATGCTTAGCTTCACAAATAGTGCTAAGCAATACTGGATAAGAATAATAATTAATTTTACCATGCTTATTCTTACGTTCAGTTTTAAACTGATGCAGTTCGTAATCTAACAACTTTTCGATAGACTCATATCTATCAATTTTAAAAGATCTTAAATTATGCTGCTGTTTATACATCTCGATGCCAATGGCTGCAACTTGTTCAACCATTAAATCAGTAGTATATCTAGTTAGCTGTTTAGCAGTTTCCAAGAACTCATTTTTGAGTTCTTGGTCGATATTTGCTCTAATAAATTCATCCGTTTTACGGTCTAATTCATTAAGATAATTCTCCAATTCTCTGTTGAGTTGAAACTGTATCTCGCTAACACCATAATCAATACCTAAAGACATTTTTATATACCTCCTGAGTATATTAACCTATTCTAGTATCATAGCTTTTGGTTCTCGTTGACCATATTAACTAGACTAGAATAGGAATAGAAGTTTGAATTTAATATTTAATATTACTTCTATTCACAATAATAATATATAATCAAAAAAAAAACGGAATTACGAATACTATATTTTTAGCATCATAAGAAAAAATAAAAGGAGGTCCGAAGACCCCCAATTATTTTATTGCTTAAAGCAAAGCATCCAGAGATTGAACTGCTGCAATGTAGGCGTTATAGATTCTATCATTGCAAGACTGGCAAATACCAAAGCGTGCAATCATCTTAACTTGGGTGATGAGTACATAAGCTAAGATCGGGCATCTGTTACATAATGCAGTAGTAGAGTCCATCTGATTAACATATGAAAGTTCTAAGTTAATCATATTTACGAAATCATTAGGACCTACCTTCAGGGCATCAGAAAATGTATTGGTCAAGGTTTCATATGTTGCGTTAATAGTTTTATCACGATGATGTGCAACTACTTCCTTTACAAGTACATTAAGATGCATTTGGTCAACATAGCCTTTTTGGAGTACTAACGTCGCAATCATCAGCCCCATGCTTACCATTTTGACTTCTCTGTTTTCCATAATTAAACACCTCCTTAAAGTGCAACCTAATCCAGTATCATAGATTTTTGTTATTACTGGCAGGCGAGATAGCTATGGAATACTACCTCTAATCACCATTATAATATATAATCAAAAAAAAAACGGAATTACAAAGCTATAGAAGACTCCCATACTCTTAAGAGTATGGGAGGGTATTTTATTGTTCTTCTTGGTTAGTATTACCAGTTAATTTAGAGACTTCTTGCATAGTCTCATTTAAGAGCTTATCCATTCTATTAAAGTCTACAAAGGATTTCAACATATCTCTCTTAATCTTAGTATTTAAAATAGTACGAGCTAAGTTATTATTCGGGTCATCTTGATTTTCAGCAATCTCAATATCAGTAATAGTCTGTGCTAAGTTTACAATATTATTTGAGAGCTGATCGACGTTAGTAATATTCAGAAACATAGGGGGAGGTAATTGAATCTTAATATTGATAGATTCAAAATACTCCGCATTATATAGCTTAGTAAATATTCTACTAAGATATGCTTGGAATTTGCCTTGACGAGTATAAATCTTTCTTAAGAATTTACTATTAGTCATAGTCAGCTGTACAGCATAATCAATAGAGTTACGAGCTTGAATCAATTCTAATGGTACATCTGTACTATTAACCGCCATTTCTTCAAGTTTCTCCATAAGATCAGATTGTGGATCTACACTTTGACCTTGCATAACCTCGAATTGAACTGGTGCATCACCATTCGGTCCTGTGGGAATTACAAAGTCATTAAATCTACCTAAGATATTAAGTACCTGATTAATATTCTCTATTTGACGGATATTAAAATTAGACTTTTTAATCTGATCTATTACATTTAACAATACCTCAGATATATTAGTATCAACTGCTTGCTTTACATAGTATACACGGCGGTCTTGTGCTCTAGTCATAGATGCTATAGTATTAGTAATATATAAACCAGCATATAATTTAGCCGGAAGCAATGCTTTCTCAAGATCAGAAATACCACGATGAGTCTTGTTATTACGTTTAAATGTAATATGCTCGATATCTTCTGGAGGAATAAATGTAACTCTAATACCCTCAGGATTTGGAGTATTAAAAGAATCATTATGTTTTAAAATCATATAGATTTCTTTTCTAAGATCTTGGTTAGCATTAACAAATTTAGCATCCATTTGAGAAGCTAATTGACTAGAAATATATCTAAGCATTTGATCTTGTTGAGCTAAATCTGCATCATTATATAATTTAGTATTAGCTTTAAGAGCAATTACTGGATCAGCCAATTGAGTATTCATAGTATATTGATCGTTCTCTTTGAATTCGAGATAATAATAACCAAGACAAAGATCGTCAATATATAATGGAATAATATGGTATCTTTCAAGTTCTTTAATAACCGATCCCGGAATCTTTAATTTAATTTTCTCTGGGTCAACATTATCTAATTTCTCTTTATTAGAATCTATAAGACCATCATTACTAGTCTTATCCTTTTCAAACTCAGAATAATCTAATTGGTCTTCTTTATTCTTTATGATGCCTTTATCAATTTCTAATTTATTATCTTTAGATGCTTCTTTAGCATGATCTCGTTTAATACTACTACCACCAGTTGCACTCTTTTTACTATAAATACTAGTAATAGTATTTGGAGCTAATGCTTCTTGAAGTGCTTGTTCATGTAATCTTTCAGACTCATTTATAGCCTTATATCTATCTTTAATAGTATCTATAAGCATACCAGTCATATTAAATTCAACTTTAATATTTAATTCTTTTCCAGAGCTAAAATATTCATTTTTAATAGATTCAAATATTGGAGTGGTATTATTGATACTAATAGTAGATTCTTGTAATGGAGATTGTGAAGTAACCAGATTATTCTTATTAGCTAATAATCTAGCTATAGCTTTATGATATGGGACAATATATACAAATACTTCACCATATGTCGCAGCTTTAATATACCAGTCTTCAACTTTTTCACTTAAATCATATATATCTTTAATATCAGTACAACGCTTCATAAATACTGCATCATCTTGTACATTCATATCATCAGATACATCAATAAAGTCTTTACTGAAATGATCGGCAGATAATACATTGTCTTTTCTAACTTCAAGAGCTTCAGCTAGTTTAGGACAGTATTTCAATACCGTATCAATTTCATTATCATAATCTCGCATATATTTATTCTGAATATATGTAGAGATTAATCCATCCATCAACTGTCTATCCGAGAACATATCTACAATCTTTTTATTAGAGATTGGATCTTTTTGTACAGCATCTAATCTATTAAAAAGAGATGTAATATTTGGAATTCCGACCAATTCCATATTGTTACTAATAATATCATCAATGGTTTTATTTATTTTATACTTCGTAGCCATTAAGTCATTTTTATTACTTGGCGAAGTAAAATATGTCTTAGAGTAAAGGTCATTCATATTAGTAGATACAGCGTCTGCTAATTTCTTTATAATTGCTGGGACCTTAGAACGCTCAATTTCTTTACTATTATCTGGCATTTTTATTTTTCCTCCTTTATGAGATTATTTAAATGTTTTTATTACACAAAAATACTGTAAGAGACTTGCATCTCTTACAGTAATTAATTTTACAATATACAGCATTTCATATATACATCGATCACAATACTTTTCTTTTTTAGAATAGAAAAGTTTATGAAATTAAATCTATCATCCAGCTTTCTTATTCTAACTAAAATATCATCAGATTTATTTACTGGCAATAATCCCTTATAAAGACTAACAATGCAATCATCAGTTAACTTAATAAAGAAATTACCTTTAGAAGCTGATGAATTTATCATTTCTGTATATACTGGATTTTGTTTAATATCTGAAATCTCAGTACTTACTGGAATTTGTAATAATGAATTAATAATACTAAGCTGAGAATCTATTTGATTTTTTAAAAATAGTTTAGATTCTATTTCTTTGGTTAGAATACTATATTGTGATCCCCATTGTATTGAAACCTGATCATTTAGAGTCTTAGTTTTTAATAAATTTACTAATTCATTAGTTACTAATATAAGAGGTATGGGTACTTTTATAAACGTATTTAATCTCTTGTAAATATAAAATCCATCAATTCCATATGTTTGACCATATTCATTAATGTAAATATATTCACATTTCATTGTCTTAGCTGCGGTCAAAATCTCATTTAATTTTAAAGCCGATATTGTTATTGTATACATCGTATAATTCTCCTGTAATAGAATTTGGTATAGACTCTATTTGATTCGGGTTTGTTGTAAATCTAAATAATGGTTGAACTTTTGGATTGCTTATAGTAAACAATTTATGACCACCAGTTTCATTTATAAATGGTATAAAATTCATCGGAGATCTTTCTAATGTAAAGAACTCTTCTATATCATCTACCATCTCACCAAAATTAGCTAATCCAAACCATCTACTACAAAATTCTATAGAATTTCTAACTGCAATATCATCACAGAAAGCGCCAGATCTATCATAAAATTTACTAGCATCTGACAAGTCTTCTTTATCATGAACCCTCTCAGGAATCTGAATCTTACCAATCTGAGTTCCCGCAGACATATTAAACTCTTGTAACATTGTCGGATACAGTCTTCGATAATCATAATCATCTAAGTTATCAAACAACATTGCTGGAATACCATTAATTTTAATTTTTGGATCATCATTAATCATTAATGGATCTGCTACGAATGCACCAGCAAATTTTTCATCTGGTTTCTTATTAGCTTTATTCACATTATTACCAGAGATATATCCAGCTTTATAATATTCTGCAAATCTACGATTAATAAGATATACAGATTGTCTATGAACTTTAGAATATCTTGTATTATTGCTAAGAGCTTTCGTAAATGTAAAATCAATATCATTTACTTTATTCTCAATAGCTACCTGATCAATAACGTCCATAATATTATAGAAGATAAATGTCTTAAAATCTTTATATGGTAATTCTGCTAAATACGGAGTTATGCTATGATAATCTAACTTACCAAAATTACATATTAATTTAGTTACAAAATCCAATGAATAAGACAAATATCTAGATTGTCCCTTACGGATAGATGCGTGTTGAATCATTTGATCTAAGAATACTGAATAAGAACTAATAGTCGCAAAATCGCCACGTTCTGCTAATTCTTCATTTCTCGGATCTATCCAATACCTAGCTTCTTTATATTTAAAATCTGGATGACACATTATATCTTCGGGTTTGTAACCGAGATTTATAATACGTTGAATAATATATGGAATATCAAATGCCATATTCCATGCTAATACAAAATCTGGTTGTAATGTATTAATAATATTAAATAAGTCTGCAATCAAATTTATCTCAATATCATATGATGCAAAATTATATTTAAATTCATCTAAACCAAATTTCTTAACGCCTTCTACACCACCAACATGCTCTAATAATAATTTCTTAAATTCTGGAACTATTGCTCCATTTTTAAGTTCTTGTTTAAATTCAGCAATTAATTCATTTTCTGCATTCTCAAGAAATAATACATATACAGTTGTATTCTGTAGATTTATCAAAGTCACTGCATTGATAGGACATTCACCGGGTTCTGGGAAATCTCCTTTCATGTTTATAGTATCAGCCTCGATATCGAAGAATGCTTTTGATGGTTTAGTAATTGTATTCTTAAATTTTTGAGAAAATAAGAATCTATAATAATCTTCGATATTCATATCCGAAGCCATTATCTTTGGATTTTGAATATGAAGTAAAGCATTAGCTGCTCTCATCTTATTCTTAAGATTAGAATAATAAAATTCAGTTTCTCCAATACATTCTGCAATATCTTTTTCTAATTCACAATACGGAACTGTTACTGGATCTACACAAGATGCTTCGATTTCCTTTAATGGATAATCTATTCCTCTTGCTACTAATACTTCATCTTTTATAACGTAATATGTATATACTGGATTTGAAATTGTCTCAATAATCTTCTTACCAGTTGTATTATCTTTTGCTACTAATGTAATACTACCTTTATCATATTTACCATTTTCACCTAATCTTGGATGTCTATATCTTGTATCCAAAATAGTTAAATCATATCCTTCAGGATATTTGTTAAACATTTCTATACTCCCCCTTTTAGGCATATATAAGCTATACATAGATGTTTTAGGGTTAGTGAATTTTAATATCTGAAACATTTAGATAATTTTGAAAGGAGTGTCTAATAATGAATAATATTTTCAATTTTGTAAATCCTAGATACGAACTAAAGACTACAAAGAAAAAAGAAAAGAAAGAATATGGAATAGATATTAATGCTCTGGTTGTTGATGATGATGGTTCTTCTCCATTGAATCAACCTATTATGGAAGAAACATCTAAACCAAAGCGTGCATCTCGTAAAAAAGAGATTGTAGTAAATGCAACTCCAGTAAATGATAATCCTAATCTGATGCAGACTAATACTCCATATTTAAATACATATAATGAAACTCAAAGTCTTCTTAAAGGAACTATTTATCAGATTGATGTATTGTCTAATGATGTAAAACATGAGATGGATGCTATTAAAGCATCTAAAACTATCAAAGGCAAATACAAATATATGTCTGATTTAGCTATGACTCAAGGTTCTTTGATTAGTGCTAAAATCTCTGCTATTAGAGAAATGAATAAAACTATTACTGATACTCATAACCTTGAGATGAAACGTGCTAAAGAACTTAATATTGATAATGCTGTAGATGATGATAAACGTATGATGGATCTCTATAATGCATTTATCAAAACTCCAATTCAAGGTGCTCTTCCTCCGGGATATGCTACACCGTTGGGTCCTAGCATGATGGATATTACTCTTCCGGATAATAATTTAGATATTACTCGTGGCGTAGTTGGTAATGCTGAAGAGTCTGCATATCAAAGCTATTTAAATAATATCACTCCAGAACAAAATCGTATGAGATTAGAACGAGACCCCAATATTAAAACTGTTGTAGTATATAACCAAGAAACTGGTGCTAGATATTTCGACGTAATTGATACTAGAACTGGTCAATCTGTACCGAATGTAGCAAAGCCAGACGATTTCTTACTTGATAATATGACTATTAATGTTCGTAGTGGCACTGCAAGAAATAGTGATGCTAACTTAGATTTTGGTCTTATTGTAGTTGGCAACCGTGGAATGAACGATTTTTAATAAAAAAAATAAATCCCTCAGGATGTGAGTCCTGAGGGATACTTTTATGCCATTTGTACCGTAGAGATTTCTCCAGTTTCTAATTCAGAGTTATGAGAGATAATGAAACATTGTTCACATTTCATAATAGCCATTACTTGATTCAGCATACTGATAAAATGTAATCTGTTATTAGTATCTAAGCCACCATCAATTTCATCTAATTTCAAAATGTTATAGCAACTCGAAGAATTGTATAACATTGCGAAACTGATAATCATACTAATAATACAAATCTGACTAGTACTCATAGAGCTGATATCATCATTAAGATATCCATTACCAGCACAAGGAATTCTAAACTCAGATTCATTAATAACAAATGGTTGTAAGATAAACTGACCATTAAACATTAACTGCAACAGTTGATTGGCTACAATAAGAACGTTATTCATATACGCTTCCATAAACAGAGTTTGAATTCCTGTAGTGGGAGATGTATATTTCTTAACAGTCTCTATTTTTTGATATGTGTTGTTATATTGAGTAAGCTCATTAATATATTCTGTAGCCATTCTAAAATCTTGATTTGTATTATTGTAACAAATTCGCAATTTCTCAATACTATCAGCAAAACTATTAGATTCAGCTATTAATTTTGCTCTATGATTCATATTATCTTTAACAGACTCTATATTCTCTTTAGCTTTATTGATAATCTCAGTTACTTGAACTAAACTATCATGCTTTTCTTTAAGAGCTGTAGCTAAAGGTAATAATCTATCAAGAACATCAAGCTTAGTATTAATATCTGCAATATATTCATTATATTCTTTACAAGAATTCTCAAGTTTGATGAGTTCAACATCATTCTTTTTATATTCTTTAACTAAAGCACTCTCATTCTCTTTGAGTTCTTTAATTTGGTCTACTTTATTAATGATTTTAGTATATAAGTCTACGGTATTAATATAAGTAGTCTGTAAAGCCTCATACTGAGCTTTCATATTGAATATATCAATATATTTATTAATAAGTGCAGAAACTGTTCGATTATACAAATCAGGATATTCCCAAACCTTACTAGTAATGCCATCAAAGCTAGATTTCGTTTTAATATCAAACTCTAATAAAGTCAAAATGATATTACTAAAAGAATTATAGTGAGTTAACAATTCAGATCTAGACAAGGATTCTCTATATCTAATACTAAGATCTTCCATATACTGTTTAGATTCTTTAATTGTATTATCACAAGCATCAAGATCTTTCTTAAGTTCTTGAATCTGATGATTATCTTTCTCAGCTTTCTCAATAGCTAATCTCATTGGACAGTCTTTGATTTTACAGCCTTTGGGGACTTTGCTATTGATTAATTCTTCACTAATACCATTCATCTGTAATAGCTTCTTGACAATTTCATCTCTAGTTATTTCAGAATTTCTAATCTTAGAACTAACTTTATCAATCTTAACACTATAACCATTTAGAGTATCATAGATTGGAAGATTGATATTAATTCGATTCATAATATAATCTAATTGAGCTTTCATCATATCAAGCTTCTCAATAGTTATATTACTCTCAAATAATTTACTAGCATTACGTTTATTAATCTCATCAAGAATCTGATTTCTAGAATCTAAATTCTCTTTAAAAGATTTAATAAACTCTTCTGGGTCTTGTGCATTATTATCAGTTAATATACTAAGTTGCATTCTAATCTTATCAATTTTGTCTTTAATCTCAGAATTGATTTTTTCGAGTTTTTCAGATTCATTAAAATCATTCTTAAATTTTGCTTGATAAGAAGCCTTCTCAGTGATAATATTTCTCTTAATAGCATTAATAGAATCTGTAAGATTTGGATTCTCATACGGATCACCTAAATCATCTACAATCTTATCACCTTGAGTCGAATAAAAATAACTTCCTCTTGTATTTATGATATCATTACTAATAGTCTCAATCACTTTATTAAGAGCAGCCTGTTTGATAATATTATTATCATACTCTTCTAGATCTTTCTTCTTATTAATAATAAGAAAATCTAATGCACCAATCTCTTGAAGAATCTCTTCACGTTCAAGTTCTTCAGATTTCAGTTTCTTTTCTATCATGGCTAATTCATCTTTAAGATTATTTAAAGATCTACCATTTAAAATTCTATCAATTTTCATATTAATAGAACTAGTCAAAGCTTTTAAGGTACTAGATTTCTTAGTAAGAATCTTATATATTGAATTGTATGCAGTCAAGTCAGATAAAATATCATTAACAAATTTCTTACGTTCTGCTGGACGTTTATCTGCAAGTCCTCTATCTTCAGAAGATAATTGAGATAATGTAATATAATTATTATCTAACTCGAATTCATTCATAATAAGCTCTTTAGCTTCAGAAACATTTCCATTTGGGTTGATAGCCCACTGCTCACCAGTAGACCAATTCAATTTTAAAATACTTACTTTAGGCGTAGTTCTTTCTCCATTAGTCTTCAGGGGATAAATAATATCAATAATATATCTAAATTCATTTTTAAGATATATAATTCGTTTATGAGCTTCCAATCCAGGAATCAACATTTCGTTGCTATCTGGAAATGGATTTAATGTTCTCATCAATGTAGATTTGCCACTACCGTTAAAACCTCTAATGGCAATAACATTTTTACACTGTGTAAAGTCAAATTCAATATGACGTTTACCAGTACCATTAAAAATACCAATATAATTGTCTAATGCAACAAACTCAATTCTCATGTTCATTACTCCTTTCAAGTTCCTTATAAATAGTCGGATAATCTCCATTCCATTTAATACTATATTTAGCTCCACACTTTAAACAAACTAAATACAGAAATCTGTATTTATTAAATACTGATTTATCATTTTGTAAATATGATTTTAGAATCTTATTAAATGATAAAAATATGCGATTATCTGTAGTTGTTATAGATAAGTCTTCATTACCACATTTAGGGCATCTACGGATAACTTTAAATGTGAACAACTTATTCATCATAGTAATTCCTCCATAATAAAAAACAAGTCACTAGGGTTCGATCCCTAGTGACTAAGTTTTAGTTATTTAAACCATAGAGAAGTTCAACATCGCGACCAGTCATTAACCATCTATAATATTTATCACCATCTTGTTCTTCATTAATAATTCCTGTAGCATATAATCTAGGGAATCTAGTTTTAATAGAAGAATTTGGATCTTGTAAAATATCAGCGAAACATTTAGCGACTGCATCGTTAGCTAAAAAGAACAATTTCAATGGAGCCTCAGCTGCTAGCTTAGCTTCAATTGTTCTTGGGTATTCTGTAAGCCCTTCAATTTTGGCTACTTGATCAATAACTTCATTTATAAAATCTAGTAAGCTAATGAGATAATCTTCAAACTCTTCAGAAGTCTTAGACATCTCATATACATTCAAACCAGATTTATGAAGTTCACTAGTAAAGAAGATTAAATTAAGATCTCCAGCTGTAGTGGAAATCTTTTCAAATTTACTATCTTCTTTTTCACATGAATTGATTGCTCGTAATACTATATTAGTATTGCCATATCTAATAGATGTATTGCGAGCACTAGCATAATCAATATTATTATTTTTAAGATTATTCAAGATCTTTGCAATCTGGAATAATACAGGAGTACCATCTTTATTCTTTTTCGTAGATTCGCTTCTAACGAAATCAATTATATCTCTATAATACAATATGGTTCATCTCCTTTACTTACACCTTTAGCAAATGGACTAATACTTAGTTTATTTAAAATATTAGTCTCAACAGTACGACGTGCTGGAGCTTCTGTAGTTAAAACATATTGTCCTGCGATAGGAGTGTATTCTCCCACAATAGCATTACAATTTAAGCAAACTCCAATTGCATCGTATTTCATATTAGTAGTAAAAACTGGATTGCCATCAATATCTATTACGACAGCATTACTATCTCGTTCAAGAACCACAACAGGTCCTTTATGACAGAATGGGCAATCGCCATTATTACGACTACCCACTTTAGCAAATGTGAATAATTTTGCTTTCATAATTATCACTCCTTTGGAGGTTCGTATTTAATTTTACGAATATCTCCAGAGATGACTTCAACAGAATCAGCAAATCTAGCACGAGACATACTAGTCAGAATATCAGTATATGGTTTCGGAATACCATTTACTAATACCTGACCAAGTGTAGTTACTTTACCCAATTTTCTATTGATACTTGCTTTTTGTTCATATTGCTCACGAGAGAATATGAAACAGCGATAATAAATATCAATTGCCATATCTAATAACACCTCCATCCTCTAAGGGAATACCTGGCTCTACAATGCCAGTATCAAACCGTTCAGGTTTGATAAATTTAATAAGTTCGATTTCTGTTTCTGGTTCAGGAATGTCGATATCTAAGATGCTAAGTTTTCGTTTAAACTCAAATATCTCTTTCTTACCGACACGCTCTTTATACTCACTTAAGAGTTTCGCAATGTCTTCTTCCCAGAAGATTGGTTCTTTATAATTATCAAAGAACCCATCATCTTGAATCTGACATAACGGACAAAGTACACCAGACAATCCAGGATCTGTTGCTGAAGATGAATTAAGATCAAGTCTACCCAAATGAGATGGGTTAACTGCTCTAAATACATTTGCTACAGAATTCTGAGATTTCTCACCAATACCAGCAATACCTTTATAAGTAAATTTAAGAGCTGCAAATCCATCAGAATCATTAACCATATTTCTATAGTTGACTAATCTAGATTTTTGAATCTCTTCAATCAAATACATAGGTCTGATATTAATAGCTTTTTGAATAGAATTAAGATCGGCTTTATTACCGAGATCTGCAATTCTATAAATACCCTTAGAAAGTTTAGCAGCATACATAGCAGCAATATATTCAGCAAATCTAATTCTCTTAGTTGCTAAATCAAGATTGTCCTTTACACGTAAGTTACTAAACTCACAGATCAACCATTTCAAAATACAATAAATATTATGCTTCAGTTCTTCTGGTAATCTAATCATTGCCCTTGTAGACTCATCATAGATATGCTCAATAGAATCTAAAACATTCATACCTTTCTCTATTGTATCTTTTGCAAAATGGGAACCTAACTCTCGTAACCAAAATTCTTTTGTAAATATTTCTTCATAAACCGTAGATCTATCTATCGCTTTATAAATAGTATATACAAAGCATTGAATTACTTGGTTATTATCAAACAGATATTTCGGAACTGAAATAAAGATATCATCTCTTCGAGCAAATGTATACCAATCTGGATCTTTAAATTCAGTTTGAGTGATTTTGAAAATCCAACTCGGTAGACTAAATACATTCAGAGTTTCATAATATCCATACTTAGCAAAGATGTATTCCATAGCTGGCAAAGATTTATCAAATACATTTGCACTATAGAATGTACATTTAAGCTTTTCTTTCTCAGTGGTTTTTAATTCAAGACTACCGCGATACATTCTCAGATTCGCTAAAATAGTTCTAAATGTAATACAATGCTTTTTAGTATTGCTAGTCGTATTATTATAAGTACTAGTTTCAACGATTTGATATATTGCAGAATATATAGATCCGCTTAATCTCAGATAGAACTTATCTACAATTCGAGGAACTGCAATAATTACATCGAGATATCTATATACTCCCTTAATGGACGTACAATAGCTTACTATCAAGAGTTTAATATCAGAATCTTTAAGATTGATATAATCATATTGATTCTCTCTTTTTCTTGAACTCTTATTTTTGTGAAAAGATGTTTCGTCATAATTTCTTAAGATCTCTTGAATCTCAAAATAATCTTCGACTACTCTAAATTTCACTACCTTTATGGTGAAGAACTTATTGCGTTGACATGAGAGAATTACATTTTGTAACTCTCTAATCGCCGCATCTTCACTACGAACAAAAAGCTCCTTATTAATTTGAGGAGTATTCTGTTCTGCAAAATCATGAATCAGTTGTTCTTGGGTAATCATTGCTGATCTCCTTTCTCTTCTAATTCATTATCAAATTCATCAGTGACACTTACAGTTATCACCTTACCAATCGGATTGGGAATATTTCCTGGTTTGTCTTTGATTGTCAGACTAATATCCATATCTAATGCATTAGCCATAGTTTTAAGCTTAGCTAATGTAATAGTATTCTTGTCTAACAATCTTCGATCATTATTGAAATTCGGACCAAAGCGTTGTTCATACTTATTGATATCAATATGTTTAGAACGAATCGCTTCTTTTAATGCCATCATCTCTGGACTATCATCAGGATGATCAATTGGTGTTGTGATATTATCTGCAGATGTTAAGATAGTACTCTCCATCTGAAGATACTTATTCTTAGCATTGATAATATCTTGAATGGACTTACTATTATTGAAATCGATAATATTCTTATCGGTTGCTGCATAATTATCAATTTCTTCTCCTTTAGGATTTCTTAAGAAGCTGAGATAACGACTTACTGGATAAACTCCAGGCCTAGAATCAGTCCTGGAACGTAGTGGATATACCACATCATTAACAATAATACCAATACGATTTATATCATCACTAGAACTATTAATCAGTTCTTTAGGTGACACAATATCAATTAGCATTCCTCCCGCTTTCGCTTTTATCATTTTCTACACCTCCAGACTAAAAATAAAAACTAGGTGAGATTTCTCTCACCTAGTGTAATTTTTTTAATTACAATTAGAACAAACCCAGCTGACTGGATACATCATTAGACAGTTGCTCCAGTTTGGAGTCATCTTTGATGCCCTGTTTCATCAGTTCATTCAGAATGACCTGAGTTACAAGACGGCCACCCTCATCAGTAGTTTCAATTTGGAATCCACCAAAATCATATACGCCAACGTGAGTAGTGGTATAATCATGAATACCCTTAAACACGCAGATTGCGATAGAGTTCTGAATATCATAACGACCAATCTCGTCGCTAATGCAGATATTAGCTTTCTTGCTCAGAAACATATTAATGTCTGCGCAAGCTTGCATATCGCTAAGATCAATAGTAATAATTTTCAGATCCTTTTCGTCTTTGAACAGTTCCGGATCCATCGTTGCAGTTACAGACCAGTTGCCAGGAGCTTCTTCTTCCTCGGCAGGAGTATATTCTGCAATAACAGCAAACAAGAATTTGTTCTCTTCACGAGAAGCATAGTCACCATATACAAATTGCAATACACAATCATTCTTATACTCATTACGTTTACGAGACAAGAAGTAAATTGCTGCATTAACAAAACCAGATGCCATTGCTCTGGTCTGTTCTTCAGTAATAAGAGTTTTAGCACTCGGATCAAATTTGTCAACCATTAATTGGTTAACAGTTGCACACATTTCTTTCATTTCATTGCTTACATTTTTTTCGATGTTCATAATTAAATTCCTCCTATAAATTAAATAGAAATTATTTTAAAGAGTGGCATAATAAAATTTTTATACCACTCTTCAATACTATAATATACCATCATAAATATGTTTTGTATGGTATAAATATTTACTGTAAAAATTTACAGAGATTATCGACAAATTCTTTTACTGGAACTATTTGAACTCCATCTTTAGAAGCCTTGATAGTTTTAGTACTAGAATATCCCTCGGCTGGTACTAATAAGATATTAGTATCTTTAGTAACAGCTCCCTCACCAATATCTACATTTGGATATTGAGATTTAATAGAATCTACTAAAGACTGATCTCTGAATCCAGTAAATCTAATCTTAATAGTTCTCTCTGTATTAGACTTGTATTCCATAATATTAAACCAATAATCTATTAGTCTAATATCATCTATGAAATATGGTCTCTCTGTTATAATAGTATCAGCAATACCAGGACCGATGCCTTTGATATTTAACAGAATCTTTCTCAGAGTATTATCAGGTAATTCGATAAGTTGTTCGATATTGATAGCCTTAAAGATTAACTTCCATTTAGCTATTGCTACAGAAGAGAATCCTAAAGAGCCAATAATCTCATAATCATATCTTGGTTCAGATAATAACTCATTTACTTGAAGAATAAACTTCCAACCATTTACATCTCCAAGTCTCTCTTTAACAATATCAGGACATTTGGATATCTCGATAAGAGATTTAAAGCTATCAATAGCCAATGTCACAATAGTCTGTTTAGAGAAATCTTTAAATCTCAATTTAGCTAAGAAGTTACTCATACGAGTAAAGTTTCTTTCACCACAATTAAGATTTGGACAGTATACTGATTTGCCACTATCGCTACTAATTAACTTAGTACCACAACATGGGCAAGTATCAATAAACTCTATAGGTGGATTAGGATTACATCTATTAGCTTCGATGTCTGGTTTAGTTACATATGGCATTACGTCATTTGTATACTGAACCACGATAGTATCACCAGGAGCTAATTTCAATTCATTAAATCTCTTTAAAGAATGCCCAGAAGATTTAGTATGGATAGTCCCATAGAATTCTACTGGGAGATAATGAATCATCGGAGTGATTAATCCATTCTGTCCGATAGTATAAGAATATCCAGTAAATATAGTTTGCTTCTTAATTGCATTAAACTTAATTGCAATACTATATTTATTAACAGAGTTCTGTCTACCAAGACGAGCCACTTTATGTTTATCTAAATAAGACACTACAACACCATCATACATAAATGGCATCATAGGTCTAAGATATTCTGCTTCCTCGACAAATTTCTTTACTTGGAATAGAATGTCTTTATAGGTACCATGAAGAATTGCATAATTCAAATTAATACCACTATAGTAGTATTTATTCAAAAATGTAATATCATGTAGTCTATCCCATTCTGGGGTATCTATAGATGAAGCTAATGGTACAAGAGTAATCAAATCTCTATACTTATAACCATCTAAAGAACCAATAATAGAAATTAATGCATTTCTACAATTAGCATATTGCTTTCCCTTAAGTTGAGAAAGTTTCTCCAAATTCTTATGAGTGATAACAGCTTCAAATTTCATTCCAATAGAATGGTCGAATTGTTTTCCTCTCATACGATTGAATCTATAACCACCTAATATTGAAGTCATATCGGCAGCTAGATTATTCTCAGTATCACCTCTAGTTCTTGCTGCAATAACATGATCAGTTACATCTGCTTCTACAGATATACCATCATATTTCAATTCAGCAATCATAGTAAATTCCTCATCAGGTGAGATAATTCCTTGAGCGAGATGTTTATCAATAAAATCTCTCTCAAAGATTTGTACATTCTCATCATTTAGAACTCCAGCATCTTCTGCTTGTTTGTTTAATACAAACTTACATTTATCAAGAGTTCCAACTAATTGTGGATAGTTATGCTGAGTATTTCGATTCATCTTATTAGTAGAATGATCTCTAAATTCAAATAATGTATTATAACTATCAATTCTATAATCATAATCATTCTTTAAAATATCTTTGATATAGAGATCTTCGTCATTGCATCTAATAAAATGGAATAATGTTTTGGTATCATCTAATTCATGATCAATGTTTCCACTGTCATGAAATTCAATCGGTGGAGCACCAATCGGATATTTACCATTATTGAATTTGCTATAATAAACTAACAGAAGATCATAAGTTCCATCTTCTAATACAAGATATTGTTCATTACAGTTATTATACAGAATATTACTAATCTGAAGAATCAACTCCATCATACGAAGCTGCTCTGCAGTCGGGTTTTCTAAATTAAGAACTCCCATAGTAATCGAATTTATATATCTCTTATTTTCAGCATTAATAAGCTTAAGGCTTCCTTGTAAGAGACTATTATAAATATTCTCAAGATATTCAATCGGACTGCCCATTATTATCATCTCTTTTCTTACCGAATACAAATAATTGTTGTCCAGGCTTCTTGAATGTAAACAACGGCTCTACCTTTTTACCAAATGTAAATAATGGTTTCGGTTTACCAAATCTGAACAACTTCTTCTCATGTCGTTTCTTACTAACTTTCGAGAATACTAATTTAAGTCCAAGTGTCTTAAAATAAGCATTGAAAGTCTCAGCGATACGACTAGAATCATGCTCACCTAACTTAACGTCAACATCAATAGTTGGGTTAGTAAGTAACTCTTCAGCTCTACGTCTTGCAGCTGGGCTGGTAGAGTTAAGCATTAACATAAATACTGCTGCATCCATACCAAGATGCGCAGAAATCATTGTCTCCATTTCACCAAATCTTACTGGTGTTTTAGTATAAGCTTCCTTAAACTGACTTGCAGCTTTAGATCTACTATTTTCACCTCTAAGGTTTGTAGAAGACAGAGATGTTGTACTAAACTTCTCTTCTGCATACTGTTTCAATCTATAGATATATTCATAGCCAACAACAACAGGTCTTTGAGACTCTACATATCTTGGACTTCCATCACTGCCTTTAAAATATACATAAATCTTAGATTGTTTAACATATGGGAATCTATCCATTAAAGCTTCAATAGTTTTAATAGATGCATTATTAGTAATTGGCATCATGGATAACATAATTCCTTTACCACCACTACCAGTGATATTATTCAAGAATGTTATCAACTCTTCATCATCCATCATACTAATAATATTTTCATAATAATCTGCTTGCTTTGGATTGAGAATTCTAATGAAATCAAGAATCTCTTTTACTGTATCTGCCACAGTAAACATTCCTTGATCATTAGCTCCAGTAGCCAGATATTCAAGTAATTGAGAACCAAAATAGTTTATCTCATATTCAAAGAACTGAGACAAATTCAAACGGTTCGTACCAGTTGCTTGGTTATAGATCAATTCAATAATATCACCATTGGCAAGTCTAGGCATTTGCTCATCTGGAATAATATGACCAGCAACACCTTTGCCACCATAACGGTTGGTAATCTTATCGCCTTGTACAAGAGGTAACTCTTCAAAGATAGTAATATCAATACCAATATTCGAGAAAGGTTTAGTCTTACTAAACTTCTTACCGTCAATAGTCTTGATACATTCATCATACAATTTCTGTAAATTATACGACATCTTAGAATAGCCATTAGATTTAGCACTAGTAATGACACCAATAATATTTTTGCACATTCTAATGCGATCATCCCAATAGACTTTGAGTTGTTCATTATAAACAGAGTCATTAATATTATCTATATTATTGCAATATACATCAATATCAATTACTCTGCCTTTGACAACAAATTTCTCATCAGACAGCATAATATTTCTCAAGTTCTCATACGATTGTGAAAACAAAGATTCATCTTTATTCTCACGACGTACCGCAGTAAGAATACCATGCTGTACCATCTCACCGATATCGGGAATAACTTTATAGTGCTCACTATTACCATATAAATTCAGAAGAATATCATTGTCATTAACAACAATAGATACTTTCTTAATTAATGGAGATACTAATTTATCCGCAGCACTTTTGGAAATAAGAATGGAGTCTTCAGTATTATCACTGCAAGCTAAATATGCAGTTCTAAGATTGACACCATCCATACGGTTATTATATTTATCGAAAGAACGACTCTTTTGAATTACATCATTCTTTTCGATAGTATCACCAATCTTTTTACTATCAAGATATGTATTATCTAACAGATAGCCATAACTCTCAGTAATATGATTATAAGCAATACGATCAATTACATCTAATTCTCCATTATCTTTAATCACTATCACATAGTAATGCAGATTTGGATTCATAGAATACTTCGGTATCTTAGCTATAATCTCAGCATCGTGGTCAGCTACTTTATAACTAGAACTTACTTCGCCCAATTGATTTTCAAAACCCGTAGAAATCAATGGGACTTCACTGTGAATAAGCTGCATACGTTGATCTGTATGCATACTAAATAAGATTTTTCTTGCACCAGAAGTATCTGGAGCAAATGGCATTAAAAGTTCTTTACCAAGTCGCTCTTCAGGAATATTAATTCTTTCATCGACTTTAGCCATCTCTTTTTCTAAATTCAGAATGCTCATTTTAAATTTCTCCTTTACTTAAAAGATAAAAGTATCTGGTAGAGAATCAACTCTACCAGATACTTATTTTTATAATATACGTCTAAAGTTTATATTAGTATTTATTCAGTGATTTGAAGATTATTTAATTTATCAATAAGATTATTAGTGACTTCAAAAGAATTAAAATTATCTACATCTACTTTTGGAGTAATAGATTTAGTAAGATAATTAATTGCTGCATTTATAAATGCATCTCTAATCTCTGGGTCTGTCTTAAGTTTATCTTTAAATGTCTTTTGAGTAAACTTAGTTTCACATCCCTCGATATGATAGAATGCACCAGCACCCTTAATGATGCCAGCATCTTTCAATAATGTATAAAGACTAAGATCTGCATCAAATCCAGTATCTTGACAGAATACCAAATTAACTGTTCTACCAGCTTTATTAGTTCTAGATTTAACTAAAGACAATGTAACCAAAGAACCCTCAATACAGAATCCCTCAGTAGACTTGAGTTTAGTATCATCGAATCTAATAATATTATTAGCTAAATAAATTGCAGCATTACCACCAGGCAAAGTCTCATCTGGTTTCAGATATGAAACTTGAGACTTTGTTCTAGCATATGGATTAATATCTACTTTCTGATTAATATGGTTAATCAAAAGAAGAATAATATTAGCACTCTTCAACATTGGTACTAATGTTTTAAGAATTCTAGTATTAGTCTTAGCTGCTGCAGTTGCTGCCATCTGACCAGCTAATTCATTTTCATTAGTATAAGTCTCTGGCATAAGCATTGCTAAACTATCTAAGATATACGGAGTCGGTACTAACTTATAAACTGGATTTCCTTGAGTATCAACTTTTCCAGTATCATAGGTAAGTTTATCTCTATTAGCTAATTTCAAATCATGAATCAATTTCAAACGCTGATAGAAGTTCTCCGCAGTAATACCAGCATTACGATAAATAATACGTTCTTTGACAGTCGGACCATCCCAACCAGTTAAGTTAGATAAACGGTTATATGTAATACCACCTTCAACTGCATCTATATACATACAAGTATCTGTAAAATTATTAATAATATTTTTAGATACTTGTACACCAAATGTGGTTTTACCACAACCACTTCGACCAATTAATGTATTAATAGAGCCATCTACAATACCTACAGAATAATATCCATAAGATACATTATTAGCTCGTACATTTACAATACTACCATTAAGGAAATCAAATCCTAAAAATCCTGTCGGGTATGCAACATCAAACTCCGCCTCACTACTCATACGATAATCTTTAGACTTCTTCATTTGCTCTCTAAAGCAATCTGCTAATAAAGACATAATAAAATGTTCCTCACTTTCATTTATATTAACTTAATGTTTTTGGATAGATAAAAAATAAAAAGATGGTGAAAAAAATAAACGGCAGATGAGAATAACCTCATCTGCCATTCATTTAGAACAGATATTTTCGTTCAAAAGATTCTACTTGTTCGATTGCAGTTCTCACTCTAAAGTTGTCAGGTGTCTCTGCCATTGATCTGAGTGAACATCTGAAATTATCAATACTGTAACTATTGAAGAGAATCAATCCATTCAATTCTCTAATTACAAATTTAATATTTTCAAATGGCAAGCTATTCAAAATAGCAATTGCTGCATCTACTTCTCTATTATAAATAGTTTCGATGCTTTTGAACTTATCAGAATCGCCTTGAGCCATTCCATCTAAAGTGGCTTCTTTATAAGCATCTGTAATAGTACCAATGAAAATCTCTTTAGCACTATTAAACAGCTTCTCATAAATCTTTACAATGTATTGAGTAGTCATTTTATTTACTGGTTGTTGTAATAAGATAAAATTGACTCTCTTTACATTTGTAATACCATTACTATCGGAATTAGCAGACAATGCTAAGTATGCTGCTAATTCTTCAGTAATACCACCAATACCAAGTAGTTGCAGAATCTTAGCACGATTAACTACTTTAGACAAACCAAACAGCAACTCTTTAATAGTCGGATTAGTTGCACTTAACGTAAAGTAGTCATATGCTAATCTATTACAGCATCTGATATTAGATTCTGAAATGGATCTCTCACTAGATAATACTTGAATGAGAACTTTCAGAAATCTAGTATTAGTAAAGCTACTAACATAATTCGGATCAGTCGTTGTAGAGATATGATCTAAAATACTTTGATAGCTATACTTAACCAATTCAATCAATTCATTCTCAGGAATGCTGTTCAACTCTTTCATTTTCTGTTTAAACAGATCAGAAATGATAAACATATTCTGAGATAGATTGATATTTACTGGAGAATTAGATTTATCATCTTTCTCCTTTTCAATTTCGTCTAGTAATTCTTCAAACATAGTATCACCTCATTATCTTTTTTCAAAGATCACTTTTCACCGTATTGAAGAACTTAGCTTTGTTTTGTGCTACAGTAGCTTTAGCTTTCTCCATAACTTTAAAGAAGCGATCTTTGTCTTCTTGAGACACATTCTTGAAATCAGTCTTTTTAGTAGAACCAATATTGAATACTTCATCAGATTCATCGAATTTCATATTTTGGCTCTTACCAAAGAATGAGTCTTTCTTTTTGTTTATCTTCGATGTTTCTTCCTGATATTTTTTATAAATTCTATCTACATCTTCTTCTGGCATTTTCAAACCAGCAGCGATGATTTCAATATACTCAGGATTCTTGTCATATTGAACATGGGTATAGATTTCATATGGCAAACCTAAACGTTCTTTAATAGCGCCAAATGTATAATCAATATACTCTTTGGTCTTATCTGTTACATTCAATACAACACCAATACGAATAGCAGACGGTTCAAAATCTAAGCTGCTAGAATTAGTAATCATATCATAGCAGAGTTGATCGAACTGTTCTACAGATTTAATCTTATCTAACTCTCTAGCTTCAACTACCATAAAGCCAGGAGTTGTGGTAAGTTTAATCTGATCAGTTTCATCCATATTCTGATCAGATTCAATCAGATTATTACAAAGCAATACTGACAACTTCTTAACAAACTCAGCATTAGCTTCACGCTCTGCTTTGAGTTTATTACCTTTAAAGAATTTCTTATTAGAAATTGCTTGAATGGTATACCCAACATCCAAGTTTTGGAAATAGTGTACAGTGTTTTGCAATCCACGAGCATCTTCTTCAAAGCCAGTAAATACAAACATATGTACATGAACATCCAATACTTGAGATAAGTATTTTGCAATTACAGTACTAGCACCACAACCAGAACCACCTTCAGAACTAGTTACGATTACTGCATATCTGTCATCAGGGTTCATTAAACCATCAAGGTTTACTGTACCATTTTGCAGAGCTTCCATAATAAGACCTTCTGCAATTTGAGGTTCTTTACCACAGCCGCCACTATTCTCTTTACTAGAGAAGCATACTGCAGTTTCTTTGTCACGATACTGCATGGGAATATCTTGTAACGTAGAGTTTAGTAAAAGAATACTTTCTTTATCTACTACACCTTGCTCTACTGCTTCAATCACCGCCTTGTTACCTGCTGCACCTACTCCGATTAATTTGATTTTCATTTTTGTTTCCTCCTTTAAAATTTTTATAAAATGAAATTTAAATAATACGATACGATTCCTTCATAATGGAAAGAATACCATTACTCCAACCGGAATCGGATGCGTAATTACCAATACTAATCATAGCCTGCAATGTCTTACACCCTTTATTATAGTAATTGGCTTTAATCCATTTAGCGCCTTTGATAATACCATCATCAATAGTATCACCCATTACATAAGCGCTATTATATGGATCGTGGTCATAAGCCGCAATACCAAAATAATTATGTTTATTCTTAGCTAAACTAGAATTTCCCCAGCTACTTTCCCATGCTGCATGGGCTAATATATATACTGGGTCTAATCCAGTTTCTCTTGAAGCTTGAATAAATACTGCACCTTTATTTTTAAATGAGGTGCCACCAGCAACATACTTATCCCAGTGATTAATGATTTTATTCATATCCTCTGGAGTAAGATCTGTATTAGCTGCTAAATTTGTATTTGAACTAATATTATTTAGCTTCTTAGGTTTCTCCGGAGCTTTAAACTCTGGAATCTTAATACCAAAATCATAATTATTTTTCACATTAGAGTTATCAAATCCATATTTGGATTTAGTATGCTCTAACATCGAGTGTACAATCTCTTTATCAACACTATTCTTTGGTGGATGTAATTCTGAGATTGTGCTTATAGTTTTTAATTGCAAGTAAAAGAGTTCTCTATTTACTTCTCTTTGATTGTACGCAAAAACTATAAAAGCAATCATAGTGCAGAATGCTACGAATTTGAATAATTTGTTGAAAAAGTTAAGCATTGTAATCACTCCTATTTTTGAATTTTAAAAGTAATAGACTATGGAGAGTGATCTCCATAGTCTCTTTATTCAGTTTTATTTTTGTTTTTGTTTTTTGTCATTGTGAGTTTTGTATTCCTCTTCAATGACCTCTTGTTCTTTTTCTTTCAGCGGATCCCAGCCAAGACCGAGATCGCCAACTTCATTAATAATACCAATTTTGTCAGACATAATTATTCCTCCTTTACATTTAAATTTATGTTTTTCTAGTATTACAAAATTATAATATGCATTTAAAAATTATTTTCGAATGACAGAACGCTGCTTATTCTTTAATGTAATAGGCAGATATCCCTCAGTATTAAGCAGATTAGAGTCTAATCCAGAACCAATAAGATATACATTAAGCATATTCTTAGATAATGCATCATCTGGCTCATCTGGTAATTCAGTCAGATTTACTTTACCAACTGTATTAATGGTATTATACATAACAGACTTACTCTTCATAGAGTCTGCTCTTGGTCTTGATAATTCTCTTACAGTTTGTTCCAAACCCATTACAGTAAGAGATTCAAACTCACGGTCAGATGTCTTACCATTCTTATCATTAGAAATCAATAAGCCAGTCTTTTGATCACGCATATCAATATCTACAGACATAGAGTTCTTTTTAGTAATAAACTGTTTCATTTTCTTTAATGGAACATAGACTACTAATGCTTCTTTAGTCTTAATCGGAATTCCTTCTTTATTTTTAGCCATATATGGAAGTCTAACTTCTTCCATTATAGGAAAGCCGACTTCATTAGCCGCTGCATTGATTTCAATCATAGACGGTTCAATAGTAAATAATCTAGGTTGGAATCTATATGGGAATTTACGAGAAATGAATGTTTTAAATTGTGCATCATTCATTGCTGCAAACTTTTTCTTATAATAGTTTACATGAGCACCGGAGGGATCTAATTTCTGAAATACTCTATATATTAAATCTTCAGCCTTTTTGCGTTGTGAATTCATTTATAACCAAATCCTCTCAAAATATAAAAAATATATGAGAGGAGAATTAACTCCTCTCATTATTATTAATTATTTATTAGCAATGGCGATAAGCATACTGCAGGCACAGATCTGCAAAAGTATTGAAGAATGCTTTATCATCATCTTTGTTAACCATACCTTTGGTAAGAGCCAGATAGAACCAAGCAGTTACCAGAGTTTCCCAGCGTTCTTCATTGCCAGCATTGGTGCGTGGATTACGAGTCATAAATGCTGCGCAAATCGGAGTGGACATATTTTCACCATTGTAGTTTTTAGCAATGCCGAGACCAGCAGCCTGATGTTCAATAGCTTTAGTTTTAGTCAGCAGTTTATCCATCAGTTCAATTACCTGAGGTTGGATATTGGAAAGATCTTTCATTATTAAAATACCTCCTTAAGGATTTTATATATTATATTTAATGGGTAATCCATTATAATATTGTTTACTTATTGGCGTTGTGAATTAATAAAGTAAAATATACAAATACAGAACGGAAATAAGAATTCTTTGTAGCTAAACGGTTTTTACGTTTTCTATATGCTGGAGAACCATCTTCAAGCCAATTTTCTACTATTTCTTTTTGTCTTAATATATGAGGATCTTTACTATTAGGTTTAGGAGCTACAGAGAATGTAATGAAATCAATATCTCGAATATCTTTAGTTTTAGATTGCTCAAAGTATGTACAGATGATAAGTGTTACTAATTCTCTAATCTCAACTAAAGAATCCTTATCATTCATAATACTTTCTATAATAGATTTTACCTCTTCAGTATGTACATCATTATTCGAAGCCATCTTACAGAGTTTATAATTGATATCAGATGATGTAATTACAGTCATAGTCTTCTCTATAGCCTTTTGAGCTTTAGCTGAGTCTGTACCTACAAGTCGATATCCCTCTTCAGAGTGGTTTTCAGAATCATATGTAAGATATTCTTTATCTTCATATGCTTTATAATATAATGAAGCAATATTCTTCATAAAAGATTTAATACGGTTATGAAGCTGCTGTATTAAGTATACCACATCTTCATCGTCCATTTCTTTAAATCGTTTCTCATATGAGGTAATCCAAGTTTTACATACAGATTTGATAGCACCTATTACATTACCTTGAGATTTAAGATCGTATTTCTGACTAAGTTCATTATTAACAACATATTCCATTACATATCTATGCTCAGATGGTTGTACTTTTGGAAACATTGCATAGTGTATAGATGGATAGAACTTGCCAGAGAATGCTAAATAAATTAGACTGAGTTCTAGCTCTTTTTCTTTCTTCTTAAGAAAAAAATAACGAATAGCCATCATCTGTGCTACAGTAAATTCATCTTTAGCTGCACGAGGGTTAAATGCTGCGATATGATAATAGTAAGTTCCCTCAAGAACTTTTCTAATATCTGCTTCAGTAATACCTAATGAAATATAAAAGTCATCTAAATCTGTTTGACCAAAATATATTCTATCACATGGAGCAATATCAAACAATTCTTTATTTCTATTACCAATGAATCTAGATATACAGCTCTTATATCTATTTAATCCTCTATCTAAAGAATTTGCTACTTTCGGATACAATTGTTTTACTAATACATCAGTATTTTTAGCCATTGAGATTATCACACCTCCTTGATTAATTTGATGTATTTCTCAACATTTCATTAATACATAATTAATATAAAAAATGGAGGTAATTCTATGGATAATATGGTTCTTAATGAAGCGTACTTTGGTAAAACCAAAGGCGTATTGAAAATTGAAAAAGCTCTAGGTGCGTTACGTCATAAATATATGGGTCAATATTTTAGTAAAGATATTAACTTAGATCCTGGTATTGATGATGTGTGTAGAGCTATTGAAGATGCATTTGGATTTGGGCTTGTACAATTTGAAGTTGATATTGAAGCAGGTCTTAATGCATATACACTTCCACTTGGCACTTCGGTAGATGCTAGAGGTTCTAAGCATATGGAAATAGATACTGCCAATGGTTATAGATATAATAAAGAAGCTAACTTTGCTGCATTATTTTATATAACCTCTGGATTGTTTTTAAATGAAGCATTTACTGATGGTGAAATTACTGCAATAATGCTACATGAAATAGGTCATAACTTTACCACATCAGCAATTGATTATAATGGTAATCTTAATGTTTTAAATAATGTATTAGTTGGTATTTATACATTTGGCGCTTATACTATAGTGTCTAGCAATGTTGTTAAACGTGCTACTATCAATATTAATAACTACATGGCTAAAACATTTAGACGATTAGCCGAAGTATTTAATGCATTCAAATCTGTTATAGGGACTTGGCGTTATATCTTAGGTGAGTATTTTAAATTTGGAGAGCTTATAAATGGAATCACTATGCCATTTAGCAATATGGCATCAGCTATTGCAGCAAATGTTTATAATAGAGCTATAAGTTATGCATTATTCCCAACAAGATTTTTGACTGGTTACGATGATGAAAGATTTGCAGATTCTTTTGCTACTATGTATGGCTATGGTCCAGAAATTCAAAGTGGTCTTGAGAAAGTACATGATAGAAAGAATTCTGTATATGCAATAGATAAATTTATAAGCGAATCTCCATTAATAGCTAACTATATAGATTTGTTTAAGCTTCCAGTTCTTTTCATTATATATGCATTTGATGAACATCCAGAATTGCCAGCTCGTATGAAGAATGCTTGTACTCAAATTGAATATGATTTAAAGAACCATCACTTCCGTCCAGCTATGAAAGCTCGTATTAAACACGATCTCAAAGTAATGCAAGCAAACTTAGCTAAATATGAAAAAATAAATTCTGATGTAACTGAAAACCCAAAAGCTATCAAGGAACTATATTATCAATGGCTGCTTGAAAACTTTGATGGTGATATTAAACATAATGTATTCTTTGCTACTAAACCGAAAGAAATCAATGATAGTTTCCTTAGCAAACTTAGATTGAAAAAGCTTAAATAAAAAATAAATATTATTTAACATATCTTTAAAGCTTAATGAAGGCTTTAATTGTTGTTTGTGTACGTTGTTCATGAATGTTCCTTTCAATAATCCATTCCGTTAAATTCTTCTTTTCTTATTTAAGCATCATAGTTGACCACAATCTTAATTGATTGTGGTCGATTATGCCGAAAAAAATAATCCCTCATAGGATTGCTCCTATGAGGGGAATTCTAATGCTTAGTTATACATATATACTCTAATAATTTTAGAGTCTTTTGGAAGTCCATTAATATCTACACCAGTAGATGCTGTACTACCAAATGGAACTGTATTCATATCTAAGATAAATTCATTATTAGTTAATGGAATTACAATATTACCCATTACTGGAATGATATTCATAATTCTATTGGTCTTAGATAATTTAATTACTCTATGACCTTTCTTAGCTCTATCAGATACAGCTAATGCCGCAGCACTGATTCTATTGACTTTATAGTTATCAGTAATTACTGCAAGCTCTCCATTGAAATCTTTAGGAATCAATGACATTCCATCAATTTCATAATTAGATACAATGGAACGTAATCCCTTAGTATTTCTTTTCAGTAATGGAATAGATTCTAAGTTCATACGAATCGCATGATTATTAGAGAATACTATAATATTATTCATAGTATTAGTTACAGCAATAGACTTAATTGCATCTCCAGGATCTAATCTCATAAAGATAATTCCACTAGGTGGAGCTGTAATAAAATCTTCAATATTCATAGCTTTAATATAACCAGCTTTGGTTACAATAACTACGAAAGACTTATTAATGTATTCTGCTCTAGCTTTCAAATCAGGCTCATACAACACATCAACAATATTCGAAGTCAATTTCTTTACAATCATTCGAATATCAATACCAGGAGAATTCTTATCGGTGAATGGGATTGTATGAATTGGTAATTTAAATACTTTGCCCATTTCATCTATAATAAGAATATTCTCAGTATTATCTACTGTCATAATAATCTTTGGATCAGCGCTATTACGATTCTTCACAGGATCTTGAACTTGGAGCTTCTTAATAAAGTTATTTTCAGTAATAACAATTTTGAAAGTTCCTTGAGGAATATCAAGTTCATTAGGTTTCTTAATAATCTTAGAAGTTCTCTTAGTGCCATAGACACGTTTAAACTCTAAGAGTTCCTGCTTAATATCTTCATAGATAAGATTATCATCAATAGTATATCTCATATAACTATCAACCATCTTCTGCATCTCTACAGCTTCAGATTTATATTTATTGAGATATGCTAAAGATAATTTACTCAGACTACTATTGATAATAAATTTAGCTTGAATATCTGTCATATCCAATTTCTTAATCAAATACTCAATAAGACCATTATCATTAATAGTCTTCTGAGATTTAATTTTCTTAATAATATTATCAATCTCACCAGACTCTAAAACTTTAATATACAATTCTCTCTCATGTATCTTAGTTTTAAGCATCTGGATTCTATTACAATACAATCTAAATTTCGTAGTTGCTCTAAATGAAATAAACGATGCCAAATAAGCTTTATAAGAAAGTCTAATTGGATTTATTCCATCTAATACTTCAAAATTCACAGAATATGTTTTAGTAATAGATGTTGATTTATAGATAACTTCTCGTACATAGTTAGGATCAGCTCCTTTCTTAAGTACGATTACATATCTAAGTGTAGTACCTTGAGTTTCATCAAGCATATCATGGATCTGAACTAATTTCTTTTTAGTTACTAAATCTTCGATATCACTAATTACTGCATCTAAGAATACTTGATCTGGAAGAGATTTAATTACTAATGCAGTATGACCTTTATACTCTTCAATATCAATGATGCCTCTAACCTTATAAGCACCACGACCTTTATTAGAGATAGCTTTCCAATCTGCATTAATAATCTCACAAGGCATAGATGGATCTGGAGCTAATACTACATCAGCTGCAGGATTTTCAATAAGCTTAATTGTAGCATCAATAACTTCAGAAATATTATGTCTTGGAATATATACTCTAAAACCTAATGCAATACCAAAGCTACCATTGATAAGTAGTAATGGTAATTTAGTTGGTAAGAAGTCTGGTTCTAATGCTCTATTATCATAAGTATAAGACCAGTCTACAACTTGACTAGATTCAGTTAAATCTCCAAAAATTGCATCCATACTAAAGTCATTCAAAGATGCTTCAGTATAACGCATAGCTGCTGCCTTATCACCTTGAATAGTACCAAAGTTACCTTGCTTATTTAACAATGGAACTTTTACTTCAAATGGATTAGCTAATGATACTAATGCATCATAGCAAGCGCTATCACCATGAGGATTGTAAGTACCTACAGTCATACCTACAATCTTAGCACACTTAATTCTATTATTTTTAATAGCGTGCAAGTCTTTGAACATTGCGAACAATATTCTTCTTTGTACAGGTTTTAAACCATCTCTGTATTCAGGTAGTGACCTAAATCTAGAGATGTATAAACCGTATCGTTGCATATCTAAATTATGCTGATTCAATACATTTACGTCAATTATTTTTTCTGACATACTTATTCCTCCTTATAATTATAGCATTGTTCTTGCTACAATTATAATATATAGCTAGACAAAAAATTAAACTCCCATAAGCATTATAGCTTATGGGAGATTTGTTTAGTTATTATTTTCTTTTGTTAAACGGTTTACGAGAAGCCTTATTTTGTTGTTTAGCTTTCATCATGTTTTCATAATCGCTAATTTTAATAAGACGATAACCAGTTACACGAGTAACGTTTTCATCTTTATTAAAACGAGTAATTACTTGCAGATAGTATTCTTGTTCATTGAATTTATCTGCAAACTTTGCATTGATCTCAACATCAGCAATTACAAAGTCGCCTTTGGTAATAGATTTTACATAACCGATTACCATTTGAGCAGTATTAGAAGTGGTATCTTCAAACAGATACTTACGGAAAGTAGATGCTTGAATAGGATATTTATCATAAATATCTGCAAGAACCAGACTCTCAACGATCTGGTTGTTTACATATTTAGCCTCAAAAGATTTTACCGGATTTACAGGACGAGCAAAGTTGTCAGTAGTAGTTTTGATTTCTTCCATTTTTAAAAAACTCCTTTAAAATAAAATTAATATATATTTCTATATCATTTACCAGTAGAACCCATTCCACCGGTTCGGATAGTAGAACCACCATTATCATTATCAGTAATGAAATAGTTATGGAAAATACCTTGACAAATACGAGTTCCTTTAGGAATAAATACTTTCTCAGAACTCAAGTTTACCAATGGTGCAAACATATGACCTTCATTAGAAGGATTGTTATAATAATCAGCATCAATAATACCAACATTATTCATCATCATAATACCATAGTTAGATGCAATACTACTACGGAGAAATAATGCAAAATAAATACCAGTTGCTTCACATTTAACTTTATAACCTAATGGAACTACAATCTTTTCATTAGGACGTAAAGAGATTGTAATCGGAGTTACAAAGTCATAACCTGCAGAGTATTTAGTTTTTCTCTCAGGTTCAGCAATTTTATCATAATCTAAGAATTCAGTATGACCATACTGCTTCATAGATCTAATATACTCATTTAAAGAAACTTTCTCAATATTCAAATATGGATAGTTTCTATTCGGATTTGGTTTGGGAACATTACTCATTGTTTAATTAATCCTCCTTGAAGACGATCCAATCTTTTCTAAACAAGTCAGTTTGGCTTGGAGTCCATGGAGCGTCGAAGTAAAGAGCTTCTTCACGTTTAACACTCTTATCGAAAGTATGGATATAAAGGAACCCATCTTTACCGATAAAGATATATTTCTTTTCAGGCCAATAAGCAAGTTTAGCATACTCATACTTCTTGTCCATCAATGCAGTCAATGCTTGAGGGAATGTAAGTTTGCTACGGGTTTTTCGTTGTTGTTTTACTACAACGACTTTAGCTTTAACTTTAGATGTTTTTGTTGTGGTTGTTTTTTGTGTTGCCATTCTAAAAATCCTCCTATAAATAAAATTAATATAAAGTTATTTATGGTATAATTTTAAAAAATCTTCTTTTGATATACCATAAATATTTTCTATATTATTATATAATTCTTCATTATCTTCATCAGCATTGCACACAGTAACATAGCCTAATTCTGTATACAGAATAGTTTGTTTCAGCTCTCTAGTTATATATGTAGATTGTGACTCCCTTTTCCAGATATACATACCTAAGACAATAGAGAGTAATACATTTATAATATTTGCAATAAATTCAGTATAAACAAATGTACATATTCCAATATTTATGGTAGATGACGAATATCCTAAAATGCTATTAGTAACACTCAGAATTGCTAATATTGCAACACGATAAAAAAATTGATAGTTCAAATAAGTAATTTTCATATCCAGAAATTGCAATTGGCAATCTGGAATATAAGCATATTTACCAAGTGGATCTCTAAGCAATCTAAATCTTTCTTCATCTTTCATAATATTCCTCCTATAGAAAAAAATAAAGGTGGGAATTAGTCCCACCTTATTATATTATTTAGGTTTTACTACATTGTAGAATTCCTCTACAGTCATAGCACAACCAGAGGCGCCTGGATGTCCGCCGCCATTGTATTTCAGAGCAATGGGACTTACATCTACGCCAGCTTCAACAAATGTTGGATCAGAATACAGGCTCATAGCAATTTCACCAGGTTTATTCTCATGATATAAGATACAAATCTGGTATTGCTTTACAAGATCGCCGAAGCATTTTGAATTGCCACGGTCATTGAGTGCTACTGCACTGTATTGTTCAAAGCCCTCAATTACAACCTCATAAGCAAATTTCTTATGGGACTCCGCAAGCTGATCACGGTACTGGTTGACAACTTTACCTTTTTCGACTAACGAATTCAGGTAATTGATATCCTCATTAAGTAATGCATCCCATTCATTAGATTCTGGATTTTTTAATTCTGGTGTGCAGAACCATGCATCGTTAAGCAACATAGATCCTTGATAATTGTGAACCCAACGATCATAGTCATCAACATACTTAATGACTCTTGGTACGCGCTCGTTATAGATGTCGTCATCATCCATTTGAGTAAAATACTCAAATGCTAACCATGCGCCGGAGCGGTTAGTGTTGACATAATCCGTAAATTTAAATCTATCATATTTTGGTAGGCTTTTCTTTGCGTCTACGGATGTCACATGATGATCGATCCAATAGATATGTTCTGCTGTATAGTTAACATATTCTACCAGTTTTTCCAGAAGATCTACATTGTTTACAGTGAAGCCATAATCGACGATAACAACCTCATTGAATTCCCGAGGCTCGGTTTCCTCGTTAACAAATGTCTCCCATGTTGTAGGGAAAGCAATAGAACGGAACTCGAAGTTCAACTCCACATCTTTACTAGCATGAAGTTTCATGCCATAGCAAACTGCAGCTGCAGCTGCGTAACCGTCGAGATCATTATGGTGGTACACCAAGATATTTTTTTCTTTTGTCATGATAATTCCTCCTTAATTTTAAAACATATCTCTAGACAAAGAAGTATGGATAGAACTAGTGCTATCCATACTAATTATATACAATTAGGAAATATCAGATTTACAAACTTTGATATCTTTCATTAATACAGACTTATCAGATTCTATAGCTCTAATAGCATCTATCTCAGCTTTAACGTCTTCAATAGTATATCTCATTAGAGTTCTATTAGAATCTGGATGTAATGCAGATTCACCCAATTGGTCATCGTTCATTTCACCTAAGCCTTTGTAACGGGTTAAGTTACTCGGAATATATTTCTCAAATTGAGCCATCAATTCATATAGTGTAACAACAGTATTATTCATTTTATACAGATTCGGAGATCCATCTAAATAATGACGAATACTATTACAGCTATCAGAGAGTTTATCATTAAATACAACAGTCTGATATTTATTACCAACTAATCCCATTATTAATCTAATATTATTCTTTTGGGATACTTTGATAAATCTGAAAGACTTTTCAATTTCTTTCTTGAATTTAGCATATGGTAAATTCTCATATGCAATAATCTTTTCAAGCAATTTAGGATCTATTGCAAATGTACCAGCAATAGACTCTAAATCATGTACATATTCCATATTCTTAAAGAGAATCTCAGTAATTGCAGAATTATTAAATGGCTTACCATTAATATCTGTAACATGGTTCTCTCTACTAAACTCTTTTTGAATGTATTTAGTGAAATCTATTTTCTCTGTAAAGTATCTAAACTTCTTACCCTCTTTAATACCAAACAATGGTGGTACTAAAGAATATAATCTACCACTAGTAATTATCGGACGACAATACAGCAACATAAATTTCAGAAACAAAGATCTAATATGTGCACCATCAGGATCGGCATCTGCACCAATAATGATTTTCTCCCATGCACATTTAGAAATATCAAAGTTATTACCATAACCTGCACCAATAATAGTTAAGATAGCACCAACCTCTTCATTTGCTAGAAACTTAGCTCTCGGAGTATTAAATGCATTCGGCATCTTACCTCTTATTGGGAATATACCTTGTCGTCTAGAACAACGACAAGATTTACCAGAACCTGCAGCAGAATCGCCTTCCATTATAATCAATTCAAGGTGTTCTTTACCAGTCGGTTTCGTATATTTTTTCGGTAAACCACTAATTACAGATGGTTGATATGTTGAAGATAATTTGACTTTCTCCTTATCACTTTTTACTCGGATATCAGCGATTTCCTTGAAATATTTACATAGCTTCTGCAGTTCAGATGGATTGGTTCTAGACCATGCATCTAAATTACGCATAACTACACCCTTTACATAGGGATGCATTTCAGGATTGCCCAAAATCTCTTTAGCCTGACCACTAAAATCAGGAGTCAAATGTGCTACATCTAATATAGCTTTAAGACCACATTTGATATCAGCATTAATACATGAAATTTTACTCTTAGCGAGATAAATCTTATTCATGTAATTTCTAAAGAATGTTGTAATACCATCTATGAAGCCAGTTACATGTTTGGACTCATTGATGGTCGGGCAAAAGTTACTAAATGCCGTAATATCCTCAGGGGATAAATCGTTGGCATCATAAGTAAAAGCAATGTTAGCTCTCATTGTACCCTCAGGATTCATATCGGAGAATACAATAGGCTTAACTAAAGGATTCGAAGTCTTATTCATCAGACCAGTAATAATACCATATTGATTTACAATCTTTTCAGTATATTTCTGGTTCATCATATCAATAGCATTAAAATTAATAATAGCGCCAATCTTCAGTAATGGTATAATAGATTTGATCAAACCTAATACTTCTTGATAGCTTGTGGTAATCTCACCCATAACTTCAAAAGATGGCTTGAATACTACTCTAGTACCTTGGAAGTTATTCTTATTCGGGATAACTTCAATATTGCCATTTTGAATACCATCGACAAAGCTAATACGTCTAGCTTCGCCAAGAATAAAAGATTCTACTATAAAGAATTCAGATACTGCATTTACTACCTTAGAACCAACGCCATGTCTACCAGAAGAAAACTCGCCTGGCTTTTTACTAGCAGAATAGTTCGATGAAGTAAACTGGTTGGTAAATACTCTATGCAAGTCTTTGAATGGAATACCACGGCCATTATCTACTATAGTGACCGCTTTCTTAGGTTCATCATAATAAACCCAAATTTCATTACATGGAGAAGCATCTTTCATTAACTCATCTACTGAGTTCTGAAATATTTCTCTTATCATATTAATGAAGCCTTTATTTCCTCTGTATCCTAGGAATTGGCCTACAGATTCTCTTACAGCTTCAGTGAAATTTGTCATTGTAACTATTTCGTTAGAATAATTTTTAATATTCTCTTCCATAGTTTTTGCTTTTGCCATTAATTATCAACTCCTTTTTTATAGTGTAGTTACACTTGTTGATAAAAATAAAATTATGATTATAATTTTTAGGTTAAAAGAAATGCACTAGAGATTTCTCTCTAGTGCATCCCTTTATTTTAAATTAGATACTGAACTGTTTTGTTACAACAGTTTCTTGTTGAGGTTGAGCACCAGTTGGAGCTTGTTGAGATTGAGCACCTACCGGAGCTTGAGGTGCTACACCCGGTTGACCTTGTTGCGGATTACCTACAGGGGGTTGTTGAGGTTGACCACCTATAGGTGCTGCAAACGGATTAAGCTGTGGGATAAAACCTTGTTGCGGTTGTCCCATCATGGGTTGTTGTTGATAACCTTGCGGATATTGCGGTTGACCCATTGGGGGCTGACCCATCGGAGGTTGTTGTTGATATCCTTGCGGATATTGAGGTTGGCCCATCGGCGGTTGACCCATTACAGCCTGAGGTTGATAGAAACCTTGTTGAGGCTGATATTGGCCAAACTGTTGATAGAAATTAACATTGCCATTAGCAATAGCATTGTTATATTGATCGAATGTAGCACGGAATTCATTTGCGAAGTTATAGTTATAAAGATTATTATAACCAATACCATCTGCAATGCTACGAACTTTATCCAACATGATCGGAAGCTTATCAAGCATCGGGATCATAATGGAATATTGTTCAAGAACATTCTTAGGAATACCTTGATAGGTCTTAATATTTTGGATTGCATTTTTGATAATATCATTTGCGTCACGCAATCCATCAGTATCAAACTCATCCGGGTTGAATACTGCACCACAGATCGGGCACTTAGCTCGACCGTCGCTCATAATCTGAAGAACGATCTCGTGATTTGCGCTCACGGGATTACGATGGTTGCATTTTGCTGCAACTGCATCATTTTTAGTAATTGCATAAGTTTGCGCTTTCTTACCCACCAGTTCTTCATATTCTTCTTTACTCAGAGAAGCTTCAGCCGGTGGCATGTTTGCAGGCATCTGACCATAACCATAACCCATAGGAGCACCATAACCCATAGGTGTATTATAACCAAATTGGTTGTAATACGGGGATTGAGGTTGTTGTTGGTTGAAAAACGGTTGATTGTTGTTGTACATTTCGTTCATGAGAAATGCCTCCTTAAAATAATTTTTTAATATACATGAACTGCATATCATGGGTATAATATACAATTATACCCATGTTTGCAGTGCATTATTTTAATACTTTGGTCTTACAATATGATCATACTGTTGAGACTTAACAAACTCGTCTTGTTTCTTAAGAACTTCAATTTGTGCAGGAGTTCTAAGAGACTTATTAAATTCCTCTTCAGTCGGAGCAAAGTATTGAATGATATTCTTTACTTGCTCATCAGTAAGATTAATGCCAGGAATTTTAGCAGCATATTCTTTAAGCTCTTTTGGAGTAAAGCGAGTTCCAATATATTGAATCTCGCCATAATCCAAACAAAGCAGTTGTATCATAGCTTTTTCATCAATGCCATGGAAGATGTTTTCAGTTCTTTGGAATACCCAGAGAATTGCACTAGCATCATCCCATACCATAAAGCAATGTTTTTCATCGAATACTCTCAGATTATCGCCAATAACATAAACTGGAACTTCACGTCCAGATTTATCTTTGATTTGTCTGAGACTGTCTCTGATTTTTTTAACGTCTTCGAGTTCCATTATGGTAACCCTCCTTTTTAATTTCAGATAGTTACCATAATGTTTTCTCTTATAAATATTTATTGATCGAGGCATAATTATTTCCTGCATAGAACATGAATCCCTCGATATTCTGTTTACAGTTTACATAATACAGATTATCAACTGGGAGTTCCAGCAGAAAGCTAATCAATTTTTGGAAGTCTCTATAGAGATTTCTAATCTTGATCTTAGTATCAAAGATTTCTCTATATCTAGGATCTTGATAGAAATCTCTATATGGGAATACAATTTTCAGATTACCATTTTGTGCATAGTAATCATTCAATTGCTTCAAGAGTTCACCATCAGTCATATTCGGATTATACGAATATCCCTGACGATATAAAGCTTCAAACTGTCCGAATCTAATAAGACAGTCATATGCCAAAACATCTGTTTCAAGTTTCCACAGCATGTTCTTTACAATATCATTTATGTGGAATAAGACAGTCTTATCCATCATAAAATCCATACCGTATTTTTCGAAATCTTGATTATCGAAATTACGGTTTACTAAATCTTTCAAATAACGAGGCACAATCTTTTCAATCAGATTCGGCTCCATCATTTTAATCGAACGGTGATATTGGTCTTCGAATCTCTTAAAACAGTGATTCTTATACCTTACATTGTTTGCCATGATTTAATCACTCCCTCTTAGATGTCATTTACATCATTATCATTCCCATCATAGATGGGTTTTAATTCACTACTTCGACCAAAATTATATCTATTAGGATAGATCTCAGTCTCAGTAATGTTGGATTCATCAATAGCATTAGATAATGCTACGGAATAGTTATTTGGAACTTGTCCTCTATTGAGACAATCCAAAATAAACAAATTTAACTTAGTTGGACTATCAGCTCTATCATGGCTCTGATAGATAACCGACTTAAAGAAATCAATTTCATCGATATTTTCGATGAAATAATCAATAAGATTATTATAATCAGTAATAATCTCGTATGTCTTTTCACGACAATCATCTACAAATCTTAGTAAGAGCAAGAATTGTTTTTGCTCTTCAGATTCCATTGTTGTACCATCTTCATTGAAGATAGTAAATAATTTTTTCTTCATCATTTGATCACTCATATCTGTGACCTCCTTTTTTATTTTCTCATATTTATAATATGTGTCTATATGTAATTTTAATAATACTTTTTGGATGGAATCACATATATAAGCCAATCTGAGAATCTAGTAATACCAGTATAGTTTAGTTTATTATTGATATCTCTATTTAGATATTCTTCAAAATATATACCATTATTAAACTGAGAACCTTGAGAGATATGAGTTGTAATAGCATAAGCAAATTCAAATTTCTCTCCAGTTTGATACTTAGCATTCTTAAGAAATTGTTTCTGCTCTATTGGAGATATAAAATATTGATAGTCACACTTTACATCTTCAAATGGCACCGTAGAACCAAGTGGTAAGAAATCTATAGAAAATGTTTTACCATTAAATCTAGTTGGATCAGGATTGTTTAATACTGTACCAATTAATCCATTTGCAAGATTTAATCCATTAGACTCTATATTCCAATTATTCTTACGACAAATTAATAAGTCATTAAATACTGGAAGTTTAATATCAGTATTCATCTTTAATTGTCTAATGATATGATTTAAACTATCACGAGTTTTATTCTTTCCACATAAAGAAATAGTTGTACCCTTTAACATTTCTTTAGTTAAATCGCAAGATTCTATTACCATGCTATTACCATAAACTCCAGCATGTATTGGTAATCCAGCTGATGCTCTTTGAGATAAAAAAATAATCGGAGATTGTTCAGCTTGTCTCATAATTTTTGTAAGTCGATATATCTTACCACTTACAAGATAGCCAGGTTTAGACATTGGTGGTGGTAATTGGTTTAAATCACCACATGCTATAGTCTTTATACCTCTACGATCTATTTCTTCTTTTAATTGATATGGAACTGCGCCAGCTTCATCTATTAAGATGAGTTTGACACCGGCTAATGGCTTTGGTGTAAAACCAATCTCATATACTGGTAAATTAAAATAGTCATTAACTACTACATTACCATTTATATCAGTCTTAGCTTTTTCTATCGGATTGTATAACCAAGAGTGTATTGTCCTAGCATTGTATAATCCTTTACGTCTCATAACAATAGCGCTCGCTCCTATATAACTCATAGGAGCGATTTCGTCTATTGTTAAACCAAGTCTTGCTACAATGCTATTTAGAACAACTGATTTACCAGTACCTGCTGGACCAGTAAATTGGAATAAATTACTAGAAGAATTTAAATACCAATTTACTGCTTCATTTATAATAAATTCTTGCTCATCAGTTAATTCTAATAACATGATTCTTACCTTCTTTTCTTACGCATCTTTTGTTTAAGAAGAGCTTGCTTAGCCATGAATTCAACTAACTCTTCATCGAGCTTTGTTAAATCATATGTATTACTATCATCATTTATCTTAATAATAATATCAGCACATTTAATATTATCATTAAAATAGTTTCCTGATTTATATGTATCACCATTATCGAAATCGACTTCGATATAGCTCTTAGCTCCCTTAGGTGCTGCACCATATACAATAGCCTTTGTAGCATTACCAGTTTCACGTTCAATTTTAACTAAGTAATACTTAAAGAGTTTATCCATAATGGATGGGTTTCTTGCTGGATCATAGACTATAGTGTCAGGTGATTCATTTTCTGGATAGATAGTCATATACTTTTGTTTGATAGCAATAATTGTATTATAATCAGCATCGATTACAATACCCTCATCCGTAGTGTCAAGACCAATGATTTCAAACATTAAATCATTGAATTCATCAGCCGTTACTGGTTTTCTAATAATTGGTTTTCCATTAATCATATTTTGTTGATTTTTCATTATAATCAACTCCTTTCAATATAATAATATATAACCGAAGCCTCTGTTAACAGATAAATAAAAATAATTGGAGGTATCTTACTATGGCTGCATCTAATTTTAATTATAATGATATGGATCTTAAATACGTCGAAGTTGCGGTACTTATGCAAATTACTAATAAATACCACCCTGGAATTTGTCCTTTCTATTTACAATCATTAACTCCATCACAACCAAAAACATTACAAACTCAAAATATTCCATTTACTGGAAATAATTTAGCAAATGATAGCACTAGTATTGGTGCTTCAGGTTTAGAAGCTGGTAGCACTATTCAATTAGAATTGCCAAGAGAAATAGCTAGAGAGTTTCCTCTTAAATGGATTCCTCAAGGTACTAGATTTTTAGTATTATTCATTGGTGGAGATATTACTAAACCAATGATTATTGGTAGAGATTATAGTTCTGAAGATGAAACTTTAAAATTCTAAAAGGAGATCTATTATGTATCAATATAATAATCTTGATGATTTTATAGCATATGGTAAAACTCTTACTATATCATATCAAAATCTCTCATTAACCGAAATTTTTGATGATATTAAATTTCCAATGTTTAATATCATACAAGATTATATCGATGAGCTTAAAGATGAAGCTATTACTATAACATTCACAGATAAAGAATATTATAAATATAAATATAAGCCGAGATTATTATCTGCTTATTTATATGGCTCTACAGAATTCTTTCCTATAATATTACAATTAAATGAAATAGCTTCAGAGAAAGAATTCACTAAAAAATCCATTAAGCTAATTCCAGCTGATACTATGAAATCTTTATTAGAAAAGATTTATATAGCTGAGCAAAACTATTTAACCTCTTATAATTCTCGAAGATTCAAAGAATACATGGAAGAACAAAATTCCTAATAATTTGTAGGATGGACCTAAATCCATCCTACAGATTTTATTTGCCAAATTTAAATAACGGTTTTCTTTTCATTAATTTATTTGGAATGAATGTAGCCTCGAAGAAATTAGTAGCTCCAGAAGTCTTATCTTCAAATAATGTTGAACTACTGTTCAATAATTTTAGTCCATCGCTATTGTTATTTAATACTGGAGTATTTGAGCAGAAAGATGCAGTTAATCCACCATTAGCAAATGCCATAGCTCTTTCTACATTTGGATTTAATGTTTCTTTGTACATTGGTTCTGCTAATCCTTCATCTTCCAAAAGTTTAATACTATTTCCGGGTACATATGGTTGATAACAATGATTTCTAGAAGTTCCTTTGAAACGTTTCTTTGCTAATTGCATACCAAGATATTTATTACCCTCATGATCAATCTCTGGTGCTAAGAAGAACAATGCATCAGTATTCTCCAAGATATTTACAGATTCACCAATATTATCTCTACCAAATAATTTAACTAAATCAGAATTCTTTTTATTACGACTTTCATCAATATGTTTTGCAGCCGCACGATTTAACTGACTTGCAGAGATTACTGGAATCTGTTTCTCTTCTCCAAAAGTTTTAAACTCATTACAAATATAACCTAATTCAAGACGTAATTCTGTACTATGATTATTAGCACTCTTGATACGTTTCAAATAGTCTTGTATCATACAAATACATTCATAACCATTATCTTCTAACTCATCATAAAGTGTATAAAGATAATTAGTATCATTTAAATCTGATGGAGCATACTTAATAACAATATCTATTGCTGAAGAATCTGATAAGAATAACTGACCTTCAGTTCTCATTAAATCCATTACTTCTTCAAGAGTGTAATCTACTAAAGATTCCGGTCTTGTAGAAATATTGAATAGCCTTTCTACAGTTTCTTTTAAACTATTCTCCATAGTTAAAAATACAATACATGGAGTTTTAGTTTTATCTTTTAAAACATAATTTTTATTATATTTTTTAAGTTGATATGCTATATTAAGCATAGTTGTAGATTTACCCTCACCCGGTAAACCTAAAAACAAATATAATCTTCCACGTTCAAAACCACCACCAAGCATCTCATTTAATCCTTGCATACCAGTTACAAGCATATGAGATGGAGATTTTAATGCATTATAAATTTCAGTTATTTTTTCTTGGAAAATTCCATCTTTTAAACTGAAAAATTCTTCTTTACTATTCTGAACTCTAGCACTTCTCAACTTCGTCTGAAGTTGAACCATTGCTTCTTCTACTAATGGTATTAATTTAACTTTATCAATTGCATCTGTAGTTTTAAATGCTGTTAATTGACTCAATAAATTATCAACACCATTTTCTAAATAAGAACTCTTTAAAGTTTCAGATATTAATTTATTTATGAATTCTACTTCATGATTATTTAATTCTCTATATATACTTTCATCTTCGATAAAATTTTTACCTGATGCATTTCCATTAATATGACAGAGAACTATATGTCGGTCTTGATAATTTAAATCTAATTTTGCTTCAAGACCTTTAATGATAAATGTCATACGATCAATACGCTCTTGATCATTATATGACTTATCTATATCAACTTGATTTATAAGTTTTCTTAATTGAAATAACTGACTTTTCTTTATGCTTTCATTCTCCGAAATTACAAAAGCACACATAATATTCAATGTATATAAATCCCACGTAATCGGAACCTTTTCTATTTCATTATATTCAGTTTTCTTCATATATTTTAATTTACGGTTATCCATAATAAACCACCTTTATTTTATTTTTGATCTATATAAAGATGTTTATAGTATATTTGAATATAAAATTTCCTAAATGCACCTATTTCAATGCGTTTAGACATCCTTTAATAAATCTATAATCTCATCTGCTGTAATATACTTATATCCCATATTTTGATTAATATATCTAGAAAGAATTTCATACTCAGAAAGATTCTTATCTAATACATATGAATATTGTGAGAATCTAGATTCGAATTCTTTCTTTTTGATATCCAATTGCCTACTCTTTAATAAGTCTTTTATGACTACATTAGAGCAAGTTCTATAATACTCTTTTACTAATTCTATATTAGAATTCTCAATTGTGAATTCTACTCTTATATTATCTATTCCCTGAGATTTAAGATCATTGATATATTTAATCATAACCTTAGGATCTTCAGTAGCTAAAAAGTCTAAATTTATTGTATCATATCTAAAGGATTTAATTTCTTCAAAATGCATTAGATATTGTCTGGTATCTAGATTATGAATTAATAAAAAGAATCCCTTAGGCTGTTCTTCTCCAAATTTATCTCTTATTGGAGATCCAGTATAATACATATCACTTTTAATACATTGAGCTACATGAACATGACCAGCGATAATTGGTCCTCTACAATATATGAAGTTATTAATATCAAATACTGGTTCTCTAGAAGAATCTAAATCTTCTATGCCCTTCCCGTAAATAGAGCCAGCAATAGTGCCATGTAAGATAGCACTATCATACAAGCCGCTATTATAAAAAAGATTATTGTAAAAAAGACTACCACGACCGTACAGCTCAGGTATGCAAAGAATTTTCTTATTTTTAACGATTTCAAATCTAGCATCTTCTACTATCCTCACATCAACAGTATTATCATTTAAATATCTATAAAATAATTTTAATTGATTGGCGTCATGAGATAATGTACCATGTAAAAGAATCAAAGTACATCCAGTATTTCTACAATACTGGACGATTCTATCTATAAAATCCATAGCATACATTATTACATCAGAATTACTCATAAATTTATGATCAAACAAATCTCCATTAATAGAGATAATATCTAATTTCAGTTTAAATATTTTATCAAGGAATTGTTCTTTTAATATATCATATTGAACTTTCGGATCAATAGACCCGAAATGAATATCAGCAATATGGGCTTCTAATAAAGTCCCCCGTGTATTATTATTTACAAATCTAAATAAGTTAGTCAATTCGCTCACCTCTTATAGTGGTGTTAAAATATCTATAAAAAGCAATAATTAAAGTGGGAAGAGTTTTACCTCTTCCCACAGTGAGAGAAAAATATTGTGACAATGCGAGTTTATAATGAAAAGTGTTGGTTGGAAAACATTTTGAAGAAGAATATGCCTTGAAATCAATTTATAGGAGTATTATTTTTGGTATTGAGTCGAATTGGGTGTTTCAATGAATAAAATAATTTTCCTCTCAAAAATATGTTAGGTATATTGTATATTTATATTCTATGATAGAAGCAATCTCCTATAGAAATAGAATAAGTAAATCTACGCTCTTGGTTTTCTTCTTTCATATACTTCTCATAGTCATCTTTCATCATTTGATTAATCTTATCATACTCTGTAGTACAACCAATAAGTTTAGAATTAGAATAACCAAGTTTATTTAATGGGCCATAATGTCTATATACATAATAAATTTGATTCTCTTTCTGGAAATCATCATAAGCTTTAGAGAATGCATCTTGGAAGTTCTTAGAATTTTCTAAAGCATATGGTGCTCTAGAAATCTTTCTAATGATATTATTATCCCAAGTCACTTTAAATTTCTCAATAAATTGAAAAGAGATAATCTTATCATCTACCGGGAATTTAGCATCTACTACATGTGTGGCATCAGATCCAATATTCTCTAATTGAATCTCAATAGTTTTCTTAGTGTCTGGATCCATTATTTTCTGATTAATCATTTTACTATTCCTCCATTTTATAATAAAATTCTAATAAATTAGCTACACGATTCATAATCAAACCAATAAGAAATTCAAATCTGAATTCATCTACTACAGTATTTAATTGTAACTCACCATCTATAAATTCTTCTTTGCTAATTTCTGATTTAGATTTGCTCTGAAGTGTATCTATAACTTTAATTTTAATTCTTTTAGAAAGTCTCTCTAATTCGATTTCGATTATATATTTATTCATATACAATTTAAATCCAGAGATATTATTATTTGGTCTATCATATTGAATATCATCTATTAAAAATAAATTAGTTTCACTATTATATCTATAAAAATAAGTCACCTTTAATAGCTTTATAAATATTACAATATGCCATAGCATACCAAATCCTGGAGAAATATCTTTTCTTAAACTATTGATGAACTTTTTAAACTCTCTATCGTATTTATATCTTTTAATATATGAGCTTAAGCTGAATTTATTATCCTTCTTGGGTTTATTATAAATCCAATCCATGAAATAGTTAATATTGTATTTCTGTGGAACTTCTTCTAATTTCTCTTTGATACCTTCATGCAAAAAATCTAAATAGTCTTCATCATCTTTCTTTAGTTGTGGCTTTACCTCTTCTTTAATAATATTCTCTCTTGTGTAAAACATATTAACCCTCCAATTTGCTAACTAAGTATCTTAAATAATTTCTAATTGTGTTTTTTATAATTAAATCCAATTCATTTTTTATACCAAATCTACATGAGAATATTGCATAAAAATGCGGTCTATACATATGGCCATCCTCATCTGTAATCACATCTTTAATTAAAACATTCTTAGTTGGATCGTTTAAATCTATCACAACTGTAATAGCTCTCTCAAGAGATTCATCTGGATGGATTACAATATTTATCACATTACTAGTCTTATCAAACGATAAATATGGTCTAGACAAATTCTCTAAAGACGGTAGAACTTTCTTCATTTCAATTATAGATAAAACTACTTGGCTCAGTAACTCGTAATTAGATTTACTATTTATCAATTTATTAATCTCATAATATAAACAGAGTTTGAGAAATAAATAATAGATAAATGTAAATGGTTTCTTATATTTATTTATTTCTATTCGGCGGTTCAATATATCAATTACATTGGAGCATTTAAACATCATGATACCTCACCTCAATTTTAGATTTTCACAATACTTAATTGCGTAGTATGCATCTACTAATTTATTAAATGCATTCTCATAACTTGCAAGGGTTTGAATATCATTCACACTTATACAATATTCTTCAAAGCTAGGATTGAATTTATCTAATTGTAAAATTATTTCTCCACCAGTCAATTCAATCCCTTCAACTTCCCTTAACATCATTCTGTATGCTGCAAGTTGTAGAAAATACTTATAAGTAACGTGATTAGATGTCTTGAAATCAATGAGATAAGACTTGCCATTTATCTCTAATAATGCATCTAGAGTTCCACCATACCTAGAGCACACGAGTGTTTTTTCACTGTATATAGTCTTGACTTCGTTATTGGCTTTTACTCCATCATACCATATACAGAAAGATTGTACTGGAGCTATATCATTCTCTTTTAATGAATCTCCTAGTAGAATCTGAGATATCCTTTCATGTGTTATTGTACCGATATTAGCATACTTATCTAATTCATCTTGATAATTTAAATGCTTAAATCCTAAGTAATTAGCCCATTTAACAATATAATCTTCATGGATAGTCTTACTTAGTATTTCAGTTACTCTTGGTACTGGAATATTATTATAGTGATAAGGACTTATTATGTTCATTATAATCCTCCTTTGTATTAATACTTTAGTTTTTAAAATATTAACTATTTATTAATCTCTATTGGGAGACCTTCTTCAAAAAATTTTTTCATATTTACCCTTTCTTAAATCTCTTCTGTGTTCATAATGTATCATTCTCACTAAAAGCTCCCTCTGAGTGGCATCAGAGGGAGGCTTTTACTGGTTAATGTTGAGGGTGGCAACATCTTTATAAAATTTATAATTATGGGAGGTATTTACCAATGGCAAAAATGCTTAATAGTAGCTATTTATATAATAAATTTCCTGATTATGATAAAATGTTATTCACTGCTCTGAATAGAGCAACTCAAATTGATAAAAACTCTAGTGGATTTGATGATATTAAATTCGAAGTAAAGAAACGTCAAATCTCTAATGCTCTTATTAAAGTTCTGAATAGTCCGAGTGTGGTATTGTTGCAATGCCCGATGCCATTACCGAAACAATTTAAAGTATTCGTAGCTAAAGATTTGAAGAGTACTCAAAAAATGCACAAAGTATATATTGATTGCTCTGATATTATTAGATCTTCTGGTGGTGGCAACTATGAATGCCGTAATGTAGATATTCTTATTGCATATTTAGTAGATGCAATGAATAGTCTTATCTACTTTAAAGATGAACGTCGTATTACTAGTGATCATGGTATTATCCAAAATGGTGCAGAATGTTTCTCTAAACTCTTTGCTGCAATTTTAGATTATATCTATAAGATTAGTGTTACTGGTAATACTAAATCTAAAGCAATGTATCTTGCTAGTCTTTTTTATATTAATAATATGCTTGAGAAAGATATTGAGTCTACTAGTATGAGAGCTATTGCTCGTGGCATTTCTGGCTTGTCTGAACGTGAAGAACAAGTATTAGAAATGCAGATTAATAAAAATACATTTATGAATATCAATTACTTCATTAAAGATTGTGGAGATATTCTTAAGCTTCCGAATATGGCAATTGATATTATCTTAGATAGATGGATGAAAATGTATGGTGTTGGTACTGCATTGGCATTAGAGCTTTATCCGAGTCTTGCTAGTATGATCACCAATGCTTATGTCGGTTGCTATATTAACCAACAGAAATCTATCGAAAAGATTTGTGGTCGTTCAATGGTAGAATTTTCTAAAGATATTTTGAGAATCGGAGAGGGTGCTGTGTAATGGCTTACTCTAAGGACGTTGTTGATCTCATTGAAGATCTGCGAAATCGGACCACTAGTAATATTACTAGTATCCACACTGGTTTAGTTCCAGAATTTCTCAATACTCGATGGAGTATTGTAAATCATTATTTCTACGATGGTATACGATATAACAACTATGATCAAGATATGACGTTCTTTAAATTAAATAATATTAGATATAAAATAGACAATGGTAGAAGAAGTCAGTCTATGTTTGTAGAGAATGCATTGACTGCAGCTACAACTAGTGCTAAAATTCATCCATTCTTATTATTCATTAATGGTCAATTTGTTAAATGGTCTAAGATAACTGTTGTGCGCGAAATGAAATACTCATATTTTCTTGTTAAAGACACTAAGAAATTTGGTAAGATTGAAGATGTACAAATTATTCATATCCCATTTAATGTCCATTATACTGAAGAACGTAAATTTGATTATAATGACGTGCAGCTATTTAGATTTAATGAAGAGGGATTAATTGCTCCATATGGTAAAACATTATTTACCGTAAGCAATCCTGAATTGAAATTTATTACAGATACTCATCTTGAGGGAGCTGTAGTAGAGAATAAATCTATTAATTTAGATAAGCATTATAAACTTGATAAGAATAACTTCTTTGTATTTAAGAACAAGAAACTCTGTAGAGACTTACCCATCAAGGTATATAACCTGAATGTATTGACTCTCAATGATGGTAAACCATTGGATGGAGAATATACATATAGATTATTCTATAGAACTGTAGTAAATGAAAATATTTCCAATATAATCGTTCCTGATAATAGTGCTTATCTTAAGCAGATTATCACTAAACAAATCTCTGCTGGTAATATTGAGATTGATCGTTTAGAAAGTGGATTTGACTTTGCATTCTCTAAAGATGTACCCTATGAAGAGAATCTTATTAATGCTAATAAGTATATTCATCTTTATAGACAATTCTTAACCAATCCTGTATATGAGAGTCGTTCTTTTGTAAGAACTTTATCTTATACTGGTAAAGAGATTAAAGAAAAATTAGATGCTAAACGTAATCTGAGAATGCTTAGATGGAAATATAAAGAGAATGATACATTTGTAATGGTATTTAAGAATAATCTATTACATGAAAGATATCGTGATATTTCATATGAGGCAAACTCTTGGAAGATGCCTATATTAGAAGAGATTAATGATAACGATATCTACGAGATAGTATTCTTCTTATATGCTAATAATACCATAATTAAACAAACTATGAAAGCAGATGATAATTGGATTACTCATTGTCCATTTAGAGCTGATGAGTTACAAATTACTTCTCCTTTTATACCTGATCAATATTATGGATTAAATCCTAATGGTCGTACTCAGTATAAGCTTAATTTTACTTATGAAGAACATGATGATTCTACAATAACAATTAATCTTACTGATAAATCTTATTATGTAGCTCCTGATAATAATACTTTGAGACCTAATACTGAGGTTACTATTACTCCGGATATTGATCCTAGTGTTAAATTGACTATTGATGGTAAAGAACTTACTAAAGCTATCAATGTTGAAAGAGATAGACTTCTCAATATCAAAGCTACACATGATGGTACGACTGAGTATACTAATATGAAAATTGAGGTTACTCCATTCTCATTAGAGTATCTTGGTAAAGATATTTATCTGTCTTCTTTGAATCAATTTAGATATGTTTACTATAACGTACAAGAAAAATCTTGTATGTTTGGAATGTCTAAAGATTTTATGACTTGCTTAGATCCTGATAGATATATGGTATTTATCAATGGTCGTATGATTACGAGTACTATGTTTAAGCTCTTAATTGAAAGCAAAAACAATGCATTCTTAGAGCCTTGTATTCATACTAGAGTTATGTGTAACCCTGGAGATAGAGTTGAGATATTCTATTTACCATATGATTGTAAATCTGTAGATATTGGTAATAATAACCAGACTGATATTATCAAAGTCAAAGCTACTACAGATAGACAACCAGTATTTACTATTCCATGGCCATTTGATAACTTCTTATATGGTAAGAATAGCTTTATGGTTATTGCTGGTACTGTAATTATAGACCCGGCAAGATATAATGTAATTGGTAATAAATTGATATTCATAGATCCAGATGATTATATCGATAAAGATCGTGAATTGACATTTATATTCTTCTATTCTAAAGCATCTACTATGGATGAATTATCTTTCGTAAAAGAAGAAGACCATATCATATTAGATACTCAATATGTAATTGCTACGGAACCAAATCAAACACGATTCCCGATACCATGGCCTGAGGGAGTTAACTTTGAACATATTTCGGATAACTTCTTTGTGACTTATCGTAGTCTTTATGTAAATGATACTAGATACACTATAGAGAATGGTGATACTCTTGTAATCAAATATACTCAAGATGCAATAGAATATGGTTCTGCATTAGTATTTACATTCTTCTATCCTCAGAATAATTCTAAAGTTAATATTAAGACTACACATGTACCAGCAGTTTATGAGGGACAGTTATCTTTCGATATTCCTATACCTATAGATGAATGGTTTGCAAATAATAATAAATTCTTTGTTACACTTAATGGTACATATCTGACTCTTAATAAAGATTATCTTATTGATAAGAATACTGTTGTATTGACATTGGCTACCAATGAAGGTCTTCATATTGGTGAAGAACTTATTTATACATTCTCTTATGGTGAAAAGCTTAGTACTAAAGCTACGACAGTTGAGGTTGTAGCTACGGCTGAGAATCAAAAGAAATTCAAATTACCGACAGTATTTGAAACGTATAAGAAACCCGGTAATAAATTCTTCTTAATTATAAATACTACATTTATAGATCCACGAAGATATGAAATTGATGATGGATATTTAATATTCACAAATGATTTCGATGCTCAACCTATTGGTTCTATATTGTCTTTCTTGATTATTTATACCGAAGATATTACTTATGTAAATGCTTCGAATATGGATTTCTCTGCTGCTAATAAGTATACTAAACTGGAATCAATTCCCGTTAAAGTTACTGAAGAAAACCAAAAGAGATTTATAATTCCAAAAGAAGATGTAGTTATTTTTAATAAGCAATTCTTTATTACTATCGGTAGTACGTTCATTAGTGATAGTGAATATACTAAGAATCCATTAACTAATAGCATTACGTTTAATGATGATTTCGAATCTCCTGAAGTTGGTAGAGAAGTTTTGTTTACATTCATTGAAAATGATTATCTCGTAGTAGAGCATGAATTCTCTGAAGTTTATGCTGAAGCAGATGGTCAGACAGTATTTAATATTCCATTACCATTTGATAATTACTTTGAGAATGGTAATAAAGTATTAGTATTTAATGGACGAAACTTTATGGATTCTACTAGATATGCTATTGATGAAGAAAATGGTACTGTTACGCTTAATAAAATGGAAGATGGTCTTAAAAAGAATCGTAAATTGGTATTCATGTTCTTATATATTGCTAACCAACAAAATATCTCTTATAGCAGAGATGATGTTTCTGCAGTTAAGATTCAAGAATATGGATACATTTACTTATCTAAGAGCAATTTAAAATATGCACTTGATAAAAAGCTTTATTTCTTATTCATTAATGGTAAGAAAGTTGACCTTGATTCTATTATAGACGTCGCTGCTAATATTATTCGTCTTAAACGAGATTTGCAATCTAGATATAACGTTTGTATTATTGATTATACTCCACAAATTGAAGAGTTCTCTATATTCAATAAAATCTTATCTGAATATGATCAAATTCTCAATAAACTCGAATATGATCAATTAAATAAATTATTTAATATCTATACTAAAACTAGTGATACTGAAAACAGAATCCAACCGAATATTTCCCAAGAAGCAATCATTAATGATATCATTAGATACCATTATGTAGCTCAAGGCATCTCTGAAGCATTGCCGTTCATTTATACATATGACCATAATACTCTTAGAGTCATCGATGAGTATGGCAACTTTGTATCTAATGCTATGGATGCTAATGAAAGTGTAAACCCCGATTCTGTTCATCATATTAACTAAAAATATCTCCCATAAGCATTTCGCTTATGGGAGATTACATTATTATAAATAGATTATTTTAGGAGGTATGAAAATGGGTCAACGTACAGTAGACTATAGTGAATCTCATGCCAGAGTCCCTATAGTAGCTCTAGATTATACAGATAGACATATGCGTAAGCTTAAAGAGCTTATGATAGACTATACAAATGGTAATCTTTATGTAACTGATGCTAATGATATTAATGTAATTCACTCTTTAGTAGATCAGATTAGTAAGAATATTACTAGTAATATCTCTGGTGATGATATTATTGTCAAAATCGAAGGTGTTGGTACTATTAATCTTACTAAGTTTTTAAATGATATCAATAGTAGTCTTTTAAAAATGGAAGTAGAAGATAATGGTGGTACATTCCCCAGTTTGAGCTTAGATAATGTTTCTATTGAGGGACTTGATGATAAGATTCAAATTTCTGATTTTGATAAAGCTAAAGATAACTATATCCCTCAGAAATTTAATGGTAGAATCAGATGGATTAAAGCAAATGTTGGTACTAACTCTACTGAGAGTCCAGTCATTGTAAATAACTCTCTTAATCTTGAGCCTGGTTCTGTATATCGTAGTGCAGATCTCCCTGCTAAAGTGACTGTAACTGTCGATGATAATTTAATATCTAATTATAGTAAAATAATTTGGAATATTAGTATTGGTAGTGTAATTCCTAAATTTACTTTCCCACCTAATGTAAAATTTGCTTATAATACCGATACTGAACTTACTAAGAACTCTATTGTTACATATGAATTAGAAACTTTTACAGGTGGTAATTTATGGCTTGCTAAATCTACTAAGTGGCTCAACATCTCTGAAAAAGAGATCACTGAAGCTTATATTACTGATAAGCTTTCATGGAAAACTGTAAAATAATTTTCAACATTATTATAACTAATGCGAAGAATTAGTTACTATAAAAAAAAGAAATGAGGTAATTCAACATGCTCCAATGGCAAATCGCGAAAAAAATTGCTGATTATAAGGCATTGAAAGTTAAAGACGTTGAATCTTTGTATTTTATTAAAGAGACTGGCGAGATCTATCGTGGTGAGGTTCCCTTCACTCAGGCTTGCGAGTTCTATAGTGCAGCTAAAGCTCGTCCTGCTGTAGGTGGTCTGGGCAAACTGTACATCGATGAAACCACTCTGGCTGGTTCTGTATGGACTGGCTCCGCTTACAAGGAAATCATTAAACCGGTTGACACCGAGGTTAAAGCTGGTTCTGCAAACCTGGTTACTTCCGGTGCAGTTGCTGCTTATGTTGGTGCTACCGTTGGCGATGGCATTAAGAAAGTAGTTAAGACTGTTGAATGGGTAGAAGATGAAGCAGCTCTGAAAGTTACTCTGCAGGATGCTACCAGCTCCAAAGTGCCGCTGACTAAGATTGCTACTAAGTTGGCTTATGATGGTGCTACTGGCAAGATCACCCTGAGTGATGCTGCTGGTACTACTCTGTCCGAAGCAAATATCCCGCTGGATAACTTCGTTAAATCTGGTAGCTATGATGCTGCTACCAAATCTATCGTATTGACAATGCAGAATGGTAACTCTGTTTCCATTCCTGCAACTGATCTGATCGATATCTACACTGGTGGTGCTACTACCTCTGCTACTGTAGCAGTAAGCAACACCAATGAAATCACTGCTACTGTAAAAGTTTCTGCTGCAGATGGTAACCTGCTGTCTGTTGCTACTGATGGCCTGAAAGTAGTTGCTGATGGTACCAAAGCTGATAAAGTAGCAGCAGCTCATGCTGATGAACTGTTGATTGCTGATGCAACTGGTAACAACAAACTGTCTGGCGTTAAAGTTGGCGGTGCTACCCTTGCTACTGCTCCGAACGCTACTACTGTTGCTACCGAGGCTGCAGTTAAAGCTATCGTTGATAGCCTGAATGTTAACAACTATGTAGAAAAAGCTAACGTTGTTGCTGAAACTGTTGATGCTGCAAATGCAAGCACTACTAAAGTTGTTTCCGAAAAAGCTCTAGTTAACGCTCTGAGCTGGAAAACCGTAGCTTCTGCTTAAATCCTAAATACCTAAAAGCCATAATTTATTATCCTGTATAAATTTCTTACTATTTAATGTAGAGGGATGGGTAAAACCATCCCTCCATATTTTTAATCAAAATGGGTAAGAGTAAACATTAAAATAATTGGATATGAAAGGAGTGAGCTATGTTTTGGCTAGATTAACTTATTATGAGACTAGTAGAGATATGCTGTCTCAATTAGATATAACTTCTGGGCAATTTGTTAGATGCTTCGATACTGATGATGTATTTTACGATGTAAATAATATCACTAGAATTAGAACGTCTAGAGTTCAGATAGTACCAGAAGAAGATGATCGTGTTGATATACAAGCTCCAGATAAGAATATTCTCTATATTGTATTAGAAACTAAATCTTTCTATAGATTTAGTAATGGCGATTGGCGACTTGTCAGTGATAGTGAAGAAATTACTGATATTATTGCTATTTATTCTGGATTGAATGTTGCTACAGCAACATCTAGTGTTGGTAACGTTAAAACTAAATATGCTCCGAGAACTCTTGCTAAAGCAGTATTTACTGATAGTGGATATAATCTTGAAGATGTAGTTAAACACATTACTCAATTAGGTACTAGTATTGATTATGTAACTGCTACAAGTGATAATCAAACTACATTTACTATTCCATTCCCATTTAAGAATTATCTCAAAGGTGGCAATAGCATGATGTTGTTTATTGGTGGCACCTTTGTTAATAATAACCGTTGGGCGTATAGTAGCGATCAAACTAAGATTACATTCTTGAATAATGATGGAGTTAAAATTGGACGTACTGTAACATTTGTATTTTTATTTAACTCTAAGACTCCTGTAAATACTGATGTAGTGAATACATATATGGATGGTAAATATATTGCCAATAAAACTATTCCAATTACTAAAATGGAGAGAGTATCTTCTTCTTTATATGAAGAAGATATTAATACTGTAGCAACTTCTGCTGCAGTTGCACGTTTATATGAATCTCTGTTAAGTAAAATTGAAGCTATTGGTAATAATTATTCTCGTTATGCTAGATCTACTGGTACTTCGACCCAGCTTAAAATAACTTTACCTAATTATACTTTGACTGATTGTAGTCTTATCCATGTAAGACTTAATGTATCTCCTGATAATGATGCAACTATTTCTGTTAATGGTGGCCCTCAGATACCTATATATAGAGATTATTTTAATAGAATAGCTGCAGGCTTTGCCTTTGAAAATGAAGTTTTAAGTTTATTCTATAATGCTGAAGAAAATAGATTCTATATGTTTGATGGCATTAATTATAAGCTTAAATGTATCTCTCTTATGTATACCACAGTACAAGCTAATGAAAGTACATTTGATATTTCTGCATTAGATTATGAAGATGGTAAAGATATTCTTGAGGTATATCAAGATGGTATTCATCTTGTAGAAGATGCTAATTATAGAAATAATCATAATGGAACTATTTCGTTAATAGGTTACCAAGTAAATGCTGATGTTGAATTTACATTCTTAATTCATTCTATCCGTGAACTTACTATTTATAAACCTGCAACTACTTTAAATACTACTCCTAGTGGTAATCCGGGTGGTTCTGGCACAGTTTATGGTGATGATGAAGAAAAAGATATGGATAATATTACTATTGGTAACTGGAAAGTTTATTCTGATAATGGTTCTAATAATCTCTTGTTCTTGTATAATAATATGCTTAAATTTACTATGACTCCGTCTGGTAGTATGATTGCATCTGATTATACTGAACGAGATTAAATATTTTTTAAGGAGAGATATAATGAAAAACTCTACACAAACAACTTTTACAAAAATTTTAAACTTCTTTGGGCTAGCGAAAGCTTCTGAGCTACATAAAGCTAATAATACTGTTAAAGAGCTTAATGCAACTATTGAAAGTAAAAATTCTGCTATTGCCGTAATTAAAGAATCTTATGAAAATAGAAATGAAAAAATTAAAACTCTTAAAGATCAAAATGAGTCTTTAAGAGAAGATATCCGAAATTTAGAAACTGAAAATACTAATAAAGAACAAAAGATTGAGAAACTAACTAAAGATATTGAATGTCTTAAATCTAAATCTTTTGTTAAACCTAATAATACTAAGAATAATGATACAACAGAAGAAAACGGAACTGATGTAGTTAAACGTAGACGTCACCGTGGTGGTAGACGACATCGTAAATCTATTACCAGTGAAGGAATTACTACAACTACTAATAATTTTTAAAAAAAAATTACCCCATAGCGTTACTGCTATGGGGAGTTTTTATTTGATTTTAGAATAGTATACAGTTACTATAAGAAATTCATTTTTTTGTACTTCATAACTAGATTCTGGATCTGGATTTATTATACATTTTATCGTGGTTTGGTTATCTTGCATTAATTCATTATATAATAGCTTTTTATGTTGTTTACCATCTTTATCATATTTCATCTTAATGCAAACTCTAATTATTCTCAATACATCATAGTCTTTATTAAATTTTAAATGTATATAAATGCTGTTCTTCTTAGTAAAATAACAATCAGAGATTAATCTAAACCCAGCATATGTATTATTTAATTTTTCATTTGGAAAAATGATCAGATTAGTTTCTTCTAAACTTAATACTTGTTTAGATAACCAGTCCAAAAATCTATCAATAATTTTCATACTTACATCCCCAGTATTTTATCACGAATAAATCATAAACCTCTATTATTTAATATCTTCATCATATAATGATTCATAAAAAGTTCATTTTCATTATAGCTAGAATAATTAGAATTCTCTAAACTTAATTTCTTCACATTAATAAAGCTATTATAAAGCATTCTAATAGTATTGCTTAAATTATTATTAATATACAAAATATAGTTCTGAGGCATCCAATTAATCCCACCACTGAATTTAATATTTACAGATTTATTATTTTCTATAAAGCTTAAACTATATTTAGTTACTTCGATATAATTATTCTTCATAAGTTTATCTTCAGCAAATACAGTATAATCTTTACAGAATATAATAGATTTACTTAAGTCTAAATCAACAACTTTTATTCTTGGTACAGCTATAATTCTAATGATATTTCTATATACGAAGTGTTTTACTTTCTCAGGTATCATCTTTTTAAATTTGTCTAGAATTTTCATGAGAATTTACCTTTCTATATAACTCTTTAGGGAAAGAGCATAACGATTGTAATTTACATGGTCTGCATGTTAAAGATTTTGAGCAGGATAAACATTTCTGAGCAAAGCTTACATTATACTTATGAGGACAGCCAAATACAAATTCTCCATCAGGTCTCAATGTATATGTATTATCGCAATCAAAGTACCAATTATTCACTCTATCTAATATAAGATTCTCAGCTTTAATATCCCATTTATCAGCAATATCACAAAGCCATTTATCTACATCACTAAAGTGTTTCTCAGTATTCTTATCAGATATTAATTGCTCAAATAATATTCCAGATACGTTCCATTCATTAGCTTTATTGAGAAAGTCTAATGGATCAATACTAATAAGCTCTGAAGTTAGAGTTACTAATACTGTAAGATCTTTAAATTTCTCTATATTATCTAGCCACTCTGAATATTGTATAGGATTAAATCTACTAGGATTCCAAGATGTGGTGACATGTAGATTTTTGATTAAATCATATTTATCAGATTTTAATCCAATTAAATTAGTTGTAATACTAGTGATTTTCCCAGTATCAATACAAGCTTTTAATCTGTCATAATATAAAGTTGGCTCTCCACCAAATAATATTACTTCATCATATGTGTCATCAGTAATAGCTTTTATGAGCGCTTTTTCATTATATTTACATTTGAGATCTTTGATATCACAGTGGCTACATTTAAGATTGCACTCATAATTAGGGATCACATATAATACACGTCTACTCATTGATTAAATACTCCTGTTTGAAATACTTTACAGTCTTATCTATAGAATCATATTGATAAATATCACCAATAGATTCTAATACTTTATCATAGATATCTTTAGATTCTATATATGTCTTAAAATACTTATCATCAGGTAAAAGCTCTCTATCATTTAATGCATCATAGAAATTAATATGAAAATATTTCTCGATACATTTAGCATATACTATAGCAACAAAATAGCTTTTAGCTGGATATATTAGTAAAGATTCAGTATTGAAGAATTTGATTATTAATTTAATTAAATCTTCTTTAGATTGTTTGATGTATATATAGTCTAAACCAATATCATCAAAAGCATTTATAAGATAAGATAATTTTCTTCGTTCCTTATAATCCATTTTATTTTTAGTTCGCCTCTTTTATTTACTGCTAGCTCTATCTAGCAATATCTCCATCATTAATTCTTTATCTCCAGAACAATGTCCTTCTTCATCAGATTGTAATTGGAAACATCCACCATTACAGATTTTGAATAATGGGCATATATAGCAAGCATAGTATCTATCAAATTTTTCTTTATATACTAAGCTATCATATTTCGGTTTATTATTATGCTGTATTTCTTTAGCTTTCATAGGATCAATATGGTCAAATACAGTCATGAATGTATTCGGACAGCTACTAACAGAACCATCAGCATTTATAGTTCTTACAATTTCAGTACAGCATCTTTCTGCACATCCAAGAAATTTACCATCTATAGCACTTATAATAGCTTCAAAATTATCTACTCTAATCTTTGGTTTCATTTTATATAATGCTACTAAAAACTTATCTATATCTTTATAGAGGGGGATAACAGATTTATCTAACGTTGTATTCTTAGTTAATTTTTCAAAATGAACCTCAGTAAATGTTTCTTCAAAACGTTTCCAGTCTTTAGTAAGGAAATCAGATTTTACAAGTTGTTTAGTCAAACAAATATTCACTTTGAGATAGATATTCGGATACATAGCTTTTAAAGATTCAACATTACTCCACCAGAGTTTTTCAGTAAGTTTATTAAATCTAAGATCTCCATAATCCCAAGAGATTTTTAAGAATGGTCTATTTTCATAATAAAAATGTGGATTATCTAAAAATACTCTTAATCTATGTAGCGGAGTACAGTCAGTATTATAGCCAACTAAAAGATTTGTCGTGGCATCAAACTGTAATTGATCTTTATACTTAGCATTCATAAGAAGACTAGAAATGCATTCTATTAAATCACAAGAACGAGCATCGACAAATGGTTCTCCGCCATGGAAAGAAATCACATATACATTAGGCTCTAAATTCTTAGCTTTTCTATCTAATATATCTTTAGTAATATCTTTATCAATCCAATTTATTACTTGTACGGGGTCAACGTATTGAATCTTGGTTTGGTCATATTGATTTCTAGCATAGCAATGTTTACAATGTAAATTGCATCTATCACTAATTCTAATATAATATTTTTTCATAATTTCCACCCCACTCTAATAAGATCATCTTTAAGCTTACTCATTTCTTCACAGAAATGAGGGTCTTTTTTCGCATTTATAAAAGTGACAGTACAAGCATTGCACAATCTGTACAATGCACAGTACTTACATTTCTCACCACTTAAAAGAGCACACTTATCTAAATTTAATTGTTTATGGGAAAACTGCATATCGTTGAAATCTTTTGGGGTTTCATCACATATCATTTCATATCCACTATTTATCAAATCTTCACATGTATTCCATCTAAGAGTTCCATCTTTATGGAGATAGATACAGCGAATTTGATTATTACACATTAAACTAGTATTATTGGGGCATCTACCAGTTCCTCGTTCTATGCAGTTCTCTTCATATTCTCCCATACCAGAATCTATAATATCAATATAGTGTCTAAGCATCTTATATTTCGGATAGCATCTAGTAGATCTTCCCTCTGGGAGACAAGGATTTAATTTAACCGTAGTATTCAAGTATTTTGCTAAATTTAATAGCTTAGGGATTGACCAAGCATTGTATTCATCTATTACAGATATAAAAGATGGTACATATCCAGCATACTCTTCGAATATATGCATCATATTAACAAACATAGTTTCATTATACTCAGTATTCTCATCCCACATACGAGTACCACCATAATTAAATGATGTAGTGACTCCAAACCTCTCATTTTTAATGAGTTTAGACCACTTGTTTGGATATTCTATGATGTTTTTGAGATTGCTAGTAAGACTAATATGGCAATCTGTATATTTAAGCATTTTTGTATAAAACGATGGATCAACACAAGTTGGTTCTCCACCAGTAAATATCAAGGTTGCTGGTTTTATTTCATTTATAACTTTCAATAGTCTATCAAAATCTGGTACTGGAGCTATATCACAATTAGCAGCAGCACAGAACTTACATTTGAAATTACATAATCCGGTCGGTTTAATTATTAATTCCATATTTATCTACCAATCTTTCGTATTCATTAATTAAAGATAATCTACCACAACAATTATCTTTTTTATCTCCTAAAGCATATTTATTTAAATGCTCTGGGTAGCAATGGTTATATCTAATACAATCTTTACAAGATTGCTCATATAATTTTCTTTCTTGATTTAAGAACGTAGCAATATCTGAGAGATTGTCAAATGTTTTGAGATATTCTACAATATTTCCATCAAATTCTTTATAATCTATAAATCCTAATTGGCCGTTTGGATTTATAAATATTGCTTCATCGGTGTATACATTATAATTACCATTTATTACATTATTTAGATCATCAATATTATCGATCCTAAAATTATAATCTTCTCTATTGCTAAAATATTCATGTAATAATTTGATCATCATAGAATTAAATTCCTTATATGATAATGCCATATACCGAGGATTTCTATTTGATGGAAAATATTGTAGAAATGTAATATAATTTACATGTAATGCGTTTAACTCTTTAAGATATTTCTTGGGATCTTTTATATTTTTTGGGAAAAGAACTACTAATGCACCTTTTGGTTGATATTGTAGCATTGATATGATTTGTAGAGTTTCTTTATTATTGGGTCTTTCTTTATTATAAGATATAGACCAAGATACTCTTTCACCATATTCATCTATTAAATCTCGCATTAATAAATCAGTCGCAAATGGCATTTTATCATTACCAATACCAACTATACCCATTGGAGCTTCTGGATAACGCTCTAATAGTGGTTTAATAATACTACACTTTAAATAGCTGATTGGGATTTCAAAAATATTTCCACCATATACGGCTATATGAGTTATATTTTCTCTTAATGTACCATTAGCTATCATCTTATCAACTTTAGACAATGCACTATTGAGTTCTATTTTATTTATTATTTTGTATTCTTTTCTCAAATTTCCAAGATAGCAATATCCGCAATTATTATCGCAATAATAAGTTGGCATTACATGTAAAATCATATTTATTCAGCTCCAATAGTCAGAATTTCTTTACAGATATTATCTTCAGAAGCCATAGAACCTAAAACAGCAAATGCTAAAGAATTTCTCGTAGCTTCGAATAATTCATTATTGTCTACAGTAAAGTATTTATCGAAATACTTTACTTTAGTTCTCGAAAGTTTAAATACATTATCATCATAAATGATAACTGCTTCATACTGCATAGCTAATTCGATAATATGATTAATATTAATACCAAATTTGTCATAATCAGTATGTTCAAATTCATTAAGATCATATAAACCCTCATGATTATATCTACCCATAGCATATAATGGAATAGACTTTATAAAGGATTTTAACTCAGTAATCAACCCAGGCATTTTATTATAAATCTCAGTTTTAACTGTTTTAAATGTCTGAACATTGATAAACATATTAGGTGCCATATTTTCATCATCGCTAATAATACCTAACCAAGCCTCAGAGAATATAGCATTCTTTACCTCAAATTGTGTAGTAATATATTCAATTAAATAATTAACAATCATCCCAGGGGTACAACCTCTGAAATCTAAATTTAAATCACTATAACCAGTATTTCTAAAATAAATCATTGCAGCTTTAATTTGTTCTTTATCGGAATTAGATTCAATAGGGAATTTGAGTTCTTCCATACGAACTATAATATCTTTTTGATTCTCTTTGACAAATTCCATATCATTGATTTCAAAAGGTAATGTTTTAGTAAATTTAGGATCAGATTTTTCAATATAGTTAGACATTGTTAATTAACTCCTTTTAAATGCTTCAAGTACTTTCTGAAGATGTACCAGATTAGTACTAATCCCAGGAAGATAAGAATAGAAATAGAAATAAAGCAAGCTTTGAGGATTATCATAATCGATATCCTTAATAGTTATTTCTTGATTACTTATATCAATAGATGGATTAAATGGTACAGCAAATGTAAACTTACGATAAAGCTCTTTAACCAAACCAAGTTTCCTTACATTAGCTTGTACTAACTCATTTACCCAATTAGTATATAATGAACTAGTACCATATTTCAATGCATATAATGCATCTTCAATTTTAATAGAATATTCTGGATCTACAAAATCGGTAAAGATAATTGGGGAGTCTTCTTCTTTAGAAATATCAATATTCTCAATCATATGAATTTTATCTTCATCAAAAATTCCAGTTTGTCCAACCCATGCACCATCATATTGATAATCTCTATCGACTCCAGCAATTTGTTTAAGCATTTTAATATATTCAGCATAAAATACAGAATAGTCCCAATTATATAATTTCTCAGTCGGTGCATGAGAAATCCATTCTTTAATAAATCCACGATACTGATATGGATTAATGAGAATTCTTTGAACATAGTTCTCTTTAATCTCTTTTATTGTCATGGTATCAAATCTCTTTACATTCGGAAAGAGTTTTTCCATATCTTCTTTACTACAAAATGGAAGTTCAGTAGCAAAATACTTTTCATATCCAACGTATTCTAAACCAAAGAGCACCATAGAATCACAGCAATACAACATCTATAAGCTCCACCTTTCTATTAGGGAATTTTCTACTAGATACTGCTCTAGCAAATGCAAAATCTTTATTAACAATTTTCACTGCAGTTCCATATAAACTACATGTAGTAAGATAATCACCATTCTCTACTTCGCCAGTTACATATAACTTATGTCTACCAGTTTCATATAAAACATTGTCATCTGCGATTCTTACATTTTGCAATCCAGATCTATCAGTAAGTTGAGTCTTACCATAATATGCATAATTGTTTCTAAGAGCAACTCTATCATCTAATTCAAATGGGGGTTTATCTCTTAAAATAATATTTTTAACTTCAATAGTCATAGTTTACCTCAATACATTTATCTTTATTTTTTAAATAATCTTCAATTATTCCAGGATTATCTTGAATATATTTATAAGCTTTCTTGATTGGGCAGAATTCAGATTTAAAGTTTTTATACAGTAGAGAAGCAAAACACATCTTTGCACAATTTGGATACCATTCGCAACTTATGCAACCACGCTTAATGCGACCAGCAATATATTTATTTGTACCATCTTTCATGATACTATAATTATCACCATAAAAAGATTTTTTATCATTTTCATTTAGCATAAGAGCTTCAATAATATTTATACATCCACCATCAAGATTTTCAGTATTAGATGCAGCTTTATCAGTTAATACAGTTGGGCTACAATGATAGTATGACTCTTTTGTTTCACAATGGCAATAAGATTCTACAGAATCTATATCTAATACAGTTTTCATAAAATTAGATATTACATTTACTGAGAAATACCTATTATCTAAAGCAAATTTATAGAAATCAAATACTTCAGAATCGCTTGGTATAAATTTTTCAAAAGTATTATTAATTGGAGTATAGTAAGAAATATCAGCCTCAACCTGAGGGTTATCCATTAATAAATTAAACCCTCTATCTCCATTTATGATTGCTTTAATATTATCTTTATGAAGAGTTATTCCAGCCATTTTAGTTTTATTTTTAAAATGAATGAATGTGTTTATCCATTTATTTAATACTTCATCATTATGAAACCTACCAGCTGCATCATAACTAGTCGCTATATTAGTATTAGTATAATCTAACAATTGATCAACTCTATCCCATTTAGTAAATACATAATTAGATAACCATATCATATTTAATTTAGCATCAGGGATTTCATTTTTGAGATATTTATTAATTTTGATAGCAAATTCAGCATAATCTTCAAAAAGATCATCTGGATAGGAGTCTAAAAATACTTCTCCGCCATATACTGAAATATTAATATTTTTTTTATTTTCTTTTTTAATTTTCGGAATATGGTATTCTTTAAATACTTCTGGAAATCTTTTAAGATATTCCCTATCGAATCTATTATTTCTTTTTCCACAAACACTCTCATAACAGAAAGTGCAATGCAGGTTGCAAAAATCAAATAGAACACATTCAATATTAAATGTCCTCTGAGGTTGACATGTAAATTTCATTATATCTCTCCCAATCTTTTATAAGATAATCATTAGATTCTATATATTCATAAATTCTTTTTAATGGACATTCAGATATTTTATAAGCAGATGATAATATAGAAATCCAACAAGTCTTTTGACATTTCTCATACCACTTACAATATAAACACCCACGTTTTAAAATTCCTAAAGAATTTTTGTATTCAGTACAGTTTTCTTCAGTAATCTCATCTTTATATTTACCATAAAACATTTCTTGTGATAAAGAACGTGAAGCTCTTAATGCACAGTTTTTAATACAATATCCATCTTGATATTGTATAGCTTTTTTACAATTACAGTACATTGGATGATTTGTATTTTTGTCAAATACTTTGAATATATTATTTATTACATAGCAATTGAATATCTTATTATCGACTAACCATTTATAAAACTGAAACATGTCTTCATCATCTGGAGTATCTTGAAGATAATTCTTTCCGGCTGTATAATAGCTAATGTCAATAATATTTTTCATATTTTGCGTAAAGAAATTAGCTAAAGAATTATTCATAGTATAAGATTTAATATTAGACTTAGTCGGAGTAATAGATATTATAACTTGACCAAGACATTGGTTAAAATACATATAATTCTCTACCCATTGTCTAAATTGTTCTTGAGTATTAAATCTTCCCTCTGGATCATAACTAAATCCCAATCTTCCATTAGTTTTCTTAATGAGATTATATACTTCATGCTTTCTAGTAAATATCCCATTAGTTAACCATACTGGATAGATTTTCATATATGGAAAATCTTGTAGTACTAATCTCTGAAATTCAAAAAATAAATATTCATAAGCGTCAAAAAATGATATAGGAAGAGAGTCCATAAATAACTCGCCTCCCCATATCTTTAAATTTATCTTTTCTATATCATATTTTTCAAATTCAGGTTTCATTAATAAATACATCTGTTTTGGAATTTTATATACGTCTTCTATAGAGGGTAATTTGCTCATATGCTCTTGAAAACAGAACTTACATCTTAAATTGCAAGATGTAAATACAGAACAAGCTAATTCATATTCATGATCATTTATATTAAAATCAATCTTTGGTAATTCTTTATTAATTTCAATATCAGATATATCTATATATTTCATAATTATCTCCGGCCGCGGTGGTCATTATGACAGCTACTATGACAAGAACTATGACAGCTATAGTAGTTATAGACTAATTGATCTTTCGATGCTGCTTTCCAAGCCTCAAGCATAGCATTACACAAAGTATCTAATCTATCCAGATCACCAGTTTTCCCAGAAACGTTATTAGTAACTTTAGGGTCTACTAATATATTACCATCTTTATTACGAGTATAACCAGATGGTGCTGCAGCAAGAGAAGATTTAAAAATTGCTTTACCAGTCATAGTTTTCTCTAATGCTTTCTCACCATCAGTCTCAAAATACAGATTAGATGTAAAGTTTCTTACTCTACTGCAGTTCTTCATAACTGCAATCATGATATTATATACTGTAGTACCATTAATAATACCACTATCTAAAGAAATATTTTTAATCTCGTTTACACCACCAAGATCAGCTTGAACTACTGCAGGAACAGTACCAGCTTGACCAGTAATTTGTGGTATATTAGAATCAGAGTAAGCATCAGATGTAATGATATCAATTATATTTGCTTTGAATTTGTTAATAACGTCTTCTTTATTAACAATGCTTCCAGTAACAAGAGCCATAAGATTAACCTCCTAAAATTACCAAACAGATTTTGTAGCTTTCCAGCTACCATTAAAAAAGCATTTCAAAATTTGTTCTGTAGTATCAAACCACAAGACTGTTTTATAAGTAGAAGTGCTCGGAGCTTCTGCCCCAACTTCAACTCTAATATTATTTACAGTATTAGCATTTGTAGCTAAATCTGCTGTCTTAGCATGATCTGCTTCTTTAGCATGGTCTGCCTCTGTAGCATGACCAGCTTCGAGTGCATAGTTAGCTTGGTCAGAGAAACTCAAGCTAGATGGTTTATCTTTTAAATCATTATAAGAACCACTAAATGCTACCTGAGAGAGAGTAGATTTAAAAGATTCAAATGTGGTATTATCAAGTTTTCTATTAATCAACTCAATAACAGTTATAGTATCACTAGGGCGAGTACCAATAGTATTACCCAATAAAGCATCAGCATATTTCTTTGCTTCACTTAAGCTACTATTCCATGTATCACGTTCTTGTGCAGTGATATGTATGGTGGTATTATTTCTATGAGTATTAAGATCTTCCTGACTTGCTTTAGAATTAATTAATTCTTGTAACTCAGGTGTTAACTCTGCCATAGAAACTTTATTTATTTTATCAAAAGCCATTATAAAACCTCCTATGTGGTAAATTTTATAATGATGTTTTTGATATAGCATCATATAGAGTCTTGATAGATATTCTCTAATGAATCCTCAGTATTAGTTAATCTGTCAATGAATTGCATAATAGTAACACTATCAGTTGCTCTACGCATCAATGCATAATTTACTGCGGCATTATAATCTATCTTAGCTTTAAATTTTTTAAGATCTTTACAAATAGATCTTAATTCTTGCATAGATAAATCTATAATTTCTTTATTTGGTGGGTCTTGTGTAACTACAATAACTGGAAGATAATCATTGACTTTTTGTTGCATGAATCGTTCCATGATCTCATTAGTAAGACAGCTGATATCTGCAACTGAAAAATACACGGTCTTATTATTTACAATTATCTTAAGTTTTTTATGTAGTGCTCTTATAGTACAATTATCTATTGCTCTAAGAGCTAAATTTCTAAGTTTTATAATATCTTCATCCATGACTTCATCTCCTTTATATATTGATTTATTATAACGTTTTTGCCATTATAAAAATAAAAACTCCCATACCAGTAACGGTATGGGAGAATATATTATTGCTCGGTTATATCTTTTACAATTAACTTTCCCTCAGGAGTGAAAGTGAACAATGGTTTAGCACCATAAGATATTACAAGATTTCCATCTATAACACCCATCCTCCATTCACCATTAGAGATATTGGCAACAGCATCGTTCTTAGTAATATATCCAGCATCATTAGTGAATTCAGATACATTAGTTGGTACTGTCGGAATAGTCGGTTTATTAGAAAGATCACCATAAGAACCCGTTGTAGCAACAGTTGCCAAACCAGTAATCATAGAAGCCGGATGTGTAGCCGGGTGGACGTAAGTATTAGCGCCAGCTGCGATATTATCTAATTTATACTTATCATCAGCAGACATAAGACCAGGAGTTGTCTTAGTTGCAACATTATAAGTCGTATCAGTAAATACAGCATCACTAGGTACAGACTTACCAAGAGTATGAGTACATACTACAGGAATTCCATCTGCAAAATATACTGGTTGTATATCACTACCAGCATTGGTAGTCAATTTGCTTGCAGCTGCTGCTGTAGCATTAATACCTAAATAATTAGCTTTAATATTAGCAGCAGTAATATAATTACTAAAATCTTCAGCTGTAGATAATACACCACTATCCATTCGTAAGCCATTACCAATTTGAACTAAACCAGGATATTCAGTTGTAGCCTCAGGAAGAGTTACTGGGAATGTAGCATTATCACCACGAGTTGTAATGAGTTTTCTAGTTGCATTATCATAGGAGATAGACTTAAGATAAGTAGCTCTAATATCATTACCATCAGCATCTGCAGTTGCTTTAGCTGCTTTACCAGTATATTCTTGTTGGTTAATATAACCTAATACAGTATTATCTGTACCAAGCCATTTGACTTTAATATTTTCCTTACATTGAATATCTTTTTCAGTAACTGCATCTGGAGTTAAATATGTGGCATCATTTTCTAATTCAGATATTTTAGTCGGAATTGTCGGCTTATTAGACAGATCATTATAAGATCCACTCGTAGCAACCGTTGCTAATCCAGTAATCATAGATGCTGGATGTGTAGATGGATGAGTATATACAGTATCAGTAAACTTAGCATTCTTAGGTACTGCAGTTTCTACAGTAAGATTATTTACTTTAGCAGCATTACCAGCACTAGTGGCATATTTAACAGATTTATTAGCATCTGCAGTATTATCTACATTACCTAAACCTATATTAGCTTTAGTAAGTTTAGAATTTACATAATTCTGACTAGCTAAAGTTTCGAGATCTCCTTCGGCACCAACTTTAAACATATCAGATTCTTCATCGAATACCATATAATATGCTTTAGCAGTACCACGATCTACTTTAATACCAGCCTGACCTGCAGTAACACCTGCTGCAGTTTCACCTTTATTGATTTCGATAATATTATCTTTTGTAGTTACAGTCGTAGCTTCAATAATAGTGCTATTACCTTTAACAGTAAGACTACCAGTAACTACAAGATCACCATTAAGAGTACCACCACTAGTAGATAAGATATTAGGTTTATCTTTTAAATCATTATAAGAACCAGTTGTAGCAATAGTAGCTAATCCAGTAATCATAGAAGCTGGATGTGTAGCTGGATGGGAATATACAGTATCAGTAAACTTAGCATTAGCAGGTACATCTATATTTACAGTATGACCATTTACCTTTTTAGCATTAGCTACATTATTAACTGTAATAGTATCAGAAGATCCATCACCCTTAGTGATAGTAATAATATCATTGCTAATAGTGAGAGTTTTTACTACATTGGCACTATTGATATTACCAACTTTAAGAATCTCCTGTACAGGATTATATTTCAGATTATCATAATAAGCTAAGCTATCAGTATCTTCATTATTTGCATATTGAGTATCACCAAAGAATACACAATGATACGAATCATCTGTAGCAACTTTCTTTAAAATTGTACTAGCTTTAGTAGCAGTTGCAGCATTACCAGCACTAGTGGCATATTTAACAGATTTATTAGCATCTGCAGTATTATCTACATTACCTAAACCTATATTAGCTTTAGTAATATTTACTTCACCAGTTCTATATGTAGTTTCACTATCACCTTTAATACCGGTTATAGTATTAACTTGAGCACCAGTTTCAATACCGTCAAATTTAATACGGTCAGCAGTACTCATAAGACCATTTTTAGTAGTTGTAGCTATATCATAAGTAGTATCAGTAAACTTAGCATTAGCTGGTACATTAGCATTTACAGTGCAACCATTTACGGTCTTAGCATTAACATTTTTAATTGTAGTACCATCAATCTCAGTAATATTAATAGTTAATGGTTCACTACCATCAAATGCTTTGACAGATCTACCTGTAGCAATACCAGAGATGAATACATCCTGAGGAGATGCTAACTTAGCAGCAGTAGTAGCACCCATAACTTCAATATTCGCTAATGCCTTCTTAACGAATTCAGTACTAGCAATCTTCTTAGAACTATCAGTAACTACCTGTGTGGGTACTGTTGGGTTACCAATAAATGCTGGAGAGTTCAATTTAGCATAAGTAGATGCAGTATAACCACCTAACTTAGTTGCGTCAGTAGCAGTTGCTGCATTACCAGTAATATTAATATTATAATCTCCAGATAATACATTAATTGGTACAGTACCAGTTAATCCATCTGCAATTAATTCAGAAATCTCAATATTTAAATTTGTAGATAAATTAGTAGAGATTTCTTTAGATATAGCTTTACCAAGAATTTTAACATTGATTGGACTGGTCAAAGCATTCGCAGTCTTAGAGTTATTTGAAATATATGTAGATACTAAACGCTCTACGAATTGAGTATTTGCTATCTGATTATCAACAGTACCATTTTTAGCAGTTGGTACTGTTGGAGCACCAGTAAATGCAGGAGAGTATAGATCTGCTTTATTATTCCAGGTATTGCGTTCAGTATTGCTAATATGAATAGTGGATTTATTTATATGAGTATTTATTTTCCGGTCAAGTTCACCACTGACGATTTTATTTATTGCATCCTTAATATCAAGACAAAGCTCGTCAGTTGTAATCTTATCATTATCATTAAAAGCCATAAGAAATTGTTCTCCTTTCAATAGAATTATATGTATGTTTTGAAACATACATATAACCCTACAATAGGATTTGTATATAGATTATAAGGAGGTCCTTTATAATGATTAAAGTATGTCTTAATGCTGGTCATAAACCTGGTATGGATCCTGGTGCCCTTGGCCTTAAATCTACCGAAGCAGAACTTGCTTTGAAATTTGCTACGAAAGCAGCAGAGTATCTTCGTGCTGTTGGATATAACGTATTGGTAGTACAAGAAAATGAGCTTGAAGATATTGTTGAAGCATCTGATAATTTTGATGCTGATGTTTTCTTGTCTATTCATATGAATAGTGCTGTAGCTAAAGCTGCATATGGTACTGAAACTTACTATTCGGTAAATAGCTCTAAAGGTAAGAAACTTGCTTCTTGTGTTCAAAAACAAGTTGAAGCTTTCATGGTTGAAAAACGTATTGAACAGAGACCTAATGTTAGTGAAGACACTGTTAGAGATTATTCTGACAGAGGTTTGAAAACTAATTCTCTCTATGTAGTTCGTAATACTAATGCTCCGGCAGCATTGCTTGAAATTGCTTTTATTAGTAATGAATTAGATGAAGAAATTCTTATTAATAATATCGATGGTATCTCTGCAGCGATTGCTCGTGGTGTAAGCGATTATTTCGCATAAGAGAGGTATTTTATCATGCGTGGTATACGCCAACCTAATGTAAAAAACTTACAAGAGTTAGATACTCTTGAACCTAAAGATAAATGGATTGTGCGTGTCGAAGATGAAGACTCTGATTTTTATTATGACGGAGAAAAAGCTACATGGATTGAAATTCCATGTAGCTCCACGAACTATATTAGATATGATGAAGATGATAAGCTCGCTTCGAATAAATTAATGTTTAATACTATTGATATTAATGAACTTGTGTTATATTTAATAATCATGGTTTGCATAATAGGTGCATTACTCACAAATCATTCTGAAGTTGCATCTATGCTTGCCGGTGTTTTTTCTGGTAGGGCTAGTGGTTTATTAATCTCACCTAAGAAAAATAAATAAATAAAATCTCAGGCTTCTACATAGCCTGAGATTAATTTATTTGAAAAACATTATAATAAATCTTAAGCTTAAGAAATGAGGTGCAAAAATATAATGTCTATAGTGCAACATATAAAAGTATTAGATTCTCAGCTGGCTAATATAAAAATTGTTGCTGGTAGCACTATTTATACTAGAGATACTGGTAAGCATTTTATTGATATTAGTGATACTGAGCGCGTTCAAATCAGTGATATTGTATATATCGATACTGATAAAGAACGTATTGCTTTATTGGCTCCACTTCCTGATAAATTATATATCACACGAGATACTAATAAAGTATGGATATATAGTGTAAAAACTGATAAGTGGGTATGCTTAAATACTGATACTATATATACTGCTGGTACTGGTATTAATATCGATGGTACTACTATTAATAATAGCGGTGTTCGTGCTGTAACTGCTGGTGCTAGTGCTAATAAGATTAATGTAAATACTAATGGTAATACTAATACAATTACTATCAATAATGTAGCTAATGCTACTAGTGCTAGTAAAGCCACTAGTGATAGTGCTGGTCAACAGATTAATACCACATATATTAAGGGATTATCTGTATCTGGTAAAGTCATCACCTATACTAAAGGTGATGGTACTACTGGTACTATTACTACCCAAGATAGTAATACTTGGCGTGGTATTCAGAATGTATTGACTTCTGATTCTACAACTGAATCTTTGAGTGCTGCTCAAGGTAAAGTCCTTAAGGGATTAGTAGATGGTAAAGCTGATAAAGCAGCCACATTAGCTGGTTATGGTATTACTGATGCTAAGATTTCTGATGGTGTTATCACTTTAGGTGATACTAGTATTACTCCATTGACTTCTCATCAGAGTTTAGCTGCTTATGCTAAGACTGCAGATATGAATACTGCTCTTAGTAAGAAAGCTGATAAAGCAACCACATTAAGTGGTTACGGTATTACTGATGCTAAGATTTCTAATGGTGTTATTACCTTAGGAGCCAATTCTATTACTCCTATTACGAGTCATCAATCTTTGAGTGCATATGCTAAGACCGCTGATATGAATACTGCTCTTAGTAAAAAAGCAAACAAAGCTACAACATTGAGCGGTTATGGTATTACCGATGCTAAGATTTCTAATGGTACTATTACTCTGGGAACTAATACCATTACTCCTCTTACAAGCCATCAAAGCTTAGCTAATTACTATACTAGAGATAGTGTAGATGAGCTTATTGCTAATTTGAAAGCTGGTCTTGTAAATGTAGTTGAGTCTTTACCAACTACTGGTGAAAAGGGTATATTATATTTAGTTAAAACTGGTAGTGAATCTGAGAACCTCTATACTGAATATATATACGTTAATGAAGCATGGGAGAAATTGGGTACTCAGAAATTAGACCTTAGTGGCTATCTGACTAAAACAGATGCTGCAGATACTTATTTAGGTAAAACTGCAGCAGCTGCAAGTGCTAATAAATTAAATGCTAATGCTGGTGGTGCTATACAGCCAGTATACTTTGCAAATGGTGTACCTGTTGCTACTATATATACTCTTGGTAAGTCTGTACCTAGTGATGCTAAGTTTACTGATACCATATATACTCATCCATCTAGTCATCCTGCTAGTATGATTACTGGATTAGCAACTGTTGCAACTAGCGGTTCTTATGATGACTTAACTGATAAACCAACAATTCCGGCTGCATACTCTTTACCTGATGCTACGGCAAGTGTTAAAGGTGGCGTAAAAATCGGATCTAATATTAGTGTATCTTCTGGTACTATTAGTCTTACTGCAGATAATGTAACTGGTGCTTTAGGATATACTCCTCCTACTCATGATACACATTATGCTACTGGTTTAAAAGTAGGCGCAACTGCTTATGCTACATCTAATGCTGCTGCTAGCAATGGTAATGTATATCTTAATGTATTAGATAATTATACCGTAAGAGATTCTCATAAGATTGTAGGTGCTGGTGCTACTACAGTTACATCTGATGCTAATGGTGTAATTACTATTTCAAGTACAGATACTAATACTGTATATACTCATCCATCTAGTGGTGTAACTGCTGGTACTTATAAGAGTGTAACTGTAAATGCTCAAGGTCATGTAACTGGTGGATCCAATCCTACAACATTGAGCGGTTATGGTATTACAGATGCTAAGATTAGTAATGGCACAATTACCTTAGGTAGCGCTAGTATTACTCCTATTACTTCTCATCAATCTTTGGATGGATATGTTACTAGAACTGCTGCAGATTATATGTATTTGAAAAAATCTGGTACTGCTGCAAGTGCTAGCACACTTGTATTAGATCAAGGTAGTTCAGATAAAGCAAGACCTGTGATTTTCCAAGATTCTAGTTTGAGCACAGATACTTTAACTGCTCGCTATAATAATAATCTTACATATAATCCGGCTTCTAACAATTTAGTTGTTGGTAAGATTAATGGATTTACTATTAGTGCTTCTGTACCTGCTAATGCTAAGTTTACTGATACAGTATATATCCATCCTAGTTCTCATCCAGCTTCTATGATTACTGGGTTGGCTACAGTTGCTACAAGTGGATCTTATAATGATCTATCTGATACACCATATATTCCAGCTGCATACTCTTTACCTGATGCTTCAGCATACACCAAGGGTGGTGTAAAAATTGGTAGTAATATTAGTGTATCTTCTGGTACTATTAGCTTAACTAAAGCTAATGTAGTAGCAGCATTAGGTTACACCCCTCCGACTACAGATACCAATACTGATACTAAAGTAACTAATACATTAGCTACAACTACTAAAGCTTATGTAACTGGTACTACAAGCGCATACACTAATACTGGTACACAAGTATTTGATACTGGTGTATATCTGGATACTACAGCTGGTACTCTTGTAGCTAAGACATTTAAAACTTCGACCGGTATTGAAATCTATTAATATACAAAATTAAGTCCTAGAGGGAGATGATTCCCTCTAGGAAATTTTATATAATAAGGAGTAATTAATAATGAGTGAAGAAAAATATACTTATGTAACTCTCACTAGAGATGAATCCGAACCTAAGCATACATTTGCAGAAATTAAATATGGTAAAATTGTTTCTATAAATCAACACTGGGTACCATTGGAAGAATATAGAAAGTTCTTCTCTGCTGATTCTTTCTTTATTGATATTACTGGAGTTACTATTGATGGTGAAGCTCCGACTGTTGGTGACGCTATTGAATTTGGTGAAAATGGATATGAAATTAAACATATTAAATCTATCTATAGTTTCCCCGAAGCAAAAGCTACTCAAATTGAACGTCTGAAACTGATTCGTAATCAAAAAGAATTAGAGCCTATTGAATACAATGGGCATTATTATGATGCAGATAAAGATAGTCTGTTAAGACTTGATAAAGCTAGACAATCTCTTGAAGATAATGGTTTAGAGTCTATTGAATGGACTACTGCAAATAATGAACGTGTTAATATTACTATTGAAGATTTCAAAGGTATTAATACTGCAATTGCAACTAGATCTAATCAACTTCATATAAGATATAATGAACTCAAAACCTTTATCAATTCTATTGAAGATGAGAAATATGGTGCAGCTATATTTAGAATTCAATGGGATTCTGATATTTCTCAAGGTATTGATAGTTTTTTAACAATTGTTGAATCTGATGGAGAGTCCACAACTACTAATACTGGAGAGTGATTAAATTATGGCAGAATTAACAAATAAACTCCATATCAAATCTGGCTCTACAGTATATGATTGTACTTGTTATACTACAAAAGATGAAGCAACTCCTAAGACTGTTAGCAATGGTACTTATTGGGAAATTAAAAATAATAATACTGTATGTTATGTAGGTCTTGTTCCTTCAGATGCCGCTGGTATGACTGGATTTGATATGCCTTTAAAAGTTAAGAAAAATAATACTGAGTATATAGTACAGGCTCAAGTACGTAACTATTTTACTGTTACTATTACACAATCTGCTAACCAGACTATTACTGTAACATGTGATGGTAATGAATATACTTCAAGCTTCACAGTATTAGCTGGTAGTTATTATACTGTAAGAGTATCTCCTAGTACTGGTTATACTGCTGGTACTCCAAATACTACATCTGGTTATGTAAATTCTAATATTTCTATTAGTGCAACTGCAGCTACTAAAGCTACATATTTATTTACCATCAGAAAGACTTCTAACCAGACTATTACAGTAAATTATGGTGGTAATTCTTATACTTCTAATGCTTCTAGTAATACTACATTTGCTGTAACATATGGAGAAAAATGGACTGCTACTATAGTTGGAGCTACTGGATATAATCATGGTACTTTAAGTGCTACTAGTGGTACTATTACTGGTGATGTAACTATTGGTGCATCTTCGGCTACTATTAAAACATTTACATTATATTTTGGTGCTACAACAAATCAGACTTATGTAGCTACGATTGGTGGTACTACTAAAGCTGCAACGTCTAGTGCAACTAGCTATACTGTAAATTATGGAACATCTTATTCTGTATCTTATACTGCGATAAGTGCTACTGCAGCTTATTCTTATACTGCTAGTAGTGCAGTTAGTGGTACTGTAACTTCTAATGTTAGTATTCCAGCTAAAACTGCAACTGCTAATGTTAGATACTATCTCCTTAAAGTTCCCGCAGTATCTAATCAATACTACACTCTTAAACTTACAGCATCTTCTACTTATGGTGGTACATTGCCTAGCTATACTACTTCAGCAACACAAGCTGCACAAAATAGTGGTAATGGATTATCCGTACCATATGGAACAACTTATAGCATAACTTATAGTTCTCCGTCTGATGGTTATAATGTTGGTGCTTCTAAGAGTGGTACTGTAACATCTGCAACTACAGTAACCCATAATGCTGCAACTCTCAAGACTTATACTTTAACTCTTGCAAATGTTGAGAATGGTTATTGGCAAGTCAATGGTGTTACTAAAGCAGCTGGTTCTTACACTTATTCTCATGGTACATCGCTTAAAGTTGAGTGCTTTGCTAACGATGGTTATGTAAAACCGACTCAGCTTATTATGAGCTAATTTAATAAAATAATAAATCCCTCCTACTATATACTAGTAGGAAGTTCATTTTATGGAGGCAAAATGATGATTAAAACACATACTCTCGTAATAAATGACAATAAAATTTCACCCCCCCCCCATGAACTAAATTTACAATTACATGCGACAGATCCAGATACACCAGAACCCTTAAGTAAAAAAGTATCAAACCCATATGATTTTTCAATAATTCATAAAAAAATTAGATTCAGGAGTTTAACGCTTGCTCCTGAAAGTCTTAGTACGATTAAAGCGTATGGTGCTGAACCATGGTACAATGAGTCTGATTGGAAAGAGAGTTCTAAAGTTAAAAATTTGACAACAATAGATGGTGGCGCTCAATTTGAGTTATCTAGAATAACTAGTGGGTATCAGATGTTTTTTAATTGTACAAATCTTACATCAATAGATTTATCTAATTTTGATACTTCTAAAGTAATCAATATGAATAGCATGTTTGGTAATTGTTTTAATCTCGCAACTATAGATTTGTCTAGTTTTAATACTTCTAAAGTAACTAATATGGAGAGTTTGTTTCATTGGAATCGTGCTCTTAAATCTATAGATTTATCTAATTTTGATACTTCTAAAGTAACTAATATGAGTTACATGTTTAATACTTGTGATAGTCTTAAATCTATAGATTTATCTAACTTCGATACCTCTAATGTAACTATTATGAATCAAATGTTTGTTAATTGTTTTAATCTTGTAACATTAGATATATCTAACTTCGATACTTCCAAAGTAACCACTATGTACAAAATGTTCGCTGCTTGTAGAAGTCTCAAAACTATCATTTGTCCAAATGGATTTGATTGTTCTAATGTAACTAACATGGGTGAAATGTTCACTGCTTGCCCGACATTCACATCTCCATTACATTTTAAGAATGTAAAATCTTCATTAATAGAATCTGGTTCTTCACCAGATGATTGGATTATTAAAGGTACCGATGGTGCTCGTGGAGTACATTATATTGTAGATTCCGTAATATAAGATCTTATCTTAATATTTTATACAAAAATAAAGCTCTTACCGTCACTGGTAAGAGCTATTTTTATTTTAAAATCCATAGTATTATTATAAGCGTCTTCTATTAATTTACATATTATTAAATATCTATGAAAGGAGGGAATTTATGAGAAATTTTATTTTAAAGCTTCTGAAGGCTGTAGATAAATCTGAATATGAGAAGATTCTAAAGCAATTAGAATCTTCTAAAGAAATTTGTCAAGAGCTTTCGAGTAATAATACGTCATTATCAAAAGAATTAGAGTCTAGTAAAGCTAAGATTGATGAACTCAATAAAGAGATTATTAATCTTAAAGAGACTCTAAATAAAACTGATAATGAAAAGATCAAAGCATTGCAAGCTCAAGTTAAAGAACTTGAGTCTATTGCTGCTAATATAGTTTATATCTTCTTTAAACTTAATGATGGTGATACTGTTAAGATTAATGGAGTTGATTTTAATGGTGTTAAAAAGCCATGTATTAAAGGCGATGAATACACTGTAGCTATTTATGATAAAAATGGTAATTTATATCCTAAATTAATCATTGATAGCATGACAGAGATTCAAGATTTCAAAGGAGACAAATGTGATGAATGAATTAATCAAAGCTAATCTTACCCCTCTGATCTGCAGGGGGGGGGGAGAAGCTTCCCACAAAATCTTACACAAGGAGGAAAGACATTTGGGTTAAACTGGTTAGAATGTTTGAACTCAAATGGACTTCCTTCTTTAAACAACAAATTCAAGGATTTAAATTTACAACTTCATGCTAGTACTACTGTAACGAATCCTTATACTTTCAATATTCGAGGAAATTGTTCTTTTAGTGCTAGTGTAGAATCAGCAATTCCAGAAACTACTACAGTGCTATATTATCATGATTATAATGATGGATATGATCATAATAAAGATTTTTCAATTACCGTTCCGATTGGTGTTACAAAATTATTTGCTTATATACAAGGTTATCAAGGAGCACCATACTCAAGTATTGGTAATACAAATCCAAGAAAAATTTGGGTAGTTGCTAATAATACTAATGTAATTGTTGAGGTAACTACTCCACACAATAATCAAAAGAGAAATGTAGGAGGAAATATTATACAAGTAACACCAGGTAAAACTTATAATTTAAATGCAGATTTAGGGCAAGTGGAAAATCCACAAGTTGCCGGCGCGTTAATGTTTGGATTATGGTATTCTAAATCTATAAATAATATGACTGCACATGTAGTAGATCTTTAATCCTTGAATATTAATAAGACTTAAGGCTCTTTTCTTTGTAAATATTGAAAGTATAGCTTTTAATAATTTCAAAGAGGAGGTCTATAATGAGTTCTATAGTTTCTAATCCTTATAGTTTTAATATATCTAAAAATACTGGGTTTAGTAGTTCAATTCAGGTAATACTTCCAAATGATAATCAAAGCTTATTTAGCGATAGTAATAATGCCATTGGTGGTGGCCAGCCAGCATATATTCAAAAAGATATAGAATTAAAAATTCCAAATGAAGTTAATGTCATTTATATTGAATCTGATGCAGAAGCAACATCAGACGATCCAGATTCTCATAATAATGGTAATATTTTTATAACTAATACAGAAAATAATAAAAAATGGGCATCTGAAAGTGACTCTGTATTACTTGATAATTTAGCTCTTTATGTATGTAATTATATTGGAGTAACACCTGGTAAAATTTATAAATTAAAAATAAACATTTTGGCTGCAGCAGAATTAGATCCATGTAGATCAAATGTTAGTTTAGATATTTATTATTCTGCTTTAATAAATCAGAAAACACCAGATATTTTAGATTATTGAAAATTCCCTAATGTCATAAATTTATTATGACTTTTTTATATAATAGCATTTCTACCCCTCTAATCTGTAGGGGGGGGGAGAGAAGTTTACAAGAAATTCAACGAAAGGAGAACAATGGACAACAAGATTTAATAAATTTAGCATCAAAATCTCGTTGTTTGTTGTCTCCTTCGTTGATAACTGCTGGTGATTATTATAAAACTAATGGTTTAGATAATATAAATCTACAGTTACATGCTAGCAGTGAAGTTAGCAATCCATATTCATTTAATATCACTAAAGATATAGGATTTAATGCGACATGTATGCCTGAAAATACTATTACTGTTACAATTGGAACAGCTACTAATGTTGGCACTAGTGAAATTGATAATGATACAACAAATTATTATTATGGATATTCTAGTAATTTAAATATTGGAAAAAGTTCTCCAGCCACTTATCATGGGATAGAAATTTCTAATATTTATATCCTAATCACAGTACAAAATACTCTGCAAGGTCCAAATA